>Ga0172362_10002324_pt1 | contig 16543 bp, 14 predicted proteins | sample LakKivs1_kivu2a2_FD_114534 | JGI IMG/M metagenome (GOLD analysis project Ga0172362, IMG submission 114534) | Sediment microbial communities from Lake Kivu, Rwanda - Sediment s1_kivu2a2 | ecosystem: Environmental > Aquatic > Freshwater > Lake > Sediment | place: Rwanda: Western Province, Lake...
CATCTAATTCACTCGTCCTGAAAGCCCGTCGGACGCCCTCTTTTCTTTTAGATAGTTAGAGTTTCGGTCATCCGACACTAAATATGAAGCGATTTAAGTGTGCAATAACCTAGACTGAAACTACTAAATAAATCATACACCAAAGCGACCCGCTTTGCAAATAAATAGCCTAACCCTGTTAGTAAGAAGAACGCCACAACTAAAATCCAATGATTTTTGCTGGACACTGATGACGTGATTTATCGCTTACTGCCTCACAGTACGTCGCCTAATTGGTAACAACATGACGAAATGTTACTTTATTAGCTTCACTTTTAACATATTGGGATGCTTTTGTCCTTGATGCTGGCGAACTCATCAGTTCGCAAATCTACCTGCGCTTCTGTTCTAGCTATCTCGACACTAGAAACGCGGTCATCCAATAGTTGTTTGTATAACAACTTGATATAGTCTTCATCTTGAGTTTCCAAGAACCTTAATGCCGATGCTGCCAGGTACTTCTGTTCTGTTTCGAAAGCTATCCATTGTCTCTCATTTTTCTCCGCTGCCTCCCCAGTTGCATTCGAGCCTGCAAATATGTCCAAGACAATGTCACCTGGGTTAGTAAGAAACCTAATGAAGAATTCTGGCAATTTTGTTGGAAATCTAGCCGGGTGCCCCTTGACACCCGCAATCTTGCAGAAACGTAAGTATTGTGAGTTGCTCTCCGTGTTTGGTATTTCTAGCAAATTGGGTGGAATCGCACCTCCATTGGCCCTGCCAAAAGCTGAGGATATATCATGGCCGGAAGGTCTCTTTTTCGGTGAATAATATCTCTGGCTATTCTTAAGCAGCTTCTTCATTCTCTCGGAATACGGTATAAGAACGTTCTCTACATTTGCCTTGGGGTAATCACTTTTACTAAACCACCAAACTGTATTCACAGCATCCTTGACCCTAATCTTCCTCTTGTTCACCCATTCTATCGGAGACGGCAACTTTGAAGGGTTAAACCAAAAGAACTCCTCAGCTAAATTAAACCCCACTTCTTCACAAAATTTGATTAAGATCTTGTAGTTGTAAAGCGACCTCACTGGCTTGTTTTTCTCATAAGCTCCCCCAAGGTCTAGGACAAAACTACCATCTTCGTGGAGAACCCTTTTAACTTTCACTGCAAACTGAGCGAGCCAATCCACATATTCTTCTTGTGGCTTATTCCCATACTCTTTCTTCCGTTGTAGAGCAAACGGAGGTGAAGTGATGACCAAATTAACGGAATTACTCTTTACATGATCTAGCAAGTATAGTGAATCACCTACGAAGGCTTTGCCAAACCTCGTTACATACAGTGGCTTAATGTCCTCTAGCATACGCTACCTCATCAATACATTTCCAAACCGCTGACCCAGCTTGAGAGTATCTTCCACAGAACTGTCACGGCGAAATAGACTTCCTTGTCTTTGTTTTTCAGTTGTTCAATCTGGCTAATACAGCGACCTTCATCCTGTGTCCCTATTATCCAAGCTATCCATTTTCTTGCTTCATCGTCAACCATCGCCGGGAGCAAATCAGTAACTGAGAATCGCCCGCTTTTGCTTAGCGCCCAAGCTAGACCTGCCCGCTCATCTTCGTTACTTGGCGGGATGAACTTGATAATATCCGCTGTATATTTATCGCTAAGTCTCGTTAATGCTCTCGCAGCCTCCACTCTAATATTTGTTTCTGCCTCGCTGAACACCTTTATCAAGGCCTCGAGAGCTCTCCTACTCTTTAATTCTCCCAAAGACCAAGCTGCGCCTGCACGTATTTCTGGGTGTTGATTTGTGTTAAGCAATGTTCTTATTAAGAGTTCGCACGACTCATCAGAATCTATCTCGCCTAGCGCAATCACACACTCTAAGCGGTTCTCTAAGTAATAGTCTCTCAATAACTTTTCAAAAAAGAATAATACCTCTTTTTCACCGGTTTTTAGAAGGCTTGAGGCTGCTTCAAGCCGAATATAGATGTGTTCCCTCTCATCATTCATTTTGTTAATCAGCTCTTTGGCAACGGTATGAGTGGGGAAAAACGACAGTGCCTTTGCAGCAACATATCTGTCACTCAAAGACGCGCTCCTTAGCATGCCAGCATAGTATTTCTCAGAAGTAATTTTGGGGCAGTCAAAACTTTCAACTACAGGAACTACTGATGCTACAATTTGATTTTCTCTTACTCTATCGCCGATCTCAACTAACGGGTTAAGCCTTGTGCCTTGTTTAGCTAAGTGCAAAGTTATTACCCTGTTATCCCTTAGCCGTTTATACTGAAGTTTATTGGAATCAAGAAATGTTACGATGCCATCAGCATTGGCAGCAAGGGAAGACCACGTAATTCGAGCCTCAAATCCCTCTGTTGCGCCCTTTGGTTTCTCTGATATAACGTAACCATCATTATAGGCATCTCTCATAGAATGAACAGAAACATATTGCACCAGGTCGTCTGCTTCCCAATCTATGGGTCTATCTCCAGATTTGATGCATCTTACAAATGCGATATAATCGTTATCATCTAGACCAAAATCCCAGCCTCTCTCCTGCGTCGTGAACGAGTGTGACATTGTTATCTCTAATTTAGTCTTGGCTCTTGATTCGACTCTCTTGCCACAATTGACACATAGAATATCAGGTACCCTCACTCTTTTAATTTTTATGTCTCTCCATATTTTGAAACTCATTGAGCCGCGTTCTAGTTCAATCGGGCTATGTCCCTTCCGAGCCATATCCTCAAAGACCTTTCTCGTGCCAATTGCCCCTACAGATATTTTTTCTAAGAAGCTTTCTTCTGACTTGAATGCTCTACGACCATTCATTTAATGTCAACGTCCCCCTTATTGCTATCGCCTTTCTCAATTATTATGGTTAGTCTAAATCAAAGTTTACTATAAAAGCCAATTATATAGAAGACCAGAGCATCAGATGTTTGCTTGGTGTTCAAACCTAACAGCCCTTTGTAAAATACGTATACTAGACAGACCATGAAAACTTGAAAGAGCTGAACTTAAACGACAGGAAATATATTCGCTGTTCAATCAGGAGTTGTGGAAATCGGACGTAGAATTCCGTAGGCGGTAAACAAAATAGCGTTAAGTTCAATTCTAGACCCTGTTTGTTTTCATCCTTGCTGACAAAGAATCGCAAATGTATAATGCAGATTGTGTAACGGCCTTCGTATCTCAGATAGAGAAGCGGGAATGTGGGACATAAGAGGATGGAACAGACTAACGGTACACGATGATCCGCCACTCGTGGCGGCAAGACGTGAGTTTCTTTCATGGCTGGCAGAGGTGTCAGAGCCTGCCCGGACTGTTTGGAGAGGAAGGCTTGAAAGCAAACTGGATCATCCCCACTTGTCTGTGCGGCTAGAGCTATTCCTACATCACTACTTCAAGAATAACGATTGGAGCATCGAAATTGAACCGGAAATGCTTGGAAGCCCGAACAAACCTGATTTCAGGGTCACGCGTGGGCAAGATAGGATCCTTGTGGAAGCGAAGGCGGTCTTAGACGAGCAGACAATCGCAGAAGAGACACAGAGATTAAGGCAGCTAGCCGATAATCTGACTAACAAGTTATCAAGAGATGTCATCATCGAGCCACTATCTGACTTGCCTCCCAATCTCCCAGCCAGTAGAATCAAGGCTCAAGTCGAACAACGTGCAAAGACCCGAGTAGACGAGGTTTTGGAGTTTGACATCTCAGATGTGCACCAGGGTATGCAATATTCGTTAAGAGTTGTCCTCCTTCCTAAGACTGCTGCCACGACTGAGCGAGGAGGTGTTGGTGGGACAATCTCAGGCGTTCACACGCTTACTATTGGCAAGCGGATTCGTGGTGCCCTTGAAGCGAAGGCCGACAAGTATGGCTCCATCGATATGCCCTTCGTTACAGCTATATATGGGGCGGGACAGTTCCCGGTTCAGACCAGACACGAATTTGATGCCCTCTTTGGTGACGAGGTTTGGAACGTGCACCGAAGCCGTCAGGTCACCGAGGGGCGAAAGCCCAACGGGTTTTTCATCTCTGTGTGGGAAGGGAAACGTCATTACGAACATGTATCAGCAGTGCTCTTTTATCGGTTCAAGTGGCTTCAGGGTAGCCACGTCCAGGTAGCACACATCTATCACAACCCTTTCGCCCTGAGGCCGCTAAACCCGGATTTGCTTCCTGGAGTACCGCAGATGGTGTCCTATCTGAAGTGGATAAACGGTGAACCTGAATGATGCCGAACTTCTATACGTGTCCAACAAAAGGGCGAATTGTTACCAAGGGGAGCAGGCATGCTTGGTAGAAAATGGCGCAGTACAATGGTAAACTGGGAAAGAGTGTAACCTAAAGGAACAGCGGAATTCCGTTGAGCACTGAGCTACTATTAGTAGTTAACTAGAGGAAGATGCTATGGATGACATAGAAAAAGGTTATTGGGTAATAGCCAACCAGAAACACTTGGCGGAATTCAAAGAGGACGCTACGAACCGTGATGAATTCGAGGCGACAATAATAGCTGGTAAAGCCGGCTTATTCTTGGCACAAATTCGTGGCCATGGAAGGGTTCCATTCGACAAGGCAGTAAGGCTAGCTAGGAAAGTTCAAATCCCGAAGATCATGCTCGCTGACTCAATTTTACCCCAACTCCGGAGGGCAACCGCGGGGCGAATCGACTATGATGAATCCGCCAAACGAGGTATCACGGAAATCGAGGAGCATATTGATACTGAATCAACTCTTTTCAAGGTTACAGGCGTCCTTCATAGTAACTTGGGCCCTACGGATACCGATTTGGGCTCACTTGAAACGTTATCATATACTGCCACGTTGCCGAGGGGCGAGTCGGAGGCTAAGACTAAGTTAGTTACACTAGGAATGAACGAGGAACAAGCTACTACTTGTCTGGCAGTTCAAGGCGACTTCGAACTAGTTAAGGTCTTTAAGCACTATGGTCTAATGGAACCCGTCTTGTTCAATGAATACATCTGGCGATATGAACCCACCAAACTAGCTCATGCTCTGTCTCAACTTGAGCCCGAGCAAAAACAAACTATTGAAGCCATTATTGAAATGTGTCAAGGGCATCAGGGACATCCTGCAGAGGCGTTTAGTGATTACCAAGCCGTACTTGACCTAGCTGATAGCGTTGGATTACTCGACATCGTGGAGGTAAAATCGAGCGATGGCGTTCAGAAGGAGTTTATCTTTACCCCACATCTCCGCTCAGAAGAGAACCCGACCGCCCTCTCCAATGATTTGCTGGGAGATATTAAACTGTTCCTAGCTTCGATGGGGTTTGGAGAGACATATTCGAAGATATCACGGTTGGGCGGAATCGATCGTGAAAAGACGATAAACTTCGTGGAAAAGTTGATCCGGGAGGGTGAGGCAGGGGACGCTACGGCCATCGGCATTGATTACATCATGCTAGAAGAGCGTGGGATCGTTCGAGTAGAGCCAACAAGGACGCCTCCCGGAACCAGGTACAAGATGGTCCTCCTACGACCAGAGGTAGGCAGGCTCGCCGTGAGGGCTATCAAAGCAGCAAGCACACTTGAAAGGCGCGGCATCTTACCGCTTTCGGGTTTTCAAACCAAAACGTTAAGAGAAGGCAGATACTTCACCGACGTGGAAGGAGGACGGATAAGGCGGGACCCGTATGCTCGCTTACCAAAAGAAGCCCAAGAGTCCAGAAATTACTACATAAAAAAACTACGTGGAGAATTATGAGATGAAGGGCTACCATACCTTCGTGTCAAAAGGAACACAATTGGAGGGGCGGCTACAGCGACTTCTCTTTCACCAGGGATACTTTGCTGTGCGCAATGTTTTTATCCCACGTCACCGTCAAGCTCCGGGCGCAGCAACTCCCGACATCGATGTGCTCGGCTACATGTTCACGGAGGACTTTGTTCCGAGAAAGGTAATATACGACTGCAAATCGGGCAAGTCGCAAGCTGTAAATAGAATTTTGTGGCTACAAACTATGGCGCGTCGTGTTAATGCTGATCGTGCCTACATGGTACGACCTAATACTCCACAAGATATTAAGTTCTACGGGCTAGCTGAGGGTATCTATTTCGTTGACTTCGAGACCCTGGCGAGAATGGAGCGAGAGTACACGGAAGGCTTGCCTGTTATTAAAGGATCTACCGAGGCTGAATTTCTAGCCGTGACAGAGGAACTAAACCGAGCGCTAAAGGACTCCAATGTAGTTCGAGCATTGCAAGTAATCCGTACAGACTTTTGGTTTCTGCCTAGTTGTGCTGCTCTGAAGCAGGTATTAGCGCAATACGAGTGTCTCGGCCCCCTGAATACACTTCCAGGGTTGAGTTCTCTAGCCCTGCAATGGCTAAAGGCAATGCTAGTTAGTTTGTTCACTCTCGGCGTTTTGCGAATGTGTAGCGAGGTCATCGGCCTTGCCCCAACGGAACGCGAACAGGTACTGAAACAGCGTCTAGTGTCTGACAGAATCCCCTATAGAGAATTTACATCCCTTGTACGGACCACATTTGAATATGCACACTCAGTCTATGGCAAGCAAGCAGGACTACCGCTCGGGGATTTCTATGAAATACCCCCCCCTCAATATACCGATTCGCTCCTTGACCTGGTTACACGAGCCCTAAGGCACCCAAAAGAGGCAATATTGATGCCTCGCTTCTCCGAATATATGCTGTTTGAATGTGTCTTGCGCGGAAAAGTTGTAGATACAGCGAGTGTGCAACAAATCTTTAGAAGACCGTACCCTGCCCTTCTGGGACACTATCGAGATTACCTATTCTTTCTAAACAATATCTGCTCATCCACTAGGGACTTCCTAAGTAGTTTGTTCCCTACCGAGAAGGCGTGAATATTCAGCAGCCAAAATAGATAGAAGCACAACTCGGTTTTCTACTGCACAAAAGTGCATTTTGTTCAGTCACGGTGCTTGCCGAAAGGCGGGCTAAGAAGATTGGGGCAATTCTGATTGGGATATGGTCCAGAAGTCGGATTCGTCCTCCCGGGTGAAGATGAAAAGGCCATTTAGCTTGTCGCCTTTGAATTCAACTTTCTTGAAGGTAGCACTGTCTTCCAGGATGATGCAGTTGCCAAAGTCCAAGGCTTTAATAAATGCGGGGGTATCTTTGGTGGGATTCCATACCGTGCCTGGGTCAAGCTCTTCCGTTTCTTTTTTTCCCTTCTCCATAGCTTCGGGGTCGGTGCAGGGCTTTTCATAGCCCATGACTGAGGCACTGTGTAGCGGGTTGTTCTTGAGAACGAGATGCCAGATTTCCTTTTCACCCTCACCCTTGCCCTCTCCCATCGAGGGAGAGGGGAAAGCAATGCGGAGATCCCAGTGCTCCGTGGAAGGGCCGAAGCGGACGATAATGGGACCTCGCCACCAATGATGCTGGAGGATGAAGGAGGAGTTTGTTGAGTTTATTGAGTTTGTTGAGTTTATTGAGTTCGTTGAGTGGGTTATCTGAGGTGGGACGAGCTCTTCCATGGAGGCAAGTTCCTTTCTGGCTTCCAGGGCTTCCTTCCGGGATAGGTTCCAGAATTTGAGCCTATCGGGGACGTGGTCTCTAATTGATTTTGGTAGAGCGGAAATGCCTTTGGGCGGCAGCCAGTCTTTTTCAATGGCTCCATCTGAGAGGACATAGGGTGTCTGGTCGAGGGGTTGCATAAAGACCCAATAATAGGGAACTCTAGGGGCTTCCTCTTCCTCGCCCGGAGGGAGAATGTGGTGGAGTCCCACTTTGAAATGAGATTGCTTCGTCGCTTCGCTCCTCGCAATGACAGGAGAGAAAGTGACAGGCGTTTCCTCTTCGCGAGGAGGAAGGATTTCACCCTCACCCTGGCCCTCTCCCGTCAAGGGAGAGGAAAGAGACTCCCTGCCTATCATGCGGAAGCAAATTCGGTTTTTTAGAATCCCCTGTGAAAGGAAATATTCATGGAAATATGGCTTCTGGGTGCCAAACTCCACTATGCCCTTATCAACAATGGAAAAGACGCCTGGGAATTCTTTAGTGGACCCTGGAGTGCCAGGTGGGGTAGCTCCCTCTACCTTAAGCCATTCGATGGGTTCGGGCTTCTTCTCTAGAGCTCGGATGTCCGCTGGCCGGGTAGCTCCGCCTCTCACCTTCCTCTCCTTAACCTTTCCCATTTCCCAGTCAATCTTCCAGATGTCCTGCTTGTCGAAGTGCCGGGCATCCTCCAGAGTCAGGACATCCTTATCAACTTTATCTTCTATGGAATCCAGCAAGGTCCAGCCAATGAGATAGCCTTTATCGGTTTCAAATCGGAGGTCGGAATGGCAGCTCCGCCCACGGTAGTGGTGCTGGTTGACATAGTGGTAGGCTTTGCTTTCGTCGGGGTAATGCATGTAAGGGTCGCCTGAGCTGTGTGAAAGGTAAATGGTTTCTTCTTCGGTTATGACTTTCTCCTGGAGAATGTGCTCCTCTCTGGCTTTGTCTACAACATCCTCGATGGTATCAGGCTCACCCCTGGAGTCGAGACTGCGAAGGAAAACGGGCGCCCAGGCGGAGACTCGCCAAGTGTCGGACAACTTGTCGTGAATGAGGTTGAAGGTTTCGAACTCAACCTCTATGAGGTCACCCCGCTGACATTCCACAGAGGTGGAGAAGGTTTTGCCCACCTCAACCAGCTCCTCTCCACCCACTTCGACAAGATCAGCTCTCTTGACCTCAAAATCACCTGGCCTGATGGCATAGGCATAATTGAAAACGCCTGCAGTTTTGGTCTCAAAGGCCTCGGAGACTTTGCCAACGAGGACGGCGCTGTTATGAAACTTTATCCAGCCTTCTCGGGCGTTACCATCGAGGTAATAGACCGATTTAGCTTTCTTGGCAACGACGCCCTCTGAGGCGGGGAAAAACCTGAGCTTGTTGGTTGAGTTAAGGAGTTCCTCTTTCGAGTTGCAGATGTAATTGGGGACTTTATTGAGGTTGTGGCTCTGAACCTCTGGAATGTCATTGGTGGAGTAATCAATGCCAAGCTGGTCGAGAGCATGCTGACGCTCTTCCTCGGATTTCCTGTGAAGATCCTCGCCGCTTAAGAAAAGGCAAGTGTAGACATTGGCAATTAGAGTGGAATCATCAACTGGCTGGGTGGAATGAAGATAGCCAGCTACTGCTTCCCTGGGCTGGTGGACATTATCTATCCACTGCTCTAGCTCGGCCTCGATGATAAAGTTCTTGTGTTTGAGGCTGGCGATGGACTTGCAAACGTTGGGCAAACGATGGGTGTTGTTGACTCCATCCTCACTCCAAATCTCTACCCTGTCTTTGTCCTTGAAGATGAGCAGCCTCATACCGTCATACTTCTTGGAGTTGAAGACCGGGAAATCATCTTTGCTGAAGAGGTCTACAAACCTTTCGACGGTTTGGCGCTTGCCTTCAAGGGTGATGCGGGTGGGCTTCATGCCGAGGTAGAAACGGGAAAGCACTAACTTATCTTCCTGGCGGGACCTCCGAGCCTGTTGCTCAACCTCTGGGGTTGCTGCTCGCTGGTGATAAAGCTCCTTTTGGAACTGTGGCTCTTCCGGCTTGATGACTTGAGGCGATTTCCTGGGGCGCAAGACAAGGTCATAAATGGGAAGATAGGGCCAGTTGGGACCGGAGGGTTCCGGAACCCAGTGGAGCTGGGGAGCATCAAAATGATAAGACAGGGCTCGTTGAAGTTTGACCGATAGCAAACTATCAATCTTGTCAGCACGAATGACGATATCCATGTCGTTGGGCTTCCTGTCGGCGAAGATGGTTGAGCCGGTAATGCAAACGAAATCTGGCTTCCAGACAAATTCGGGGAGCTCCTGGGCGTTTCGGATTAGCCAAGGAAGCCTCTCGGCTAAGTTATCAAGGCTGGAGTGAAATACGACTTTATCAACGAAGACCTGGACGCCCTGGGGAAGGTCGATCTTGCGCGGCTTCTCGAGGGCAATAAAATCCCGGAGGTCATAGAGATAGAGTACCTTTTTGCTTGGCCACCAGGATTCTCTCTCTGCTTCTGAAATGCGGTGCTGGGAGCGAAGGGCAGTGAAGGCGGGTAGATTGATTTCATCTGGTTCCTTGAATCTGATGTAGCCATAGGCTTTATTTTCGGAGCAGAGGATATTAAAGTCACGGCAGCGTTTGAAACGGCGGCTCTTCACCATAGCTGTTTTCTTGCCGGTGTAAAACCATTCTCCGTGAGGGGCTACGAGATAGAGTCCGCCTTTGATTAACTCGCCCAAAGCGAAGCGAAGCAGGTCGAGGCTCGTTTCTTTCATCTGGTCTGGGTGGAAGGTGATTTTGCCTCGCTTGAGAATCTCAGCTAGGACCTTAACAGCGAATTGCTGACATTCATCAATAGTTTCAAACTCGGTCTTGCCACCTCTGACCATGGTGGCATACTTGGCACAGATTAGACGCCAATCATCGGCAAGCTGGGCGTCGTTAGTCTTGGAGGGGTTGTAGCCCTCTAGTTGGAAGTTTTTAAGTTCTGTTTCCATTATCCGGGATCGGGATTACGATGGCCTGGTCGGTCTGGTGGTCGTGGTGTTTGGATTCCCGCCTTGTGCCACCAGGCATGTCTCTACCCTTGCCTCTGCCGTCATGAGCTGGGCCTGTGGGTGGACAGGGGCTTTGTTTTCGTAAGCCTTGCTTCATCTTCTTTGATTCTGTCATTCAGCCGACCGTGCTTATGGATAGTATAAGCAATGCTTATTAAAGTGTCAAACCTTTTGGGGTACTAAGAGTAAAAATTTGCAGTTTTTGACCATCCTGCTAAATTGGAAATGATAAAGTAGGACAGCTATTGCGTAATGGAATGTAGTCAGGCTAAACTACGATTATTCGAAATAAGTGAACATCTAGTCCGTAAACAATGAGTCATGCGCCGTCTTGGTCGTCAAACGAGGTGTGGATACTATGGCCGGTCAATATCGAAGTCCAGTAGATAGCATTGGCGAAGGCATTGAAGCTTGTTGGCTAAATGCCCTCGACCTTTTGAAATCTGCAAAGCTTGTGAAAAGTCAGGGACATCATGCCCTTGCTCTGTCTTTGGCTGTGCTTACAATGGAAGAAATTGGCAAGATGGTCATGGTTGACGGTCTGTTGTTTGCCAAACCTGGTGATGAAAGGAATAAAATTTTTGAAGGCGGCTTCCGCTCCCACAAATCAAAACTTGGTGCTTTGGATGTCTTCCCGTTCCTATTGAACTATCTGTGCACTCTAGATCCACGCTACAATACTGAACAAGGATTCAATCTCACTTTAGCAATCGTTCTTCAGCAATACAAAAGGGAAAGACAAGCTCTAGAGCCGTGGTTGGGGCCAGCATGTGATCTGCGAGATCTTGATTTATGGAAACAGAGAGGATTCTACACTCATTTCAATCTAAGTGGACACTTTGTGCGTCCTGCGGAGATCGATAAAGATTTCTCGACTGCAGTTGTTCACTTAGCTAATCGATTAGTTGATGCTGTAAACTTCATTCTCAAAGACAATATAACACGTTATAAAGAACGAATACACTCGTTGAAGGAAAAACTGACTGAAGAGCAGGTTCTCGAGATTCGCAAGCATGCACAGGATCTGGTGGAAGCAATGTTTACTGTTACAGAAAATGAATCTGAGTAGCAGGACAGCATATAACACAGGTTTGTTTTATGGCTCACTTTGTTCGCCCAAGTGCTTCGTACTTCACAAAGCCCAAGAATATGAAAAGTGGATTTAAAAAGGTTAAAAGGAGAGAATTAAGATGGAAAGAGAAGCGATAGAAATTCCACCTATTAAGCTTGAATGGAGCGATTGGATTCTTTGGGATTACCTCAAAGTTGACGCAAGGGGAGGTGGCATTAAAGTTCCCAACAAAAAGCCTGGAGTTTATGAGGTAAAATATAGAGATGCTACAGAGCGATTAACCATAGGAAAAGCATCTGACTTGAGAATGCGCATCAAACAGGGATTAGTAAAAGGGAAAACTCCGCATTCGGCTGGAGAGAGAATGCGTGCTAATGAGGATGCTTCAAGGATAGTTGTGAGATGGGCTGTTACGGACAGGCCCGCGGCTGTAGAAGAGGAACTGCATAAAAGACATTCAAGGAGATTTGGTAAACTTCCAAGATATGTTGAACATACATGAATAGATAGATGCGGCCACTTCACATGGCAACGTGTTTGTGGCTTTGCAAAGGCAGACAAAGTGTTCACCTATATGATAATAGTGCAAGAGAGATGCTAATTCCACTTCCCTCAAAGGTATTGGGGAGATGAAATAGAGGAAAACTTAGAAAAATTAGCGGAGTTGAAAGGATGACATGGAATAAAGGAATACCTTTAATACCAGAAGCTATGCCAGGTAAACCTCCCAAGTGGTATAACAAGGATAAATCTATAGGTCTTTTCCTTTGCGGTGGTCCTGACCATTGTGTGGAGATGGTCAGAGGCACAATCGGTTCAAAAGGTGATATTTATGTTTTCCCTACACCTCTCCAAGTTCAGAAGCACTTCCCTTTTCATGAAAGCTTTCATACATCGGGAGAATTCCATTGGAAAATGCGAGGCGAAAAAATAATCCCTATTTGTGGTCCAGAAGATGCCCCAGCTGCTTTTAGGGCAGCTTTCTTTAAATTTGGGCAGACTCCTTGCTTTTGCTTTCGTAGAGGGAAAAGATTGAGTTCGAACGAAATAAGATTTCTAGTTCGAAGTCTTATAAAATATGTTCCTCTAATAATAGACACGAAGAAAGTAATTTCCGCCTTGGAAAAGGATGGATTTTACCGAGCTCCTCGACCAGACCTAGCAATGCTTGAAGAAGCCTTAAAGAAAAAGAACCCTTAGCCCAATTTAGAGGTTAAACAAAGGTAATCCTTTTCTGAATCTCCTTAAATATTCCGGACGATAACCGCTGCTCTTAACTAATTTAAAGCCTCATTGGATGTTGAGTCTTCCAGAAATTGCTTCTTTGGAAGAGTTTGGTCGCTAGGTAGATAGGAGTGAGAATTGAGCACCACAGTGATTCACCCATAGCCCTCGTCCTTGGTCTCTCGCTTCCTTTTCTAGCTGAAGAAAATACTTCTGGTATTTAACATTTGGTGGATAGGTATAGGAGTAGGCGTAGCCTAGTCTAACAAGCTCGGCATTGACCATCATATCATCTACCCATACATATCTGAGCAAGCGACCATATTTGTCTTCATCTTGAACATCTTTCTCCAAGTATACTCTTTTACCTCCAACAAGCTCACGATTCTTCTCAGAGGCTTCCTTCCCAAAGTATTCTACTGGCTTTTCAGGGTGAACTGTCTCAGGAGCGTCGATGCCAATGTAGCGAACTCTAGCTCCACCCACAATCTCTATGGTGTCTCCATCAATCACTCTAGTAACAAGGACTGTGTTATTGTTGAGTGATAAATGGCTTACGCCCGTGGCCAAGAGAACTAAGCCAAGGACAAGTAGAGCTATTAAGCATCGTCTATTTAACAATCCAGATATTCGCTGGGTCACTTAGCTGAATTTGGGGAATACCCTTATAAGTGTCAATGAAGCCCTTTACTCTTACCGTTTTGTACAGGAAATAGGTCTCAGGATCAGGTGAGAACTCCCGTGTAAACTTAACTCTATTATCAATCCAAATCACTACGGTGAATCGGTCTGGGGCAGGATAGGGCTTGCCGATGTTCAGGAATGTAGGCTTTCCCTCAGAACCACTAGCCCACATAGCACTTACGACTGGGCCTTCGACAACTTTAATCTCTCCGACATGATTATTTGCCTCATGCCAAGGAATTGCTTCCTCACCCGAAGATGGTTGGATTGTTGGTGTCGAGCTGAGAGATGACGGGGCGCAAGCGGTGATTGAGGCAAATAATAAGAGAGCTAACCCTAGAAGGACTGCAGAATACCATTTAGGTTTGTTTCTCATGGCAAACTTCCCTTAGCCTCTCCAAATCTGCTGGCTGGGCTACCTTCTTGCTCTTTGTACCCTCAGGATATCCCATCATATTGTCGTCGCTTCCCTCGCTCTATTCTTTGCTGCCATATTTCCTTTATCACAGCACCCACTCTCTTGAACTCTTCATACGTGAAGATATCACTCTTAGCAATATTACAGACAGCACAAGCCAGAACACAGTTTTGAGGGGTATGTCCCTGGCTATTGTTTTTACGGTCTACCTCCAATATCCCACCTCTTTTAATCCCACCATAAATTTCTCCCCATATGAGTCTGACATCCTCCTCTTCTATGTTACAATAGTGGCATTCCCCCCCATCTCTATCACGAAGTTTTTTCCGCAAGTCGTTCAAGTCTTTCCTATTCATAGCTTCCATAACTTACCCCCTTTCAGTTTAGTATATCCCACCACAAGACCGCCTGATACTCAGCCTCAATTGCTGCCTCACGCCTAGCCCGCTCAGCAGCGACTTGAACCTCAGCTCTAAGTATCAGCTCCAACCAGTAGAGCCTTCGCTGAACATCATCAGGCAGCCCCGGCGGTAGACACCTAGCTATCCGTTTTCGCCGCAGTGTCGACAATAACCAGTATGCACCCCCAGTTCGTGTTCACACAGAAAATCGTAGAATAACCAAATTTCTGGCTCTGACACCGCTTCACTCTTTTCACAATTTCCATCCCAACCTTAAGTGTGTTTGGCCGATGCATACTGTGCACAAAAGCGGTGTGCCAAACCTTTCCTCCCGTTCACAAACATTACGACTGCGTCCTCTGCTGACCCTATGTGCCCAGGGCATATATTGCAAGCTGTGCTTGTCCTCAGCAAGGAGACAATCTCGCTTGTTTCTTCAATAATACCCTCCCAATTATCTACCGCCCCCCGAAGTGCTTGGAACCAGCCATCAAATCGCTGCCGCAGTATGTGAGGAGCTGTTGTTTGCTCAGCAAGGGTTCGCTGAAAGGCGTCACCCACCATCGTATTTATGAGTCGGCGACGGAGCCCGAGAAGAAACATGTCCCTCTCCCTTTCAGGTTTGCCAACAAGGCCACTCCACACCTCTTCAAGACGGTCTCGGAACTGGTAAAAACCAACCATTTCCGTTTCATAGACCAAGTGCATGCGGCGCCTTTCCCAGAAACCGTTCGGGTTCGCTTCCCTGCCAACCCGGAACAGCCGGAATTCTGCCCCCGGGAAAGCTCGCGATGACCAATCCAACGCCTGCTGGAACTCTGCCCGATAGCGCAACAGGTCATCGGAACAAGCGTGTTGATTGGCAGCCATCTCTTCGTTCAAGAAAGAGCGAAACGGAGTCCGATACCTTTCCCTCCTGTGTGCTAGAGCAAAGAAGCGAAGGACTAGTTCTCGGTCGCTCATCCTCTTATCAGGTTCCCGACGTCCAAACACCTTGAGAACCTTCGGGGCTTCAGCCAACTGTGCAATCAGGTTATTATAGGGACCCCGGTAGAGGCAGTTACGCAGCTCTTGGGGGTTAAGTGCCATTGCTCCTAGATTGAGCCGTGCAAAAAGCACGAACTTCATATCTGGGTTGGCATCCTTCTTAACCCAAATCACCCTCTGTCGGCGGTCCCAGAGTTTTGAACGGTCGCTAATGTCCAGGGTGGTGACACCCTTCCCACTTAGATTGGTGAGAACTTCGCATCCGGTCAGCGTCAGGGGGCTAGCAAAGATCCCTTTTACTTTGGGCCATCGCTCGCCGGAAGGACCAGCGAGAAGCGGTTGCATGAAGCGAAATAAAGTTTCCAATCGTTGGTGCCCATCAATTACGTCAACTGTCCCGTCAAGGTTTTCAGCGAGGAAGAGAGAGGGCACAGGCAATCCTAACAGTAGTGACTCAATAAAGCGACTGGCCCGTTGTCTGTCCCAGACATAGTGGCGTTGGAAATCCGGCTCAAGAATCAGCTCCCCGCTAAGGAATCGACTCCACAAATCGCGAACACTTAGCATTACCTCCTCGGTAACCAAGGTCTGATACTCAGGAGGAATATCAAGAGAAACCAACTCCTCTCCTTCAAATTCCTCCCACTGCGCTTCCGTCTTAGCAGCCATAACATCCTCCTTTCTAAAGGTGTTGCCCTCTCCAAATCCACTGCTGGGCTACTAACGCAACTCCGCTGAGTTTCTCACTGATTGTGCCATGGCAACGTAACAATACGTTAGGTTTCCTGCTTAAATTCTTTCGTCGGCTCATCGGCAGAAACGGTCACGCTCTCTGCAGGGAAGACGAGTCGCTTGCCGCAGCCTCGCCACCCACCTTTCTTATCCGACATGATACCTGTGTAAAGATTAACTTGGCCACCCTTGATAACCGCATATTTGCCAAGGGTCTCTTTGCCTGTTTTCTTGTCTACCACCTTTACGCTCATTACTGCCTCCTTTGCTGGTTTTTCCCTCTCCAAATCCGCTGCTGGGCTATCTAATCGAAATTATACACTCACCCAGCCCTAAATAGAAGACGTCATAAAGGGAATAGCTGTTTTGAGGCAGTCTTGGCTGGTTCTATTCAATCCAGTGAGATAATCCCCTGCTGTATTGCGATAACTACAGCGTGAGCCCTGTTTTTGGCATTGAGCTTGGCGA
>Ga0172362_10002325_pt1 | contig 16538 bp, 13 predicted proteins | sample LakKivs1_kivu2a2_FD_114534 | JGI IMG/M metagenome (GOLD analysis project Ga0172362, IMG submission 114534) | Sediment microbial communities from Lake Kivu, Rwanda - Sediment s1_kivu2a2 | ecosystem: Environmental > Aquatic > Freshwater > Lake > Sediment | place: Rwanda: Western Province, Lake...
GAACAGCTTGGCCTGGGCGCTCATGGTGAACCAGTAGACGGGGGAGGCGATGAGGAGGCCGTCGGCTTTGCGGATATCGGCCTGAAGCGCTTTCATGTCGTCGTCCTGGACGCAACCGTCCGCGCCCGGCTTGCGGCAGCGCTCGCAGGCCCGGCAGGGCCCGAATGCGAGATCGGCCAGACGGACGGTTTGGACCTCGGCCCCGGCCTCCGCCGCGCCGCGGGCGGCCTCGGCGGCCAGGACGGAGCTGTTGCCGCGCGGCCGCGGGCTGGCCACGATGACGAGCAGCTTCTTTATCGCGTTCTTTTTCATGGGCGATCCTTCCCGGGGTCCGCGGGCGCCGCGGTCACCCCTTCGCGGCCGAGGGCAGGTAGTCCTCGAGCGGCGGCACGAGCCGGGTCGTCTCGAAGCGGATCTTCTCCCAGACCGCGAGGTCCAGGCCGCAGAAGACGTCGACGACCCGCGGGTCGAACTGCCCGCCGCTGCCCTCCGTGAGCTCTCGCCGGGCGGCCCGGAAGTCCCGCGGCGCCCGGTAGGGGCGATGCGAGGTCACGGCGTCGAGCGTGTCGGCCACGGCGAAGATCCGGGCCTCGAGCGGGATTGCTTCGCCCGCGAGGCCCTTCGGGTAGCCGCCGCCGTCGTACCTCTCGTGATGGTAGAGGATGATGTTGCCGACCTCGGGCACGAGCTTGACGTCGCGGACGAGCCCGTAGCCGAGCACGGGGTGGCGGCGGACGATCTCCCATTCCTTCGGCGCGAGCGGCCCGGGCTTCTTCAGCACGGCGTCGGGGATGGCCATCTTGCCCGCGTCGTGAAGGAGCGCGCCCTTGCGGACGCTGTCGAGCGTCGCCGGGTCGTCGACGCCGCAGGCCTCGGCCAGGACGTGGCAGTAGCGGGCGACCGTCTTCGAGTGGCCGTAGGTTTCGACGTCCCGGAGGTCGAGCGCGGCCATGAAGTTCTCGAGGGTCGCGTCGTAGGCCTCTTCGAGCTCGCGGGCCCTGCGGAGGTGGACGGCCAGCTCCTTCTTGAGCCGGCGGACCTCCTTTTTCGGGCCGTCATCGCACGTGTGGGGCTTGATCCGAATGCCAAAACGCGACAAAAAACCGGCCAGATCGGACCGTTTTTTGTCATCTTCGATGACCCACATGACCCCGCGCTCCTCCATTCCGACCTCTTATACATTTTTTTTTCCGGACATGCAATATCGGCCGTTTCTTTCTTGACAAAAAAGCCGCCGAATCCTCATAATATCGGCGCTAAGGTTAAGGAGCGGCCATGCAGCACGACCCGAACATCTTCAGGGACTCCTCTCAAGTCATCCAGGAGGTCGAGGAGCAGCTCGAGCGCATCCTCCAGAAGAAGTTCCGCGACGTCGACTCCGATCTCCTCGAGCGCATCAACCGCGAGAAGGAAGCGGCCCGCAAGCGCAAGGAGGAGATCGAGCGCGATTTCGAGAAGGAGAAGACGGCGCTCACCGATTACCGGGTCATGGTCCAGGAGTTCGAGGAACAACGGGCCGGCCTCCTCAACGAGGCCCGCGAGCGGTTCGACAAGGTGCTCAAGTTCCAGTCCGAGATCGAGGGCCTGGCCAAGTCGACGGTCGAGGAGATCCGCCGGGTCAACGAGATCCAGGAGCGGCTGGAAGGCCTGCGGTCGAAGACCTCGGAACGGGCCGCCTTCCTCAAGAACGACCTGCGCGAGCGCTTCGGCATCGTCGCCGAGGTCCTCGAGGAGGAGCCCAAGCCGCTCTCCCTCAACCTCGACGAGGAGCTCGAGAAGCTGAAGAAGATCAAAGACCTCCTGGCCGTCGAATCGGCGACCGCCAGCCTCGGCCGGGTCGGCGGCGAGCCGGCCCGCGAGGAGGACCTGGGCGCCCTCGACGCGGCCGCGAGCAAGGCCGGCGTCGCCATCCCGGCGCTCGGCGATCTCATCTCGGGCCCCGCCCCCGTTCCCGCTCCCGCCGACGCCCCGGAGCCGCAGGCCGGGGACGAAGGCCCCGCCTCGGGCCCGGCCCCCGCCGCCGCGCCGGCCGCCGGCGAGGCCCTGACCGAAGAGGAGATCGTCGCCGCCATCGAATCCTACCGCCGCACCGAGCCGGCCAACGGCAGCGGCGAGATCCACTATTTCCAGAGGGACGCCGTCGTCATCGCCGACCCGGAGAAGATCCTGGCCGCCGTCGACCGCACGGTCGAGGAGGGCCAGAGGCTGGCCGGGAAGCTCGGCCAGACCGAGTCGCCGAAGGACCAGTTCTTCATCAAGCAGGAGCTCATCAACTGGCAGGAGGGTCTTCGGGCGCTGTTCCTCCGGGTCATCAAGATGTGCGAGAAGAACGCCTGGGCCCTGCCCCGCTTCACCGGCGAGATCATCAACGCCCAGGTCCTGCGCCGGCTGCTCGAGCGGCTGAGCATGGAGAACTGGAGCAACCTCGAGGAGTTCGCTTCCTTCGTTGCCGTCGCGGCCGAGCTTCGCGCGGCCTTCAAGGCCAAGACCGAGCCGCGGCTGGCCTACCTCCTGGCGCTCAAGCGGGAGATCGAAGAGGCCTAGGGGACGAGGTCCCGGCGCCGGAACTGGGCGAGATAGCTCTCGAGCCCCTTGATCTCCTTCCACGCCAGGTCCTTGAAGGCCACCCCCGAATAATAGAAGGCGGGTTCCCCGCCGCCCTTCTCCGTGTAGACGATGTCGCTCTTGATGAGCGTCGCCCGTTCCTCGATGACCAGGATCGCGTCGAGCGACGGGCCCGCCGGCAGGGGCGCGTCGGAGACGACCCGGGCGCCCTCGAGGCTGATGTTGACCGTCTTGGCGACGCGGAAGCCGCCGTCCTCGCGGAAGAGGATGGGTGTCGAGACGTTGAAGCGCTCGTACTTCCGCTTCTCGCGGAAGAAGCGCGGCTTCCCCGCGGCCTCGTCCGCGGCGCCCGCCCGGGCCAGCCCGTATTCCTGCCAGACGAAGCTGCAAACGCGGTTCTTGTCGATGGGCCCCTCGGCCCCGCCGCGCGGCTTGAGGTCCGGCCGGCGCTTGCCCTTGGCCTCGGCCATGGCCAGGTCCGCCTCGCCGGCCAGGCGCTTGAGGTCGTCGCGGGTCAGGGCCGCCGGCGTCTCGCCCTCGTTGCGGGGGAAGACCGTGACGCCGAAGGACATGGTCAAATTGGCCTTGGGCTGGAACTCCTGGAACTCGAAATAGTGGTCCTCGACGTTCTTGCGGATGCGCTCCGTCAGGATCGTCGCTTCCTCGACCGACTTGACGCCCATCAGGAAGAAGAGGAACTCCTCGCCGCCGTAGCGGCAGATCAGGTCCTCCTCGCGGATCGAGAGCTTGAGGACGTGGGCCAGCTCGCGCAGGAGCTTGTTCCCGGCCTCCTGGCCGTTGCGGTCGTTGTAGGCCTTGAACCAGTCGACGTCGCCCATGACCAGGGCCACGGCGCCTTCCTCGCGGCGGCGCTTGCTCAGGGCGTTGACCTTCTGGAGGACCTTCTCGAAGAAGGGCTCGGGCCGGAGGAGCCCGGTCAGCGGGTCGAACTGGATGAGGTTGAGCTTGGTCATGGCGATGGCCACGTGGTCGGACAGGCCGCGCAGGATCTGCTGGTCCTCGCGGCTGAAACCCTCGGGGGCGAGCTTCGTTCCGGACTTCTTGTTGACCACCTCGAGGACGCCGATGACCTTGGCCCCGTGCATGACCGGCACGGCGAGAAGGCTGTGCGGCGGCGTCTTCAGGAAGGACGTGTAGCGCTTGCTCAGGCGGCGGTCGAAGGTCAGGTTGGCCGCGCTGACGTCGTGGCCGAACCGGGCCGCCGACGCGGCGAAGTCCTGGGCCTCGAGCGGGGCGATGAACTTGGAGAAGTCCGAGTGGGTGAGGAAGGCGTTGTCCCAGACGAGCGGCTTGAGGTAGCGGCCGATGACCTCGTTCTCCTCCATGATATAGACGGTGACGCTTTCGGCCTGGACGATGTCCCGGATCTCGGGGACGATGTCGAGGAGCGAGCTGACGTCGTCGGCGCCGTAGATCCGCCGCAGGATCGACTCGACCCGTTGGCGCTCCTTCTGGGCCCCGACGAAGCGGGCCTCGATGGCCAGGCGCTTCTCGATCTCGCGGAGGAAGCCGGAGTTGAGCAGGCCCTTGATCTCCTGGATCTCGGTGAGGACGTCCCGGACCTTGGTCTCCTGGAGGCCCATGGAGCGGCGCAGGCCGGCCGCTTCCGACTTGAGGCGGGCGTTCTCGACGACCCGGCCGAGGGCCCGGAGGAAGGCCAGGTCCCGGGGCTCGGCGGGGGAGGTGCGGCAGAAGTCGATGTCGACTCCCGGCGGCCAGTCGTCGGCGGCCCGGGCGATCTCGTCCTCGTTGTCGCCGGTGAGCAGGACGCCGGTCGGGGGGCGGACCATGGCCCGCAGGGCCGTTGACCGGGAAAAGGCCGCGTCGACGACGGCTGCGGCGACGTCGCCTTCGGCGAACGCGGCGAGGGAGGCTTCGGCGCTCGTCTCGGCCCGGGCCGGCCCGAACTTGTTGGCCAGGCGGGCGAGCCGGTCGGCTTCACTGGGCGAAGGGTGAATGACGAGGATGCGCGTCTGGAACATAGCCCTCTTTGCGTCTTTCCCGAAGAAAAGCGCCTGCGACTCTTCCTTTTCCTCGCCTATTTGTACATCAGGTCCTTCGCGTTCGTCAATCGGAATTTTCGGTTTTTGCGGGCGTCGCGGCGCTGTGGTATATTCGCGATGCGAGCCCGTGCCGAGGAGACAAAAAATGGCGAAAAAAAAGACAGAACCCGTCCTGAATATCCGGGCCCCGCGCGGCTCCCGCCTGTTGACCAAGGGCTGGTCCCAGGAAGGCGCCCTGCGGATGCTCATGAACAACCTCGACCCCCATGTGGCCGAGAAGCCGGCCGAGCTCATCGTCTACGGGGGCACCGGGCGGGCCGCCCGCAATTGGGAGGCCTATCGGGCCATCGTGGCCGGCCTGAAGAAGCTCGAGAACGACGAGACGCTCATCGTCCAGTCTGGAAAACCGGTGGCCGTCTTCAGGACGCACGCCGAGGCGCCGCGGGTCCTCATCAGCAACGCCATGATCGTCCCTCGCTGGGCCGACTGGGACGAGTTCCGCCGCCTCGAGGCGCTCGGCCTGACCATGTACGGTCAGATGACGGCCGGCAGCTGGATCTATATCGGCACCCAGGGCATCCTCCAGGGAACATATGAGACTTTGTCCGCGGTCGGGAGGAAGCACTTTGGCGGCTCGCTCAAAGGCAAGCTCGCCCTGACCGCTGGGCTCGGCGGCATGGGCGGGGCGCAGCCGCTCGCGGTGACCATGAACGACGGTGTGGCCATCGTCGTCGAGGTCGACCCGCACCGGATCGAGCGGCGCCTCGAGACGAAATACGTGGACATCGCGACGGACAGCCTGGACGAGGCCCTGCGCCTGGCCCGCGAGGCCCTGAAGAAGGGCGAGCCGCTGTCGATCGCACTGCTCGGCAACGCCGCCGACGTCCTGCCCGAATTCGTGCGCCGTGGCATCACGCCCGACATCCTGACCGATCAGACCTCGGCCCACGACGAGCTCAACGGCTACGTGCCGAACGGACTGCCGTATGAGGAAGCGCTGGCGCTCAGGGCGAAGGACCCGGCCGACTACATCCGCCGGTCCTACGCGGCCATGGCCGCGCACGTCGAAGCGATGCTGGAGCTGCAGAGGCGCGGGGCGCGGACGTTCGATTATGGCAACAACATCCGCGGCCAGGCCCAGAAGGCCGGCGTGGCGGCGGCCTTCGACATCCCCGGGTTCGTCCCGGAATACATCCGGCCGCTCTTCTGCCTCGGCAAGGGGCCGTTCCGGTGGGCGGCGCTTTCGGGCAAACCGCAGGACATCTACGCCACCGACGAGGCCGTGCTCAAGGAGTTTCCCGAGGACGAGGCCCTGGCCCGGTGGATCCGCAAGGCCCAGAAGCAGGTCAAGTTCCAGGGCCTGCCCTCGCGGATCTGCTGGCTCGGTTACGGCGAGCGGGCCCGGTTCGGCGCGGTCATCAACAACCTGGTCAAGAAGGGCAAGATCTCGGCCCCCATCGTCATCGGCCGGGACCACCTCGACACCGGCTCGGTCGCTTCGCCCAACCGCGAGACCGAGGGCATGCGCGACGGCTCGGACGCGATCGCCGACTGGCCCATCCTCAACGCTCTGCTCAACGCGGTCAGCGGCGCGTCGTGGGTGTCGGTGCACCACGGTGGAGGGGTCGGCATCGGCCTGTCGATCCACGCCGGCATGGTCATCGTCGCGGATGGTTCAGCGATGATGGGGCGGCGGCTCGAGCGGGTGCTCACCGTCGACCCGGGGCTGGGCGTCGCCAGGCACGCCGACGCCGGCTATCCCGAAGCCGTCGCCTGCGCCAAGAAGAACCGCATCAAGATCCCGATGCTCGGCTAGCCCCTCTCTCCGGCATAGTTCGACCGGGGACAGGTTCGACCGGGGACATGTACCGCGTACGTGTCCCCCGATCGAAGCCGAGGCGGATCCTTTCGCCGCCGGACACCGACCGTAGACTTCCTTTCTTCCGTTAGATCACCGTCGGTCAACCCGCGTTGACGCCCGCTTCGATACGCGGATCCCATCTCCTTCCTTACGTGCGGTTTGGGCGCCGCTCGGGACGCCGGCGGCTGGCATGCCGCTTGCTCTTTCGAGGGCGAAAGGAGATACACGATGAAGAAGCTGGCGATCTTGGCCCTGGCCGGTCTCATCATGGCCTCCGTGGCCCCGACCTTCTCCATGGCCCCCGACGTCAACGATCAGTCCCTCTGCAACAGGAACCATGCCCAGTGCCGGGAGTACGTCTTCAGCCTCGACGACCCCTGGTACAAGATCATGGTCCTGCTGACGGCGTGCGACATCGCCTTCGGCAAGTGCATGCTGGGGTTGTGACCGCCGGGGACGCGAGCCGGAGCGGGGGGCGGGCGTGAGCGGACGAGAAAAAGCGGCCATCGCGGCCGCCGCGGCGCTCGCGCTCGCCCTCGCGCTCGCGCGGGGGACAGGGGCGGGGCGAAGGACGAGAGGGCCCGGAGCGGAGGGAACGGTCCCGCAATGGAAGGCGGTCGAGGTCGCCCGGCCCGTGAACGAAGCGGACGCAGCCGTGCTCGGCCGGCCGCTGGCCCTGGCCCTCGACGGGGACGACCTGTTCGTCGCCGACGCCCAGGACTCGGCGATCAAGGTCTTCTCGCGGGACGGCCGGTTCAGGCGCGCCTTCGGCCGCAAGGGGCAAGGCCCCGGCGAGCTCGCCTTTCCTTCGGGCGTCTCGGTCGCGGGCGAAGGCATCGTCGTCGCCGACAAGCTCAACTCCCGGATCCAGATCTTCGACCGGAGCGGCCGCCCGCGCTCGGCTTTCCCGACCAGGTTTCTGCCGGACAGGGTCTACGCTCTCGCGGCCGATGCCCTTCTCGTGACATCGAACCCGAGCGGACGGCGAAAAGGCGAACCGCTCCTCCACATCTTCGACCGCTCGGGCGGGCTGCGCTGGGAAGGGCTCGAAGCCCGCTCGTCCGGCGACCCGACCTACGACGCCTTCCTGAACATGATCGTCGTCGCGCCGGCCGGGGGAGGGGACTTCTTCGTCATCTACCGGAGCGGCGAGCGGATGGTCCTGCGCTTCGCGGCGACGGGGGACCGCCTCGGCAAGATCGCGGTCGATGAGCGCCACCGGTCCCGACCGCTCGACCTCCCCACGAAGGGCGGCAAGAAACGATTGATGGGCTTCTGCTGGGCGGCGGCCTCGGATCGAGGCCTCCTTTATCTTGCCGCGCCCGCGCCTGTCGACGGGGGCAGGGACCTCGGTCCCGGCCGGGAGATCTCGGTCGTCGACGGGAGCGGCAAGCTTCGGGCGGTCATCGAGCTCGGACGGGCGGTTCACAGGTTCATCGTCGACGGCGCCCGGATCTACGCGATCGACGAGGACGGCGAGATCCGTCTTTTCGAGGTCGTCCGATGAGGCGCGCCGAGTTCCTGGCGGCCGCCGTCGTCGGAGCGGCCTTGGCCGCGGGCGCCGGAAGGGCCTTCGGTGAGCTCGTGCCGGTCCGTATCTGCGCCCGTCTCGAAGAGGCCGCGCCGCCGGGGACCGGCCCCGTCCTTCTCGTCTTCTTCTCGACCGGCTGCAGCGTTTGCTTCGAGGACCTCTTCGAAGCGCGCTACCTCATCGAGAAGAAACGCTGGCCGGTCACGGTCATCGGCGTCTCGGCCGGGCCCCGCGAGGAGCTGCGGGAGTTCCTCGAGAAGCACGCCTGGACGCTTCCCGTCGTCCTGGACGTCCGTCGGGCGCTCTTCAAGCGGCTCGACGCGGGGCCCGTTCCTTTCAAGGCCCTGCTCTTCGGGCAGGGGACCGCCTACCGGGACGATCCCTATCTCGGGCTCGAGGACCGTCGGAAGGAGTTGGAGCGATGCCTGACTCGGCTCTTTTCGCGCTGACCTGGCGCGTCACCCGGCGGCGGATCCTGGGCTCGACTGCCGCGATCGCCGCCGGCCTGGCTTTTCCCGGCTTCATGGCCTGGATCGGGCTCGCGCATTCCTACGGCACGGCGGCCAAGCTCTTCTACTTCCTGCTGCCCCACGTGTTCCTCCTCGCCGCCCAGGATTCGGCCCGGGCCGACCTCGAAAGCGGCGCCCTGGAGAACGCGCTCTTCGCGGGCGGCCGGTTCCGCGGCTTCCTGCGGACGAGGGGGATCGTCTCGGCCGCGGCCGCCGGGGCCTATGCCCTGGCCCTCTTCGGGCTCTTCGCCGCCTGGGGCCTGGCGCTCGGCGGGTTCCGCGCGACCGACCTCATCAGGTTCGGCCTGGCCCTCGTCGCCGGCCTTTATTACATCGCGCTCGCCGGCGCGCTTGGTCATTTCCTCGCGGGCGGCGCGAACGTCCTCTCTCTTCTTCTGGCCCAGGCGGCGGCGGTCCTGGCCCTCCTGTTCACGACGAGCTCGCGGACGGGGCTCCTCGACTACGCGGCCACGGGCTCGTTCCCGGGCCTCGGCCCGAAGCTCTTCTTCGCCGGGCTGGCCGCGCTCGTGCCCAATGTGACCGTGGCCGGCCGGCCGTCCCCGTTCGCGGCCGAGGTCGCGGTCCTGCTTCTCTGCACGGGGGCCCTTTGGATGCGCCTCATCAGCGGGCTCGAGGTCCGCGGCGGGAGGGGCACGTGATCGAGGCCCGGCGGCTCGGGAAGAGGTTCGGCGCCGTCGAGGCCCTGCGCGACGTCAGCTTCAAGACGCCGAAAGGCGCCATCACGGTCATGCTCGGCGAGAACGGCGCCGGCAAGACGACGACGCTCAAGATCGTTCTCGGCTTCCTGCGTCCGGACGCGGGCTCCGTGACGATCGCTCCCGGGCGTGTCGGTTACGTCCCCGACCGGCCGGCCTACTTTCCCTGGCTCGACGGCTGGGCCGTCCTCGGCCTGGGCCGGCCCGCCCGGAACGGCGGCGCGAACGGCAACGGCCGCGACTTCCAGGCCCGCGTCCTGGCCTTGTCGCGCGAGCTTCTCTTCGACCCGGGTCTGCTCCGGCGCCGGCCCGCGACCTATTCGGCCGGGAACTTGCGCAAGTTCGCCTATCTCCAGAACCTCGTCGCCGGCCCCGACGCTCTCGTCGTCGACGAGCCCTACGCCGCGCTCGACCCGCCGTCGGTCAAGGCCGTGCGCGACGTCTTCCTCGCCCTGAGGGAGGCGGGGAAGACGGTCCTCTTGAGCTCGCACATGCTGGCCGAGATGGAGCGGATCGCCGACGCCTTCGTGGTCATCCGCCGCGGCGCGACGATCGCCCACGCCGGTCTCCGGGAGTGGCGCCTGATGCGCTCGGCCCGGACGGCCCCCGACCTCGAATCGGTTTTCCTCCGCCTGTCCGGGTCTTAAGGATCAGATGACGGCGCCGTCGGGGATGACGGCGTCCTTGGGCACGACGATGACGCCGTCGACGATCATGTGGTTGTCGGCCGACTCCGACAGGGCGCCGTTCCGGTTGACGAGCCTCGCGCCGCGGCCGATCCGGGCGTTCTTGTCGATGATGGCGTTGCGGATCTCGACATCGGCGCCGATGCCGATCGCGGGGACGCCGCGCTCGCGGTCCCGGGCCAGGTCCTCGCGGGACTCGTAGAAGTCCGAGCCCATGAGGACCGCCCGCTCGATCCGGCAGTTCTCGCCGATGCGGGAGCGGATGCCGACGATCGAGTCGCGGATCGATGAGCGGTTGACGATGCTGCCCTCGCAGAGGATGGCGTTCTCGACGGAGGCGCCGAGGATCTTCGAGCCGGGGAGGAAGCGCGGATAGGTGAAGATGGGCCGCTCCTCGTCGTAGAAATCGAACTTCGGCAGGGGCCGGGTGAGGTCCATGTGGGCCTCGAAGAAGCTCCGGATCGTCCCGATGTCCTCCCAGTAGCCGTCGAAGAAGTGGGCGAAGACCCGGCGCTCGCCGATGGCCCGGGGGATGACCTCCTTGCCGAAGTCCTTTTCCTCGCCCGCGGCCAGGAGGTCCCTGAGGACGCTTTGATCGAAGAGATAGACGCCCATGGAGGCGAGATGAGTCCGGCCGCGGGCCGGCGTCCCGAAGCGGCTGAAGACCGCCTCGTCGACCCGCATCCGCTCGACGTCGGCCGGCTCCTTGGGCTTCTCGCGGAACTCGACGATGCGGCCCCGGCCGTCGACCTTCATGACCCCGAACTCGCCGGCCCGCTCGGCCGCGACGGGCGTCACGGCGATGCTGATCTCGGCCCCCGAGGCGATGTGCGAGGCGACGAACTGCCGGTAGTCCATCCGGTAGAGGTGGTCGCCCGACAGGATGAGGACGAGGGCCGAGCGGTCCTCGATGTGGGTCAGGTTCTGCCGGACGGCGTCGGCCGTGCCCTGGTACCAGTTCCTGTTCTCCAGGGTCTGCTGGGCCGAAAGGAGGGTGATGAAGTCGTTGTGGAAGTTGTCGAAGCGGTAGGTCGTGAAGATGTGGCGGTGGAGCGACTCGCTGGCGAACTGGGTCAGGACGAAGATGCTGCGGACGTTGGAGTGGATGGAGTTGGAGATGGAGATGTCGATCAGCCGGAACCGGCCGCCGACGGGCACGGCCGGCTTGCTCCGGACCTTGGTCAGCGGGAAAAGCCGGCTCCCTTGACCCCCGGCCAGGATGACGCTGACGACGTTCGCCACGCCGGCATTCTATCAGAAGACAGGGGACACATCCAGGTCGCGTCTCCTGTCTTTGTGCTAAGATGGCCTCGCAGTGTACGATGTCGTCGTGATCGGGGCGGGACTCGGCGGCCTCATGGCCGCGGCCAAGTTGGCCCGGGCCGGGCGCCGCGTCGCCGTCCTCGAGAAGAAGGCCCTGCCCGGCGGGACGAGCTACATTTTCCGCCGGGGCGGCTACGCTTTCCCTATGGGGCCCCTGTCGTTCGGCTTTCCCGGACGGGTCCGGAGCCTGCTGGCCGAGGCGGGCGTCGCCGAGGACCTCGTCTTCCGGCGGAGCTCCTTCGAGATCCGCACGCCCGCTCTCGACGTCGTCGTCTCCCGGCCGCTCGGCGAGCTCGAAGCCGGGCTCGTCCGGCTCTATCCGGGGGAGAAGGACGGGTTGGACCGCTTCTTCGCGGCCCTCCGGTCGGCGATGGCCGTCTCGAAGGACATGGACCTCTGGCACCCCGACTTCCGCCCCGCGGGCGGCCGGGGCCGCGGGGGCGGGCCGAAAGCCCCGTCCCTCGAGGACCCGGCCCGCGCCGTCTCCGGGCTGGCCAGGACTTCGGCGGCCGATGTCCTCGACGGACTCATCGGCGACCGCCCTCTCAAGAACCTTCTCGGCTCGATCGGCTCCGAACCGCCCGAGATGTCCATGCTCAACCTGGCCATCATGTGGAACATCATGGCCGAGGAGGGGATCTGGCTCCCGGAGCCCGGCGTCCACATCCTCGCCGACCTGCTCCGCGAGCGTCTCGCCGCGGCCGGCGGCGAGATTCGTCTCGCGACGCCGGTCCGCAGGATCGTGGTCAAGGACGGACGGGCGGCCGGCGCGGTCACCGCCGCCGGGGAGCTCCTGGCCTCCGATTGGGTCGTCTCCAATGCCGATTACAAGACGACCTTTCTCGAGCTCGTGGACGGGGCGGACGTCCCCGGCTTGGACCTCGAAACGGTCCGCGGCGCGCCCTACACCGCGTCGGAGCTCTGCGTCTATCTCGGCCTCCGCCCGGAGGCCGTCGATCTCGCGGCCCTGCGGACCGACCATCTCTTCTATCGCCATGCGATCCGGCCCGACGGCGGCGGCCTTGAGGACTTCGACAACCGGGAGATCGAGATCTGCTTTTGGTCCCGCAAGGCGCCGGCCCTCGTTCCGGCCGGCCGGGCGGCGCTCGTCCTCCGGGCGGGGTTCCCCTACGCGGCCGTCGAAGCCTGGCGTCTGGGCGAGAAGAAGCGGCGCGAAGGCTACGGGGCGTATAAGAAAGAGCTGGCCGCCAGGCTCGTCCGGACGGCCGAACACATCCTGCCCGGCGTTTCGGGGGCCGTCGAGGTCATGGAGACGGCGACGCCGCTGACCTACCGCGATTGGGGCGGCCGCTACGAAGGCTCGATCGCCGGCTGGAGCTGGGCGGCCCGGCCGGCGGGCGCGGGCGGCAGCGGCAGGACCCTTGTCCGGACGCCCGTCCCCGGCCTTCTCGCCGCCGGGGCCTATGCTTCGACCGAGCTCGTTCTCGGCGGCGTGCCTACGGCCCTGGCCACGGGCAACCTGGCCGCCGACATCATCCTCGGCGCCGTCCGCCCCTAGGCTTATTTAGCGGCGTTCTGGACCGGGCCGAGATCATCGATGAGCCACATGCCCCGGCCGTTGGTGGCGATGACCAGGGCGTTGTCGCGCGGATGGATGGCCAGGTCCCAGACATAGCTCGTCGGCAGGTTCCCGCCGAGGACGTTCCAGCTCTTGCCGGCGTCGCGGCTGACGTAGACGCCTGTGTCGGTGCCCGCGTAGAGGATGTCCTTCATCTTGGGGTCCTCGCGGACGACGTTGACCGGGCCGCCGGGGATGCCCGCGGCGATCGAGACCCAGGTCTTGCCCCCGTCGGCCGACTTGAAGAGATAGGCGTTGAAATCGTCGTCGTGCCGCCCGACGAGCGTGATGTAGACCGTCTCCGGGTCGTACTTGGAGGCGACGATCTTCCAGACGTGCTTCTTGTAGGGGAGGCCGGCCGTGATCTCGGTCCAGGTGTCGCCGCCGTTGCGGGTCGTCCAGACCCGGCCGTCGTCCGTGCCGGCGTAGAGGCGGCCGAACTTGAAGGGCGATTCGTCGACGGCCGTGATCGTGGCGAAGGGGATGCCGTAGGGCCACCGGCCCTGCTCCGCCGGGTCGTTGTAGGTCAGGTCGGGGCTGATCTTCTCCCAGGTCTCGCCCTTGTTCATCGACCGGAAGAGGAACTGGAAGCCGTGGTAGACGATCTGCGGGTTGTGGGGCGAGAGCATCGTCGCCGCCAGCCACTGGCCGCGGTATTCGGGCTCGCCCTTGCCCGGCTTGGGGAAGATCGGCTTGCTCGTCCACTGGCCGTCCTTGTATTCGGACCGCTCGAGGCGGCCGTAGAACGAGGACGAGTATTCCGTGTTGGGGTCGGTCGGGTCGACGGCGATGATCGACCCCTCGCCGCCGGGCGCGGTCTCCCACCGGGGCTGGGCCGGGCCGCCGAAGCGCCGCCGTCCGGCCGGGGCGCCGGCGGTCGGCTTGATGAGCGGGATGAGGCCGCGGTAGCTGCCCTGGTCCTGGACGGAGCCGTAGACCCGGAACGGCGTCGAGAAATCGTAGGCGACGTTGTAGAACTGGACGGCCGGGATGCCGTCGTGGAAGTCGCGCCAGGTCTTGCCGCCGTCGTAGGAGATGTTCACCCCGCCGTCGTTGTTGTTGATGAGGTGGCCGCTGTCGCCGGGATCGATCCACAGGCCGTGGTGATCGCCGTGGAGGCCGGCGGCGAAGAGGTTCTGATAGGTCCTGCCGCCGTCGGTCGATTTCGAAAGGCCGAGGCCCATGATGTAGATCGTCTCCGGGTCATTGGGGTCGACGCGGATCTGGCCGAAGACCCAGCCGTAGGTGCCGCCGAAGCGGTCCATGCCCGGCGGGCTGACCTTGCGCCACGAGGCGCCGGCGTCGTCGGACCGGTAGACCTCGGCCCCGACGATGCCCCGCTGCCGCGGCCGGCCGTAGGAGTCGAGCTCGCCGGGCTTGGCTTCGGCGCCGGGCGCGTGGTTGTCGACGTAGGCGTAGAGGGTCGAGGGCTTGGTCCGGCAGAGGTCGAGGCCGATGCGGCCGGTGACATTCGTGTCGGGCAGGCCGGCGTTGATCGGCGTCCAGGTCTTGCCACCGTCGGTCGTCTTGAACAGTCCGTCCTCGCCGCCGGGCACGGGGTCGCTCCATCGCCGCCGGATGCGGTTCCAGGTCGCGGCGTAAAGCGTGTCGGGGTTCGAGGGGTCCATGACCAGGTCGTTGGCCCCGACCTTCTCGTTGACGTAGAGGACCTTCTGCCAGGTCGCCCCGCCGTCGGTCGTCTTGTAGACGCCGCGGTCGGGGTTGTCCGTCCACTCGTGGCCCGTGGCCGCGACATAGACGATATCGGGGTTCGACGGATGGATGACGACGCGGGCGATGGTGTAGGTCGCCTCGAGGCCCATGCGCTTCCAGGTCTTGCCGGCGTCGGTCGACTTGAAGACGCCGAGGCCCGGCTCGGAGGCGCGGAAGATGTTGGCCTCGCCGGTCGCGGCCCAGACGATGTTCGGGTCGGACTCGGCCACGGCCAGGTCGCCGATGGACATCGTCGGCTGGTCGTCGAAGATGGGCTCCCAGGTCGTCCCGGCATTGGTCGTCTTGAAGACGCCGCCCGTGGCCGCGGCGGCGTAGAAGACCGTGCGGCTGCCCTTGGGCACGGCGACGTCGGTGCACCGGCCGCCGAGGTCGAAGGGGCCGATGAAGCGCCAGCGGACGTCCTTGAACGGCGACGACTGCTTCATGGCGACGTGCTCGTCGAAGGCCTTGACGCGCAAGGCCGGGTCGGTGCTCTCGATCTTTTTCAGCGCGGCCTTGGCCGGGGCCTTCCGCTGGGGCGCGGCCGAGACGAGAATGGCCAGGGCGGCGAAAGCCGCGAGAATGACGACCGTACGCTTGGAAAGACGCATGGGTGACCTCCGGATTGACATGGTGTAAAGGAAAAATATTACATTTCAGCGCGGGCTGTCAATTTAAATCGGGGACACAATACCTATTCACCTATTTCTTTGACCTGAGCCAGCCATGCAAGCGGATGTTTCCCCAAGGAGACAAGTTCCCGGACCTCGGGAAATTGGGTGAATAGGTATTGTGTCCCCGTTTTAGGAGAGGATCTTAAGGAGATGGTATTCGAGCTCGATATCGGTCTTCTTGGGTCCGTCGGCGGCGCCGAAAGGCAGGAACTCGACCCGGCCGCACCTCGAGTGGACGAGTCCGCCGGTGCGGCCCTCGACGAGGGCCTCGACCGCGGCGTGGCCCAGCCGGGCCGCCAGGATGCGGTCGGACGCGGTCGGCCGGCCGCCGCGCTGGATGTGGCCGAGGACGGCGATGCGCGTCTCGAGCCCGGTCGCGGCCGTGACCTCCGCGGCGACCGTCGCCGCCGTGGACCGGCCCTCGGCGACGACGATGATCCAGCTGGCCTTGCCCCGGGCGCTCCCGTCCTTGATCTCCCGGCAGAGGGCCTCGAACGACACGTCGTGCTCCGGGAGCAGGACCTCCTCGCAGCCGCCGGCCAGGGCGACCTGCATGGCCAGCCAGCCGCACTTGCGGCCCATGACCTCGACGACGAAGATGCGCTCGAGCGAGGTGGCCGTGTCGCGGATCTTGTCCAGGGCGTCCAGGGCGACGTTCACGGCCGTGTCGACCCCGATGGCCGGCTCGACGCCGGGGACGTCGTTGTCGATCGTGGCCGGGACGCCGACGACGGGGAAGCCGTAGCGCTCGGCCAGGATGCGGGCCCCGGCGAGCGAGCCGTTGCCGCCGATGACGATGAGCCCGTCGACCCCCCGGGCGCGGAGATTGGCCAGACCGGCCTGCTGGCCTTCACCGGTCAGGAAGTCCTCGGCCCGGGCCGTCTTGAGGATCGTCCCGCCGAGGCCGATGATGTTGGAAACGGAGCGCCGGTCGAGAGGAACGAAATCGCCGCGGATGAGCCCGTCGTAGCCGCGCATGACCCCCAGGACCTCGAGCCCCTGGGCCACGGCCGTCCGGACGACCGCCCGGATGGCGGCGTTGACCCCGCCGCAGTCCCGGGTCAGCAGGGCGATCTTCCGCATGGGCGGATTATAGCAAAAACCGGCCCGCGGGTGTCACGTATGATAAAATGTTGCCGATCGTCCGAACCGTTCAGATCAGGAGAGTGACCGCCATGGCTACTAACAAGAAATTCCTGGGCCTCGGCTGCTTCGCCGTCGTCATCCTGGGCCTCCTCTTCGCGGGCCTGTATGTCACCGGCGTCTACAACTCGCTCATCGGCCTCGACCAGAAGGTCCAATCGCAATGGGGCCAGGTCGAGAACCAATACCAGCGGCGGGCCGATCTCATCCCGAA
>Ga0172362_10002327_pt1 | contig 16529 bp, 18 predicted proteins | sample LakKivs1_kivu2a2_FD_114534 | JGI IMG/M metagenome (GOLD analysis project Ga0172362, IMG submission 114534) | Sediment microbial communities from Lake Kivu, Rwanda - Sediment s1_kivu2a2 | ecosystem: Environmental > Aquatic > Freshwater > Lake > Sediment | place: Rwanda: Western Province, Lake...
CGTGGACACCGCGATGATCGCCGGAACGGAGCAGGGCGGCGTCGCGGGCGTCGACGGCGTCATCTCGCCCGAACAGGTCGCGGACGCCGTGATCGAAGGGCTCGGCGACGAGCGCTTCCTCATTCTGCCGCACCCGCAGGTGCTCGAGTACTTCCAGAGAAAGGCCGGCGACTACGACCGCTGGCTGCGCGGCATGCGCCGACTGCAGGATCGCTTCGCGGGCATGATGCCCTGAGGTCGCGCGGCCTCACATCGTGAGGACGGTCCCACCGCCAGTCCGGTGAACGCGAGAACGGCGGCCGGCGTCTCTCGGGGCAAGTGCCAGGGGGACGGCCGCCCGGAGGACACGGATGAACGCAGCGATCGAGGCCTTCCGCTCGGAGCGGACCTTCCTCACCCCCGGCGGTACCGAGACCTTCCTGATGTTCCAGCAGGGCTACGCCCTGCCCGAGATGTGCGGCTTCCACGTGCTCGACGACGACGCCGCATGGGAGCGGCTCGCGTGCGAGTACTTCCGCCCGATCTTCGCCGCCGCGCGCGCGAGCGGGCACACCCTGCTGCTCGACACCCTGGCGTGGCGCGCGCACCCGGACTTCGTGACCAGGCCCGGTACGCCGGCCGGCGAGCTGGCACGCGTCAACGAGCTCGGCGTGCGTCGCATCCGCGAGCTGGTCGAGCGTGAGCTCGGCCGGGACGCGACGCGCGACGGCACGGTGCTGATCACCGCCGATCTCGGCCCGCGCGGCGACGGCTACCAGGTCGCCGACGCCGGAGTCACACCCGAGGCCGCACGCGACTACCACCGCGCGCAGATCGCGGTGCTCGCCCGCGCCGGCGTGGACCTCCTGATCGGCTACACCATGACCACCGTCGCCGAGTCGATCGGCGTGACCCTCGCGGCGCGCGACGCGGGGCTGCCGATCGTCGTCTCGCCGACCGTCGAGACCGACGGCACGCTGCCCGACGGCACGTCGCTCGGCGAGCTGATCCGCCGCGTCGACGACGCGACCGGCGGCACGCCGCTCACCTACATGGTGAACTGCGCGCACCCGACGCACCTGGCACCGGCGCTCGCGCGGGCGCGTGCGGCGGGGGAGGGCTGGCTCGCGCGCTTCGGCGGCCTGCGCGCCAACTCGTCGAGGAAGAGCCACGCCGAGCTCGACGAGAGCACCGAGCTCGACCGCGGCAACCCGCAGGAGCTGGGCCGCGAGGTAGCCGAGCTGCAGCGCGCGTACGGGCTGCGCATCGTCGGCGGCTGTTGCGGCACCGACGCCGAGCACGTGGCGGAGATCGCGGCGGCGACGCGCGTCGTTTCCGCGTCCGCGCGGTCGCACGGCGCGGCCGTGGTGTGACGCTGGCGACGACCGGTCACGGCTCGAGGACGAGAGCCCGCACGGCCTCTACGCCACCGACGGGCTCGCGGCCATCCTGCCCGTTGCCCGCATCGATTCTCCGCAGGTCGAGCGTCGAAATGGGGCCGCGCGGAACGACCAGGAGCGGAGGTTCGACCATGAAGAGATTTCTCGCCGTCTACACGGGAACGCACGACGCGAAGAGCAGGGCCGACTGGGACGCGCTGCCGGAGGCCGAGCGCCGCGAACGCGAGGCCGCCGGCATGGCGGCGTGGCACGGGTGGCAGGAGACCCACGGGCCCGTGATCGTCGAGCAGGGCGGTCCGCTCGGCAAGACGCTGCGCGCGTCGCGCGACGGCGTCGCGCCGACGCGGAACGCGCTGACCGGCTTCCTCGTCGTCGAGGCCGAGTCGCACGAGGCGGCGGCGCGGATGTTCGAGGGGCACCCGCACTTCGCGATCTTTCCCGGCGAGGCGGTGGAGATCATGGAGGTCCTGCCGATTCCGGGGATGTGAGCGGTTCCGGGATCGCGTCGTTCCGCTCGCGTCTCGTCGTCGGGCGTGGCAGAAGTCCGTACCGGTCGCGCATGCCGGACCGGATCGAGCCGAACGGGCGCTCGACGACGCGACGCGGGACGGAGGCCTCACGATGACGCGGTCGATCGCACTTCTCGTGCTCGCGATCATGCTCGGCGGATGCGCCGCGAGCTACGTCACGCCGGGCGGGCCCGCCCGGCTCGACGCCATCGATCGCGCGGACATCGCCCAGGTCGCGTCACGCCGGCCCGCAGCCTCGTTTCCGGCGCGGATCGCGGTGGTGCGCGTTCAGGCGGCCGACTACCGCTCGTCGACGGCCGAGCCGCTCGCCACCGGGCGCTTCAGCGTGGTGCCGACGAAAGAGTTGATCTCCGACGACGAGCTGAACGCGATCGGCGAGTGGGACGACGTCGCCGCGGTGGCTCCGCTGAGCAAGCTGCTGCTGCCCGCGAAGCTCGACTCGTTCGACGACCTCCGTCTCGCGGCCGCGAAGCTGCAGGCCGACGTGCTGCTCGTCTACACGATCGACACCACGTTCCGTGTGCAGGGACGCGGCTACGGGCCGCTCGCGCTGATCTCGCTCGGCCTCGTGCCGGACCGCGACGCGTACGTCACGTCGACGGCGTCGGCCATCTTCGTCGACGTGCGAAGCGGCTTCGTCTTCGGCGTCGTCGAGGCGACCGACAAGCAGTCCGGCCTCACCAACGCCTGAAGCTCGAGGGACACCGTCGATGCGAAGCGCGTCGCGACCGAGCGGGAGGCTTGCCGTCTGCTCCTCGCCGAGGCGCGGGAGACGTGGGGCGGCATCGTCGCGGAGCATGCAGGGTAGGGAGAGCCGACCGGACGGGAGGGCGCGCAATGGCCTCGATCACGAACGCCGCACCGCAGTTCCTCGTCGACGACCGCGCCGCATCGGCGCGAGTCCGGAAGCGGTTGATGGAGGGCAGGATCGAGTCCGGCGAGGAGGTTACGGCACTCCGGCGCTTCGTCGGCCTCACGCAGGCGCAGTTCGCGCAGGCCATGGCCGTCAGCGTCCACACGCTGCGCGGTTGGGAGCAGGGCCGTCGTCAGCTGAAGGGGCCCGCGATCAGCCTGCTGAGGATCGCAGCGCGCCATCCGCGCATCATTCGCGAGAACGTGCAGACGGCGGCCTGACCCAGGGCCCTGTGCTTCGTGGACTGTGCGTGAACACGTACGATCCGGAGGTGTGACATGGGCTCCGATCGGACACCGGACGGGGCGACGAGCCGACGCGCCCCGATCGAGATCCGCCGCGACGACCTGTCCTCCGACGAGGTTCGGGCCCTGATCGCCGAGCATCTCGCCGGCATGGAGAGCAGCTCGCCGCCTGGTCAGGTGAATGCGCTCGCGATCGCGGCTCTGCGGGTGCCGGCGGTCACCTTCTGGACGGGGTGGATCGGCGACGAGCTGGTCGGGTGCGGTGCCCTGAAGGAGCTGGACCCGCGCACCGGCGAGGTCAAGTCGATGCGCACCCGGGCGGCCCACCTTCGCCGCGGGGTCGGGCAGGCCGTCCTCGACGAGATCCTGCGCACGGCCCGTCGGCGCGGCTACGAGCGTCTCCTGCTCGAGACCGGCACGGGCCCGGCGTTCGAGCCGGCGCACGCGCTCTACCGACGCAACGGCTTCGAGCGGACGGAGCGGTTCGGCGACTACGTCGCCACCGACTTCAACGTGTTCCTGGCAAGGGCGCTGGCGTAGACGCGCCCGGCGGTACGATCTTCGTCCCCGGTCGACGTCGGAGCACGGCGACTGGAGGCCTGGTGAGCTGCCGCGGGCGACCCGGAGGAGCGTGCGATGGTCGAGAGGATTCCCGACCTCCCCGACAACGCTGGATGCGATCCGGGTCGAAGTGTCCGCTGCAGCCGACACCGGCTGCATGACACGCGTCTGCGGCGCGTCGATTGCGTCGTCGTGCAATTGCGCCGTCGTGCATTGCGAAGGTCGATCGCGGCGCCTAGTCTGGCCGCGCGCACTCCCGCGTCAAGCACTTCGAACCCGTGATCGCTCACGCAGACCTCGGCCACGCTGCCCGCTTTGCCGCGCGCCCCTGCGGACGCTCGGCGACGCTCGCCTCGATCCTGCAAGGCGAAGCGCTCCTCGTGCGCGAGGCTCCCGAGCGCGCATACGGCGGCGCCGCCGCCGCGTCGGGTGCTCCGCGGCACCCAGTCTGGCTCGGCGATCGCGCGCGTGCCGCCATGCGGGTCAAGCACCTGAGCCCGCGGACCGAGGAGGCGTACCTCGGCTGGATGCGCCGCTACCACGAGTTCCACGGCCGGAAGGACCCCGCGACGCTCGGTGCGGCGCACGTGACGGCGTTCCTGAGCGCGCTCGCGACCCAGCGCAAGGTCGCGGCGTCGACCCAGAATCAGGCGCTCGCGGCGCTGCTCTTCCTCTACCGCGAGGTGCTCGGCGTGGAGCTGCCGTGGCTCGACGACGTGGTCCGCGCGCGCGGCCCCGAGCGCCTGCCCGTCGTGCTGTCGCGGGACGAGGTGCGCGCCGTCCTGTCCGAGATGCACGGCGTCACGCGCCTCATGGCGACGCTGCTCTACGGCTCCGGCCTGCGTCTCCTCGAGTGCTGCCGGGTGCGCGTGAAGGACGTGGACTTCGGGCGGCGGCAGATCGTCGTCCGCCGCGGCAAGGGCGACAAGGACCGCGTGACGATGCTGCCGGCGATCGTCGCGGACGAGCTGGCGTCGCACCTCGAGCTCGTGCGCGCGCAGCACCGGCGCGACGTCGCGCAGGGAGCCGGCTGGGTCGAGCTGCCCGACGCGCTGGCTCGCAAGCTGCCGTCCGCCGGACGCGATTGGCCGTGGCAGTGGGTCTTCCCCGCGACCCGCGGCTACGTCGAGCGGGAGAGCGGGCAGCGGCGGCGGCACCACCTGCACGAGACCGTCGTGCAGGTGGCGGTCCGCCGGGCGGTGCTCGCGTCGGGGATCGCCAAGCGGGCGACGTGCCACACGTTCCGGCACTCGTTCGCGACGCACCTGCTGGAGGACGGCAGCGACATCCGTACGGTTCAGGAGCTGCTCGGGCACCGCGACGTGACGACGACGATGATCTACACGCACGTGCTGAACCGAGGACCGGGCGGGGTGCTGAGCCCGGCTGACCGGCTCCTGATGGGGCGCGGTCGGGGAGGAGAGGGGCGATGAGGAGCTTGCGGCGGGACGCGGATGGCTGCGGGCGTGCCGGAATTAGACAGATCAGCCGAATTCTGAGCGCGTCCTGTCGCAGCGGCGAGGGGCGCTCGATGGTGCGAGGCGGAGGCCGGTCGGGGAGCCGCGGCGCGTGGTCTTCGGCAGATGGGTTCGCTGGTCATGGGGCATTAGCCCAGACCGGCCGAATTTAGGTTCGGCGATGGGACCGGATGAAGGTGTGTGATTGATCTACGAGTGGGATCCGAAGAAGGCGAAGGCAAACGTGCGGAAGCACGGGCTCTCGTTCGCGGAGGCCGCCTCCGTCTTTCTCGACCCGTTGGCGGTCACGTTGTCGGACCCAGATCACTCGGACAGCGAGGAACGAGAGATCACGATCGGAGTTACGAAGAGCGCCGGGGTCATATTCGTGTCGCACAGCCGGAGAGGTGATCGACTCCGGATCATCAGCGCGCGCGCAGCCACCCGTGCGGAGAGAAGACAATATGAAGAAGGCGACATCGCGAAGACGCGCTGACGAGCTCCGGCCGGAGTACGACCTTTCGAAGCTCCCGCGGGGCGTGCGAGGCAAGTACTACGCGGAGGCAAGTGCAGGCACCAATCTCGTGCTGATCGATCCCGATCTCGCCGAAGTGTTCCCGAGCGCGCAATCAGTCAATCGTGCTCTCAGGGCCTTACGAGATACGGCTGCATCGGCCGTATCGGGCCAAGGCCGCAATTCGCCGAACAAGCGGCTGCAGCGGACCGCCGCCATCGAGACGTCGCGCAAAGCGCGAAAGGCTCATCGTGGCGGCGGCCGCTGAGCCGCAGCGTTGGGCGGCAGAGGCGCGATGCCCACGAACGAAACCGAGGGGATCCTGAAGAATCGGATCCGCCGCGAAACGATGATCGAAGATGGGGTCATGGCGCATCCCGAGGCACTCGGCTTTCCGGGCGCATCGTCGATCCGCAACTGCCGTGTGTCCCTTCCCACTGGCCGAGTGGACGTCATGCTCTTGCCGAGCAGCGGACCTGTACGCCTCGTTCTGGTCGAGGCAAAGGCCGCCACTGCTCAAGACGCGGCGTCCAAGGTGGTAGGCCAGCTCCTCATGTACTACGCCGGTGCCCTGATGCTCGGTTCGGAGGGGCTCTGCGCGCTCCGCCGGTTCGCGGTCGACCGTAGGGAGCAGGCGCGGAGCCCGTCGTGGATCTCGCCCAAGATGCTGAGCGGGGGAATCAGTCCGCCCGCCAAGGCGTTTGAAGCCCTGTATCGAGGTCGTCGCATCTCTCCGAGCGAGATCCAACTTTTCGTTGCCCTCGATGGTGAGCCGCATCGCGCTCTGGAGCCCACCCTTCTCGCGCTGCGCGAGCATCACGGGCTGCAGATCGGATTCGTCCTCGTGCGGGAGGGCAGGATCAGTCGAGTGTCCAAGCCCGCCACGGGCTGACGGCGCTATGGAACGGCTGCCCGCGGGTTGCCTGCAGGATCCATCTGGCGTACGCTCGGACGTATGCCGAAGCTGCCCGAAATCGTGCCGATCACGGATCTCCGCCAGGACGCGGCGGCAGTGCTGGAGCGTGTCCGCCGGTCGGCACAGCCGGTCGTGATTACCCAGCGGGGCCGTGCCGCAGCGATCATGATCACCCCGGAGTCGTTCGAGCGTTCGGAGAACGAACGGCAGATCCTCAAGCTGCTCGCTCGAGGCGAACGTGAGATCGCGAAGGGGAAAGGGTTCGATCTCGACTCCGTGCTGGCCGAGGCCGACGAGCTGTTGGCGCGGCGTTGAGGGTCCGCTTTACGCCGTCCGCTCGGCGACAGTTTCTCGATGCGGTCGGGTACATCCAGCGAGACAATCCCGATGCCGCCCGAGCTTTTCGTCGTCACGTCGAGACGAAGCTGCGACGGCTGGAGCGCTTCCCGCAATCGGGTCGGCCCATCCCAGAGTTCCCGGATGTGCCTCACCGAGAAGTCATCATCGCGCCGTTTCGCTTCTTCTATCGTCCCGTCGACGGAGTTGTTTGGGTGGTGGCCGTCTGGCATGGCGCGCAACTGCCAGGAGAGCCTGCCGCCTAACACCGGCATGCAGCGGACGGCGCTCGCGCGCCGCCGCTGATCGATTCGTTGGGCAGTGTGAGCGGATGGCCTTCCTTGACCCAGCGGCGGCGGCAGCGGCAACGATCGTCACTGGTGCGCTGGCAGTGCCGTACGCGAGGCGAGTCCGCGGTTGGCGTCAGCGCTTCCTGGTCGCCCTTCTCGGCCTTTCGCTGATCAACCTCGTCGTTGTGGGAGTGCTTGGAACGGTGGCAGCGCTCTCGGGAGTGGCGCTCCCCGCAGTTCTCGCCGTGCCGCTGTCCGTCGTCGCGATCCTATGCGTCGTAGCGAGTGTATCGTTCCATCTGCCATCGCTGATCGTGCTTGGAGTGGACGAAGTCCTCGAGCGCCACGGCGTGTTCGTGACGACGCTGGGCCAGATCGCCGACTTGCTGATTTGTGCGGGCATCTTCGCGATGGTGACGTACCCATGGGGTGGGCACGATGAGAACGGTCCGACGTAGACTTGCCGCGCGCTGTCCATCGAGCCGATCAGGATCCGGCTGCCTTCGGCGCTGCACTTGGTCGTTCTGGCTCGGGGAAGACAAGGAGTCGTAGAGCGTGCCGGAGATCTCGCGATTCTTGGGCATCGTCATTGCGATGTTCTACAGCGACCACGCGCCGCCGCATTTCCACGCCAGATATGGTGAGTACGAGGTGACCGTGCGCATCGACGATGGAGCGGTCGATGGGCACTTCCCCCGCCGGGCTCTCGGGTTCCTTCCACTGACGGCTCCTTTCTTCTGGGCGAGAGCGGCCGCTGATGCTGCGAGTTCGGAAGCGTCTCGCGAAGTGACACGTCATGCTCGGCACGAAGCGAAACAGGATTCGACTGGCTCGGGTGGTCGGGGTGCTCATCGGTTGTGTGCTTGCCGCGACGGGCCTTCTTCACATCGCCGTCGGCAACTCGAGCTACAGGAACTACTGGGGCGGTGTCGTTTTCGCGCCGTTCGGCGTTTTTCTCGGGATCTCGCTGATCTACCTCGCCATCGCTCGTCCAGACTCGCTGATCGCGCCGTTCTCGGGCGGCGGAAAGCGAGCGCGGAGATGAGCCATGCAGCCAGATCGGCAGCTGCGGCTCCCCGACGAGACGCTGGAGCGGACCGGCATGGGTGACGTCGGCAAGCCCTGGTTGGTCGAGGCCGGCCGCTCGGCGACGAGTCAGGCGGGCAAGGAGTCGAGCGGTTCGGTTCAGACGGGTCACGTCGGACGAAACGATGCATGTCGCTCAGGAAGTGGCGCCAGATACGAGAGGTGTTGTGCTGCGGCGTGAGCTGATCTGGGACAGCGGCCCACCTTGGCGATGGAGCCGACCCGCTCGGGAGGCCCTGGTCGTCGCGCACGGCTCTTGCCGGCGCGCGATGCGACGGCTTACGCGACGGCGCACCCCCTGATAGGGTGCGAGCGTGTCGACGACGTACGGGGATCTCAGGGGGACGCGCGATGTCGCGCGGACCGGTAGCGGAACGACGCGTCGCGAGGCTTCGCCCGAGCAGGCGATCGCCGCGCTGATGGGCCTCGCGATCTTCGGCGAGAAGGTCGCGGCGCGGACGTACGTCGCGATGGCCGAGATCCGCGACGAGCACGCGGAGTTGCTGCGCAAGTTCGCCGGGATGGAGGCGCGGCACGGCGCGTCCTTCCTGGCTGCGAGCCGGGCCAACGGCGTCGAGCCCGACCGCGAGTTCGCCGACGCGGAGCTCGGCTACCTCATCGAGCAGGTCGACCGGTACTCCGCGGAGCGCGACTTCGACGCGCTTGCGATCCTGCAGGGCTTCATCGTCGAGAGCCTCGCGATCGCCACCTACGAGCCGTTCCTCGCGATCGCCGACCGCTATCCGGGCGCGACGGAGGCGTTCTCGACCGCCCTGGCCGACGAGCGCTTCCACGTGGACTGGATCACGCGCTACCTGCGGCTCCGCTACTTCGACCGCACCGGTGAGTTCCTCGGCCTCGCCGAGCGCGTGAACGTACAGGGCATCGACTGCGTCGGCGGCACGCTGATGAACATCGCGAGCCACCTCGACCAGGTCGGCCTTTCGGGCGCGGACTGCGCGGCCGGCATGCTCGACGGGTACGCAGCACTCCTCGAGGACGTCGGGCTCGAGCAGCGCGCAGCGCTCAAGAACGTCACCAGCCTGTTCGCGCCGCTGCTCGTCCGGTACCAGCGCGAGCGCGCGGGCTGAGATGGTGCCCGGAGATCCCGAGACGCTCCCGGGCGCGCTTGGCGCTGCGCATGCGCCCGTCCCCGGCGACACCGAGGAGCTGCGGCTCGCACCAGGCCAGGCCGACGAGCTGCGGCTCGCACCGGGCGACGCCGACGAGCTCCTGCTCGCACCGGGCGACGCCGACGAGCTCCTGCTCTGGGCACTGATGGCGCGCTTCGAGCGCCTGGCGCTCGACCGCTACGTCGCGCTGGCGCCGGCGCTCGCCGATGCCGGCGCCGGGGCCAAGCGTGCGTGGGTGGCGCGTCTCGACGCGCTGCCGACCGACGCCGCAGCCCTCGCCGCGAGCCCGCTCGCGCCACCGACCGACGCTCTGCTGGCGCGCGCACAGAGCGCGGACGAGACCGCGGTGCTGCTGGTGCAGGGACTCGTCCTCGAGCACCTCGGGCAGGCGATCTACCGCGTCGCCGAGGGCACCGAGCGCGCGAGCGATGCGTCGCGTTCGCTAGCGCGCGACGGGCTCGCCGCGAGCCGCGCGGTCACGGCGGCCGCCGCGCGCCGCACCGCCGACGCCGTCGGCTCGGGTGAGGACCTCTACCGCACCTTCACCGACCACACGCACGAGGTCCTGGGCGCGCTGGACGCGCTCGCCGATCCCGTCGACGCGGTCTTCGGCGCGCGCTTCGGCCTTCGCTTCGCCGACGTGATGGGCGAGTTCGTCGCGGACCTGGTCGCCGCAGGAACGGCGCTCGGCATGCAGCGCCGGAAGATCGTCGCGCACCTCGCCGGCGCGTGCATGGGCCTGTGAGCGCAGGCGGAGGGGCGGCATGAGCGGCGGGGCGGGCGACGGCGCGATCCTGATCACGGGCGGCAGCGGCTTCCTCGGCGCGCTCGCCGCGGCGAAGGCGCTCGCCGAGACCGAGGCGACGGTCGTCCTGCCGGTACGCGAGCCGCACACGCGCGAGTCGGTTCTCGGCCCGATCGCCGCGGAGCTGGCGGCCGAGGGGCGCCCGGCGACGGACGCCGTCCTCGCGCGCGCCGTCGTCGTGCCGCTCCCGCCGCCCGAGCGCATCGTCGGGCTCGCGCCCGAGATGAAGCGGCTCGGCGTGCGCGACGTCCTGCACTGCGCCGGCTGCCTCAGCTACTTCAACCTCGGCAAGCTGCAGGAGGGAAACCTCGACCTCACCGCGGGCCTGCTCGCGCTCGGCCGGGCGATCGACGTGCGACGCTTCGTCTTTCTCTCGACGGCGTACTCCGCGGGCTTCACCGATCAGCTCATTCCCGAGGCGCTGCACGAGCTCTACGGCGACGACCCGACGGACTACACGCGAACCAAGCGCGACGCCGAGTGGCTGGTCGCGCGCAGCGGCGTGCCGTACGTCATCGTGCGGCCGTCGATCGTCATCGGGGACAGCCGCGACGGACGCTACGGTGGCAAGCCGTACGGCATCTACCAGCTGTGGACCGCGGGCGAGCGCTATCTGGGAAACGGATACCCGCCCGTGCTGCACGTGGTGGCCGGCGACCAGCCGGTGAACTTCGTCCACCAGGACGCGTTCAAGGACGGCTTCTGGGCCGCGTACGAGCAGCTCGAGGACGGTGCGGTCATGCACCTGGTGTCGCGCGACGATGCGCTGCCGACGATGCGCGACCTCTGGGAGCTGTGGCTCGGGACGCACGGCGGGCCGAGCGAGGTGCACTTCTTCAAGCGCCTCGACGACGTACCCGACGCGGACGTTGCCGCACAGGTGCGCATGTGGCTCGACTTCACCGCGATCAACAACGAGATCGCGTCCGTCCGCTGGAAGTTCGCCCGCGCCCGCCTGGACGCGCTCCGCGCCGGCGGTCTCGCGCTCACCGACGCGAGCCTCGCCACCGTGCGCATCGCGCAGGAGCGCTTCGTCGCGGACTCGCCGAAGCTGCAGGCGTTCATCGCGCGCTATCGGGAGCAGGGCGCGACGACACCGCGCTTCGTCGTGCACCCGGACCGTTCGCTCGAGAGGGGCTGAGCGAAGGGGTGAGGCCGAGCGCGGCGGCTGCGATCGGCGCAAGGGCGCCGCTCGGCCCGCACGCTGCGCGCTCGGTGGCCGCGCGTCCCCGGAGCAGCCTCACCGGGAGCGCTCGGCCGCGTCGAGCGGCTCGTCCGCTCCGCTGCCGGTCCGCGGCTTGCGCGCCGAGCCCGCGACCATCTCGAAGCGGAACAGCCGGCACTCGATCGGTCCGTTCCACAGCGGCACGCGCCGGCTCGGCTGCAGTCGCATGATGGTCGGAAGCTTCGGGTCCGGGCTCAGCACCCATGCCGTCCAGCCCGCGTAGCCGCGCTTCCAGTGTCCGGCGAGCTGCGCGAAGAAGGCCTCGGGCGTGCCGCCGCCGGCCGCACCCTGCGCGACGACGGGTCGGTCGCCGCGCGAGCCCTTGGCGCCGATGCGCTCGCCGTAGGGCGGGTTGACGATCAGCGTGCCGGACGGCGCGGGGGCGGGTCGCTGCAGAGCGTCGGCGGTCCCGATGGCGATCGCGTGCGCGACGCCGGCTCGCACGGCGTTGCGCGAAGCGAAGTCGGTCATGCGGAACGCCACGTCGCTCGCGAACACCGGCGTCCGAGGCGCGTGGATCGCCGCCTGCGCCGCCTCGCGCAACGCCTGCCAGTCGCGGCCGAGGTCGCGAAACGGTGCCTGGCGCTCGAAGGCGAAGCGGCGCCGGAGCCCCGGCGCGATGCCGCACGCGAGCTGCGCCGCCTCGATCGCGATGGTGCCGGCGCCGCAGCACGGGTCGAGCAGCGGACCGTCGGCCTCGCGCCCCTGCCAGCCGGCCGCCGCGAGAAGTGCCGCGGCGAGCGTCTCCTTGAGTGGCGCCTCGCCCTGGTCGTCCCGCCAGCCACGCTTGAACAGCGCCTCCCCGGACGTGTCGACGTGCAGGGAGAGGCGGTCGGCACCGAGGTGCAGCACGAGCGGCAGGTCGGGACGCCGCGTGTCGACGCTCGGGCGCTCGCCGGTGCGCTCGCGCACGGCGTCGCACAGGCCGTCCTTCACGCGCAGCGCGGCGAAGCGGATCGAGCGCAGCGGCGAGCGCTGCGCCGTCACGTCGACGCGCAGCGTCTCGCGCGGGGTGATCCAGTCGCTCCAGCGGACGGAGCGCGCGTAGTCGTAGACGTCCGTCTCGTCGCGGTAGGGTCCCTCGGCGACCTGCCACAGCACGCGTTGGGCGAGGCGGCTCTGCAGGTTCAGGCGCAGGACGTCGCGCAGCGCGCGCTCTGCGCGCGGCTGCACGGTGACGCCGCCGCGCGACGCAGCGCACGGAACGTCCGCGCCGAGGATCGCGCGCACCTCGTCCGCGAGCAGCTCCTCGACGCCCGCCGCGCACGGCAGGAACAGGAGATCGGCGGGAGCACGCGGCGGCTGCATCGGGGCTCCTTACCATCTGGCGCCACCATCGCGCGCCCCTGCGACGAGCGCGGGGCGGGGAACCGTGTCGCCGCCCGGGACGGGTCGCCGTCGCGACGCTTCAGCCGCCGGCGGGCGCGGCTGCGACCGGTGGCCGCCCAGCGCGCAGCTCCTGCGCCGCGCGCAGGATCTCGGGTCCGACGAAGTCGCGCGCGACCTCCGCGGCACCGGCGAGCGTGTAGTGTACGTCGTCGGCGCGGATCGCGGCGTCGAACTCGCCGTTCGGCCGCGCCGCCATGAACGCCGCGAGGTCGACCACGCGCATGCGGTCGGCGCGCGTGCGCGCGACCTCTCGCGCGAGCTCGTTGACGCGCTCCATGCGCTGCGGCTCGGACGTGTCGCGGTCGGACGGCCAGCTCCGTCCTTCGAGCGGCGGCACCCGGATGTGCGGCGCCGTCAACCACACCACCGACGCTCCGGTGGAGGCCAGTGCATCGACCGCGGCGGCGATCGCGTCGCGGGTCGCATCGTCGAGCGCCGCGTCACCGAGCCGGAGCGCGGGCGCCGTGTCCGTGCGGCGGCGCGTGCGCGCCTCCCACGGCCCGACCAGCACGATCGCGACGTCGGGCTTCGCCTCGAGGGCCGACTTCCTCCACTTCTGCGGGATGTCGCGGCAATCGGGGTTGTCGACGATCCAATGGCCGCGGTTCTCCATCTGCCCGAACGCCAGCACGCCGCAGCCGAGCTTGAGGGCGCCGTTCACGGAACCGCCGCCGCCCTCGTTCTGCAGCCACGGTCCGAGCCCGTTCCACAGCGACAGCGCCGTCGAGTCGCCGAACATGGCGAAGCGCAGCCGCGTCGCGGTCTCGGGCTTCGGGAAGAGCGCGTCGCGCGCGGCGATCGCGGTGGCGAGCGCGCGCACGGTGAACACGAACGGGTCGGTCGCGACGATCAGCACCGCGGCCGCGGCGAACGCGAGTGCCGCGCCGCGCACGAAGCGTCGCGCGGGTACGACGTCACGTAGCCGGAGCGGCCTCTCGACGAAGCGCCAGGAGAGGGCGGCGAGCGCGAGCGTCGCGCCGGTGCGCACGACGAAGAGCGGGAGCGGGTCGAGCCCGGTACGCGCCGGCGTCAGGATCAGGAAGATCGGCCAGTGGTAGAGATACGCGCCGTACGACACCGTGCCGACCTGGCGCAGCCAGCCGACCGAGAGCACGCGGTGGACCACCCCGTCCGGCACGGCGGCCGCCGCGACGAGCGTCGCCGAGCAGAGCGCGTAGAGCGCGAAGCCGCCGCGGTAGAGCCAGGCGTCGCCCACCGACGCGAAGATCCATGCGGCGACGATCAGCGCGCCGGCAAGCGGCCCGGCGACGCGCAGCGGCGGGGACGGCGTGCCGGCGCGTGCGCGCCGTGCGAGCGCCAGCGCCAGCAGCGCGCCGATCAGCAGCTCGCCCGCGCGCGCGTCGGTGCCGTAGTAGAGCCGGTGCTGCGCCGCCTCGAGCGACGGCGCGGCGAGCGCGACGCCGATCGACGCGACGGTCGCGAGGACGCACACGGCCGCGAGCGCGCGCGGCCCGCCGCCGGCGCGCAGCAGCAGCGCGACCAGTACGGGAAAGACGACGTAGAACTGGCCCTCGATCGCGAGCGACCAGAAGTGCTGCAGCGGCGACGGATCGGTGAAGATCAGGTTGTACGCGTACTCCGGGCTCATGAAGCGCCAGTTGACCGCGTAGAAGAGCGTGGCGAGCGCGTCCTCCGCGATGTGCTCGCGCTGCGACGGCGCGAGCCACAGCGGTGCCGTCGCGACGATCGCGGCGATGGTCAGCAGCGACGCGGGCAGCAGGCGGCGCAGCCGACGCTCCCAGAACCCGCGCAGCGAGACCGTGCCGGTCGCACTCCGCTCCGCGAGCAGCAGCGTCGTGATGAGGAATCCCGACAGCGTGAAGAACGTCGACACGCCGAGGAAGCCGCCGGACATCCAGCTGAAACCCGAGTGGAAGAGCAGCACTGCCGCGAGGCACGCGCCGCGCAGCCCGTCGAGCGCGGGCAGGTGCTCGAGACGGGGACGCGGCGCCGTGCTCGTGGTGTCGAGGGCGACCGCCGTCAACGCGCGCCCTGCACGAGCCCGATCGTGCGGCAGGCGCCGCTGCCGCCGGGCAGCCGGCACGGACTCGCGGACCCGGTCTCGGGCGCGGGCAGCACCGGCGGCACGGGCGCGCGGACCGCTCCACCGTCGGGCGTCTCGCGCACCGGCAAGCGCAGCTCGAGGCGTTCGACGGTGACGGTGAAGCGCCCGTTCGAGGGACGCCCGTAGGGCGCGCTCCGGCCGAGCAGCTCGAGCTTGGCGACGTGTCCGGCGCGGAAGTGCCAGCCGTTCGGGTGCAGCTGGAAGACGTCGCGGTGGCGGTCGTTGCGTGGACGGTAGAGGTCGTGCGTGACCAGCGTCTGCGTGCCGTCGGGGGCGACGTCCCAGAGGCGTGCCGCGATCTGGGCGTGCGTTCCGCGTACCGACAGATCGGCGATCACCGTCGGCGCGCCGAGCAGCGTGTAGCCGTCGCCCGGCGCGGGCGGCAGGCGGTACGTCGCCGCGTTGCGCTCGTTGCCGCCCGCGAAGGTCCGGCAGGCCCCGCCGTTCAGCGGATCGAGCGCCGCGGCGAGCGCCGGGTCGCCACCGGCCGAGTCGAAACGGCGCGAGCGTCCGTCGACGTGGCGCACCTCGCCGGGGTGCAGCTCGTCCCACGAGTCCGCGACGAAGGGGCCCGCCACATCGGCACCGTCGCAGGCCTGCGTGTACGCCTCGACGGCCGGTGCCGGCTCCGTGTCGCGGCCCAGCAGGTGGCGCGCGAAGAAGTCGTCGATGCGCGCCTGCACGAGCGCCACGTTGCCGCCGAGCGCCGCACGCGGGTGGCCCAGGCCGTCGGCGAAGTGCAGCGCGATCTCGGCGTCGGGATGCCTGGCGCTGGCACGGCGCCAGTAGCGCACGGCCTCGTCGGCCGGGAACAGGTCGTCGGTCCACGCGTTGTAGATGAAGAGCGGCGCCGGTGGGACGGAGTCGTCGATGCCGTACGCCGAGTGGAAGGTCGTCAGCTCGTGCGTGATCGCGCGGACCTGAGGGTCGCCGTCGTACGGCTCGCCGGCGCTCACGCGCGCGTTCCAGCCGATCAGGTCGGCCGACGGATCCGAGCCGTCGGGCACGTAGTAGCCGGTGACGAGGCCCGCGCCGTAGAGCGTCGCGTTCCACGACTGCTTCTGCACGCCCGAGCGCGCGCCGTACGGGTTGTCGGCGCGGTAGTCGAGGGTGCGGCCGTTCGGCGACAGCGCCGCCGCGAGATCCGACCACGGCACGAGCGGGGCTGCGGCCGCGATCCGGAGCGGCACGCCGGCCGGGCTGCGCCACGGCACGAGGCGTCCGTCGGGCAGCATCGTCCGGCCGTTCAGCGCGGCCAGGATCAGCGACTGTCCGCCGCCGTACGATCCGCCGGTCACGCCGATGCGCGCGGCGTCGGCGATGCCCTCGTCGACCAGCAGGCCGACCAGGTGCTGCGTGTCGCGCGCCTCGTAGCGCGCATCCGCGAGGTGCGTCCAGCCGCGCTCCGCGCAGACGTCCGGGTCCGGCAGCGACGGATCTGGCGCGCGCGACGCGGCCGAGCCGCAGGAGCCGTGGAAGCCGCGCGCGGAGTACGCGAGAACGGCGTAGCCGTCGCGGGCGCGCGACGCGAAGACGCTGCCGCTCTTGCCCGCGCTCCAGCCGTGCAGCTGCACGATCAACGGCCACGGTCCGGAGGTCTACGCCGCCGGCAGCGTGACGTTCACGTCGAGCGGTACGTCGTCGAAGCTCGCGACGCGCGTCGC
>Ga0172362_10002328_pt1 | contig 16527 bp, 11 predicted proteins | sample LakKivs1_kivu2a2_FD_114534 | JGI IMG/M metagenome (GOLD analysis project Ga0172362, IMG submission 114534) | Sediment microbial communities from Lake Kivu, Rwanda - Sediment s1_kivu2a2 | ecosystem: Environmental > Aquatic > Freshwater > Lake > Sediment | place: Rwanda: Western Province, Lake...
AATTCCCTCGCAGACACAGATAGGAAAGGATACCATTTCTGCAAAAGGTGCCTGAATGCATTTGCGAAATCCTTCCGCCAGAAGCGGACGAATTGATTGTTATTGACCATAATGATTAACCCTGACAGATGAGTTGGAACAAATTACATCAGGAGGTTGTTGTATGATGGATGAGGAAAAAACCGGGGAAAAGCAGGATGAGCGAGAAAAAACACCGCCTCTGCCTCCACCGACTATCAAACACCTTGTTGAGACTTTTTTCTACCAGGCGATGATTTCCGTCGGGAAGCAGATGAATCCGCTCAGCAAGAAGTATGAGCGAGACCTTGAGGTTGCAAAATATCAGATTGGTATGATTGAAATGCTCAAAGATAAAACAAAGGGGAATCTCACGAATGAAGAGGCGGAGCATATTGACGAGATTCTTCATATCCTGCGCATGGCTTATGTTGATGAATTGAAGAGGGGAAGTAAGGAATAAGGGAGGAGGCGAGATGTTGAGGAGAAGATTGGCGTGGGTTCTTCTTTCCGCATGCGGCGGACTGCTTTTTTTCTCGTGCAGAGGGAAGGAGAAGAAAGAGGCGCCAGCGACCGGTGCTAAAGAGACGCCGCGAGTGGAGGCAATTAGAACTGAAGTGGCGCCCGTTGTGCCTGCCGTTGCCCACGCCAACACTTTCTGCTCGCTTGATGAACGTATCCCGCAGGGCACGGTCTTTTTTATCGCCGTGCGTGACGCAAAAAAATTCCTGAGCGATTTTAAAACATCCGCTCTTTATCAGGCAATCATGGACCCGGCTCTTTCTGAATTTCGAAGACAAATCGTGCAGAATATCGCGGATTCCGGTCAGGGCGAGAATGAATTTTCCTTGGATTCGGGTCCGTGGAAGGATGAGTTCCAAAAAGACATGGTGCTTGGCGTTCTTATGCCTGAAAAGGGAAAGAATGAACCCACCGGCGTATTTTTCATTACTGACCAGAGAGGGCGAGGGGAGGCGCATAAGGCGTTTGTGAAGGAAAAAATCCTGAATTATCTTCAGAGGAAAGACCCCGCTCTCGGCATATCGCAGGAGGAGATAGGGGGAACGGTGGTGGGCATATTCGGGCGTCCGAACAATCCGGGACTTTATTGTTTTGATAAGGACGGAATATTCACTTATGCCAGCACTCGAGGCGCTGTGGAAAGATTGGTTAATCAGGCGCAAAACCCCATGCAACCTTTTCCCTTTAGTTCCAGTGCCTCATATAAGTCTGCGCTTTCATCCATCCCCCCAGGGCATGTAAACGACCCTGTGGTCATGTATTTAGATATTGACGCTCTTATAAAGCGGACAACGTATGATACAGGAGGAATACGGCTCGGGCAAGGCATGGTACCCAAGTCAAAGAGCGCATTGTTCATGAACATATTCGGCATATCCACAATTCAGACCCTCACCGTTTCAACCCGAGTAGAGGACCGTGCCTTCCGCAGTGCCCTCTGTTTAAAATTTTCAGGTCCTCGGCAGGGGATGATGGACATCTTTAGCGAGCCCACCTCAGGTGGAACGGAAATTTTGAACCATTTGCCGGAGGATGCCATTTTTGCGGGCGAGTTAAGACTCAAGAGCGGAATAGATATCTGGCAGAAGTTTCTCACCATTGTTCAGTCAAGCGTGACACAGGAGCAGTATGTTAATTTCCAGAAAAATATTGCTAAGACGCAGGAGCAGTTGGGAATCAACCTACAGGATGACATCTTTAACCCGCTTGACGGACGCATAGGTTTTGCGGTCTGGGGGACTCTGCCCTTGTTGCCAAATGTTGCCATCTTTGCTGGAAGCAATGACCAGAAGAGACTGATTTCCGCAATCGGGAGCATGGTGGGACAGAAACCAACCCTATCCGTCGGGCAGGGAATCTACCGAGGTATCTCTTATTCGATTTATTCATTGCCTGGCGCCATGTATCAGCTCTCCTGCGGGGCTGTTGGGGATTTTGTCGTCATGACCAATCAGGCGGCGGCTCTTGAGAAGTGCATAGACATTTACAAAGACAAGAAGGGCGGGCTCGCCGCTTCTGCAAAGTTTCAGCGTCATGTGGTGAAACTCCCCGGAAATGCCGTTATAATATCTTATAACGAGTTGGAGAAAATATTGGGCATGATGTTGATGACGATATACAGGAGACCCGTGACTTCTGGTCCCGGGCAGACCCTACCAGATTTTTCAGTTCTTAACAAATACTTCTTTGGCAACAGCATGGCTTTGGTTTGCGGGAAAGACTCACTCACGGTGGAATCTTTTGGCTCCTTTACTGGCGTGATTCCTTTTATTTTGACTGTGGGTGCAAATTACTACCCCGGGAGCGTTGTGGGTTTCGCCGAATCTAATATGCGTTCACGCGTTTCCCGCGTCAAAGCAGAACAGCGTTCCCTTGCCACCGCCCTTGAGGCTTATTATGTTGACAACAACAGTTATGTTGCGTGGGCAACGGGCGACCAGGGTGTTAATAATTTTCTCCCCGCCAGCGCAGTTTCTCGGGCACGTCCCACATTCCGCCGCCCCACAGTGGGAGGACCCAGGACTCTCACCACACCCCTTGCATATACCATGCAATTATATGTAGACCACTTTGCACCGGATGAAGACTCTATACATTCATATTACTCGGACGTCGGCGGCTGGATTCTCATCAGCGCAGGTCCTGATGGAGATTATGATATTGACCCGCAGAAGCTGTACAACAGTTCGGTGCCCCAGCCATCGCAGGAGCTGCTTTCAAAGAGTTATGACCCGACAAACGGCACCATCAGCGATGGCGATATTTTTCGCGTAAAGATGTGAAACAATAAAATATCCACCTGAGGCGGAAGGGAGGTGATAATGATGAGGAAAATGCTTTGTGTGTGTCTGGTTATTATTCTTCTTATAAGTCTTGTTCTGTTTTCATGCAGTAGCAGGCAACCCGAGAAGAAAAAGGAACCCGCTCCTGCACGTGGCGTAACGGGGCCTTATCAAGGGACTCCAAGACCACCGCTTCCCACTCCCGCCGCCGGCACCATGATGTAAGCGTTGAAGCGAAGGTTGTTGCCATTAGTGACTGACAATTCATCAACTCACGGGAGATGATTTTTTCCCATCACCTTGCTGATTTCCTCCTGGAGGAGGTGAAGCACGGATTCGTGCTGTTTTTGTTTATGGGCGTACCAGGTATATTTAACTTTCAGATTATTCATCAGGTTCTGGTAATTTTTTCGCGCCGCTTCTGGAGAAGGGGAACCGATATTTTTCCTTCGCGTAATGAGGCGCTCCGGACGGGCGAGCATTGCCCATTCCGTTTTTCTCAGTTTGGGGTTTTTCTTCCCCACTTTTCTCAGAAGACCGTTAAGGATATTAAGGTTCAGTTCGTTCGGTGCAGTTTTTTTATGTCCGCCTGTGGCGGATTCCCCGCCTGAGACGGATTCACGGATTGCCTCAGAGACGACTTTGTATGCAGACCTGAAAGGTATGCCTTTCTCCTGTGCGATGTAATCTGCAATGTCCACCGCGTTTATGAATTCCTCTGAACAGCGGGCGCTCATCGCATCTTTATTGACCTTCAGGGTGGAGATTACCTCGGTGAAGATGACGGGCGCATAGCGCACCTCTTCAAACAGGTCCATGACGGCGTATTTTGTCCACTGTGAGTCCCGATTGTAACCCGAGAGGGCGCCCTTTGAGAGAGAAAGGAGCGACATGGTGTACCCATGGCAGAATGCCGCTTTTGCGCGGGTCACCTCGGCGAAGTCTGGATTTCTCTTCTGCGGCATGATTGATGAGCCGGTGACGTAGGCGTCATCAATCTCAATCATGGGGCGCCGCCCGCCTGCGGCGGGCATGGAAAAAATGATTAAGTCCTGGGCAAGGATGCTTAAGTGATTCATGAAGAGACTTATATTGAAGGCAACCTGTGCCTCATACTCCCAGCGGCTGGTAATGCAGTCGAGACTGTTTTCCTGAACGGCTGTGAAGCCGAGGAGACGAGCGGCGAATTCACGGTCAAGGAGCCACGAGGTGCCGAATCCCGCCGCGGCGCCGAGGGGTGAAAAGTTCCACTGCTCATGGGTCATGCCAAGACGCGTCAGGTCTCTCCTGAACGCCTGGGCGTGGGAGAGGAGGAAGTGACCGAAGGTGGTAACGGCGGCGGGCTGGTAATGGGTGAAGCCCGGCATGACGGTGTTGAAGTGCTCGGCGGCTGTCTCAAGCAATGTTTCTGTGAGTTTTAGTATGCGGTTGTAAAGTTCGAGGATGCGGTCGCGGATGTACAGGCGGCAATCGGTGGTGGTCTGGTCATTGCGACTGCGACCGGTGTGGAGATGCGCCGCCGCCTCATCACCAGCCAGTTCCGCCACCTTTGCCTCAATGCTGATGTGGACGTCTTCTTTTTCCTTATCAATTTTGAATTTGCCGTTGCGGAATTGCTTTGCGATTTCATCGAGGGCAGTAAGGATGGAGCGCGCAATCTTGATATCGATGATTTTTTGATTGTAGAGTGTAAGGCAGTGCACCTTGTTGAGCCAGATGTCGTATGGGATGAGGAGTTCGTCATCCGGCGGTCTGATGAATGGGTCGCGACCTGCGCAGTAATACACGTTCATCATGGACGGCTCGGAATCCATCCTTTCGCCCCAGACCTGCTCTGACTGCTTTTCCTTCATATAAGTAAGCCCCCATGAGTCATGGTTTAAAGTTTAAGGGTTTCAAAGGTTTAAAAGGTTTCATAGGATAAAAAGTTTTTTATTGTTCGTCTTCCTCGTCGTCAAGTTCTTCCCCGGAGTCCTCTTCGTCATACTGTGTGCGTTCGGCGGGAGAGAGACCCATTCTTGCAAGTTCCTCATCGGGGTCTATGAGGAGGTCGCGAGGTTTACTGCCCTGATAGGGTCCAACGATGCCCGCTTCCTCCATCATGTCCATGAGGCGACCGGCGCGGGCATAGCCGATTTTCATGCGGCGCTGTATCATGCTCACGGAGGGTTTGCGGGTTTCAAGGACCATCCGCAGTGCCCGCTGGTAGAGTTCCTTGTCAGATGCGTCCTCGAGAGGGGTTTCTTCCTCCTCCACGGCGAGCGACTCCAACTCCTTTTTACCCTTCTCAATGACCTCGAAGTCTTCTTTCAGGTAGGCGGCTTTTTCCTGCTCGCGGATGAACTCTGCAAGGGACTCAACCTCATCTTCGGAAATGAATGCGCCCTGGATGCGGACGGGCTTTGGCGCGCCCGCATGGGTGAAGAGCATGTCCCCGCGTCCGAGCAATGTCTCTGCGCCGTTCATGTCAATGATGGTGCGCGAGTCCACCTTGGAGGAGACCTGAAAGGCAATGCGGCACGGGAAGTTCGCCTTGATGATGCCGGTAATGACGTTGACGGATGGGCGCTGTGTGGCAATCACGAGATGAATCCCCACGGCGCGGGATAACTGCGCAAGGCGGATGACGAAATCCTCCACGTCGTTACGAGCAATCATCATCAGGTCAGCAAGCTCGTCAATAACGATGACAATATGTGGCATGTAGTTAAATTCGCGCCCCATGAGTTTTTTGTTTGGTTTATCGGAGAGTGCAAGGGCATTGTAGCTGTCGATGTTGCGGACACCGGCTTCTGCAAGTATCCTGTAGCGGTCCTCCATGTGTTCCACTGCCCAGCCGAGTGCGGCGGCGCACTTTTTCGGCTCATACACGACGGGCGAAATCAGGTGAGGGATTGCCTGAAAGACACTCAACTCCACACGCTTCGGGTCAATCAGCATGAATTTGACCCGTTCCGGAGGCTGGCGGAAGAGAACGGAGGAGATGAGTGAGTTCAGGCAGACGCTCTTGCCGGAGCCCGTTGCGCCAGCAAGGAGGAGGTGGGGCATCTTGGAAAGGTCGCCGATGAAAGGCTCGCCGGAGATGGTTTTTCCGAGGCAGAATGCGAGAGGTGAGTGCGCCTTCGACATCTTTTCACAGGTAAGGATATCCTTCAGGAAAACGCTTTGCTCCTTCCGGTTGGGCACCTCAATTCCGACGGTGTCCTTTCCGGGGATGGGCGCCTGTATGCGAACCTTGACGGCGCGGAGTGCCATCGCAATGTCATTTTCTAAGCTGACGATGCTGTTCACCTTGACACCGGGGGCGGGCTTCATGGCGTATAGCGTCACCACCGGTCCCTGAGTAACCTGCACCACCTTTACCTCGATGCTGAAATCGGCGAGAGTCTTTTCCAGGATCTGGCAATTCTCGCGAATCTCCTCTTCGGAGATTTCTTCCTCGGCAGGCGGTGGGTCGTGAAGGATAGAGAGCGGCGGGAGCTTATATCCGACGTGGGTTCTTTTCTCCTTTGGTTGAGGGACTGGCGATGGGGTTTTGATGATAATCTCCGGAGGGGGAGATTTTTCCACGGAAGGTAGTTTTGCCTCAGTTGGAATCGTGCGTGGGGGCGATGGTTTTTTTATAATTGGTTCCTGAGGCACCGCAGTTTCTGTCACGCGGAGTTTGGGAATTTTCTCATCTTTTGACCGCCAGAGGCGGATACCCATCCAGCCCTGAAGTGCCCATATCTGGCGGTAAAACAGCATGTCCGTTGCCAGGAGAAGTGATAGAATCGTTAAGGCTGAGAGGAAGAGCGCAGAACCCACGATGCCGATGAACCGAGGGATACGCAGTCCGTCATCACTTGTGATAAAATTCCCGACAAATCCGCCCAGAAGGTGAGAGTGCTGTGCCTCCTTGGGGTTATTGTAGAATGGGAGCGTGAGAAGGGCGCATAGTGCGGCGGTAAAAACAAGGACGGAGAGAAGCTTTAAATACTGGTGACCGAAATTTTTCAGGATAAGCACCCTGATTGCCCAGGTTATGATGAGGAGGGGAAGCAGGATGGCGACGATGTTGCCGAAAAGAAAGTTGAATGAGCGTCGCGCCACTGAACCGATAGAACCGAACAGCACTGCATCGTGGCTGGAAAATATGAGTGACAGGAGGGAAAATAGACCGATTACAAGAGAGGTGCCACCTATCAGATACCGTTCTTGGCTCTTTGAGAGGATGGAGAATTTTTCCCCGGAGGGATGGAGGTGAACCCGCTTCATCGGAGCATCCACTTACAACACAATACCACAGGAGCAAGAGCAACCGCGTTAGAATTTAATATTAGAGGTTCTATATATGTCCCATGCTGTAATATGCAAGAACATTTTTCTAAAAAAATGCTTTATTCTCTTGCGAGGGGTGCTGAACTAAGATGCGCCTGTGAAACCCCGAGAGATGCCGCTCAGGTTGTTGTCCGACCGTGGGTGTGACCGGACATGATAAAAAATCGGTTGATATGCCAATCATTAATTTGCAACCCTTATCTGTGTTTTCGAGAATAGAATAACAATGAACGAATAACCCTTATGTCTCGCATAGTGTTTATAACCACATATAATCCCGGCGTGATTGGGATAAGGTATGTTGGTGCGTGTCTGAAAAGAGAAGGGCATGAGGTCTGGTTTGTTCACTTCAAGGAATTTCGCCCATGCACCGTACCGACAAAGGACTGGAAGAAACATCAGGAACTCTCAGAGAGCGCAGTGAAATATGTTTACTTTCAGCACCCGGGCTATCGTGTTTATGCCCCATATCCAACACCTATCACAGATAAGGAGAGAGAACTGCTCATCGATTTTATAAGAGATAAAAAACCGGACGTAATCGGGTTCTCGCTTTTCTCGGTTACCCTGGATGTGGTTAAGGATTTGACGGCACTGATAAAGAAGCAATTTCCCGACATTCCGGTTGCATGGGGAGGCGTTCATTGCATTTTGCGTCCGGAAGAATGTATAAAGTATGCAGATATTGTGTGCGCCGGCGAAGGTGAGGACGCATTTCCCGCCTTGCTTAGAGACTGGGATAATTATAAATCGGGCAAAATTCCAGAAATTCCCGGTTTATGGTTTCGGTTGGGTGATAAAATTTTTCCAAGCGATGAAAATCCGATTGTCGATGTTGAAAAAGTCCCATTCCCGATGATGATGGAAAACGAGATTGTCATAGATGACGACCAGATCAGCTATAAAATGAATGAACCGAATGTCTATATACACAATCAGATATATGTTTTCACTGAGAGGGGATGTCCGTATAAGTGTTCATATTGCATCCACAGCATGTTGAAAATCCCGGGTTTTAAGAAATTCAGGAGACGCTCAGTTCAGAGCGTTCTTGATGAGGTCGGCGTGCGGGTGAATAAATATGGTTTTAAGCACATAATTTTTCATGATGAGATACTCGGAATAGACAAAAGCTGGGTGAGGGACTTGACAAGGGGATTTAAGGAAAGATTTACCCCGCTCGGTATTACATTTACCGGTTACGTTCACCCGATGACAACGGATGCAGAGATGCTTGAGTGGCTTGTTGATGCTGGAATGACCCGGGCAGGAATGGGGATTCAAAGCGGTTGTGAGTACACCAATACCATGATATATGATAGAGACTGGACGCCTGATAAAATCATTGAGTTGTCCCGATTGCTGAGCAAATACACGTTTGAAGAGGTTCAATATGACCTGCTCACGCACAATCCGTATGAAAAAGAGGAACACAGGCGAGAAACGCTTGAATTTCTGCTGAAGTTATATCCGCCCTTTCATGTGGAACCGTTTTCACTTGTTATTTATGATTTGACCAGACTCGCCCACAAAGACCTTCCGAAGTATGGGGTGGATTTGCAGGAAAATCTTTTCTGGAACATGCTTTATTTTATGACGGGTTTAAAAGGGCGGGATGCAGATTTTATCCGGGATTGCAGTAATAATAAATATTTCAGAGAAAGTCCTGAGGTGCTCGAGGAATTTGTTGCCGAGCTTTTGAAATTGGATAAGATGGAGTGGCAGAGGACGTGGGAGCTTCATAATGTCAAAAAAAATCAGGAAATGTCAGCGATTCGGCTATTGGAACGGCAAGGCATAAAGACACAGGTGAAAACCCTTTTTAGGACGATAAAGAGAAAAATCCTTTCCCGTTAAAATTCGTGAAATTTTGGGTCGGGCTCTGCCACGAGCGACCGGATTGCCCCCTGATGCCGGACGTGTTATTTTGTGCACCTGTAAACGAAGGCGGGGGGTAGGTTGCGCCAGACGATGGAGGAGCGTTCTACTTTTGGGAAATGACTCTGGAGCAGATTGCGGAAATTGCGTCCTGCTGGAAGCAAAAGTCCGTGTATGTATGCGAAGGTGAGAAACTCCCCGCCCGGACGAAGCGAGGCGACGGTGACGTCTAATAGTTTTTTCTGCAGGGCGCCGTTGAAGGACGCCCAGGGAAGTCCGCTGATGATGTAATCCACGGATGATACGCCCTCGTCAGCGAGTATGCGGGGAAGATTTTCCACGGAATCCAGAAACAGACGCACCTGAGGAAAGTGCCTTTTGAAGATGTCCGCCATGCGCATATTTTTTTCGATAGAGAAGAAGCGGCATCCGGGGCACATTTTTGCAAGGATTTCTGCAGTGAAAATCCCTGTGCCCGGTCCGTATTCCACGAGGATGGATGTCGAAGCCGGTTTGATTTCGGCGACGATGAGGCGCGCAAGGGCGGTTGAACTCGGGGCAATGGCGCCAATAGTCGATGGATGTCTGATGAACTCTTTCAGAAATTTCCAGTAAGTGCCAAGACTTGAAGACATAAATAAGAAAACTAATCCCTTGGAGGTTATTGCGCAAGTCAGAAGTTCGGATGGGTTTCAGAGTTTCAAAGTTTAAGGTTTCAGAGGTTGTTCAAGTCGACCACGAAGACACAATCCGCCTTCGCTAAAGCTATGGCAGACACAAAGTATTTCTTTGCAAATTCTTAGTGCCGTTGTGTCTTTGTGGTAAATCCTTGACGTTGCTCTTATGAGCACGTAGTTTTCCATTATGCCCTTGAGAAAGGAAGGTCAATAAAGACAAATGCCGAAAGGGTATCTGATAATCGTTCTGCATGCGCATTTGCCATTTGTGCGGCACCCGGAATATAATGACTCGCTTGAGGAACGCTGGCTCTATGAAGCCATCACGGAGACGTATATTCCGCTTCTCAGCCATTTTGAAAAAATGGTTGAGGATGGTGTGCGCTTTCGCGTGACCATGTCCATGACGCCCCCCCTCGTTTCCATGCTAAGCGACGAACTTCTCCAGAACCGCTACGTCCGCCACATTGAAAATCTGATTGATTTGGGGCAAAGGGAAGTGGAGCGGACGCGTCTCCAGCCGGAGTTCAACACGACGGCACAGATGTATCTACGGAAGTTTAAGGAATGCCGGCGTATCTTTGTGGAGAAACACAGGCGGAATCTTGTGCAGGCATTTCGTCGGCTTCAGGATGCGGGATGTCTGGAGATACTCACCTGCGGTGCGACACATGGATTTCTCCCGCTACTTCAGACAGAAAGAGGGGCGGTGCGTGCGCAGGTCGGCGTTGCGGTGAACAATTATAAGAAACACTTCGGGCGCGCTCCCCGAGGCTTCTGGCTTGCTGAGTGCGGATATTATCCGGGTCTTGATGAGGTTTTGAAGGAGTTCGGCATTCGCTATTTTTTTGTGGATACGCATGGCATTCTCTTTGCCAATAGACAGCCGCGCTATGGCGTATTTGCGCCACTTTACTCCCCCGGCGGCGTTGCCGTCTTCGGGCGGGATATGGAATCATCCAAGAGTGTCTGGAGTGCCCGCGAAGGGTACCCCGGTGATTATAACTACAGGGAATTTTACAGAGACGTGGGCTTTGACCTCGATTTCGATTACATTAAGCCGTATATACATGAGAGCGGACTTCGCATCTTCACTGGCATTAAATATTACCGCATCACGGGACGCGGGCTGGGGCATAAGGAGCCGTATAATGAGGCGGCGGCTCTTGAAAAGGCGGCTGAACATGCCGGCAATTTCATGTTCAACCGCGAAAAACAGGTGGAACACCTCGCTGGCATCATGGACCGCCCGCCCCTCATTGTCTCGCCCTATGATGCTGAGCTCTTCGGACACTGGTGGTATGAGGGACCGGATTTCCTGAATTTCCTTTTTCGCAAGATTCACTACGACCAGGAGAACATCAAGACCATCACGCCGTCGGAGTATTTACAGGGCTTCCCGAGAAACCAGATTGCCACGCCGTCGCTTTCAAGCTGGGGCTACAAGGGATATTGCGAGGTGTGGCTTGAGGGGAGCAATGACTGGTTGTATCGTCACCTGCATGCGGCGGCGCGATGCATGATTGAACTTGCCAACCGCCATCGCCGGGTCGAAGACACGCCGTTGCGGGCAGACGGTCTTCTTGAACGGGCGCTCAAGCAGGCGGCGCGGGAACTGCTTCTTGCGCAATCCAGCGACTGGGCGTTCATTATGAAGACCCGCACAATGGTGGATTATGCCGTCCAGCGCACCAAACAACACCTTTTGAATTTCAATACTCTTTACTCCCAGATTATGAAGAACGAGATGAATGAGGCGTACATTGCAGACCTCGAATATCGGCATAACATCTTTCCGGAGATAGATTATACGCTTTATGCGGATTAAGGGAATACAGGAGGTGAAAGGCATGTTTTCACATGTGAAATGGGAGGTTATTATTGCGGTAGTTATGGCGTGGTTTGTACTTCCGTTGATTTTCTATGGAGGGGAGGCACCTGTCGTGAAACCTGGTGTTGAGATGCTGTTTGCCGAGAAGGCGAATCGCGACCTGATTGAGGGAAAACGGGTTGGACTTATTACAAATCCCACAGGCGTTGACCACAATTTTAATTCCACGATAGACCTGCTTGCAGATTACAAGTTGTGCAATCTTGTTGCCCTTTTTGGTCCCGAACACGGCTTGCGCGGGGATGCTTACGGCGGTGCGAGGGTTGCCAATTCCGTTGACCAGAGGACGAGTGTCACTATTTACAGTCTTTACGGTGCGGGCAGAAATGCCCCATCGCAGGATGTCCTTAAAAAACTGGATGTCCTCATATATGACATTCAGGATACAGGTATCCGCCCTTACACCTACATTTCCACCATGATGGCTTCGATGGAGGCGGCGAAAAAGGCGGGCGTGACGTTCATCGTTCTTGACCGTCCAGACCCGATGGGTGGCGACGTGGTTGACGGTCCCGTCCTTGACCCAAAATTCAAATCCTTCATTGGATACTGGACAATCCCATATACCTACGGGCTGACGCCCGGAGAGCTTGCCAGATTTTTCAATGCCGAGACGGGACTCGGCGTTGACCTCCACGTGGTCAAGATGTCCGGCTGGAAGCGCGGGATGACTTATAACAAGACGGGGCTTCCATGGGTGCCGCCATCAACGCATATCCCGAGATGGGACACCTCATTTTATTGCGCCATCACGGGTGGCATGGGGGAATTGCAAACAGTGAATGAGGGCGTGGGATACACATTGCCGTTTGAGACTGCCGCCGCATCGTGGATTGACGGGACGGCGCTGGCGCAGGAATTAAATTCCCGCAATATCCCCGGAGTCCGCTTCCGCCCCATCTCCTACAAACCGGCATACGGCGTCTTCATGGGACAGAACCTGAGCGGTGTGCACATCTATATTACGGATTATAAAAAGGTGAAGCCATTTATAGTCGGGCTACAGATTATGGATGCCATCGGACGGATGTATCCGGATGAGGACATATTTGGGGAAAGTGGAAGAAACTCCGCATTTAACAAGGCGATGGGGACGGACAAAATCATGCAGATGCTGACGAAGACGTCCATTGAGGAGATTGAGGCATCATACCAGGATGGTCTCAAGGAATACATGAAACTGCGGGAGAAGTATCTGCTTTATAAATAGGAGGCGCGATGCAGTCCGCCTGTGGGGCGGGTCGCCATCAGTCAATCAGGTGTTTGTAAATCCTGACAAAATTTTCAAAGGAGCGGTCATAGGTCTTTTCTGCATCCTTGGGGAAGCAACATCCGGGCAGTTCCTTCATGCGGAGATGATAGCGCAGGCATTCACAGCAGAACCCCTTTTTATCACAAGAGGGATAACTGCAGTTGCAGGAGGACATATTCACTGACTGGTTTGCGCAGGCATTCATTTACTTTTCCTCTTTTGGAGATTTGATTGTAAGGAACCAAAAAATGAATATGTTTTTCACCACAGAGTCACGGAGGACACAGAGGTTTATTCTTTTTTCCATGTCCATTAACGGACATGGAAAAAAATTCTCCATGATTCTCTGTGTCTCTGTGTTGCAATTCATTATTTTGGCTTTATAAATAACAATTTGCGAAAGATGTGGCAGGTGACCGTCCGATGTCAAAACAAAATTCCCAGCGATACTGGTCGGCGAACCTTGACGTGCGGAATCTCGGCGGCGGGACGACATCAGGATTATTAGACCTGAACAGAGAGCTCGAGTTTTATTTCAGCCCGGAGCAGGAGTATGCCCTGAGGCACCTCTGGGGGAATGAGGGTCCGCAGAGGAAGCGCATCCTTGAGATTGGGTGCGGGATGGGAGTCTTTGCCCTGTTTCTTGCGAGGCAGGATGCGGAGGTGTATGTGGTTGACATTGCTCAGGCACGCCTTGATTTTTTGAGGGGACAGGCGAGAGGTCTCGGGCTTTCCCACCGGATTCACATCGTTTGTGCGTCTGCCGAGGCACTGCCCTTTCCCGATTCTTATTTTGACGCCGTTTATACAAAGTCTGTTCTGATTCACACACAGTTGGAGAGTGCGTCAGCCGAGGCGGCGCGGGTGGTGAAATCTGGCGGCATGGGCGTCTTTGTTGAACCGATGAGGAATAATCCGTTTGCCAGTCTTTACAGACGAACCCTTGCGCCGGCGGAGTGGAGAGATATCACCACATACTTTGACCGGCAGAGATTGGGGATTCTGGCGAGGGCATTTGGACATGCCCGCATCAGATCTTTTTATCTCTTTTCCTTTCTTGCCTTTTTCTGGCAGTTCGGCATACGCAGTAGTCTTCTCTTTAAGACAAGCATTCGCCTCCTGAATGCCGTGGATGAGACGCTTTTCCGCCTGTTTCCTGCCTTGCGAAGATTTGCCTGGTTCGCCGTCTTGTGCGCAAAGAAGTAGGTGCGGGGCATGAAGACCATGTTGGATGCAATTGTCTGCGGGGCGGGTGCGGCGGGACTTGTGGCGGCGGGGCGCGCTGGAGAAAGGGGACTTCTCACTCTTATCCTTGAGAAGACCGGCACCGCCGGTTCAAAGATACGCATCAGCGGCAATGGACGCTGTAATCTCTCAAACACTGCTCCACGTCGTGATTTCATTGAGGCGTTCGGGCAGGGTGGACGTTTCCTTCATAGCGTCTTTCACCGATTTTTCCGCGATGAACTCATCGGGCTTCTCGGGCGGCTGGGCGTAAAGACAAAGACAGAGCCCGATGGGCGCATTTTTCCACGCTCTGATAATGCGGACGATGTTGCAAACGCACTCATGCGTTATGCATCTCAGGGCGGGTGCAAGATTCATTATCATGAGCCGGTGCGGGATATTTTGCTTGAAGGCGCGTCGGGACACAGGGAAATCTGCGGTGTCCGCACACCGAGCGGTATTTACAGAGCCAGAGCCGTAATCATGGCGACGGGCGGTCGATCTTATCCGTCCCTCGGCACGAGCGGCGATGGTTATAAAATGCTCCGCCGATGCGGGCACACAATTAATCCTCTGAATCCAGCCCTTGCGGCGTTTGTAAGCGATGCCCAGCGCTGTCGGGCGCTTGAGGGGCTTTCCCTGCCGGATGTCATAGTTTCCCTGTGTAATGATGATGGACGAGGACTTTTTTCCGAGCGGGGAGAGGTTATTTTCACGTCATCGGGCATAAGTGGACCTGCGGCGCTGAATCTGAGCCGTCATGCAACTGAGAATTTGCCGGAACTTATGCTTGACCTTATCCCAGACGTTTCTACGGTGGATGTTGAAAGGCGGATAGATGAGACGTGCGGGCGCGCCCCTCGCCGACATCTTGTTAATTATCTGAAGGAAATTCTCCCCGCGCGCCTTGCTGTAGATATTCTCAACGTCAAAGGTGCTCCTGATGCCGCAAAGAATCTGGGCGAACTGAGCCGAACCGAGCGGAGGACACTGGCGCATCGCTTGAAGACGCACCTGTTTCCCTGCAGAGGCATCAGGGGCTTTGCCCATGCAATGACGACGCGCGGGGGCGTCCCGCAAAAGGAAATTGACCCGCGCACGATGGAATCGAAACTTGTGTCCGGACTTTATATAACCGGTGAACTGTTGGATATGGACGGACCAACAGGTGGTTACAATCTGCAGGCGGCGTTTTCAACCGGCTGGCTTGCCGGCGAATCCATCCACATCTGAGAATGAAGCGGGGAAACGGAGAAACGGTGATACGGGAAAAGGGGGAAGCGGAGAATGGGAGTCTGCCTGAGTCGGACTTAAACTTTTAAACCCTGAAACTCTGAAACCTTTAAACTCTTAAACTCTGAAACTCCCTGCTTCATCCCTCCAGTGGTTTTTCGAGGTCATCCCTGATGAGCCGATAATGCTCAATGATGGTGGAGAGGCGTCCCTGCGCCGTCTTTAAGTTATCGGTGGTGGACTGGAGGCGCGATGCGAGGTCGCGGGCAAGATTAAGCGCAATCTCCGGCGAGCAATGAAGGAACTCCTGGAATTTTCCTTCAGAAATTTCGAGCAGGATGGTGCGCTCCACGGCGCGGACTGTGGCTGTGCGTCCAGTCTTCAAGAGCGTTGACATCTCCCCGACGAATGAGCCGGGTTTGTCAATGACGGCAATGCGGCGTCCTGCCTTCAGGATTTCAAGCGCTCCCTTGAGCAATAGGTATGCCTCGCGCGTGGTGTCCTCTTCATAAAAGAGGATTTCAGACGGGCGCAGGATTTTAGGATTTGAGTATTTGAGAATTTGAGGGTCTATTATCCCGCTTTTGATTTCGGCATCGGTGATGGACTTTATTTCTTCCTGAGATAAAGGTGCTTCCGCTTTGAGCTGAATGATGCGCGTGGCGTCCGGTTCAAACCTGCCGTCAAGGTAGAGTTCAAGGTCCTGAATGAGAGATGCGCAATTCTGATACCTCCTTGCGGGCTCACGCTGGCACATCTTCATGATGATGACGCTTATATCTTCGGAGATGCCCGGCGCGGCGCGCATCGGGTAGGGGATATCCTCAGTGATTTTTTTTGTGAGGAGTAAAGAGGTGTTCAGTTCGGCGAACGGCGGTTTTCCCACGATGATGTGGTAAAAAGTGATGCCGAGGGCATAGATGTCGGTCCTGATGTCAAGATTGGTTTCCCCGCGTGCCTGTTCAGGTGAGGCGTAAAGAGGTGTGCCCAGAAGCAACCCTGCCATCGTGAAAGACGTGTCAACCTGTTCCCTTGCAAGACCAAAATCGGTGAGCTTGGCGACTAATCCCTCCGGCGTGGAGATTAAGATAATGTTAGAGGGTTTGATGTCGCGGTGAATAGTTTTCTGCTTTTCAGCCGCCTCCAGACCGCGAGCCACCTGGAGGATGATTTTAGACGCCTCTTTTTCCTCAAGGCGCGACTTGGTTTTCAGCAATTGGTTGAGGG
>Ga0172362_10002329_pt1 | contig 16522 bp, 16 predicted proteins | sample LakKivs1_kivu2a2_FD_114534 | JGI IMG/M metagenome (GOLD analysis project Ga0172362, IMG submission 114534) | Sediment microbial communities from Lake Kivu, Rwanda - Sediment s1_kivu2a2 | ecosystem: Environmental > Aquatic > Freshwater > Lake > Sediment | place: Rwanda: Western Province, Lake...
ACCTTCCATTTTAGTCAATCCGACGCGCACTGACAAACCGTTTTTGATAGTATTTTTCCTTTAAGTTTGAGCGTATCACGCCTTTCGATTCTGAAGCATGGATGAATGTTCCGTTTCCGAGATAAATGCCCACGTGAGAAGGTTGTGTTCCTTTTGCTTCTCGAAAGAAAACAAGATCGCCAATGGCCAGCGATCGTACCGAGACCAATCGGCTCATTTTGTACAGTTCGGAACTATTGTGAGGAAGCTGGATCGCATAGATGTCACGATAGATACGTACAACAAGTCCGGAACAGTCCATACCGGATTGGTCGGATCCTCCTGGCTTGTAGGGTATGCCCAGAAATGATTGCGCATGGTGCCAGAGTCGCCTTTGATTTTCGTTGGTGAAACGGGGAGAGGATGGCGTACGGATCGAATAACCGGTACAGGAGAAAAACAAAATAGTTTGAAAGAATGCATACAGGGGGAGGAAGCGATTTTTAAATTTACGGATCATACGGGTTATCATTTTAAAATTTTCTTTTCTTGAAATCAAAATACAAACTCCTGCGGATGAAATCAAGATGAAAATCATGGAGTAGAAGAAGTTGCATGTGCAAGGAGAAATGACCTTCCAGATTTCGAAAAGAAGAATCTGGAAAAATTCGGAAGCGTTCCATTTTGCTTAAAGAATATAATACAGCATACTTTTTCCCCAGACAAAAGAAAACACTTTCTGCGTGCCATTTTTTTACTTGAAAAATTCCTTGATTCTAAAAAAAACTTTTATTACAATTATTAACTTATGGCATTAAAAACAGATAAACGAACCGGCACTTCTCAACCGAGACTGCCTTCTTGGATGAGGCGGAGCGTGAGGGATAATGAACAGGTCATCGCGCTGAAAAAAATCCTTCGCGAAAAGCATCTTCATACCGTTTGCCAATCCGCAGGGTGTCCGAATATTTCTACGTGTTTTCAGAAACCCACGGCCACGTTTATGATCTTGGGTAATGTTTGTACAAGGCATTGCCGTTTTTGCGGTGTTGCGAAAGGCAAGCCCAAGACTGTGGATACGGATGAACCCAAACACATCGGTGAAACGGTGAAACTCCTTGGATTGAAACATGTGGTGATCACGTCGGTCACTCGAGATGATCTGCAATACGGAGGCGCAGAGCAATTTGCCAGTACAGTCAAACAAATTCATCATTTCCTCCCAAGTGCATCGGTAGAAGTGTTAATTCCTGATTTTCAGGGAAATGAAACCAGCCTGCAGATTGTATTGGAAAGCGGACTTGATATTTTAAATCACAATGTGGAAACTGTCCCCAGGCTTTACAGAGACATTCGACCTGAGGCCGATTTTGAGAGATCGTTGGAAGTGTTGAGGAAAGCAAAAGCATTTTCCAGAACGATCATTACAAAATCAGGCATCATGGTTGGTTTGGGAGAAAAGCGTCAGGAAGTGTTGGATGTTTTTAAGAAATTGTACGAAGTTGAGTGTGATGCACTGACGATAGGCCAGTACCTTTCTCCCAGTGGAAGCAGTTACCCTGTTCAAGAATATGTAAGGCCTGAACAATTTGAAGAGTACGAAGAAGAAGCTGTGCGTATTGGAATCCGTTGGGTTTATGCCGGTCCGTATGTGCGAAGTTCCTACAATGCCGACGCGTTGATGAAAAATGTAAAGGAGACCCACGGTGGATAATTTGTATCAAATTTTAGAAAATACATCGGCAGAATATTCCAAAAAGGAAGCCTTGATTTTTGGACAAATCCGGATTACCTATGGTGAGACAAAAGAGGCAACCGATCGGCTGGCCCGTGGTTTGAGCGAACTGGGTCTGGGAGCCGGCGATCACATCGCTCTGATGCTCCCCAACATTCCGCAATTTATTATGAGCTACTTTGCGATTTTAAAAATCGGTGCTGCTGTTGTTCCCGTATCCATTTTTTGCAAAAGCAGGGAGATCCATCAGCAGTTGGAAGATTCGGAAGCCAAAGGCATCATCTATTGGGAAGGATTTCGTTCCGAGGTTCGGCAGGCCGTTTCTGGGCTGGATGCATGCGATAAACGGATTGTGTTGAGCGAAAAGGCGGAACCGGGGGAGGTTCGACTTTCCTATTTAATGGAGAGATACGATCCCTTGGAGAGGACGGTCGAGGTTCCTCCGGACGATACGGCGCTTATCGTGTATACGGGAAAAACGACAGATCGTCCCAGAGGCGCAGAACTTACCCATCACAACATTCTGTCCGATATGGATGCGTGCTGTGAATTTCTTAAACTGCATTCAGAAGACGGTGCGTTGGGAGTTTTTCCTCTTTATCATCCCATGGGCCACACTCTGATCATGGGTTCTTTTTTTCGTGTGGGTGCGCGTATAGTGCTGCTTCCGAAATTCGATGCGGAGAATATTTTAAAAACCATTGAAAACGAAAAGCCAACCTATTTTATCGGCGTGCCGTCCATGATTTCAGAAATTTTAAAAGTGGACAAGAAGGAGGCCTACGATATCCGGTCTCTCAAGTACTGCCTTACCGGCGGCGATGCGTTAACTCAGGAGACCATGGATGCGTTTGAAAGTACATACAAGGTGCCCATCCTTGAAGGATACGAGTTAAAAGAAGCCTCCCCCATGGTTTCTTTTAACAGTCCAACCCAGGAACGGAAGGCCGGTTCTATTGGTTTGCCGCTGCCTGGCATTGAGATGAAAATCGTTGATGAAAACGGGCATGAGGTCAAACCCGGTCGGGTTGGAGAAATCGTCATTCAAGGTCCCAATGTGATGAAGGGATACTATCGTCAGCCGGAGGCTTCCAAAGAAGTATTGAAAGACGGCTGGCTTTGGACAGGCGATCTTGCACTGCTCCAAGAGGACGGATTCGGATTTATTGTCGTGCGGAAGAAAGACATGATTGTCAAAAGTGGTTTTAACGTCTACCCGAAAGAGGTAGAGACATTTCTTAAGGGCCATCCCACGGTGAAGGAAGCCGTTGTTTTGGGGGTACCCGATCCAGTTCTTGGGGAGGAGGTTCACGCCTGCGTTGTGCTGAAAGACGGGGAGAAAACGACTCCAGAGGAGATCATAAATTATAGCAAAACACAGTTGGCAACGTACAAATGCCCCAGTGTTGTTCACTTTGTTGATTTTCTTCCCAAGGGCGTGACAGGACGTGTTCTGCGAGACAAGGTCAGACAGTCTATCGTTGAAAATAAAGAAAAATAAGCACGGTTGCACGATAACATAAGGAGGCGTTTCGTGAAAGATTTCACTATGGATAAGATTCGGAATGTTACTTTGGTCGGGCATGGAAGTGTGGGGAAGACGTCACTTGCTGAAGCGTTGCTCTATTGTATGGGTGAGATAAATCGGATTGGAAAAGTAGATGAAGGCAGTACAATATCCGATTACCAGCCGGATGAAATTGAGAGAAAAATTTCGATTGGAACATCTCTGCTGCATGGGGAATGGAAGGATTGGAAAATGAACATTCTTGATACACCGGGGTATTCCGATTTTATAGGAGATACAAAAGGGACGCTCCAAGTGACGGATCTGGCTGCTGTGGTCCTCAGCGGCACAGAAGGAGTTGAGGTGGGAACAGAACAGGTCATAGAATTTGCGGATGAATACAGCACTCCCCGTCTCTTTTTTGTTAATCGGATAGACAACGAACATGCGGATTTTGATAAAACGCTGCAATCCACGCAAGAACGTTACGGAAACAACGTTGTTGCTTTTCAATTTCCTGTAAATCAGGGCGAAGGTTTTAATAAGATAGTGGATTTGATTGATATGAAATTGATCACGTTTGAGTCCGATCGAAGCGGCAAGTTTTCCGTTTCGAATATTCCGGAAGAATTCAAAGCCAAGGCCGAGGAACTTCGAAACAAAATAATCGAATCGGCTGCAGAAAGCGACGACAGTCTTTTGGAGTCCTATTTTAATGAGGGATCCCTCACCGATGAAGAGATTCAGATGGGGCTTCACAAAGGAATTCTTCAGAGGACTCTGTTTCCTGTTCTTTGTGGATCGGCCGAACGAAATTACGGAACGCAGCAGCTTTTGGATTGTATTGGAAGGTTTGCGCCGTCGCCGGATGATTTTGAAAAGGTGGTGGGGATACATCCGGATACCAAAGAATCCTTGGAGCGAAAACTGTCTGTTAGCGAACCTCTCAGTGCCTTTGTTTTTAAAACCCTCTCAGAAGCCCACGTTGGAGAACTTTCCCTTGTAAAGGTGTTTTCTGGTGTATTGAATTCGGGCGATGAAGTTCTCAACTCGAGTCAGGGAAGTGGAGAAAAGATTGGGCAAATCTATTGGCTCAATGGCAAAATACGCAAAGAGATTGGAAACCTGAAAGCAGGGGACATCGGTGCACTGGTGAAACTTAAAAAGACTTCCACGGGCAACACCCTCTGCGATAAGAGGAATCCCATTTGTCTCAAAACCATTCAGTTTCCAAACCCGGTCCTCAGCGTGGCCATCAATCCGAAGAGTCGCGGCGATGAAGAAAAGATATCCAATGGGCTCCACATGCTGCACGACGAAGATCCCAGTTTTACCGTGGTGAACGATCCCGAACTTCACCAGACCATCATTTCCGGCCAGGGCGAACTTCATCTTCAGGTGATCATCAAGCGGTTGAAAGAGCGATTTGGTGTCGAAGTGGAAGAGAAGCGGCCCAAAATTCCTTACCGGGAGACCATTACGGCCAAAGCGGACGAGAAGTACCGTCATAAAAAGCAGACGGGAGGTGCAGGCCAGTTTGCCGAAGTTTGGATGCGGATCGAACCCTTGCCCCAGGGGGAAGGATTTGTCTTTGCAAACGAGGTGACAGGGGGGGCAATCTCCTCTGTTTACATTCCTTCTGTGGAGAAAGGGGTAAAACAGGTTTTGGCATCCGGACCGCTGGCCGGCTACAAAGTTGTGGACGTGAAAGCCATTGTTTATGACGGAAAAGAACATCCTGTGGATTCGAAAGACATTGCTTTTCAGGTGGCGGGTCGTGAAGTTTTCAAGGCCTGTATTCTCAATGCCAAACCGATCTTGCTTGAACCCATATTCGACGTGGAGGTAAAAATTCCTGAAGAGTGTATGGGGGACGTCATGGGAGACCTTTCAAGCCGCAGGGGGAAAATCATGGGCATGGATTCGCAAGGGAAGTTTCAGATCATCAAGGCCAAGGTTCCGTTGGCCGAATTGGATCGCTACGCCACGACCTTGCGTTCTCTGACTTCGGGGAGGGGAATCCATTCCAGGAGTTTTTCCCATTATGAGCCTCTCCCGAAGGATTTTGAGGCAAGAGTCATTGCCGAATCCAAAGCAGAAAAAGAAGCAGAAAAGTAGGGATAGAAGCGTGGACAAAGAGAAGAAACATCCCAACATTCTCTGGGCTCCCTGGCGCATTGAATATATTCAAAACACATTAAAAAACGAAGAATGCATTTTCTGTGAGAAATCCAAAGAAAAAGACGACCAGAAAAATTTGATCGTCCACAGGGGAGAAACGGGTTTTGTCATCATGAATCGGTATCCTTACAACAACGGGCACCTCATGGTTGTTCCCTATCAGCACACCTGTATATTTTCTTCGTTGTCGTCCACTGAAAAAATTGAATTGTTCAATCTTCTCCAGTCCTCTTTGGATATTCTTAAAGAGGTCATGAAACCGCAGGGATTTAATATCGGAATGAATCTGGGGCGTTTGGCCGGTGCAGGAATTGCGGAGCATCTGCATTTTCACGTCGTCCCACGCTGGGGCGGAGACACGAATTTCATGCCCATCGTAGGACACACGAAGGTCATCTCCGAAGCGCTTGAAAAAACGTGGGCCCATTTGAAAGAAGCATTTGACAATCCCCACTGTGGCAGAAAGTGAAAAAACAGGAGGAAGACATGTTCTCGTTGTGGAGTCGTATGTGTTTCTGTATTCTGCTTGTCGCGGTTTTCATTTTGCCTTTGGCCGCAGAAGACAACAATCCCAGAGTTCTTTTGGTGACCAACATGGGTGAGATTGAAATCGAACTGTATTCCAAGAAGGCTCCTGTTTCTGTGGAAAATTTTCTTGCGTACGTGCAATCAGGATTTTACAACGGGACCCTGTTTCACCGCGTCATAGATGGATTCATGATTCAAGGGGGTGGCTATGATCTCACTATGAACGCGAAAACGACACGATCTCCCATTGCCAATGAAGCCAAGAACGGATTGCACAATAAACGCGGAACAATTGCCTATGCCAGGACGGAGAGTATCCACAGCGCCACTTCCCAATTTTTTATCAATCTTGTGGACAACGATTTTCTGGATCATACGGGCGACACACCCAACCGGTTTGGATATGCAGTGTTCGGGAAAGTAACAAGGGGAATGCATGTGGTGGATGCCATAGGTAAAGTGAAAACGGAAAGTCGCTACTCCATGGACGATGTTCCTGCAAAACCCGTTGTTCTTTTATCTGCCAAAGTCCTTGAAGAAAAAAAGGAATCCGATAAAAAAGAAAAATAGGTTCTTAAAATAGGAGGACGGAATGTGTCGAACTGTTTACAATAAGGTTTCGTGGGTACTTGTTTTGACCGTACTGATATTTTTTGCAGGCTGCCAGGAAAAAGAAAGGGTGGAGACCAATCGGGTGCTTTTAAGAACTACCCTGGGAGAGATCGAGCTGGAACTTTTTCCAGATAAAGCACCCATTTCTGTGGAGAATTTTCTATCCTATGTGCGGAGTGGTTTTTATAAAAACGTTCTTTTTCACCGGGTGGTGACCGATTTTGTGATTCAGGGTGGAGGTTATGATAAAAATTACACGAAAAAGGAAACCCAAACGCCTATAAAGAACGAGGCGAACAATGGGTTGAGCAATCTGCGCGGAACCGTTGCATGGGCCAGAACATCGGATGTTCACAGTGCGACTTCGCAATTCTTCATCAATTTAAGAGACAATACACGGTTGGATTATAGAGACAGTACCGCCGCAGGGTATGGATATGCGGTTTTTGGGAAAGTGATCCGCGGTATGGATGTGGTGGATAAGATTGGTTCTGTGTTTATCGGAGCGCATCACGGGATGCGCGATATCCCAATGAAACCGGTGGTTATCCGTTCTGCAAAAATCGTGATGGAAGAGAAAAAGAGCTGACCTCCAAGGTGGATCGAGTAAGGGTTTTTGTCCGAAGTGTTTTGCATGTTCGTTTGAAAAAGGGGAATGTATGCCGTATTGAGAATTCCATTGTACAATTCATGGTAGATTGTCGTCAATACCAATAACTAGAAAACAATGTCAAAAAAAGGAGTACAGCTATGCTTTCTGATCTTGAAATTGCCCAATCGGCAAAAATTAAACCTGTTGTAGAAATTGCTTCGCAACTCGGAATTTTAGAAGACGAGATTGATCTCTATGGACGAACCAAGGCCAAAATTCACCTTTCGATTTTGGACCGCCTTCAGGACAAGCCGGATGGGAAATACATTGACGTGACGGCCATTACGCCTACGCCCTTGGGTGAAGGGAAAACCGTTACGGCAATTGGTCTTTCCATGGCACTCAATTACATTGGGAAATCCAGTCTCTGTACCATCCGTCAGCCTTCGATGGGACCCACATTTGGCATCAAGGGCGGTGCGGCTGGAGGTGGATACTCACAAGTCATTCCAATGGAGGATTTCAACCTCCATTTTACAGGCGATATCCATGCGGTTGGAGTGGCGCACAATCTTCTGGCTGCGTTTATTGACAATTCCATCCACCACGGCAATCCATTAAACATTGATCCGTACAGCATCACCTGGCCTCGTGTTGTGGATGTCAGCGATCGGGAACTTCGGCATGCTGTTACGGGATTGGGAGGCAAAAGCCACGGCCAGCCGCGGGAGGCAAGCTGGGACATTACGGTAGCCAGTGAAGTCATGGCCATATTGGGATTGACAACCGATCTGGCAGATTTACGAGAACGGTTGTCTCGTATTGTCATTGGCTTTTCAAAGGATAAAAAGCCCATCACAGCCGAAATGCTCAAATGTGCCGGTGCCATGACAGTGCTTTTAAGAGAGGCCATCAAGCCAAATCTTGTTCAGACGCTTGAAAATACGCCTGCGATGGTTCATGCGGGTCCGTTTGCCAATATTGCTCATGGGAACAGTTCTGTTATTGCAGACCGTATCGCTCTCAAGCTCGTTGATTACCTCGTGACAGAAAGTGGTTTTGGAGCGGATATTGGCGCTGAAAAATTTTTAAATATCAAGTGCAGACAAATGCATGTGAAGCCCTGTGCCGCGGTGATCGTCTGTACTGTCCGTGCGCTGAAAATGCACAGCGGTAAATTCAAGGTTGTGGCCGGTAAGCCCTTGGATCCAGAACTTCTCAAACCGAATCCAAAAATTGTGGAAGAGGGAGTTGGTAACCTGGTTAAACAGGTTGAAAATGTCCACATGCACGGTGTGCCTGTTGTCGTGGCCATTAACCGGTTCAATACGGATCATCCCGAAGAATTAGAGTTGATTAAAAAACATGCAGTCAAAGCCGGAGCTGAAAAGGCCGTTGAAAGCGAACTGTGGGCCAAGGGAGGTGCTGGCGGTGAAGCGTTGGCCAGGGCTGTGGTGAAAGCCGCAGAAAAACCGAGCCAGTTTAAATTTTTGTATGATCTGAATTGGCCCATTGAAAAGAAAATCGAAACCATTGCAACAAAGATCTACGGAGCAGAGAAAGTGGAGTACAGTACCAAGGCGAAGCAGCAGATCAAGCAGTACGCCGGACTTGGATGGGACAAATTGCCCATTTGCATGGCCAAGACGCATCTTTCTCTTTCTGCGGATCCCAATGTAAAAGGCCGGCCCACCAATTTTACGATCAACGTCCGAGAGGTTCGAGCTTCGCTAGGGGCAGGTTTTCTTTATCCTTTATTGGGCGAAATGACCACAATGCCTGGCTTGCCAACCAACCCGGCAGGGGAGAGGATTGATATTGATAAAGACGGAAATATTGTAGGCCTTTCGTAAAATAGCTTGACAAAAGGGGGTATCGTGGGACTGTGTTTTAAAAACGTGCCTGAGATGGGGTTTTATATTTTTAAGGTGCAGGCAGTCTGAAGGATACCCCCAAATTGTTTTTGTCCGGTGGACTGTCCCAAAGAACTCAGCTCAGGGTGTAGGGCAGGAATGGCATTTGTGAAGAGGTGCTGTGCGTATGAGGATGTATTTTGAAAATCCCATTGACAGGGAGGGCAATGAACAATGAGAAATGTATCCTTCTTTCACAGATTTTTGATTTTTGGGGTCATACTTTTAATCACTTTGACAGTGCCGATCCTTGCTGAAGAGGGCATGTGGCTACCCAACGATATTCCTTTACCAATAATCAAAGAGATGCAGGCCAAGGGATTGAAGCTCACTGCAGAACAGATATTTAATGAAAAAGGTACAGGTGTGGCCAATGCAGTGGTCAGTCTGGGAGGCGGTACTGGTTCTTTTGTTTCGCCTGAGGGATTGATCATTACCAACCACCATGTGGCCTACGGCGCTGTACAGCGTATCAGCACAGCGCAAAACAATTACATCGAAGAAGGTTTTCTTGCCAAAAGCAGAACAGAAGAGCAACCTGCTTACGGTTACACTGCGTACGTACTTTTATCTGTAAACGATATGACCAAACAGGTGCGCGACCAACTTCGCGACGACATGTCTCCCTTGGACAGATACAATGCCATCGAGAAAATATCCAAGAAAATTGTGCAAGAGGCAGAAGCGGGAAAGGATGTGTACTGTTACGTGCGGGATATGTTTGGCGGCATCCAATACTATCTTTTTACTTTTAAGCGCATCAAAGACATACGTGTGGTCTATGTGCCTCCCCGATCCATTGGTGAGTTTGGCGGTGACATAGACAACTGGATGTGGCCCCGTCACACCGGCGATTTTTCGTTCCTCCGTGCTTATGTGGATCCGGAAGGCAACACAGCCGAATATTCTGAAAAAAACGTCCCGTACAACCCCAAATCCTATTTAAAAATTTGCCAGGAAGGTGTGAAAGAGGGCGACTTCGCTCTGATCGCCGGTTTTCCGGGCAGTACCCAGCGGTACATGACCTCCTACGGCATTGATGCCCAAGAGAATTTTTATCTGCCCAGGCGCATTGACCAGTACAAACGGTGGATCGAAATTCTTGAAAAAGCATCTGCAGAAGATCCGGATGCGGCCGTGAAAGTGGCGGGTCTCATCAAGGGGCTGAACAACAGCATGAAATACCGCCAAGGACTTGTAGACGGTTTCCGCAAGTTCAATCTTCTGGAAGCGAAGCGGAAGATGGAGAAAGAGTTCACCGAATTTCTGAATGAAAATGAACAAGCCCGACGTCAGTTTAAAGACGCACTGCCCAGAATCAAGGGGATTTACGAAGAAGAAAAATCCTACCGATTGAAGGAAGAAGCGTTGGGTCTTTTGGAACGTACCAGTTTTCTTAATTTCGCTTCCACTATGTATAAATGGAGCATCGAAAAACAAAAGGAGAATATGGAACGGGATCCGGCCTTTATGGAACGGAATATTCCTCAAATCAAAAGGAGATTGGAGGTTGCTCAGAGAACACTGCATCCGGCCAGTGACAGGGAGGCAATGAAAATGTTCCTTCATCTGGCGGGTGACCTGCCCGAAAGCCAGCGCATCAAGGGACTGGAAGAATGGCTGGGCGGAAAGTCAGGTTCCCAGTTGGATGAAGCCATTGAAAACTTACTGAATACATTGTACAGCAACACCAAACTTGAAGATGGAGCGACGCGCCTGAAAATGTTTGACATGAATCATCAGGAACTTATAAACCAGGGCGATCCGTTTATTGGGCTTGCAGAAAAACTTTATCCAGAACAGGAAGAACTGGAGGAGAAGAGTAAAGCGGTCAGGGGTGCACTTTCAGAGATCGAACCCTTATGGATTCAGGGACTTGCTGCCTGGAAAATGGGCACACTTTACGATGATGCGAACGGCACCATGCGTATTAATTACGGTGTCGTCAGAGGATACTCACCGCACGATGCGGTTTGGTACGCACCGTATACAACACTCTCAGGTGTAATCGAAAAGCATACAGGAAAGGAACCTTTTAATGTTCCTGGCCGTTTGCAGGAACTCTACAATGCCAAGGACTATGGACGCTACAAGGATGAAAAGTTAAGCGATATACCTGTGAATCTTTTGACAACCAACGATGCGACAGGGGGCAATTCAGGAAGTCCGCTCCTCAACGGAAAAGGTGCGCTGGTCGGAGTTCTTTTTGATGGGAACTACGAGGCGATGTCCTCTGACTATCAATTCAACGAAGCCATTACACGATCCATTCACGTGGACATTCGGTACGTTCTTTTTATAGCGGACAAATTCAACAATGCGCAGAATGTATTAATGGAAATGGGAGTGAAATAACAGACGATTTATTCTCTTTAATTTATTTTTACGAGCTGGTATTCTCCTTAGAGGTTTTCAAAGAAGAGTGCCTCTCAGTCGGCAAGTGAATAACCGAAAGGGTTTTTTCTCCAAGAACCGTATCTTTGATCCGATCAAGGAAGAGTATGGATTTTAAAATCGGTTTTCGCAATGTTTGGATCAAACCCTCAACGCGCTTGTTTATCCAGGAAGCGCGGCGCACGCAAGGATACTCGATTCTTGACGGTATTCACGGCTATATTTATGCTCGGTGGCCTTATTTGTACATTCGTGTGGCTGTAGGAGAGCTTCGTTTTGCCCGTATCTTCAAACCTGCCGTGAATTGGATAGGTCAGGTGCTGATAAAAAAATCGGCTGCGAAGAAAGAAAAACTTCTTCCCACCATGCGCTCGGGAAAAGATCCTGCCACGTCCCGTTTAAAGAAGATATCCTTGGCCGACACCTATCACGGCAAGGTTGTTCCGACGCCGGCAGCCGAGCAGTTGGTGACCCTCAACAGAGAGATCCGTCTGACGAATCTTGAAAAGATTATCCCTTACGGTCTTGCCCGCGATATCATTTTGCAAAATCCCGATCACATTGTCGCTTTGGATTGTCCTTGCCGTGCTGCCCGTTCCAATCCCTGTCTTCCTCTGGACGTGTGTCTTGTCGTTGGAGAACCTTTTGCCAGTTTCATTACCGAGCATCACCCGAGCCGTTCGCGGCGGATAACCTCCGAAGAGGCGGTGGCCATTCTTCGTTCCGAAAAAGAACGGGGACACGTGCATCATGCATTTTTTAAAGACGCCATGCTGGGACGCTTCTACGCCATCTGCAACTGCTGTTCGTGCTGCTGCGGTGCGATGCAGGCGCATCGGCACGGAATTCCCATGTTGGCATCCTCAGGATACACGGTTCGCATAGATAAAGATCTCTGTACGGAGTGCGGTTGTTGTGTCGCCGTATGTCCCTTTGGAGCACTCACCACAGAGGAAGAGTCTGTGGATTTGAATCTTCAACTCTGTATGGGCTGTGGCGTGTGCGTGTCCACATGCGCAAAAAAAGCCCTTTCTCTCATGCGGGACCCCAGCAAGGGGGAACCATTGGAGATGGGAAAACTCATGGTAAATACAAACAGTGTATCATAAGTTTAGGGAGGGGTTGAGAGGTACAAAATTAGGTAAGGCGAACAAAGTTAAGGAGAGAATCATGGCCCGGATTCTTGTAATTGACGATACGGCTGTCGTGAGGGCAATGATCCGGCGATGGCTTGAGCTGGAAGGGCATGAAGTTGTAGAGGCTTCGGATGGGGATGTGGGAATCCAACTGTTCAGGGAACAACCTGCCGATCTGGTGATCACAGACCTTATCATGCCAACAAAACAAGGCATTGAAGTCATCCAGGAACTTCGTGAAGAATTCCCAGAAGTGAAAATCATTGCCATATCAGCGGGAGGACAATTGGAACAGGAAGAACAATTAAAACAGGCCGAACAGTTCGGTGCATCTCGCACGTTTAAGAAAACGTCCAATTGGAAAGAGATCATTCAGGTTGTCGAAGAACTCTTATCCTCTGAGAGCGACAGATGATTTCTGGTTTGTGTCATCCCAAAAGGCAGAGTAAAAGCGAGAAGTTTTCTTAGCGTCAAGGTTTCGGAAAGGATATGCAATTGTGTATCCGGGCATGCAGCGTTGGAACGAGAACAGAACAATGTCAAAGAGGAGTAAACCCAAATGGCATGCATTCTTGTTATTGACGATGAACCCATTGTCCGAACGGTGATTCGAAAGTATCTGGAAATAGAGGGTCATGAAGTGGTGGAGGCGCCTGACGGCGAAGTGGGCTTAGAGCTTTTCAGAGCGAAGCCCACGGATTTGGTGATAACAGATATTCTCATGCCAAATAAAGAGGGGATAGAAACGATTCGGGAGTTCCGTCGGGATTTTCCAGAACTGAAGATCATAGCGATGTCCGGTGGTGGAAGGGTGGATTCCAATGCGTATTTGAATTTGGCGAAAAAATTTGGTGCAACGCGTGTTTATGAAAAAACAGCAGACTGGTCAAGACTCGTAAAGATGGTGGGTGAGGTCCTGTCCGCAGAATAGGGGAAAAAATTTCAGGTTCTCACGTAAAAGTGAATTGTATGTCTCTATCTTACTTTTAGGAAAGAAAAAATATGATTACTAAAGACCACACAGTCGTTGTCCTCGGAGCGAGCAACAAAGCCGAGAGGTATTCAAACAAGGCGATCCGGCAGCTTAAACAGCATCATTATCGGGTCATCCCTGTACACCCGCTGCTCCATGAAATTGAAGGAATTCCAGTCGCAAAACGTCTTGACCAAATTCAGGAAAAAGTGGACACTCTGACGGTCTATCTTGAACCCCAGAAAAGCCAATCGCTCATCGCCAGCATCGTTGCTTTGAGACCCGGCAGGGTGATACTCAATCCCGGAACGGAATCCGTGGAACTGGAAAATCGGCTTTCTCAAAATAAGATTCCATGCATCAAAGCCTGTACCCTTGTTCTGCTGCAAAGCGGAGAATTTTAAAATCAATCCAGAAGACGCACAGCATTCCTAAAAAGCGGGCAGTCAATGAATAAAATGAAGGGCTCCACGCGGAAATATCTCTTACATCTTGCGCATGATCTGAAACCTGTGATCATGGTGGGAAAAAGTGGGATTACAGAAAATATCATCACCAGGGTGGACGATGCGCTCAATCACCATGAACTCATTAAAATAAAGTTTGTGGATTTTAAAGAAGAGAAAGAACCGTTGTCTGCTGAAATCGCTGAAAAAACACGGAGTGGGATTGTGGGCAGGATCGGCCATGTGACCATTCTCTATCGAGAACATCCGGATCCTGAAAAAAGAAAGATTCACATTCCTACCCAGTGAGAGCACCTATACAAGCCAAATCGGGTTGATGAGAAAAAATCTTGGAGGAGGGCATTGCGATGAAAACAAAAATTTTGTCTCTGGGACACTGGTCTGTATTCCTTTTTCTGTGCATTGTGGGCGTGTCTTGCCGGCAGGTCTACAAGGACAAGGGGAAGTTGCTGGACATGACCTATCCCTACGATGAAAACACAATCTACTGGCCCACTGCCACGCCTTTTGAATTGAAAAAAGGCTTTTGGGGCATTCATGAGAAAGGGTATTGGTATGCCTCCAACGATTACAGCGCTGCAGAACACGGCGGAACCCATGCCGATGCGCCGATCCATTTTGCCCAGAATGGGCGCACCGTGGATCAGATTCCACTCGAGGAATGGATAGGGCCGGCCGTGAAGATGGATGTTGTGGAAAAATGCGAGAAAGATCGGGATTATCTCCTCCAGGTCGCGGATATTCAAAACTGGGAGAAAACCTACGGAACCATTCCGAATCATGCCTGGGTTATCATGTACACGGGAATTGATACGAAATATTATCCCGATAAGGAAAAAGTCTTGGGTACGACCAAAACAGGCGAAGCGGCTATCCCAGAGCTTCGCTTCCCTGGCTTTTCACCTGAGGCAGTGGAATTTTTAATAAAGGAACGAAACATTGCCGGAATTGCCATTGACACACCGAGCATGGACTGCGGGAAGTCAGAATATTTTAAGGTGCATCAAATTGTGTGCGGTGCCAATAAACTGGGTTTGGAAAACATCGCCCATCTGGATCAGCTTCCGCCTGCTGGGGCCACGCTTTACGTTTTGCCTATGCTCATCAAAGACGGGACGGGAGCACCGGCTCGGGTTTTTGCTGTTCTGCCGTGAAGATCTATTTTTGAGTTCGTAAAAAGGAGGGCATCATGAAGAGAGCATCGTTTTTGTTCGTTTTATTTGCTGTTCTTTTTTTTGGAGGTTTTGCGTTTACGCTCGCCCAGGAATTGGAGCCGATAACACTTTTGGCGCCTCAAACAGACGGCGGTAAACCTCTCATGCAGGTTTTAAAGCAGAGGCAGTCCTCCCGCGCCTACAGTTCAGAGGCATTGCCTCTTCAGGTACTCTCAAACTTGCTCTGGGCTGCCAATGGAGTGAACCGCCCGGAATCAGGAAAGCGAACCGCACCGACGGCTGCCAATTGGCAGGAGGTGGATATTTACGTGGCTCTCGCTGAAGGGCTTTACCTGTACGATGCAAAAGCGCACATTTTAAAGCCGGTTCTGGCCGAGGACATCCGAGCTGCAACGGGTCGGCAAGCCTTCGTCAAAGACGCGCCTGTCAATCTTATTTTTGTGGCCGATCACTCGCGGATGGGCAAAGGATCTGTCGGGGACAAAGATTTCTACTCTGCAACGGATGCGGGCTTTGTCAGCGAGAACGTTTACCTCTTCTGCGCCTCCGAAGGATTGGCGACTGTGGTCCGCGGAAATGTGGACAGGCCGGAATTGGCAAAAGTTATGGGGCTTCGTCCGGATCAAAAAATTGTCCTTGCACAGTCGGTGGGATATCCAAAATAGGCACGGCGGAACAATCCGCAGAAGGATGGTCCCAAACTCCGGGAGACTCCTTATGAGACACGATTTCAGCATCGGAGGGGAAAGGATCGTCTTTTTTTTGTTGACAGCATTCATTTTTCAGAGTCTCCGTGCATCGAATGCGGATGTGGAAAAGATACGTCAGGCCATTCGGGCCAAGGGCGCGAAATGGACGGCGGATGAAACGTGGGTATCCCGCTTGCCGAGGGAAAAGCAAAAGAGACTTTGCGGAACACGCCTTGGAAGTCCCAAACTTTCCAAGGCAAAAATACTTCCGCTCCCCTTGGTTGATAATCTGCCGATGGCCTTTGACTGGCGCAACAACAACGGGAACTGGGTAACGTCCGTGAAGGATCAAAGTGTTCCCAAATCTTGCGGAAGCTGTTGGGATTTTTCCGCCATTGCACAGGTTGAATCGTGGTGGAAAATCCATCACAACAATGCCGATATCAACCTTTCGGAACAGTTCATCCTTTCCTGCGGTAATGTCGGTTCCTGTAATGGAGGATCTGTATCTGGAGCTTTGGATTTCATCCGTGAGACAGGTGTTCCCAGCGAAAACTGTTTTACTTATCAGGCGGATGATAAAGTGTTGTGCAGCAGTGCGTGCAGCAACTGGCCAAGTCAAGTTGTCACGATTCCGGGAT
>Ga0172362_10002331_pt1 | contig 16519 bp, 18 predicted proteins | sample LakKivs1_kivu2a2_FD_114534 | JGI IMG/M metagenome (GOLD analysis project Ga0172362, IMG submission 114534) | Sediment microbial communities from Lake Kivu, Rwanda - Sediment s1_kivu2a2 | ecosystem: Environmental > Aquatic > Freshwater > Lake > Sediment | place: Rwanda: Western Province, Lake...
CCGGGCTCTTTCACCAGGTGCGCTCCCAGCCGCACGTACTCGTCCCTCCGCAGGGGGACGCCGATGTCCCGCGACCCCGAGTCGGCGACACCGAGCCTTCGCTCGAAGAAGCCGCGCCCGATGTGGACCGCCACCGGCCGCGCGATGCGGTCGAGGACGGCCGCGAGGCCGCCCGCGTGGTCGTAGTGGCCGTGGCTCAGGACGACGGCATCCAGCCGCGCGATGGCGCCGCCCAGCCCGAGGGCCTCGGCGTTCTTCACCACCAGGCCGGTCGCGCCGGCATCGAAGAGCACTCGCCGCCCGTGCGCCTCAACCAAGATGCCGAGCCCGTGCTCGGCCTGGACGGGCGCGCCGGGGAGCGCCTCGTCCTCGACAAGGACGGTCAAACGCACGTCACCTGGCGGGTCGCCGCTCAGGCAACGTCTGACGTGGTCCTGGATGCTCGCCTTGAGGGCGCCTATCGCCATCCCCGAGCAGTGGAGCTTCTCCGGCGGGAGGCCGCCGAGCGCCTCGGATACTTCGATGTCGGAGATCGCGTCCGCCTCGTCGAGGGTCCTGCCCCTGGCGAGCTCCGTGACGGCGCTCCCCACGGCTATTGCTGCCGGGCATCCGTAGGTCAGGAAGCGGATGTCCGTGATGCGGTCTCCGTTGACTTTGATCGTGATGCGCGCCGCGTCGCCGCAGCCCGGGTCTCCCGCCTCTCCGACGCCGTCGGGAGAGTCGACCTCGCCCACGTTTCTGGGGTTGAGGAAATGGTCGAGAGCCCTCTCCGGGTAGCGGCCCCCGCCGGGGCCCGCTCCGGCGTCGCCATCTCGCCCGTTCACCGATGCCGCTACCTCTCGCACGAAGGTTTCGCGCACGGGCCGTCCCTGCCGCAGCAGGTCGGTCCGCCTGCCGACAGGCGCGAGCACGAGGACCGAGACGGGCCTCCGCCGCGCGCGATCACGGCCGCGCCGGCGGAGATCATCCTGACGAGCCTGCCCCCGCAGCGCGAGCACGCCGCGGGCGGCGGGTCGGACATCCCGTGGAACGCCTCGAACCTCAGCCCGCACGCCACGCACTCGTATTCATAGGTCGGCATCAGGCCCTCGCTTCCTCGAGCACCGGCGCGGCCGCGAGTCTCTCCACGACGGGCCACGGGAGGCCAACCACGAGCCGGTCGTTGCCGATGCCGGCGCAGGCCCGCGACTCGCCGCAGCCGAACGACATCGCCGCCTCCCCCGAGACGTGGCACCGCACGGCGACGTTACCGCAGAACGAGAGCACGCTCGACAGCTGCTGCCTGACGGGCCCGCCGACGCGGCTCTCGATGGCCCTGACGACCTTCGTAACCGCGGCCGGCTGGGCGAAACTGAGGATGACGTCGGGCTTACCATCAGTCCGGAGCTCGACGGCGGCACACGGCTCGCGGAGCTTCGCCGAACCCCGCACCATCGCCTGGACTGTGCGGAGCGCCACGCGCTGCTTCTTCGCGATCGATTCGGCGAGTCCGTCGTCGAGCCCAGCCGCCCAGCCGAACGACCTCCGCGCTCCCGGGCACGTCACCGACTCCGGCGTGAGGACTACGCGCGTCCGGATTGCCTCGCGGACGGCCTCGCAGAAGCGCATGTGCGCGCCGGCTTCCAGGGATTCCGGCAGGAATCGGACCGGAATCCATACCCCACCGAACTCGTGTTCGACTTTCCTGACTGTGTCCTCGAACTCGCTCACGTCCTTCTTCCTTTCCACCCCCGGTCGCGCGGGCTACAGCATGACCGCCGCTGCGAGGACTGTCGTCCAGAGGCCGTTCTTGTCGCCCACCGCCGACTGGGTGCAGTTCGCCGTGCGGACGATCGAGCCTCCCACCGTGTGCTGCTGCCGCCTCACGTCGTACGCCTTCGTCAGGTCGAACGGCACGCCAAGTGTCGATGCGAGCATCTGCGCCGCCAGGTCCTCGGCGTAGTCGCCCGTCTCCTCGTCGGTCTGACCGTGCGAGTGGTGCTCTGAGAGGTAACCGTGGCGCCCGAGGTCGCGAGGGAGGGCCACGCCAATCGACGCCGCGATCAGCCGGTGAGGCTCTTCGGTGGAGCTCTCCGCCAGCACGGCGAAAGTGATCTCGCCGGGTTTGAGGAGCCGGAGACCGGCCTCCCTGGGTATGATCTTCGCGCCAGGCGGAACGATCGAAGAGACCCTGACCAAGTTCAGATACGCGATGCCGGCGTCGCGGAGCGCCGCCTCGAAGCTCGCGAGCTTCTCGTGGTCCCTGCCGACGCCCTTCGTCAGGAAGATGCGCCTCGGGACCATCGGCGGGAAAGAGCGGACGCGGTCGAAGACCGTCGGCCCGGCTCGGATGCTGGCGCCTTCGCTCACGAAGTCTTGTCCTCATGCCCTGTCGATCAGTGGTCGCAGACGTTTTCGCCGGTGACCAGGGTGCCGGCGAGGTACGCCTCGACGAGCCTCTCGGGCTCGTCGCTGGGGGCGCCGACCAGAACCTTGATCCCATGCTCGGCGAAGAGGCCCTGCGCGCGGGCGCCCATGCCGCCGGCGATGATCACGTTCGCGCCCTTCGAGGCGAGCCAGCGCGGCAGGAGCCCCGGCTGGTGCTCGGGCGCGGGCACGTCCTCGCGCGAGGAGACCTTGCCTTCGGCCACGTCGACCAGAGCGAACATCTCGCAGTGGCCAAAGTGCTGCGAGAGCTTCCCTTCCGCCAGCGGGATCGCGATGCGCATGGGTCCGTCCTTTCCTTTTCCGCTCGAGCCCTCAGCCACGGCCTCACGACTCCCGGGCTGCACCCGCGCCAGCGGCGCAGCGACGGCCTCGATGGTCGCGAGGAGCGAGGCCACGACGGCCTCGAAGCTCTTCGTGGCGGCCGAGCCGGGAAGGCGCCGCACGAAGGGGGAGCCGGAGTCCGCCGACTCGACAACGGCTGCGTCGAGCGGCACGGCACCCAGGAAGGGCGCGCCCGCCTCCTCGGCGAGGCGCCTTCCTCCTCCGACCTTGAAGATGTCCACGCGCCCGCCGCAGCGGGGGCAGACGAAACCGGACATGTTCTCGACCACACCCAGGACACGCGTATTCAGCTGGCGACAGAATGTGATCGACCTGCGCACGTTCGCGGTCGAGGCGTCCTGGGGCGTCGTGACGACTACGGCACCGTCCGCGTCCGGAAGGAGCTGGCACACCGAGAGCGGCTCGTCGCCCGTGCCTGGCGGCGCGTCGATCACCAGGTAGTCGAGCTCGCCCCACGCGGTCTCGCCCAGGAGCTGCCTGATAACCGTGTGCTTCATGGGCCCCCGCCAGATCACCGCATCCGCGGCATCCTGGAGGAGGAAGCCCACCGACATCACGCGCAGCCCCGCCGCCTCGACGGGCAGCATGAGACCGCCTTCGGCGACACCAATCGCTCGGCCTTCGAGGCCGAGGAGCTTCGGCACGCTCGGGCCGTGGACGTCCACATCCAGCAGGCCGACGCGTCGCCCCGAGTCGGCGAGCGCCGCCGCGAGGTTCACGGAGACCGTGGACTTCCCCACGCCGCCCTTGCCCGATAGCACGAGGATCTCATGCCGGACCGTTCGCATGCGCTCGCCGACCTTCGCCTCGAGTTCATCGTGAGAGGAGCTACACCCGTGTCCTGCCTTCTCACCCATGCATGCCCCCTGCTACCCGGGCTCGGGCGGTCCCGAGCAGCGCCTCGACCTCGCGCCAGAGGCTGCGGATCGCATCCGCGGCCGGGCCGTCCCCATGCTCGACGACCGCCCGGCGCTCGATCTGAGCCTCCGTTACGTCGGCGTCGTAGGGAATGCGCCCGAGAGCAGTGATCTTCGCCGCGCGGGCGCCGGCCTCGATCTCGTCGGCCATCCCGGGGTTGACATCCCACTTGTTCACGCAGACGGCCGCAGGCACGCCGAGTCTCGCAGCCAGTTCCGCCGCCCTGCCGAAGTCGTGGAGTCCCGAGACCGTCGGCTCGGTGACGATAAGGGCGAGCGTGGCGCCCGTGAGCGAGGCGATCACCGGGCAGCCGATCCCCGGCGAGCCGTCGGCTATCACGAGTTTCGCGCCATTCCCCTCGGCGAGCCCCTGGGCCTCCTTTCTGATGATCGTAACGAGCTTGCCGGAGTTCTCCTGTCCCGGCGCGAGCCTCGCATGGACGAGCGGACCGAAGCGCGTCTCCGAGACGAACCACTCACCGGCGGTCCTTTCGGGAAAGTCGATGGCCTTCGCCGGGCAGAAACGCACGCAGACACTGCAGCCCTCGCAGGCGGTCTCGTCGATGGCGAAGAGCTGAGTGCCCTCGGCCCCCTCGGTTCGCCTCACGGCGTCGAATCGGCAGCGCGCGAGGCACGCCCCGCAGCCGATGCAGCCGTCCTGGCGGATCCGTGCGACGCGGCCGGCCTTGAACTCCTCATGTCTCTCGACGCGCGGCCCCAGGACGATGTGCAGATCAGCGGCGTCCACGTCGCAGTCGGCAATGACCGAGTCGCCGGCCGCGAGAGCAGCGAACGACGCCGCGACGCTCGTCTTGCCCGTGCCGCCCTTGCCGCTGATGATGACGAGTTCCTTCACCGCGGGAGCCGCCTCTCGACCTCGCCCAGCAGCACGTCTAAGAGAGGGCGCACGCCTTCAACCGCATCGATGACCAGGCACCCGCGCGAGTACGCCTCCGCCACGCGACGGTCGTCCGGGAACTCGGCGATCACGTCGATCCCGCGCTCCGTGCACCACTGCCGCGCCTCGGGGCGGTCCTGCGAGGCACGATTGACCACGACCCCGAACGGGATGGAGAGCCTGCGCACGGTCTCGACCGCGATCCCAAGATCGTTCAGGCCGAAGGGCGTCGGCTCGGTCACGAGCAGCACCAGGTCAGCGCCGCGCACCGCCTCCACCGCCGGGCATGCGGCGCCGGGAGGAGCGTCGCGGATCACGAGCCCTTCGAGGGGCGCGCGCGCCTTCACCTGCCTGATGAGCGGCGGCGACATCGCCTCGCCTATCCGGAGCGCGCCCCCCGCGAAGGCCACCCCGTCCGAGTGGCCCTCGTCAACGCGGCCGATCTCGCGTCTTCCCTCCGTGATCGCCCCGGTCGGGCAGACGAGCACGCACCCGCCGCAGCCGTGGCAGAGCTCGGGGAAGAGGAGCGGCTTGGTCTTGAGGGAGACGATGGCGCTGTACCTGCAGAACGAGCCGCACTCGCCGCATGCGGTGCACTTCGATTCGTCCACGACCAGCACGGGCACGAAGGCCGGGTCGCTCCGCGCGATCTCGGGCCGGAGAAAGAGGTGCGCGTTCGGCGCCTCGACGTCGCAGTCGACGAGCGCCGCCTGTCGGCCGGAGCGCGCCGCAGTGACGGCGAGGTTCACGGCGACTGTGGTCTTGCCGGTCCCGCCCTTGCCGCTCGCGACGGCGACAACGGCGCGTCTCCGGCCGCAGATCGCTTCGGACCGCCCCTCCGTGAGGAAGGCCGGCTCGTTGCGGGTGCCGATCTCGGCACGACAGTCGGTTCGCACTCGGGCTCCGCTATCTCCGCCGCGTCATCGCCGCGCCGCACGACGGGCACTCGATGCTCGAACATGGCACGCCTCGCTCGTGAGGGACCGTGCGCCCGCAGCTCGGACAGACGCACTCGCCGCCGGGGCCGGCGGGTCCCATCCTCCCGCGCCCCGCGCCCTGGCCTCGACCCGGCGCGCGTCCACCCGGGGGACCTGTTCCGTCCCCTCTGGGCATGGCATTCTCCTTCGCCGGCGGCCGGCGCTACTCGTCCTTCTTCGCTGCCGCTTCGAGCTCGTCGATGCGCTTCCTGATCTCGCCCAGCGACTGCTCGAAGAACTCGGCCTGGCGCTTCAGAGCCTCGACCTCCTGCTCCGGCGCGGGTGGTGGAGCGCCCCACGGTTCCCCGCCGAACCACGCCCAACCGGGGACCCCTGTCGCAAAGTACCTGTGTCGGAAGCCGCGACCGCGACCGCCTCCGCCCCTGCCGAAGAACCCTCTGCCGAAGCCCCGGCCCGGCATAGGGTTCATGTATCCCGGCACGGGGAACCCCGCGCAGAACCCGGCCCCGCGTCCCGTCACGGGCCCCATTCCCATCGGTCCAGTCCTGTCTCCACCCGGCATGACTGCCTCCTTCCGATTCTGGCGGACGACTTCGCGCGCGCCCGCCCGATATCCTCCGGCGGCCTCCTGTGGGAGCCCCGCCCACTCCGACGGCACCACGATCCTCGTGCCGCCCCGACCGTCCTCGACGACCCGTCCCGCGCAGAAGCCCATCGCCCTGCCCGTCATGGGCCCCAAGCCCAGCGGGCCGGTTCCATTCATTCCCGGCATTGTCTCACCAGTGGCTCTCCACGTCGGCCGACTCGGCACCCCTTAGCTTTCCGGAGACGAACGCCTCGACCGCCTCGCGCACGGTCCCGGACGCTCCCGCGACGACCTTGATCCCGGCGGCCGTGAGCGTCCTGAACGCCTTCGGACCCACGTGGCCCGTGACGACGACCTCCGCCCCCTTCCCGGCGACGAGCCTCGCCGCCTGGATGCCGGCGCCCTGGGCGGCCTCGAGGTTCCGCGTGTTGGGAATGTGCTCGGACGCCCACGTCTCGCCATCCACCAGCATAAACCCCCGAGCCCTGCCGAACCTCTCGTCGACGGGGCTGTCGAGGTCCGCGCCCTTCGCGCTCACGGCAATCCTCATCGCCCACACCCCCCTCTCCCGCGTCGCCCGCCCTTGCGACCATGTCCCCACCGCAGGCGCCTCCCGCAGCATCCCGGCATCGCGTATCTCTCCGAGGGGAACTCGCCCCGCGCGAACGCCGCGAGTACCTCCTCGGCGTCGCCGCACACCCACGGGACGACCCTCACGCCCTTCGCCTCGGCGAGGGCGAGGAGCGGCTCGGAGATCGCCCCGCATAGGAGCGCCTCGACGCCGAGCGAGGCGAGCCGCTCGACGCGCCCCGGAGGCGTCTCTCCCGCCAGGCTCGCCTCCGCGCGTCCGGTCTCGCGTCCGTCGACCAGCTCCGCTACGACGAGCCTTTCGGCCCAGTCGAAGGCTGGCGAGACGCGCCCTTCGAAGACAGGGACCGCGACCTTCACGCGTTCCTCCCGATGTCTCACGGTTAGCATGAACCGTGCCATGGCGCTTCGGGCCCGCCCCCGTACGCAACTCACGAGGAGACGGACAGTTGCGGCTTGCGGAGAACAGGTGGAGGTCGAGAGCGCGGGTGCAGAATGTAACCGGAACCGTCGGGCCGGGTGCGGACTGCACCCCAGCTACCGGGGCTCTGGATCCCTGATCCCCAGCGACTTCATCTTGCGCCAGAGTGTGGTCTTGTTGATGCCGAGTTCGCGCGCCGCGGCCAGGCGGCGCCAGTCGTTCCGCTTCAAGGCCTCGACGATGGTGCGCCTCTCGATCTCCAGGAGCGTGAGCCCCGGAGCGGGCTCACCCGGTCCTGGCACGAGATGAGCCGGCAGGTGCACGGGCTCGATCCGTCCGGAGCCGGCGAGCGCCAGCGCATGTTCGACGGCGTTCTCGAGCTCGCGGACGTTGCCCGGCCAGTCGTGCGAGAGGAAGCACGCCATGACCTCCTGCGAGACCTCCGGCTTCGGCGTTCCCCGGAGGCCGGCGAGCCGTGAGAGGAAGTGCTCCACGAGGAGCGGGATGTCCTCCATGCGCTCGCGCACGGGGGGGAGCGCGACGCGGACGACGTTGACGCGGTAGTACAGGTCCTGCCTGAAGCGGCCCTCCTTCACCAAGTCTTCGAGAGGGCGGTTCGTCGCACAGACGATCCTCACGTCGGCCTTCACGGTCGAACTCGAACCCACGGGTTCGTACTCGCCTCCCTGGAGGACGCGCAGGAGCTTCGCCTGGACGGCGGACGGGATGTCGGCGATCTCGTCGAGGAAGAGCGTGCCGCCCTCGGCCTCCGCGAAGCGGCCCTTGCGGTCGCGCCTGGCGTCGGTGAAGGCGCCGGCCACGTGGCCGAAGAGCTCGGACTCGAGGAGCGTCTCGGGGAGCGCCGCGCAGTTCACCGCGACGAAGCGCCTCTTCTTCCTCGGCGAGAGCGAGTGAATCGCGCGCGCGACGAGCTCCTTGCCGGTGCCCGATTCACCCGTGACGAGGATGGTCGAGCCCGACTCGGCTATCCGCGGCAGGACCGCGAAGACGCCGCGCATCGAAGCGCTCTTCGCGACCATGTCGGCGAACGAGTACGAGCCCGCGAGCTCCTTGCGCAGCGCCTCGACCTCCGAGAGGTCCCGGAAGGTCTCGACGCCACCGAGAAGCTCGCCCTTCGCGTCGCGGAGTATCGCCGTCGAGATGCTGATCGGGATACGCCGACCGTCCGAGCGCACGATCTCGACGCGGGCGTTCACGACCGGTCTGCCGTCGGCAAGCGTCTTCTTCAGCGCGCAGGCTGACTCGCAGATGCTTGCGCGGAACACCTCGCGGCACGGCCGCGAGAGCGCCTCCTCGCGGGGGATGCCGGTGATCTCCTGGGCCGCGCGGTTGAAGAACGTGATCCTCCAATCTCGGTCGACGGTGAAGACGCCGTCCGCCACGGAGTCGAGGATGACGGCGGTGCGCTCCGCGTCGCCGCCTTCGCCTGAGGTGGTGCGTCTACGCGTCATCATGGCTTCCTGCCCGCGCCTGTGAGCCAGCCTCCCTGGAGGACGACCCGCACATCAAGGAACCCGGCGCCCGCCAGGAGCGCCCCCAGGCGCGCCGCGTCCAGAGGCCCCCGCGCGCCCCGGCCGTGGACGACCCTCATGAGCTTCCAGAAGGGACCGGGCGCATGGTCTCTGAAGAACGCCGCTCCGCCCGGCTTGAGGACGCGGAAGGCTTCACGAAGGACGCTCTCCGGGCGGGCGAGTTCGTGCAGAAGCGCGTTCGACACGGCCACGTCCACGGAACCGCCTTCGAGCCCCGTCGCCCCCGCGTCGGCCATCAGTGTACGCACGCGGTCGGCCACGCCTTCCGCTGTCGCCCGTCGCGCAAGGCGCTTGAGCATCGCTTCTGAGGCGTCCGCAGCGACGACTCTGCCGCCGGGCAAGCTCGTTGCGATCTCAACGCTCAGGAAGCCCGTCCCCGCTCCCAGGTCGAGGACCGTCTCCGATCCGCCGAGGCTCCCGAGCACGAGGTCGAAGAAGGCCTGCGCCTCGCGCCTCCGCCTGCCTCCCGCGAGGTGGAGCGAGGCGAGCCTCGCGCCGATTCCGGCCCAGCACACCGAAAGCACCCCCTCAGCTCTTCTTAGCCGCCGTCAAGCCCGCGAACCCATCATGGACTACGTGCCGCGGCATACATCGCCAAGTTCAGAAGGCCCCCCTCCCGCGAGCGCCGAACCGACCATCACGACGGAGGCCTTCAGCATGTCCCTGGCGCCCGGCTCCCTGAGCATGACGGCGAACGTGGCCACGCAGGGGAAGTACATCGAGAGCACCACGCAGCCGACGACGGTCTGCCTGAGACCCAGCCCGAGCGGCGCGAGCATCCCCACGGCGACGTCCTTCCTGAGAAAGCCGACCACGAGCGCGCCGGCCGCCTCGTCGGGCAGGCTGAGGACGCCCCTCACCACCGGCGAGGCGAGCCGGCCCATGAGCCTCATGACGCCGCTGAAGTAGAGCACATTCACGAGCAAGACGCCGGCCAGGACCCAAGGCACGGCCTCCCGAAAGAAGCCGGCCATCCTCATCCAGAGCTTCTTCGCCAGGGCCCGGACGTGCGGGAACCGGTACGGAGGGATGTCGACGAGGATCTCCGGGCTCTCGCCCTTCACCAGCCACGCGAGCAGCTTCCCGATGACGAGCCACGCCAAGAAGAGCGCGATGAAGATCGGCGCAAGACCCGCCGCCCCGAAGCGGCCCGCCAAACCGACGATCATCGAGGTCTTCGCCATGCAGGGGGTCGCGATGGCGATCAGTGTCATCGCGATGAAGCGCTCGCGCCTCGTCTCCATTATCCTCGTGGCGAGCGCGCCCGGGACGTTGCACCCGAGTCCGAGGAGGATGGGGATCGCGCCCATGCCGTGAAGCCCCACGCGGTGCATGACCCCGTCGAGGAGCACGGCCAGACGCGGTAGGTAGCCCGTGTCCTCGATGAACGAGAGCACGAGGTAGAACGCGAATACGTAAGGCAGCACCGCGGCGAGCGGCACGTAGAGCCCCGTTGTCAGGAGGCCCATGGACTCCGCGAAGCTGATCCCGCCGTCGACGAGGTCGCCTATCAGGAGCTGATGGAAGAAACCGCTCCCCCCGAGGAGACCGGACAGCCGCATCATGACAGGCGCCCACAGGCCCTCGAAGAGTGGGCCGAGGACGTACCCGATCAGCCCCTCGCCTATGAGCCTCACGATCTCGAAGGCCGCCAAGAGCACCCCAGCGGCGATGAAGAGGCCGGGAAACGGCCGGATCGAGGCGTCCCTGAACCTCTCCAGAAAAGTATGGTGCCTGTGGGTCACCCGCTGAACCTCGCCGACGATCCGCCCGATCTCCTCCCACCTCCTCGCCTGATCGAAGGACACCATGGACGGACGTGCGAGGCCGATCCTCTCGACCAGGTCCTTCACGCCCATCCCTGTGACCGCCACGAGAGGAGCGCAGGAAAGGCCGAGCGCGGCCTCCAACTTCGGCACGTCTATCTCGATGCCGGTGTGCTTCGTCTCGTCCCAGAGATTGAGGGCGACGACCATCGGCCTTCGGCGCGCGAGGAGCTGCAGGGTCAGGTTGAGGCTGCGTTCGAGGTTGGTCGAGTCCACGACGTTCACGACGACGTCGTCGACCGCGATCCTGTCCAGCATCCGGACGGCCACTTCCTCGGCGGCGCAGGTGGGCTCGAGGGAGTACGTCCCGGGGACGTCGATCACCTCCGCCTGCTCGGCGCCCAGGCGCATCCGGCCCCGCATGAACTCGACGGTCGTGCCCGGGTAGTTCGAGGCGACGACGTAGACGCCCGTGAGCCTGTCGAAGACGACGCTCTTCCCGACGTTCGGGTTCCCGACGAGGAGCACCCTACGCATGGCGTTGCCCCTTCTCGCCGATCTCGACATCGAGGAGCACCCTGGAGGCCATCCCGTGACCCAGCGCGAGCTGGATGTTGCCCGCCCTCACGGTGACTGGCCCCCACATGGCGGAGCCGCTCGTCTTGACGAGCGCGATGCCGGGGCGCAGACCCATCGCCTCGATCCTCCGCACGAAGGCGAGGCCGCCAGCGAGCTCCCTGACCGTCCCCGCCTGTCCCTCGTCCATCTCGACGAGGCTCACGGTGCGCGTCATGTGTTTCGACCTCCTGCTCATGTCACCAGGACTGACCCGCCCCAGGAGAACCTGACCCGCTGCAGGAGCATCTCCTCCTCTTGCGGCGGTGCCTCCAGGTGTCGCGGCACAGGCACACGTTGAACCCGGCATCGCCGGGAGGCTCGCAGCCGTACCTGTCGTAGATCTCGGCCAGGCCGTCGATGACCTTCCGGTAGAAGTCCAGGCCCGGCGCCTCGGCCTTGCCTTCGACCGGTCGGCCATGGGGCAGCCACACGGATGCGATGGGCACGATCCCGCGCTCGCCCAGGTACCGGGCCCCCTCCAGGAAGCTGTCCGCCGGCTCGACGCCCACCACGAACGCGCTGCACGCCCTGTTGGGGCCGTACCTCTCCGCGATGAACTCGAGCGTCGCGAGCTGCCGTTCCCGCCCCGCGAAGCGCCACTTGCCGGGGGTGATGCGCGCGGCATAGTTTGGGTTCCAGACCTCGATGTCGCACGCGACCCGGTCGGCGCCGGCATCGAAGACGTCGGCGATGATCGCGGGGTCGGCGGGAGGCGAGGTGTAGACGAGAATCTCGCCTTCGACGTTCCCGAGCCCCGCGACCCGGTCGATCTCGCGGAGCATCTCGACGACCTTGCCGACCTCCGCCTTCGAGTCCATCGAGGAGCCGCCCGTGATCTGAACGTACGACGCCACAGGCTCCCTGTTCACGGCGTAGTCCACGATCTCCGCCACGTCGCGCGCAGAGGGCGAGGGCGACAGCGCCTTCCCCGCGGCGGCGAGAGCCTGCGTGTAGCCCCCTGCGTTGCAGAACTGGCACGCGAAGCCCGCCTTCGCGTAGTCGCACGGCCAGAGGTAGAAGAACGAGAGGACGTCCAGGCCCTGGAGCACCGCTGTGCCCTTGAATGGCACGCCGCTGGACGTTCTCTGCTCGTAGAAGGCCGTCGCGGGAGGCAATTCGACCTGCGTGAGGTCGCGGCCCGCGTACTTGAGCACGGGCTTCCCGTCTTCGCCGACGCCGAGCGCGAACGGCGAGCGCTCGCCCACGTTCGCCGCGTGGACGACCGAACCATCCGGCAGGAGGAAGCAGTCACACGCCGTCGGGTCGCCGGGCGGCGAGACGCGGTGGCTCCCGCTGAACCGCTCGAAGACCAAGGGCGAGATGTTGACGCCCCGCGTGACGACCAGCGCCTTGAGCTCGAGCGAGTCGACGTCGTCCCCGTTCAGCCTGTATCTGCCGAGCATCGCCTTTCCCCTTCGACCGATCCCTCCGCCGTCCCGCGAGCGCGCGCCATCACGAACCGGATGACACGCCAGGCCGCCGCACCTCCGAAGGCCACGCACGCGAGCGCGGCCACGGTCTGATTCGTCGGGAGGTCGCGGCTGAAGGACAAGTATAGCCCACCCAGTGTCGCGAAAACAGCGACAACGGCGCTCCCCAGCATCACCGCCCACAGGCGCCGGGCTATGAGCAGCGCCGCAGAGGGCGCAACGACCAGGTAGCAGAAGACGAGGAGCGCCCCCGCGATCTTCGACGCGGCCGAGACCGCCAGGCCCAACGCGAGGAAAAAGCCGAGTTCCCAGAGTGTCACTCGGAGGCCCGACGCGCGCGCCGTCTCGCGGTCGAGGAACGTGTAGAGCGTCGGACGGAACGACGCCAGGAAGTAGGCGGCCACGGGCACGACCACGCCGAGGATCACCCCGACGTCGGACCAGGATGCGAGGATCAGATCCCCGTAGAGGAGTGACCTGACCTCGTTCAGGCCGAAGCCGCTCCTCGAAACCAGGAGGATGCTCGCCGCTGAAGCCAGGACGAAGACGACGCCCAGCACCGCGTCGCGCGGGATCCGCTCCGTCTCGAAGGGGTACGCGAGCGCCGCGACGACCAGCGTCGTGAGAACGCACGCGCAAGCGAAGGGGCTCAAGCCCAGTACGAGCCCAGCCGCCACACCGCACGCGGCAACCTCGGACAGGGCGATGCCGATGAAGACGACACGCTTCAGGATCACAAAGACGCCCAGGAGAGACGAGATCGCCGCGACGGCGATGCCCGCGACGACGGGGGCGGGGAACATGGTGAAGAGATCGGCCAGGTCACTGAACATTGATCCCGCCCCCCATCCTGTGGGCATCCTCCCGCCAAGATGATGCCTCCGACGTGGGAACGATCCGCGTCCGGCCGTGGTCGACGAGGCATATCATCTCGGCGAGGGAGGCAATCTTGTCGAGGCCGTGATGGGCCAGGAGCACGGTCCTCCCCTCATCCCGCGAGAGGGCGTGGAGTTGCGCCAGGACCTCGTGTTCGGACTGCTCGTCGAGTTCCGACGTCGGCTCGTCCATGACGAAGACCTCGGCGCCGGAGGCGAACGCACGGGCGAGAAGAGCCTTCTGCTTCATCCCCCCCGAGAGCTCAGCGAACGTCTTCCTCTCGTGCGCCTCAAGACCGAAGCGCCGGAGGGCCCCATCGACCGCGCGGCGGTCGTCGGCCGAGGGCCTACGCCAGGGGCCGAGCTTCGGGTACAACCCCATCTCAACGATCCCGCGCGTCGAAACGGGGTACAGGGGGTCGATGGCCTTCTGCTGCGGCACGTAGCCCGGAGGCCTCCTGACGAATGGCGCCACAACCCTGCCGCGGCGCGGCTTGACCAGCCCGAGGATCGTCCTGAGAAGGGTGGTCTTTCCGGCGCCGTTGGGCCCCACGAAGGGCAGGAACGCGCCACGTGGGACGTCGAGACTTACGTCACGCAGCACGACATCGTCGCCGTAGGCCACGGTCAGTTCTTCGCACCGTATGACGGGTTCCGCCAGGCTCATTGCCCGCCTCCTCCCAGAGCCGCCGCGAGCCTGCGGACGCACGAATCGAGCATCGCCACATAGTCCGTGGCCGCCTCGTCTCCGCCCGTCGCGTTGGCCGCGACGACGACCCTGGCGCCCGTCCGCTCCGCGACGAAACCGGCCGCCTTCGGCGGATAGAAGGGCTCGACCATGATGGCCTTCACGCCTCTCGCCCTCACCGTCTCGACCACCTCGGCGAGATGGCGCGAGCTCGGGGGGATTCCGGGCTTGGGCTCGAGTTCCGCGGCGAGAACCAGGCCGAAGCGGCCGAGGAGGTAGTTCCAGCTCCGGTGGTGGCTCGCGACGCATGCGCCTCTGTGCGGCCCGAGAAGGGCGCACCATCCACCGGAAACGATACCCCTAGACTCGAGAGCGGCGTCGAGGGCTCCCGACCGGCTCAGCTCCCAGAGCTCGTCTCCGCCGAGCGCGGCGACCGCGCCCTCGCCGAACATCGCCGTATCGAGCTTCCGCTTGAAGGCGGCGAGACCGGCGTCGTACGCCTCCGCGCCCGGGGGATCCAGCTCCCTCAGCCGCTCGCAGATCGTCTCCGCGATGATGCGGCCGTTCAGCGGGTCCAGCCAGTAGTGCGGATTCCCCTGAGGGTGGACGTCCCCCATCGAACGGTCGACCTTCGCGGAGGGGACGTCGAGCCTGAGTACGCGCTCCGAAACATCGAGGTGTCCCGGCCTTCCCGGCCGGATCCGGGCGTTGCGGGAGGAATCAATGATCACCGGCTCGTAGCCGATCTCAAGCTCCATCCCGATCCTGATCCAGAGGTCGGCCCGCCGCGCGAGCATGATGTAGCTCGGCTTCGCCTGGAGGAAGTGCGGGTCGCGCGTGCCATCCTGAAGGCTATCGACCGAGAGCCTGTTGCCGCCTATCTCCCGCGTGATCGACGCGAGATCGGTGGTCGTCGTTACGACGTTGAGCGCCGCCGCCGCTTGTCCGACCGAGAGGAGAGCGACAGCCGTCACCAGAATCCGTATCGTTGGCCGAAGCATGTCCGCATTCTCCCTTCTAGAACTTGTGCGCCCCGTGAGTCCCGAGCGATACCTGGAGCTGCACGGCGACGGACCAGACATCCTGGACGCCCGCGTCGGTCGCGTACTCGCCTCGGGTCACGCCGAACCTCAGGCGCGAGAACTCGCTGTTCGAGAAATCGCACATCAGGCTGAGCCTGCGCGAGGGATCGTTGTCCTCGACCGAGCCGTCGGGAAGGTCCGTCCTGTTCGTGAGCCCGACCTCCTCCCAGCGGAGCCCCACCCTCCAGCGCGGCGCGAAGCCATAGACGAGCTGCATGTAGTAGCCGTCCTGTGCGTCCACCTTGTGCTTACCAACGAGCGCTGGATTGGGGTCGTGCCGGACGACCTCCACGTCCATGTCCCTCCTGATGAACTCGCACTGGAACAGGAGATCGCCCCTGCCATACGCTGCGGGCCTGTCAAGCTTGTAGACGAGGTCGAGCCCCCAGAAGCGGGCACCGCCATCGAGCCAATGGTCGAGCGTCCCGTCGGCGTCTCCGTCGTGGGCCTCCTGCCTGGCTCCGAACCCGTACGAGGCGCCGAGCTGTAGACCGTGCCTCTCGCCGATGTCAGGAGCCCACTTGACCCAACCGACTCCCATGCGGGGGCCCCCGAGCTCCGGCAGTGGCTCTCCGCCGATGTACGGGAACGTCGCCTCGTTGTCCCCCTGAAACGCTTCGGCGCCAAGAAGGAGGTAGCTCCTCGTGGGCACGAGCCACGACACCTGGGCGCCGATATCGTTCACGCCATGGGCGCCGAACATCAGCAGGTTCACGAGCGGTGCGTCCGTGAAGTCCCACTCGTGGCTGTGTTGGGGATTGATCCTCCCGAAGTCCGAGAAGAACTTGCCGAACTTCATGCCCACCCCGCCCGGCAGGCTCGTGGTTTCAATGACGGCCTCCTCGAGTTCCGCGCCCTCCGGCGTGACGCCGACTATCGCGCGGCCCTTGAAGGCCGGGTCGATCTCGCCCGAGAGCGCGAGCTCCAGATGATTCAGATTGAAGCCGGCCTCGGGGCCGTGATGGTGATGCTCTTCGCCTGCGTGAACATGGCCGAAGCCTGCGACCTCGGACAGGACATGCCCGAGCCCCTCGTCGGAATCGTCATAGTGGAAGAAACCATCAATGATGATGGATATGTCCGGATTGAAGTCCTGCCAGGATCGGCCGATCTCCTGGGCAGGGCTTGAGCGCGCCACGGCGAGCGCCCCGAGCGCGAGACAGCCGAGCCTCAGAAACCTCCTCATGCGTAGTCCTCCGTGCGATTGCCGAGCCCGGCCTGGCCGGGACTCGACCGCGGCCCGGCCGGCGTTCAATACCATGACTGACGTCAGATGGAAGAGGGACTACGCCGGAGGCGCGCGGACGGCGAAGCAGAAACGGAGGCTGTCCCTGGCCGGCAGGATACGCTCGCCGAGGAGCGGGGGCCCGACAGCTTCACCCGCGTTGAG
>Ga0172362_10002332_pt1 | contig 16519 bp, 14 predicted proteins | sample LakKivs1_kivu2a2_FD_114534 | JGI IMG/M metagenome (GOLD analysis project Ga0172362, IMG submission 114534) | Sediment microbial communities from Lake Kivu, Rwanda - Sediment s1_kivu2a2 | ecosystem: Environmental > Aquatic > Freshwater > Lake > Sediment | place: Rwanda: Western Province, Lake...
ATTCCTCCCGATAAAATCTTCAAATCTGCATGTATCATTCAGGATTGTCAGTCTGGCCTTCAGTGATTGTTTCATTGCCGAAATAATTATCCTGCTTATCCTCTCAGGCTTTATTCCCGGTTTCTCGGTGTTCGTGCAGATCAAAGGTGTTATTTCGTCAATGCCGATTTCAACGCTTTTCTCAACGAACCATTCAAAACGCTCGGGATTCTTCAGCGGCGAAACAGCAATATGAAGCCTGTATTCCCTTCTTTCAAAGTTATTTACGACCGATACAATCTTTATTCCGCATCTGCGGGGATCAGGATCATCAATCATTCCCTCGTAAAGATTGCCTTTCCCGTCGATCAGTTTTACCTGTGTGCCTTTCTTCATCCTCAATACCCTTACCGAATGTTTTGACTCATTCTCGTCCAGGATATAGTGGCTGGAATCTATTCCAGGCGCATAAAAAACCTCCATGGGATGTCGGATTTCGGATAAAATATTCTGTTCTACCTGGGTGATTCTCCGGAGTCATCGGATCTCATTCTCTGGAGGAACCTTGGCAGTCTGTCTTCTACAGCTATCATATATGTATAAGGCTGTCTTACTGTTGCATTCGGATGTTTCCTGCTGTTAAGCTTTATGCCGGCTATCATTGTATTCCAGTTAATGTTGCCGGCCTGGACCATCATATTGCCTCTTATGTATGAGAAATAATACCATGTTGATTCGTCAGCTTTGAGATAAATATCGAACATATCGCCGGATCTTCTTCGCTGGATTTCGACGAATCCGTCGACATAAGTATTTACAGGCTGTGTCCCGATGAACCCGATGCCTATTTTACCCTTTGATCTGAAAGATGACGAAGATTCATTCCAGTACAGGTTTACCTCATTCAGGAGCAGTTCAAAATTGAATCCCCCGGGCAGGTTCCTTGAAGTCCCGTAAAGATCGAGTTCTTCCTTCATCCTTGTAGCTGCCTCTGTTCCCAGCAGATCTTTCATTCCCTTGATATAGAGGTCGCTGTTCAGGTTCACAGCTTTCAGTGTCGGCATCATTCTTATCTCGTCACTCATCATCTTAAGCGCTTCAGGAGAAAAATGGAAATCAAATGCCAGTATCGCCTGAAGATTTACATCACCAGAATCGAGATTATGAATCACGCTGCCCGCGCTGGCCATTTTTACCAGGTCGAAGTTGGTTCCGAAATTGAGCTTCCCTTCGCCGGACAAAACACAGAAAGACCTGTCGTAAGAAATAAGCTCGCCGCTAAGAGCCGGATCGGCAATTTTTTCAAGAGAGCCCAGAAGATATTTCCCTTTAGCCTTGTCAAAATAAAGAAATCCTGTTGAATTCACAAGGTTGACATCAGTCCAGGATTTCTGGGCTGAAAGGAATGCGGGGTAAATATGTACGGAATCAAGATTGATAAATGAACCGGAGAAGACGAGGTTATCATTGATATCGCGCGGTTTTTCACTTATCGGTATCATAATATTCCTGGGATCGATATATGCTCTGAACCTGACAGGGAAGCTCCTGATTTGAGTGCATTTATGCACTATTCCTGCTGCTCCGCTGAAAGATAGCAGGTCTTTGGCTGAATAAAGGGTTACATCGCCTGTATATGAAAAATCGGGACTGAGCATGAAATTCTGGCTGACAGGTATATAGCCTTTAGCGGTTGTTGTAAGAGTATCCACCGTTATTGTTGCTATGTTAATCTGCTGAACCTCTTTCTGTTCATCAATATAGTCATAAATTCCGTTGCCCGAGTAACGTTTTGTTGATTCAATGTCTATTTTGGCCGAATGGATCAGGTGCCTGTTATTGACGGCAACCAGTGCATTCTGAAGCTGCCGTATTCTCGCCTGCCGTTCTATGATGATTTTCCCTTTTTCCGGCTGGATAAGGGCATCAGCAATATGGATATAGTTAATATTCTCGGCTTCAACGTACTCTTCATTCAGATGATAAGTTCCTTTCCACGATGAAAAAGCAATGGTATCTGAAACTGTCCGGGTGGAAAAGAATGTTGGTTTATCAAGATCGGTAAATTTCTGGCTCAGCAGCTTATCCGGCGGAAGAAGCGGTGATTCGGCTTTCCCCCGCTGTTCCATATTAAGAATTCTTGTCTCCATGTTATAGGTGAAATCTGTCATGGTACAGATATACTGGATTTCGGGAAATTTAACCACAGATTGATCAGTATTAAGCCGGAAGCGCGACATCTTCTGGTCGAAATTGATCTCCGTGTTAGCATCCTCTGCTATAAAAGAATATCCGTCAGTTGTTTGTGATTTCAGGTTATAGACGGAAGTATCGGCCCGGATAGAACTGGCGTTGAATGCAAAGAGATCCGATGTAACCCTGGAATCGCTTGTATTGACGACGCCTGACCCGTTAAGGATTCCCGGTGTCAGTTTAATGCTCCCGTCGAGGACCGTCCCATTATCAAACATATTGAAGTATTTCCCTTTTGCATTTGAAGCCAGCCATTCATCTTTCTTTGTAAGCCATTCAATTTTAACTTCCTCGCTGTTAAGAGAAGGATATGTTCCCGCCGCTTCCTTTTCGATATTAAATGTTTTTGCCTGTGCAAGCATCGAGTCCGGGAAGAATCTAAACTCATCAGCTTTAGTGAAGGATGTAAGGTGACGAAGCGTTCCGCTCCCGACAAGACCTTTGCTGCTCATGCTGATATTATCGTAAAGCATTCCTTTAGTTCCGTATACTTCAATTCCCTCCTGAGGTATGTTCATGTTAAACCCGAGGGAATTATCCTTCTGGATTGTCAGGAACTGCCGCATGGGTTTCAGAATATTTCCGCCGATAAATTCACCGGCAAGGTTCATATCCTCGTTATTGTAGTGGTCTATGTTCTCATAGGTGAATGGATCTATCTTGAAATAGAAGTCTGCCTGCGGGTACACTCCTTCGAGTCCGGCCAGCTTATCAAAGAAAATATATGAATATGATATCGCGTTGATGATCGGATATTGCCTGAGGCTCCTGAGCCCGGACTTGTTGCCAGGATCATCTATATAGAGTTCCGCTGTGCCGAGCTGTATAAGGTTATCAACAGGTTTTATTACCGGATTGCCGTACGCGTCTCTCTGTTCAGTTTCGACAGCTATCCTGATGGAATCAATTTTCTGGAGTCTTATCTTAAAGGTATCATAGCTGAAGCTGAAATTATGCCCGAAAACAGTAAAAAGCCCGGCTTCGACAACACCGTCGAACTGAAGGCTCCTGTTTTTACCTATAACTACCTGATCATTATAGGGATATATTGCCACCCTCTGGGAATCGCTCAGGAAGATGCCTGTGACTCCATTCACAGTCATCCTGTAATTTTTCAGATCCAGGACAGCATTATCCACGGGAGCTCGTGTTTCACTCACAATGCTTATCACGTCATAATCCTGCTTTTTTGCATATGAATTCAGGAAATCATCAACTTTTTTCTTCAGTGTTATTTCATTGAATCTCCTGTCATAAAAAACAAATCCCCTGTTAGCCATATCGATACACATGCCGGTAACTGCCTCGACAGGTCTGCTTAACCATTTGGCAAATTCCTCGACAGGGAAAGTCCCGGAATAATAATATTCAGCAAAGCGCTTGAACCGCACAAGCGGGTTGTAATTGTCTATACCGGCAAGCCTTTCAAAATACCTTGAATTGAAAAAAGATACGGATTCGAACTGAGCCTGCCCGAGTGCCGCTCCTCTGGGCCTTGACATTATGATTTTAGATTCATCCATATTCCATGACAAGTATTCAAAATACATATCAAGGTTGTGGAATGAATTGTAATATGGGCTCCTGGAAACAGGATTGTTTCCCCTGAAAAGGTTTACCTGTCTCTGGGCTGCATTGTATGAAAAACTGAGGTTAGTGTGGTAAATTGAATCCTTGTCGAGGTAAAGAGAAACAATTGTTTCTCCCGCGTTAAAGCCGGTCCTTGAAAAAATAAATTCTTCGGAAGTTATTTTAAGGTAGAGAGTATCGTTCCGGAAAAGCGTGATCTTCGCCGGAATTATTTTAGTTCCTGTTCCCTTTGTTGTTGCTCCCTCAAAAGCAAGTCCTCCCACGTAATTCACTCCCTTATAAATATTTTCGAGCATAAATTCTTTGACATACGTTTCAAACCTGGGGTAGCTTGCCCTTTCTTTATTGCTGTAGGTGATAGACTGGTCGGAGAGAAATCCGTATGCCGGGGTTTTGAAATATGTTTTATGTGTCAGTCTTGCGGAATCGATCGTGAAGCTGTTCCTCTGGGTGTTAATAATATAATTGTCAGATTCGGCAAAGACCTCGTCCCTGGGATATCCCGCCTTTTCCCAGGTCACTATTCCGGATGTGCCATGGAATTGCAGAAGTTCAGGATAGTAAGTGCCTGATGCATTGTATATTTCAGTGCTGTCCTTCTGTGAGTAACAGGTGAGAGTCGCATTCGAGAAAATTACCTTGAAGACGGTATCATGGACAAAATTCAGGTCTGCCCCTTTCACTTTCCACCGGAGGGATGCCGATTCATTCAGGATATTGCTCTTTATCATAAGGCTGGTATTTTTTATATACCTTCCGATATTATCTGTGGAGATCCTGGGATTAAATACTATTTCGCTCAGTCCCGTGAGCCAGCTGGTCAGTAATTCACTTTCCTTTTTTGATTCGATGAAAACATTAAGGGTTGTAAGCAGATCATTGAAATGGGGTACCGGTCTCATTGCCCTGCCAGTAAACTGGCTGGATATGTCAATGATCCTGAATTTATTCTCATCGATGAAAGCAGAGCTGTCCCATCTTGTAATGAAGGAGTTCAGATTTGCTTTCTGCAGGTCGTTCAGGTTAGGACCCATGAATGTTGTCAGTTCTGTCGTGAATCTGGCAGGATCTCCTGTGAATGGTGATTTAACCTGGGAAAATAGTTTCAGAGGCACTAAAGCCAGGGTGATCAAATTAATGACAATGAGCTTTTTCAACATTTAAATAGCTTCAATTATTGCAATGAAATCCTCTTTTTTAAGAGATGCTCCTCCGATCAGTCCTCCGTCAACATCCGGTTTTGAGAATATCTCAGCGGCATTTGACGGCTTACAGCTACCTCCATACAGGATAGTCATATCCCCGGATGCCTCACTTCCATATTTCCCCTTAACAAGATCCCTGATATAACTGTGCATTTCCTGAGCCTGCTCAGGTGTCGCGGTAAGTCCGGTTCCTATTGCCCAGACAGGTTCATATGCTATTACAACGTTTTTTATTTCCAGGGGCGTAAGGGAGAAAAGCCCGTTTTCAAGCTGGAGTTTCACGACTTTAAGATGTTGTCCTGATTCTCTTTCTTCCTTCACCTCTCCGCAGCAGAAAATTACCTTCAGGCCGTTTTTAAGGGCAAGTGAAGTCTTTTTGTTCAGGAGCTTGTCATCCTCATGATAATAAGTCCTCCTTTCTGAGTGTCCTATAATAACATATTGTGCTCCTGTGCTTTTTATCATCGATGCAGATACTTCTCCCGTGAATGCTCCTGATGGTTCAGAGGCACAATTCTGCGCACCCACTTCAACGTTTCCGCCACTCAGGATTTGCGCTGTACCTGCGAGGTGAATGTACGGCGTACATAGCACCACATCTGTTTTTACTGAAGATTTTGACCTGAAATAACTGTCTATCTCCCTTGCAAAATCATGTCCCTCTTTGAGATCCATATTCATTTTCCAGTTACCTGCAACTATTTTCTTTCTCATATTTTCTGATTGTTTTTGGTTATTAATTTTATAAATGTTCCTTCATCAGGCAGGTTTGCCCATGACCATTTACCCATTATGGTACCCTTTTTCATTAGAATGTATCCGGGATCTGCACGTACCATGGTCTTCAGAGTTATTTCATCGCCGAGGCAGATAACAGCACCCCTGCTGTACTGTAAAGCTTCTTCTATTCCCGAGGCAGTCAGTATCAGGAAACCGATCCCGTTTTTCAGGCAGAACTGCCCTAAATCAAATCCTGCTTCAAGCTTCTCAGGGTCTGATTCAGACAGTTTTCTTGAGATCATAAGTAACAGGTAATTGCCTGATTCAAGTATCTCAGGGGTATGGTCGGTCCCGTCAAGGGAATAAAATCTGAAGTCATGAACAGGGGGTTGATATCCCTTTGATATGAGCGCCGATTTCTGCTCAATGAATTTCCACGTGGTATCTCCTGCAGGATAATTTTCAAGAGTGAACTCTTTCTGCTGTCCCTCTTTTTCGTATATGAATGTTGTTTCATATTTATCGACCGGTTTGCCTTCAGGGACGATCATCTGGTCGGGAATATAGGTGCCTGTTTTGTATGGCAGAAAATCAATAACCGGCAGGTATCTCAGGCTATAGAAGATGAAGGCTATGAAAACGACTGCGGTTATCGTCATAATGGTCCACTCCCTTGTTGTTCCGGACCGGGGTGTTATGTTTTTTCTTGTGATGAAGAGGTACACGGCAGGAATAAGCAGTATTATGTTTTTTATGAATGTCTGCCAGTTGGTGAGTTTTATCACATCGCCAAAACAACCACAGTCTGATACCGGGTTGGTAAGAGCAAGCACAAATGTAAGCGGTGTGAAAACTATCATCAGTAACATCACGATGCAGATGCCAGTCTTTTGTCTAATATTCAGAAGAACGGAGAAACCACCGATAAATTCCGCGGTACACAGGATTATTGCGAATAACAGGCTTAACCGGCCAAGGAAGCCGATATTGAACGCGCTGAAATAATCCTGGAATTTGTATACCGTTCCAAGCGGATCAATAGCTTTCAAGGTGCCTGAAAAGATGAATACCAGACCAATGATCAACCGGCTAAGGAATCTGGCTGTTTTCATTTTATAATAGTTTTCTCGCTCTGAGAATTTCAGTTATGAGCTCAAAGATACTCTTAACAGGAAGCATTTCACCTTTCTGATCGCTGCAATTCACAACGCACAGATTATTGTCTGTCCGTGAGACTCTTATATACATTTCTCTGACTTTTTCCTGGAACGACAGAGATCCTTCATGAATATCTTTTATTCCGTTAAGGTATTCCCTGTCTTCCCCTGTTCTTGCTGAAGACAGATTTTTCCTGATGAAAGAAACCGGGACATCAAGGAAAATATTAAGGTCCGGAACGGGTATGGCGAAATGCCTGAACTCGAGGTCAAGTATCCATTTCATGAGGTTTTCCTGTTCACGGATATCATCAAGCTTGGCGCACTGGTAAGCTATGTTTGAATACGTATACCTGTCAAGAAGGACAATACTTCCCTTTTTCAGCCAGTTTCTTATCTTTTCTGAAGCATCTTTCCTGTCTCCTGCATACAGCATTGCCACTAACCATGGATTTACCTCGTCAAGAGATCCGAATTCACCCCTTAGAAAACGTCCGATCAGCTCCCCGAAAAAAGGTGTACCAGTTCTCGGGAAATGAAGATATTCACAACCGGAACCCCTGCGTTCGAGAAATTCCTTCAGCAGTTTTATCTGAGTTGATTTTCCCGCACCGTCAATTCCCTCAATTACGAATAGCTTCATTTTTATTTTGATTACTTTAAATACAAATGTAATAAGCGAACCCGAAAGATGAAAATGAATTTGTGCTTTCCTTTAATTTAGTTATTTTTCGGAATCGTAAGAAAAATGCTCGATAAACCAAGATATATCAACATTGGCGGAAAACTTCTTGATCTTTCTGTTCCGAAGGTGATGGGGATAATTAATGTGACGCCCGATTCCTTTTATAAGGGAAGCCGGGTTCTTGATGAAAAGGAGATAGTAAAGTCTGCCATGAAGATGATGGATGAAGGGGCGGATATTATTGATGTGGGAGGATATTCATCGCGGCCCGGAGCAGCTGATGTGCCTCAGGAGGAGGAAAGATCGAGGGTGATGAATGCTGTACGGATAATACGCAGGGAGATCCCGGAAACTGTATTATCTGTCGATACTTACAGATCGGAAATAGCATCCGAAGCCGTGGAGAAATTCGGAGTCAATATGATCAATGATATCTCAGGGGGTGAAGCCGATGCAGGAATGTTTGATTCGGTCAGGAAATTAAATGTTCCTTATATCATGATGCACATGAAAGGCACTCCGGCAAATATGCAGGATAACCCGGTCTATGACGATGTGGTAGCTGACATTCTCAAGTGGTTCAGTCACAGGATTTTAAAGCTGCAGTCTGCAGGCGTGAAGGATATAATTATTGATCCGGGGTTTGGTTTCGGCAAAACAGTGAAGCACAATTTTGAGATGCTTCGCAGGCTCGGTGATTTTTCGGTTACCGGACTTCCCATGATGGTTGGTCTTTCACGGAAATCGATGATCTGGAAAACATTATCCGTCACACCGGACGAAGCACTGAACGGAACATCAGTATTGAATACCGTGGCACTCATTAACGGTGCTGACATCCTTCGAGTACACGATGTAAAAGAAGCCGTTCAGGCCGTCAGGTTGATAATGCAGATCAGAAGAGAAGAAAATAACCTGAAATGAGAATTTTATAACTGCATGATATTATGATAGTCCCGATAACAGTACTGGATATTCTTGATATACTGCTGGTTGCAATAATCCTTTTCCAGCTCTACCGTCTGATAAGGGGTACATCAGCTTTCAGCATATTCCTGGTGATATTTTTTATTTACCTCTTCTGGCTCCTGGTCAGGGCGCTGAATATGGAACTTGTCAGCTCCTTGCTTGGCCAGTTTATAGGGGTCGGGGTTATAGCCCTGATCATTGTTTTTCAGCAGGAAGTAAGGCGGTTCCTGCTCCTGATAGGCAACAGGTACATCAAAAACAGAAAGTTCTCACTGTCCAGGTTGTTCTTCTCGGCACGGGAAGAGCCCGGAGGGCCTGCAATTGCCGGTGAGATTGTAAGAGCTGCTGAAGCGCTTGCCTCCGGTAAAACAGGTGCTCTTATTGTAATAGGCCGCCAAAGCCGCTTTGACATGTATACTGAGGGCGGGGAGATAATTAATGCACAGATAAACGCCGAGCTCCTTGAAACGATTTTCTTTAAAAATACTCCATTGCACGACGGTGCAGTGCTTATTGAAGACCGCATGATACTTGCGGCCAGGTGCCCTTTGCCTGTAACAGAACAGGTAAACCTTCCCGCACATCTGGGAATGCGTCACAGAGCAGCAATAGGGATGTCGGAGAATACCGATGCCCTTGTTATTGTCATTTCAGAGGAAACCGGCTCCATATCTGTTGCAGATTCAGGAGAATTGCGGTCGGATCTTACTCCCAACGAGCTGCGCAATATTTTGCTAATGGAAAAAATCTGGTAAAAACAAAACTTTTAATTATGAGTTCAAAATTTCTTAATCTTAACACCAGAGATTTTATCAGAGGTCTGATAGTGACCATCATATGTGCATTCATAACCGGATTTTACCAGCTGATTGCCAGTGGTTTTACAATAAACTGGATGACGCTTAAACCTGTTGTCATTGCCGCTGTCGGTGCGGGTGTATCCTACCTGACCAAGAACATCCTTACAAACTCAAAAGGAGAATTCATGTCGGCAGAGGAAAAGATCCAGCCGGCATAGTGTCTGTTTTCTAACGGCATGGATATTAACGACATCCCCCTCTTTACTAAGCAGAGAGGGGGAGGGCGGTGAGTACATGAAATCTAAAACCTGCAGGCGTCAGTTGATCTTATACAGCATCAGTGTCTGAGCATCCTTTACATAGATCAGATTGCCCGATACTATGGGGAAAGCATATACTGCTGTTTCAGCCAGCTTATATTTAGCAATTTCCGTATAGGCTTTCGGATCAGGCTTCATAACTATCAGGTTTCCCGTACTGGGGAAACCTATAAGAACCTGGCCGCAATCAAGCATTGTCGCAAAATCGCTATTGGTAGCCGGATCGATCCAGGCAGTTTTTCCGTCAGCAGCACTGATGCAGTATATTCTCCTCTGATCAGTAAATCCGTAAAGAAACCCTTCTTTCAGAACCGGAGTGTTCCATTTTGCACCTACTTCAGTTGTGCTCCACAGTTCCCTCGTTTCATACTTGTCTCCCTGCTTTGATACTTCAACTGCTTTGGTCCCTGTTCCCTGCCCGGTGTAGTAAATTTTATTTCCGTCGATATATGGACTAACGCAATTATAAAAACGCTGAGCAGGCGCGGCCGGTAGCTGCCATTGCAGCTTACCGTCAGTCAGATCAAGTGCCATCAGATTCGCTTCAGTCTGGACTATAAGATGCTTTTTCTTGTCAATATTCATGATAGATGGCGATGCATACGCCGGACCATCGCCGCTCCATTTCCATTTTTCAGCTCCTGTTTTCAGGTCAAGGGCGAGAACTTCTCCATTTTTGGTTGTACCGACATGAACGATGCACATTCCATCGACGATAAGTGGCGACATTCCGGTGAAGAATGTAGGAACTGTGTTTGTTGGATTTTCTCTTGTCCACATGGGCTTTCCTGTTGCTGCATCAGAGCATGTAAGAATACCTGTTGCTCCTAAAGTGACAACTTTCCCATCTGCTATTGCAGGAGTGCTTCTAGGACCAGGATGAGACGTTGATGGACCTGTCACAGCCGGTGCAGGATAAAGGTTCTTCCAGACCTCTTTGCCTGTAGCTGCATCAATGCATAGGATTGCTTCATCGTTCCCCTGACGTGTATTCAGATAAATAAATTTACCGGCCAGAATCGGCGTGGCATCACCGGTTCCCACAGTGTCACGCCATTGTAAAGCAAGTTCTTTTGGCCATGATGCCGGAGTTTTAAAACCCTGCACTTTTGCATCGCGGCCCGGACCTCTGAACTGAGGCCAGTCCTGAGAAAACAGATTCCCTGAACCTGTCAGGACTATCAGAATAAAACATAAGAACAAATTGATCTTTTTCATTTTTCAAAAATTTTCAGTTTAAACCGGATATCATAATTTATCTAGCAGTGAAATCATAAGTTCTTCATTATCGGCCGACCTTTCACGGATTGCATTTTCTATAAGTTCCTTCTTTTCAGGGTATAATTCTGCAACCGATTTCCTGTTAAGCTGAACCTGGCGGAAAATATTGTCATGTCCCATGTAGTAGTACCTGATCATTGTTTCAAGTTCATCATTCTTCCAGTCAGCGCTGTATGCCTCTTTATACTCTGCTTCCGTGAAAGTCTTTACAGCTGTCAGGTTTTTCTGATAGACGGATGTTACCTGTAGAACTGCTTCCAGGGAAAAAATCAATGAACCCAAAAGTAATATGAGTTTTCGCATATACAAAGATCAACATTATCTGAAAAGAACACTGCTTTCTGTAAATATCAATGATTTTAACCACAAAATCAAGAAAAAATTGCAGATATCACTGCATTTTAACCTTTTTAAAGGTGCCGGTATATATTGGCTCTTCCTTTATTTTCTTTTAATTTTTATCTTTTGTCTTTTAATTATTAAGTTTGGAAAAAGGTGTCTGAATTATGGAAACTACCGGATTTGATCCGGGAATAAAGGAGATTCTTATCACGGGAGGGACTTCCGGCCTGGGGCTTGAACTTGTAAAACTGTTCCTCGAAAAAGGATTTAAGGTTGTTGTTACGGGAAGAGATCCTTCAAGACACTCCGGATGCGGCAGCAGGCTTGAATTCGTGGTCGCTGATTTCGCCGATCTTAAGAAATCCGCACGTACATTTGCAGAAATTGCCGGCAGGCATGATTTCCGATATGTCATAAACAATGCCGGGGTTCTGAGCCCTTTTCATTATAAACCGACCCCAGACGGACTGGAATACACTTTCCAGGTGAATTTCCTGACGCATCTGGTACTCAATGAAATAATTATCCGGTTAAGGAATAATAATCTGCCTCTGGTCATCCTTGCCATTACATCCCCGGCTTACAGGTTGTACAGGATGATATCCGGCAATGTATTGAAGGAGAGGAGCTACAATCCGGCAAGAGCCTATTCGGAATCGAAATACCTGGTGTCGCTCATGTGTAAAGATCTGTCATTCAGATACAGGGATCAGAATGTATGTGCAATATCCTTCAATCCGGGAATTTTCAGGTCGGCTATCTTCCGTATGCAGAATCCGCTGTTCAGGAGTTTATACAGCATTGCCGCGCCGTTCATGAGGGATCCTGTGAAAGTGGCTCAGAGCATAGTAAGAGTTCTTGAAAGTGACAGCATTGATGCAGGAATGATATATAACCGCAGGAATGAATCATCCAACCTTCATGTTTCGTACGATAACTATGAAGAGGCTTTCCTGGCAGCATGTCTTTAAAAGATTCGTCCGTTTCTGGACACGCTGCCGTAAAATTTTATTAATTTTATATTTCAGGATCAGTTAGTAAAGTATTCAGAAACTAACATTATAATATATGAAAAACATTCTTTTAATTATGGCAATAACACTATTATCCGTATTTACCGGTTGCAGGGATAAAACAGACCCTTCAACATGGAATGACAAGCAAATCGACAAGTGGTTCGAAAAGAGTGACTGGCTCAATGGCTGGCAGGTGAAGCCCGATGAATCCATTAATCGCAAAATGCTGGCAGTCTCGTATTTCAAACATAAGGACAGATGGGATAAGGCATTCCTGTTTCTCCGCGACCACGATCTCAAGACAATGGAGATCAAACGATATGATATTGACAGCGACAATCTTTATGCACCCATAAGCGAGTACTATACAAAGAAGGATGCAGATGCAAGATACGAGGCGCATAAGACATATGCTGATATTCAGTATGTCATTAGCGGGAAGGAACTTATCGGCATTACCGGGATGGATGATGTAAAGGAAATGCTCGAAAGCTATGATGCTTCAAGGGATATCATGTTTATGTCGGTCAATACAATTAAAAACAGCCAGGCTGATCCAGGGAAATTTTTTATTTTTTTCCCTGATGATGTTCACAGACCAGGATTGAGGGATGGCGACAGTACGCTTGTAAGGAAGATAGTTGTTAAGGTTAAGTTAGATTAACGCGACTCACGCTCGTCCCGAGTACTCAGGACTACAGTGAGCAAAGCAGGCAACAGGCGACTGGCTACAGGTTACAGGCAACAGACTTCAGGGAATCAGCTCACCGAAGTAACTAGGAGGGCATTGTATGGCTGTTATAAATGGAATTAGTCAGGTTGCACAAAGATTAAATGTGAGTATCGGAGCGGAGTCAGGGTTTACCAACGTATTAAAAGCCGTATTAGAAACCGTAGTAGTAGTAAAAATAACAGCACAAGCCGTAGCTTCAGCGAAGGTCTGACAAATGTACTTTATTGTCCGAGTTAGCAACAAGGTGTTTATTATTTCTCATATTTGCCTCTGTTTAATCGTCTTAAACACAGTTTTTTCCAAATATTTTGAGCAAGTGTAATTTCTTGGTCACTAAATCCAAAATGTTTTTTTAATATTACAATATCAGTAATCTTTAAGATTTCTTGAATATCAGTTTTGTTGCGAATTTGGCCATCAATCATTGAAAGTAGATCAGCATTTTCTCTTTTATATGGAATTAAAATTCTCTCAGCTTCATTTGGCATTAATTCTAAAACTCCACCACCATGACTTCTACCACACACTTCCGTGAAAGCTAATGAAAGAGAGTTATAATAACTTGCAGTTAATGCATTTGTATCTGTTCCTGGTCTAATGAATACACGGTGCATAGTATCTGTAGTATATGCATGTGCCTGATTAATAATGAATCTCGGATATAAATTATTTCTACGAATAAATAAGGCATCAGATATTTTCAGGGAGGGAACTACAAACCAATCATCTCTTATTCCAGTTTTATAACCCTTGTGAATCCCTTTACTCTCTCCAAAAGTTATATATTGTAAAGCCCCATTGTTATTGGTTAGAATCTTTTTATTAGGAAAAACAAGTAAATGAGCTTTTGCTTTTGAATATTTGTTTTTCTCCCAGTCCTCTTGGGTGAAGATAACACTGTTTACTTGAACACTCCTACCAACCATTGGTTTTGCATAAGGTTGAAGGTCGTATTTTTCCACTGTTGACAAAGGAACTGTGAAAAAGTCATTAGAACCTGTAGTAATTCCCACTTCAACATGAGCATATTTTTCTAATGTCTGAATGTTTTTCTTTTTGGATACTTGTTCTAGAAAGTCTATTTCTTCCTGATCTAAAAAGTAGAAGGTCCATTTATTTGATTTAAAATCTATTTGTTTCTTTGGGCTCCTAAGTCTATCTACATCAAGAGATTGCAGGGATTCTGCGTTTTTTAATTCGATGTGCTCAATCTTATGTTCACTTGTATTATTCTTTTCACAGAGAAGTAAGACTACTTCTTGTTGTATATTAGGAAATACAAGTTTCTTAAAAGATATAATATTTATTTTATTGTAAAAATGTGCAATAAAATTCCTTAATTGTTTAGCAAAAGAAACTTGCAATATCTCTGCGGGTAAAACAAAACCTATTTTACCACCATTCTCCTTTAATAGTAGAGAAGATCCTACTACAAAAGAAACCCATGCATTTGTTAATTTTGAATAAGTTAAACCAGCTTTTATAAATATATCACTGGCTTCTGCTTGTTGAAGTCTATCAAAAAATTGGTATCGAATATATGGTGGATTCCCAACAATCAAATCAAATCGTTGTAATGTGTTATTACAATATGAGTGAAAATCAGCGTTGATGATTTGTTTATTATTGAGTTGAATGGATTCAGCTTTTTCAGCTTCTAGTTCGTTTAATTCTAATGCTGTAATTGAATTATAACTAAAATTATTTTTCTTAATCTGTTTGAGAAATACACCATCACCACAACTTGGTTCGAGTATATCTGAGTTTGGGCTTCCATTAATTCCCCACCGTAAAATGAATTCAGCAACTATTTCAGGTGTATAGAATCCTCCCCTCAATTTTTCAGCTGTAGCTTCCGTTATTAGTTTCATAGATTAAGCTTTCTTTCTAGTTGTTAAATACTTAACCTTTTTTTCTGCAATTTTTAAAACTTTCTGAGCTAATTCTTCATCATCTGCAACTTTGTAAACGACAGAATCACTTAAAAATGCGATTTTTAGATCTTTATCGTTAACATTAAAAAGCTTCGATAATTTTTTGATAAATTGCACAGTTGGTTTCCTTGTGTTCTTTTCTATTTTACCAAGCATCGATATGTCCATATCAAGGGCTTCCGATACCTCACGCAATGTTAAATTCCGTTCATTACGTAGTTTTTTAATAGTATCACCAAAAGTGTCCTCGAAATCCATATATTTGGACTAAATCTGTCCAAAGTTAAATAAAGTATAGTAATAAATACAAGAGAAAAGGGAAAAAGTTTTCAACAACCAAAAGAATTTTTCACTCAATAACAATATGGAAGGGATTTCCCTCTGCATAAGGGAAAAATAAACTCAAGGTTTTTCCTGTAACATTGTTCTTTTTGAGATATGAAATTAATGTTTTCCCCCAATGAATTGTTGTAGGAATATTATGTTGTCCGGAAATTCTATCAGGATCATGACTAATTTTTAATTCATGTTCACCTACATCTTTCTTATTAATTGTGATTTTAAACCTACATCTCGCAACCTGCAAAGGTGAATTATTTGTTCTGACCACAGAAGTCCATTTTAAATCACCAAACACTGAATCTCTAAAATAAGTATTTCTGTCTATTTTTTCACTTTCAAATTTAAAGTTTGCATCGCCAAGTCTTAAAACGCCTGTTATAGCAGTACTACCGCTAACTTGTTGCGCATCCGAACTTGGCAAGTCTTTTTTTTGCCACACCAAAGAGCCTAAGTTAAACTGAAAAACATCTTTGACCTCAAGCTCATCAAGAATTTTTTTAATGTTTACATTTGCTTTGTATTTTCCGCGAAATTCTTTGGGTATTTTTGCAGTCGATCTTTTAGGAATAGTAGTTTCGAATTCCTTGTTTGCTTTTTTACCCTCTGTCGGGTTTTTCCCATGTTTCTTTATTCGAGTATTTTCAGCAGGAACAATACCTCTATCAATGAAGTCCCGAATAGTTTTTTCAGAGATTTTAAACAAGTTGGGATCATTAAATTCATATAGTCCCTTATAGTAAGTTTTTAAAGCCACCAATAATTGACTCCCTTTAGTATCCTTCTCAGAAAATTCAATTAACAAAGAGCTTTCGACGTTACCAAATAAACCTCTTGCTGTTAGATTTGACGAACCTAATATTAGTTTAATGCGTTTGTCTCCTTCAAATAAATAAATCTTCGGATGAAATATTGGAGATTCCTCCTGATAAAAGATAAAACCATTTATTTTAAGATTAAGAATTTCGGTAAGAGCTTCTTTTGAAGTTCCCTCCTCATCAATTCCGACAATTATATTTATATTCTTGAAATTCTTTTTGGCATTATTAATATGTTCTGCAAGCCCTATGATCCCAGCTTCACTAGCAAATGCTGAAATACCAGTGAAAGTATGAAAATTTTTCTGGGATAGTAGCTTAATCAAATGCTTTCCAACTGCATTAACAGATTCTGGTTCATAGCCCTGACCTAGTAAG
>Ga0172362_10002333_pt1 | contig 16514 bp, 15 predicted proteins | sample LakKivs1_kivu2a2_FD_114534 | JGI IMG/M metagenome (GOLD analysis project Ga0172362, IMG submission 114534) | Sediment microbial communities from Lake Kivu, Rwanda - Sediment s1_kivu2a2 | ecosystem: Environmental > Aquatic > Freshwater > Lake > Sediment | place: Rwanda: Western Province, Lake...
ATCTGAGCTTCGGTTTTGGGGCCTTCCTGCCCGAGACACCTCTCGCAGGACATCGCGCGGTTGGCCGCCATGCGGGCGGCCCGCGCATTGGCTCTCGCCAGCGCCAGTACCTCGGGCACGTTGGCGCCGTTCCAAAGAAGATCTCGTCTGGCGTCTGGCCATGGAACGCAGCGTGCGGCATCTTCGGGTTGTGCTCGGTGACGTGGAATTCCACCAACGCGCGAGCACGCGCCACCGAGTCCAAGCTGTTCGGGAACAACCATTGATGCTTGAGCGAGCGCCAGAACGCCTCCACGAGGGAGTTGGAGAAGGCCACCTCGACCTGCGCCAAATTGCGATCGAGGCACGCGCTGAACAAGGTGGCATCTACCTCGCCGTTCACGTTCTCCACGCCGGAATCCGCATACAACAACGGCCGCCCCGCATCCACCAGACGCTTGCCCGCCGCGAGCAACAGCTGGCACGTGTTCGACGGGTCGAAGCGCTCCGTCACCGCCCACGCCAGGATTTTTCGCGAGAAGTTGTCCACGACCGCTTGGAGGCATACCTTCCTCCCATCGATCAACTTGAAGAGGAGGGCGAGCATGGCCAGGTTGCGCATGATGCCAAGTCCCGGCCATCCCGTCTCTACGGATTCCTGCAGTCACCGACGGAGAATCGGGGTTGCGGATGAAACCTTGGCGAAGGACAGGTCTCGTTTGGCGGCCCGGCCATGGTGGCCTACATCAAACGCATGGCGCCCGCGCTATCGCTCGGCCTCGGAGGCGGCCGAGTCCGCGAGCGGCAGGGCCACGGTGAAGGTGGTTCCCTTGTCGATCTCGCTCTTTGCGCTGATGACGCCGCGGTAGCTCGTCACAAGGCGCTTGACGATAGACAGACCGAGACCGGTGCCGGTGATCTCCGAGCGCCGGGCGTTGCCGGCGCGAAAGAAATCCTCGAACAGGCGCGGCAGATCCTTCTCAGGAATGCCCATGCCGCTGTCGGCGACCGTGACCACGGCGCCAGTACCTTCGACCGCGGCGCGCACTTCCACTTTGCCGCCGCTCGGGGTGTACTTGACGGCGTTGCTCACCAGATTGCTGAAGATGCGCGCAAGGCCCTGATCCGTCGCCGCCACTATGATCGGCGTTCCCGGTGCCGCCAGGCGCAATTCCACGCCTTTGGTCGCACTCTCGGCGCTTTGTTGCTCCACCACGAAGCGCAGGGAGGACAGAAGGTCGACCTGGCGCGGTTTCTCCTGCAGATCAGGCGATTGACTCGCGGCCAAGGCGAGGAGGTCGTTGACCAGTTCGGAGAGGGACGCGAGACGGGCGCTCATGCGCGCCAGCATGCTCTTCTGCTCGGGGCCGAGGTCGCCCGCCAGGCCGTCGAGCAGCGCCCGTGCAAGCGAGAGGGTGCCGGCCAGGGGCGAGCGCAATTCGTGGGTCACGGTGCGCACGAACTGGCCGCGCGACTTCTCGGCGCGCTGGAGCTTTTCGTGGATGAGGGCGTTTTCGATGGCGGCCGCGCCTTGCGCGGCGACCGAGACGGCGAAGGCGACGTGGCTTCGCGCGAAGGCGTCGGCCGTGCCGGCGTACACGTGCAGAACCCCGAGCGGCCCGCGCCGGCCGAGCACCGGCACCACCAGCATGCTGCGAATGCCCTCGGCCGCGGCCTCGCGCGCGCGCACGACGCGCGGGTCGTGCTCGACGTCCGCGACCACAACCGGTGAGCCGGCGAGGGCCTCGCGGTCGAGCTGGGACTCGGCGAAATCGATTAGGCCGTGATCGAGGTAGTGCTCGGAAACGCCCACCGAGGCCATCATGTTGACGTGATCGCCCGTCTCCGCGAGCAGGCGAATGACCGCGCCTTTCCCCGAGAGCGCGTGCAGGGCGCTTGCCACCAGGCGGTCGAGCACCTCGTCGATCTCGAGCGACGACGATGCCGCCCGGCTGGCGAGCAAGAGGGCCGAGACCTGCAGGTCGCGCTCGCGCAGGCGAACCACGGCCAACTTCGTCATGTGTACGCTGGTGAAGGCCGCGATGGCGAAGAAGGCGATGGGCGCGGTCATGAAGCGCCAGTCGCGGTGAAACCCCGCCGGCCAGGGCAGAACGTCGTGGTGGGCGATGGCCCCCGTGCTTTCGAGCGCCGCCACCACGCACAGCGAAGCCGTGGCCAGCACCGGATAGATGTACGGCGACGGCGTCTGCAGAAGGGCGGTGACCATCAGCATGTGGATGAGGAAGAGCGCGATGGCCGGGCTCGTGACCCCGCCGGTGAAGTGCACGAAGGCCGTGATCGCGATCCAGTCGAGGGCCACCTGCGCCACCACCAGCCGCCGATACCAGCGGATGCGCTCGTCGCTTTCGAGGGCCGAGGTGCGCCAGAGGATGGCCTTGAGGAGCGCCAGGATCGCGTTGTATGCGGCCAACGTCGCGCCGAGAAGAAGCAGCGGCCGGACGGGCAGGGGAATGGCGAGCCCGTGGACGCAGAACAGGGTGAGCCCGACGACCAGGATCGACGCCAGCCAGCGCGCCTGCACCAGGCGGTTGACCGCCACGGCGAAATCCTCGGGCGCGAGCAGTTCTACCTTGGCCTGGCTCATGGGTGTCATTCCGTCTACGGCAAGATGCTATCCGGAATCCGCGTCCAATGTAATGGGGCGGCGGCGCCAGCGTCCCGCCCGAGTCGTTACGTGGTAGCCTTCCAATCATGAGCCGCGATACCACCCCCGAAGCCGAACGCGTGCAGGCGGATGTCCTGCGCCGTCTGCCAGCGGGCCGAAGGCTGGAAATTGCCTTCGAGATGAGCCAAGAGGCGCGTTCCCTCGTCAAGCAACGTCTGCGCCGGCAGCATCCCGAGCTCCACGAGGCGGATCTCGAGCGCGCGCTCGTCGAGGAGATCTATGGCATCCGGCTCGGGCGCGTCTGAGCTGCTCGGGCGCCTGGCGGCGCTGCTGGACGCGGCCGGTGTCCCGTACATGCTCACGGGTTCGTTCGCCAGCTCGCTCTTCGGCGCACCACGCACGACCCAGGACGTCGACATCGTGATCGATCCGACCCTCGGCAGCCTGGAGAGGCTGCTCGACGGCTTGCCCGAAAACGCCTACTACGTGAGCCGTGAGGCGGCGAGAGAAGCCTACGGCGCCGAGGGCATGTTCAACCTCATCGACTTCGCGACCGGCTGGAAGATCGACCTCATCATCCGCAAACGACGCCCGTTCAGCCAGCAGGAGTTCGCCCGTCGACGCTCCATGGAGATTCTGGGCACCCGTTTCTTCGTCGCGACCGCCGAGGATGTCATCGTCGCCAAACTCGAGTGGGCCAAGCTCGGCGAGTCTGAACGCCAGCTCTGCGACGTGGCGGGGATTCTTCGCGGCCAGGGTGACGATCTCGATCTCGCCTATGTCCAGGCCTGGGTGGAGTCCCTGCAGATCGTCCCCCAGTGGAATGCCGCGCGGGTACTCGCCGGCCGGTAGCACGCGGGAGCCGGGAGTGGTGCTCCAGGGAGCGTGTTATCCGGAATCCGCGTCGAGGGTAATGAGCCCCCGCCGCAGGGCATACTTGACCAGCTCGGTGACCGTGTGCAGGTCGAGCTTGCGCATGAGGTTCGCGCGGTGGACGTCGACCGTCTTGCGGCTCAGGCCGAGTTGCTCGGCAATGGCTTGATTGGACAGGCCTTGGGCGATGAGCTTCAGCACCTCGAGTTCGCGCGGGGTGAGCTCCGGGCTTTGGCTCGGCTCTTCTTCGCCCTGCACGCGGCGGACGTAGTCCTTGACCACCTTGGCGGCGACCGACGGGTCGAGGGGGATGCCGCCCGCCACCACCTCGCGCAGGGCGCGCACGAGCTCGTCGCTGGTGGCCTTCTTGAGCATGTAGCCCGAAGCGCCGCTCGCCAGAAGACTTTGCACATGCTCCTCGTCGTCGTACATGCTGAGCACCAGCACCTTGACCTCGGGCAGCTTGGCCTTGAGGGCGCGGGTGGCCTCGACGCCGTTCAAGATGGGCATCATCAGATCCATGACCACCACCTCGGGGCGCAGCTCGAGGGCGCGGCGGACCGCCTCATCGCCGTCGGCGGCTTCGCTCACCACCTCGATATCGCCCTCGCTGGCGAAGAGGGCGCGCAAGCCCTCCCGAAAGAGCGTGTGATCGTCGGCGATCAAGACCCGAATGCTCATGATGATGGTTTCTCCTTGGCGTCCCAGCCCTCGGGCAGAAGGACCACGGCATAGACCCGCGTCCCCACGCCGGGCTCGGTCACGATGTTGAAGGTGCCGCCCAGCTCACTCACACGCTCGCGCATGGAGATGAGGCCGAGCCCCCGCCCGCGCGCTTCGGCCAGATCGAAGCCGCAACCGTTGTCGACGATCTTCAAGGCCACGAAGCCGGGCTTGATCTCGAGAACCACCTCGACCTTGGTCGCGGACGCGTGCGCGACGGCGTTGGCCAAGGCCTCCTGGCCCACGCGGTAGAGTGCGATCTCGATGTGGGGCGGAAGCCGCTGGCTGGCATCGTCATCCAGATGCATGGCGATCTGCAGCCCCGGCTGGTTGGCGCGCGCCTTGGCGTACCAGCGCAAGGCCGCGGCCAGGCCCAAGTCGTAGAGCATGGTGGGACGCATGTCGTAGATCGCGCCCTTGAGTTGATCGAGGGCCTGGTGGATGAGAGACAGGGCCGGCTGCAGGCTCGGGCGCTCGGGCGAGCCCGCGGCAAGCTGGCGCTCGACGAGCCCGAGATTGAGCAGGGCCGCGGCCAGAAGCTGGCTGGTATTGTCGTGCAGCTCGCGGCCGATGCGCTGCCGCTCGGCCTCGATGGAGCCGAGCAAGCGCGCGGAGAAGTGCAGCGATGTATCCTCGATGAGGTCGAGCAGGGCGTGCGTCGAGGCGATGACGTCGGCCAGGCCCGAGGCGCGCATGCCGTCGATGGCTTGCCTGGCCCGCTGGCCGTCGCGGATGGCTTCGAGCGCGCGCGCGAGCTCGATGAGGGGGCGAAAGTGGCCCCAGAAGGCGAGGTAGTTGACCGCGAAGGTGATGAGCGCGCCGCAGGTCGAGAAGAGCAGGGCCAAGGTGGCAAGGGAGAAGCGACCGGCCCAGCGCATGGTCAACCCGGTGCCCACGATGGCGCCGAGCAGGACCACGGCCGAGTTGAGAAGCATCGTCTTCTTGAAGAGGCTAAGCCGGCGAAACCACGCGCCTGGTGAGCGCTTCTTGGTCGGCGCTAACGCATCGCTCTTGCCGGTTTCGATGCCCATCTTCGGTAGCTTACCCTATAGGATAGCCGCCGTATCCGCTATAGAGTGAAACCTCTAGACAACATCGGCTCAACCATGTAGTCTCCCGTTTGGCATAAGGTTTTCCATCTAGTCCCCCCGGCCTCGGAGTAGCTGCATGAGAGTAGGCGTTTTCCTTGGCAATTCCCTCGACGGCAGCGGGATCGACCTCGATTCCGTGGCCAAGTATGCGCAGAACCTCCCGAGCGTGGAGTACGTTCGGGTTCTGGGCACGAAGCCCAAGCTCGATCCGACGACGCTGGCTTGGGAGATCCGCCAACAGAGGCTCGACCGCATCGTCTTGGCGGGCGATTCCCCGGGCCGCTTCAAGCCCGCCTTCTCGCGGGCCTTGGCTTCCGCGGGCAGCAATCCCGACGAGGTGCAGCTCGCGTCCTTCCGCGAGCATGGCGTGGGCACGGGCCGCGAGGCCCTGGAGCGCGCCAAGGCGATCGTAGCGTGCGGGGTGCACGCGGTGCCCTTCACCTTGGTCGCGGAGCCGCAGTCCGCGGCGGTGAACCAGGCCACGCTGGTCATCGGCGCGGGCATCGCCGGCATCCAGGCGGCGCTGGAAATCGCCGACGCGGGCAAGAAGGTCTATCTCGTCGAGCGCTCGGCCACCATCGGCGGCCACATGGCGATGTTCGACAAGACCTTCCCCACCCTCGATTGCTCGGCTTGCATTCTCACGCCCAAGATGGTGGCGGTCGGCGATCACGACATGATCGAGCTACTGACCCTGTCGGAGGTCACCGAGATCTCGGGCGCGCCGGGTGCGTTTCGCGCCAAGGTGCTCAAGCACGCGCGCCGGGTGGAGATCGACAACTGCATCGCCTGCAATCTGTGCACGGAGATCTGCCCCATCTCCACCTTGAGCGAGTTCGACTCGAACCTCACCCATCGCAAGGCCATCTACATTCCCTTCCCGCAGGCGGTGCCCAACGTCTACGTCGTGGATCCTGACACCTGCACCTGGACGCTGACCGACGGCAAGAAGTGCGGCGCGTGCTTGAAGAAGTGCCCCAAGGACTGCATCAAGCTCGACGAGAAGGACGAGGTGGTCGAGCTGGAGGTGGGCAACATCGTGCTGGCCACGGGCTACGAGCTGTTCGACGCCAAGAAGGTCGAGGGCTACGGCTACGGCAAGCACCACAACGTGCTCACCTCGCTCGAGTTCGAGCGCATGACCAACGCCGCGGGGCCGACGGGCGGCAAGATCGTGCTCAAGACGCCCAAGCTCAACAAGCGCACCAAGGTCGAGGAATGGGTCGCCCAGCCGAACGGCCCGGCGCCAAGGAGCGTGGCCATCATCCACTGCGTGGGCTCGCGCGACGCCAAGTACAATCCCTACTGCTCGCGCGTGTGCTGCATGTACTCGCTCAAGTTCGCGCACCTCGTGCGCGAGAAGCTGCCGGAGGCCACCTGCCACGAGTTCTACATCGACATGCGCGCCTTCGGCAAAGGCTACGAGGAGTTCATGGAGCGCATCAAGGCCGAGGGCACGCGCGTGGTGCGCGGCCGCACCGCCTCGGTGTGTGAAGCAAACGGCCAGATGGTGGTGCGCGGTGAGGACATCCTGCAGGACAAGGTGGTGGAGTTCCCGGTCGATATGGTCATCCTCGCGGTGGGAGTCATCCCCGCGCCGGGCACGCAAGAGCTGGCGGCCAAGCTCGGGCTGCCGCGCGATCCCGACGGCTGGTTCGCCGAGCTCAACTACAACGGCGAGCCCACCCAGACCCAGCGCGGGGGTATCTTCGTGGCGGGCATGTGCCAAGGGCCGAAGGACATTCCCGACACCGTGGCACAAGCGTCGGCAGTCGCTGCGGGAGTGCTGCGCAGCATTTCGTCCGGCCACAACGCCGAAGATTTGAGCAAGCTCGGGCTTTCAGAGATCGAGGCCCGGGCGAACAAGCTGGAAGCGACGTTGAGTTTTGCCGAGTGAGGTTTGTCCATGCCCACACGCGTGAATCCCAAACTGGTGACCGAACTTGAGAGGTACGGCGCCGAGGACGTGCAGAAGTGCTACCACTGCGGCAACTGCTCGGCAGTGTGCGTGCACTCCGATGCGCTGTATTCCTTTCCGCGCAAGTCCATGCGCCTTCTGCAAATGGGACTTGAGCGCCGCATCCTGACCTCCCTCGATCCTTGGCTTTGCTACTACTGCGGGCAGTGCTCCACGCAGTGCCCGCGCGGGGCCGAGCCGGGCGCCACCATGATGAGCCTGCGGCGTTGGCTGACCGGGCGCTACGACTTCACCGGCATCTCGCGCCTCTTCTACCGGTCGTGGAAGGCCGAGCTCCTCGCCATCGTGCTCCTCGGGCTGGCCACCGCCGCGGGCTTTCTGGCCTGGGGATTCGCTCACGGGGATTTCGCCGCCTACGACGGCCCCAATGCCTTCTTGAGCAGCTCGGACATCCACATCTTCGACTGGGCCATGGCGGCCGTGCTGACCGCCCTCTTGCTCATCAATACGATCCGCATGTGGTGGTTCACCCTCGGCTCGGACAAGCAGTTGCGGGTGCCGCTTCGGACCTACCTGCGCAAGCTGCTGCTTCTGCCGACGCATTTCTTCAGCCAACGCCGCTACGCCCTTTGCGAGAAGAAGCGACCGTGGGTCATCCACCTCGCCCTCATGCTGAGCTACATGACCATGATGGTGCTGGTCATGGGCTTCGTGCGCCTGCTGCAAAGCGGACCCGAGATCGAGTGGGCCGTGCACGGTTTCGGCTATGCCGCCAGCTTCGGCTTGCTCGTCGGCATCGCGTGGTTCGTTCGCGCCCGCATCAAGCAGGCCGAGCCGCACGTGCAGCACTCGCACGAATCCGACTGGATCTTCCTGGTGCTGCTCTTGCTGGTGACCGCCACCGGCGTCACCCAGCACATTCTCCACCGCGCGGGCGAGCCGCTCGCGGCCAACGTGACCTACGTCGTGCACCTCTCGCTGGTGGTGCCCATGCTGGTGCTTGAGGTGCCGTTCTCCAAGTGGTCGCACATGGCCTACCGGCCGCTCGCCATGTACCTGTCCGAGGTCCGGCGCGAGGCCATCGCCCGCCGCGAAGCCGCCGCACCGGCGAAGGCCAATCTGGTGCCCCGTGCAGCCTGAGGGACGAACCATGGATGATCTCAAGATTGGCGTCTACGTCTGCAACTGTGGCACCAACATCGCGCATGTCATCGACGCGGAGTCGGTGCGCGCCTACGCGGCCACCCTTCCCGGCGTGAAGATCGCGCGCTCGTACCGCTACATGTGCTCGAATCCGGGGCAGGAGATGATCGTCGAGGACATCCGCAGCCAGGGCCTGAATCGCGTGGTGGTCGCGGCCTGCAGCCCGCGCATGCACGAGAAGACCTTCCGCAACGCCTGCCGCAGCGCCGGCCTCAATCCCTACCTGTGCGACATGGCCAACATCCGCGAGCAGTGCAGTTGGGTGCATTCCGACAGCGTGGCCGCCACCGAGAAGGCCATGGCTCTCACCCGCGCCGCGGTTCTGCGCGTGGCCTGCCAGGAGCCGCTTGCGGGCCTCACCGCCGAGATGTGCCCGACCACGCTGGTACTGGGCGGCGGCATCGCGGGGCTGACGGCGGCGCTGGAGCTGGCCGAGGGCGGCTTCCCGGTGGTCATCGTCGAGCGAGCCGACAAACTCGGCGGCAACCTCACACGCGTCGACCTGACCGCGCCCCACTTCGACTCGGCCCGCGACCTGGTCCGCGAGCGCATCGCGCACGTGCGCAGCAACCCCAACATCACGGTGATGCTGCATTCGGAGCTTCGCCGCCTGTCGGGCTTCGTGGGCAACTTCACCGGCGAGATCACGACCAACGGGGGCAAGCCCACCCACGTCAAGCTGGGCAACGTGGTGGTGGCCACGGGCTACAAGGAATTCGACGCCGGCCGCGTCACCCACTTCGGCTACGGCAAGCTGCCCAACGTCATCACCTCGTTCGATTTCGAGCGCATGCTGCGCGCGGGCCGCATCGAAACCAGGGACGGCCGCCTGCCCCAGTACGCGGCCATCATCCACTGTGTGGGCTCGCGCAGCGAGGAATTCCACGGCTACTGCTCGCGCGTGTGCTGCATGACCGCGCTCAAGTATGCCAACGAGCTCAAAAGCGCCATTCCCACCTGCTACGTCTCGGACCTGTACATCGACATGCACGCCTTCGGCAAGGGCTGCGAGGACTTCTACAAGCGCAGCTCCGAGGTCAAGACCATGTTCCTCATGTACGGCAAGGGTGACCACCCAGTGATTCGCCGGGCCGGGTCGGGCGACGATTGCGACATGCTCATCGAGGTCGAGGAGAGGCTGTCCGGCGAGCACATCGAGATCCCTGCCGACCTCGTGATCTTGCTGGTCGGCATGGAGGCGCGCAAGGACGCCACCGACGTGGCCCGCCTGGTCAACATCAGCCAGGACAAGAGCGGCTGGTTCATCGAGAGCCACCCCAAGCTCGACCCGGTGGCCACCACCACCGACGGTGTGTACATCGTCGGCACCTGCGCCTCTCCCAAGGATATTCCCGACACGGTGGCGCAGGCGCGGGCGGCGGCGGCGCGCATCCTGGCCAAGATCGCCAAGGGCAAGATCGAGATCGACGGCGTGTTCGCCGAGGTGCGCGAGGAGCAGTGTTCGGGCTGCCGCATGTGCAACGAGCTGTGCCCGTACAGCGCCATCGAATTCGACGCCGACAAGCGGCGCAGCCACGTCATCCCGGCCGCGTGCAAGGCCTGCGGCGCCTGCGTCGCGGCTTGTCCCTCGGCCGCCATCAAGGGTCGCCACTTCACCGACACGCAGATCTTCGCGCAAATCGAGGGGGTGCTCTTATGAGCTACGAACCCAAACTGGTCGGATTCCTGTGCAATTGGTGCTCGTACACCGGCGCCGACCTGGCCGGCACGAGCCGCATCCAGTATCCGCCCAACATCCGCATCATCCGCGTGATGTGCTCGGCGCGCATCGACCCGAGCTTCGTCTTGCAGTCGCTCGGCAAGGGCGCCGACGGGGTGCTCATCTGCGGCTGTCACCCCGGCGACTGCCACTACTCCGAGGGCAACTACAAGGCCATGCGGCGCTACCCCTTGCTCAAGCGCCTGCTCGACGCCTACGGCATCGAACCCGAGCGGGTGCGCCTGGCATGGGTCAGCGCCAGCGTGGGCCAGCGCTTCGCCGACGTGGTCGCGGACATGACCGAGCGCCTGCGCGCGCTCGGGCCGTGTCGGGTCAAGACCGCGCTGCAGACGGATCAGATCGAGAGGTGACCCGTGGCCACGAAGAAACTCCAAGTTGCGCTCTACTGGGGGGCCGCGTGCGGCGGCTGCGACGTCGCCGTCCTCGACACCAACGAGTTCATCCTCACCGTGGCCGAGGTCGCCGACATCCGCCTGTGGCCCATCGCCGCCGACGGCAAGTACAAGGACATCGAGGCCCTGGCCGACGGCGAGCTCGACCTGAGCTTGTACAACGGCGCCGTCCGCAACAGCGAGAACGAGCACATCGCCAAGCTCTTGCGCAAGAAAAGCAAGCTGTTGGTGGCGTTCGGCTCTTGTGCGCACATGGGCGGCATCCCCGGGCTCGCCAATCTGGTGAGCAAGGAAGACATCTTCGCCACCGCCTACATGGCCAACGCCTCCATCGAGCCCGGCAACAAAGTGGTGCCGCGCCCCACAACCCAGATCAACGGCCACACCTTGGAGATTCCGACCTTCTACCGGCGGGTCTACCGGCTGTCCGACGTCGTCGATGTCGACTACTTCGTGCCCGGCTGCCCGCCCGAACCGTCGCAGATCAAGAATGTGCTGCTGGCCGTGGTCAAAGGTGAATTGCCGCCCAAGAAGTCGGTGGTCGGCGCGAGCGAACGTACGCTGTGCGACGACTGCACCCGCAAGAAGACAGAGAAGAAAGTCAAGCGCTTCTACCGACCTTGGGAGATCATTCAAGACTCCGAGCGCTGCCTACTCGAACAGGGGATCGTTTGCATGGGTCCGGCCACCCGCTCGGGCTGCGGCGTGCGCTGCCCGAACAGCAACCAGGGCTGCCGCGGCTGCTACGGCCCCGGCCCCGGAGTGGTCGACCACGGGGCGAAGTTCCTGTCGGCACTCTCTTCCATCATCGACAGCAAGGATCCGAAGGAGATCGACGCCATCCTGGGTACGCTGCCCGACTTCGTCAGCATCGCCTACCGCTTCGGTCTGCCGGCGTCCATCCTACAACGGAGGCACGGGGCATGAGTCGCACCATCAAGATCGATCCCATCACCCGCCTCGAGGGCCACGGCAAGATCGACATCCATCTCGACGACAGGGGGGCGGTCGAAGACTGCTTCTTCCAGATCCCCGAGCTGCGCGGCTTCGAGCGCTTCGTCGTGGGCCGACCCATCGAGGAGCTGCCGCGCATCGTGACCCGCATCTGTGGCGTGTGCCCGGCCAGCCACCACATGGCGAGTGCCAAGGCGGTGGACGGCTGCTTCGGCGGCGAGGTGCCGCCCGTGGCGCACAAGCTGCGCGAGATGTACTACCAGGCCCACTTCATCCACAGCCACATCGCGCACTTCTATGCCTTGGCCGCGCCCGACTTCGTGTGCGGGCCGGACGCCGATCCCGCCGTGCGCAACATCCTGGGCGTGGTGGCCAAGGTGGGGCTCGGTATCGGCGGACAGGTGATCAAGGCGCGCGCCCTGGCTCAGGACATGCAGCGAATCATCGGCGGGCGGAGCACGCACCCCGTGTGGTGCCTTCCCGGCGGCGTATCCAAGGGCCTGTCCAAGGCCGAACTCGCCGAGATCAAGCCCATGGTCGCCGAACTGTCCAAGTTCACCGACTTCTCGCTCAAGCTCTTCAAGGACGTCGTGCTCGGCAACCCGGCCTACGTCGAGCTGATCCTCAAGGGGCCGTACACCCTCGACGTGCACAACATGGGCCTGGTCGACACGAACAACGCGCCCAACTTCTACGACGGCCAGGTGCGCGTGGTGGATTTTCAGGGCAAGGAGGTCTGCAAGTATGAGGCGGCCGACTACCAGAAGTACGTCGCCGAGCACGTGGAGTCGTGGACCTATCTCAAGTTCCCCTACTTGAAACAGCGAGGCTGGAAGGGCTTTCGGGAAGGCGTCGACACCAGCATCTACTGCGCCACCCCGCTTGCACGCCTGAACGTGGCCGACCGCATGGCCACGCCGCGCGCCCAAGCCGCGTTCGAGGAGATGTTCAGGACCTTGGGTGGGCATCCGTGCAAGGCGCTCCTGGCGAACCACTGGGCGCGCCTGGTCGAGATGGTGCAGAACGCCGAGACGCTGGAGCGCTTCTGTGCCGACCCCGAGATCACCTCCGACAAGTACCGGGTCGTGCCGGAGAGAATCACCGGCGAGGGCATCGGCATCGTCGAGGCCATGCGCGGCACCCTGACCCACCACTACAGCTGCGACGACAAGGGCATCTGTACCAGCGCCAACCTGATCGTCGGCACCACCAACAACAACGCGCCCATCCAGATGGTGACCAAGAAAGTGGCGCAGTCCCTCATCAAGCCGGGCAAGGAGCCCGACCAAGGCATCCTCAACATGGTCGAGATGGCCTTCCGCGCCTTCGATCCCTGCTACAGCTGCGCCACGCACTCGCTGCCCGGCCAGATGCCGATGGAGATCCAGATCTGGCAGGGTGGGGAAGTTCGGCGCCGGTTCGCGCGATGAAGACCCTGCTCCTCGGCATGGGCAACCCCATCCTGTCCGACGATGCCGTCGGTCTGCGCCTGGCTGCGGACATCGGCCAAAGGCTCGCGGGGTTCCCTGACCTGACGGTCCAGTCCGATTGCAGTGTGGGTGGCCTCGAGCTGCTCGACGTGCTTTCGGGCTACGCGCGCGTCGTCGTGTTCGACTCGATTCAAACCGTAGGCGGCCTTCCTGGTCAATGGCACGGATTCGACGCGACCGCGCTTTGCGACACCATGCACCTGACCAACGTCCACGATGCCAACTTCGCAACCGCCCTGGAACTCGGGCGGCGCCTCGGCATGCCGCTCCCGGAGCCGTCGGCGATCCACATCTTCGGCGTCGAGGTCACGGACACGAGCACCTTCTCCGAACGCATGACCCCTGCCCTCGAGGCATGCTTTCCCGCTTTGGCGGACGCCATCTTCGCGGAAACGTGCCGGTTGATGCTGGGAACCCTCCCAGGGTTCCCATTACAACGAGCAAGCCCACCGTAGTCACAGCAGCCGATTGCGAGGTGTTTCAGTGCCTCCGTCGGAGAACGAACGGTGGTGAATGATGCGGGCTAGCGCAGCGGATTTTCGTCGAGGAGCCCGCGCTGCTGCGCCCGGGTAGGACGAGGCGACGGGGTTGCGGGGGCCTGGGCGGGGGGTTCAGGAGAAGGTTTCGCAGGAGCGGGTGCGGCCGTCGGCTCGACCGGCTTGGCTGGCGCCGCGGCTGTCGGCGTCGCCAGAAGCTCGGGAACGCGGCCGGTCTTGGGGCGCGGCCTGCCGCTGCCGCGTGGGGGAGGGGACTTCGCCGGTTCGAGCTTTTGCGCCGCTTCCGCCTGCGCGTGGGATTCGTCGGAGGCGGCCGGCGCGGGTTTCGCCGGAACGACCGGTGGCGGTTCGAGGGTAGGCGCAGGCCGCATGGTTTCCACCGGGCGCGAGACCGGCGGCGCCCCGCTTCTGGCTCGCAGAAGCAGGATGGCCGCGACGAGTGCGACCACGGCTGCGGCCAGCACCAGGGGCAAGGGCCAGGTGGCGCGGCGTCTACTCCCCGGCAGGGTGCGTTCCGCCACCATCGACCGGTTGCGGATCTCGATCGGCGCGATGGATCTCGCCACGCCTGCGGATTTCGTGGCCATGCTGTGCTCGGGCCAAGCGTCCAGCGCAGCGTCGAGCCGCGCGCCCAGCTCCTCGGCGCTGGCCGGTCGCAAGGCTGCATCCTTGGCCAGACAATCGAGAATCACGCGCTCCAATTCGGGCGGCAGCGGGCGGTAGTGCGACGGGGGTGGGGGCGGTTCGGAGACATGCTGCAACGCCAGCTCGGTGATCGCCGTCCCCGCGAAGGGATAACGCCCGGTGAAGATCCGGTACAGCATCACCCCGAGGGCATAGATGTCGGTGCGTGCGTCCACCGGGCGGGCCAGGCACTGTTCCGGCGACATGAAAAGCGGCGTGCCCAGCACGGCTCCGGTGTGGGTGAGATGGGTGTGCGTGGGATCGAGCAGCTTGGCGATGCCGAAGTCGAGCAGCTTGACGTAGGACTCGCCGTGCGGCGGCCGCGCGATCCAGATGTTCTCGGGCTTGAGATCGCGGTGCACGATGCCTACCCGGTGCGTGGCCTCGAGCGCGCCACACACCTGATGGAGAAGGCGCCGAATCTCGTCCGGGCGCAGATGTTCGTGCTCGATGGCGTCGGCCAGGCTCTCCCCGTCGAGAAACTCCATCACGAAGTAGAGACGGCCGTCGGGCAGTTGGCCGAAAGAGAAGACGTCGATGATGTGGGGGTGGTGGATGAGGTTGGCCGCGCGCGCCTCCTCGACGAATCGGCGCAGAAGCTCGGGGTTGGCCGCGCAATGGGCGGCCAGCACCTTGATGGCCACGCGCTTGCCGATGGTGGGCTGCTCGCCCGCGTAGACCGCGCCCATCCCGCCTTCGCCCAGCTTGCGCCCGACCACGTACTCGCCGAGCTCGGTGCCGGGCGCGAGCTCGACCGGGATGGGCTGCGCGATCACCGCGACCGGTGCGGACGCGCCCGGCGGCCCCGCGGGTCGCGCGGGTATCAGCGTGGGCGCGACCTCGGTTTCCGCCAGACCGAGGGTCGCCGCCCCCGGCTCCTGCTTGGGTGCCGGTCCCCCTCCGTAGTGTCGCGTCTGCTCGGCCATGGCCAACAGCCGCGATTATGCTGGCCGCGAAGCTTTCCGTCCATGGGGTGGATTTGCGCGGATTTGCGCCTATTCGCGGCTTCCTGGTCGGATTCGCCGAACCGCGCTACCATCGTCGGTGCATGAAGGCCGCTGCCACCTCTCCGACCGCTCAACCCCGGGAGGGTTCTTGCGATCTCCCGGGGCGGGAAGCAACCGGGAAAGCCTGCGGGACCGGTCGCGTTTCATCGAGCTTGCCGCCTACCTCGCCGGATCTCGTCCTGGACCGAACGCGACCGTATTTCCTGTGGTGGACGGATGCCACGGTAGGGGATTTGCGTGCCCGGCTCGACGACCCCGACCTCGAAACGCGCGCCTATTGGATGGGCGCCCTTTTGCGTGAAGCGAACACGCGCGACGTCTGGCTCTACGTGCGGCCGGACCAGATCCGGGAGCTGTGGCCCCGGCTTGTACGCTACCTCGGTCGCGCGCGGGACATGTGGGCATACCTCCTGGAACTGCCGCGCCCCGAGTGGCCGCCCCGAACCGCCCTGGCCAAGGATCGCGATGGTGCAGAGTAGCGGCCTCGATACGCGTGTGGTTTCAGAAGCCGGCGCATCTTTCATTCGTGCCTGCCAGTCGCGCGTGGCCTGCCATCTGGGCGGCGGGGCTGCCCTCGCCGGCGCGTATCTCCACCACCGGCTCTCGGCCGACGTCGATCTGTTCGTCCACGACCGCGCAAGCCACCGGCTTCTGGTCGATGCACTTCCCGACCTTGGACGCGCCCCTCCCGGGATTTGCTGACGTGAAGCTGAACTAGGCGTCTGGCACCTACTTCGGGAATCAGGCGTCTGGCACCTACTTCGGGCACCTACTTCGGAAGCTATCGGCCAGAGCTTCAACGGGCCGGTTTCTCGCCTCCGCCCCGTAGCTTGGTCAGGTCGATGTCCTCGGCCTCGTCGAGCATGCGGTACAGGCGCTGGCGGCTGATGCCCAGGACCTGGGCCGCTTGCTTGACGTTGCCGTGGGCGTCGCGCAGAGCGGAGAGCATGGTTTCCATATCGGGCTCTGCATTTGCCGGGCCGACTTCCTTGCGCTCGACATCCTTGCGTTCGGCCTCCGGGCGCTCTGTCGTCCCTGGCCGCGCAAACCGCGCCGGCAGGTGCGCGGCCAGCAAAGCCTCCTCGTGGCCATGCAGGGCCCAGAGCTGGCGCGCCAGGCGGTCGAGCTCGCGCAAGTTGTAGGGCCAGTCGTAGAGGCACAGGGCCTCGATGAGGGCCGCATCCACCGCGGGCGCGGGCCCCTTCCGGCCGGCCAAGAAGTGCATGAACAAGAAGGGCAGCTCCTCCACGCGCTCGCGCAGGGGCGGCAGCTCGACCGCGAGCCCGTCCAGGCGCGCGAACAGGTCGGCGCGGAAGCGTCCGGCCGCCACCGCCTC
>Ga0172362_10002335_pt1 | contig 16507 bp, 15 predicted proteins | sample LakKivs1_kivu2a2_FD_114534 | JGI IMG/M metagenome (GOLD analysis project Ga0172362, IMG submission 114534) | Sediment microbial communities from Lake Kivu, Rwanda - Sediment s1_kivu2a2 | ecosystem: Environmental > Aquatic > Freshwater > Lake > Sediment | place: Rwanda: Western Province, Lake...
CGAATCCCTTATCCGCGCGCTTCCCGGCGAGGACGGGTCCTTTCTGCTCGACGCGCCCTCCGAATGGCTCCAACAGAGACACCGTCCGTTCTGTTGGGCCGGGGGTTCCATGCTCTTCGGATGGGGGCCCAAAAAGGTCCTTCGCGTCGACTCCGCAAACGTCCCGGACGACCCTTTCGCGCCGGTCGACGCCGCTTCGCGCCTGCTCGACGAGCGCGCCGCGGCCATCGCCGTCGGCTACGTCTCGTACGACATGGGCGGCTACTGTGAGCCCTCCGCGGCCTCGCGTCATGCCCCCGACTCCATGCCGCTTCTCTACCTTGCTCTCTACGACGAGTACTTCACGTACGATCCCGCCTCCGGACGCCTGGCGCGACATACGGCCGCCAGCCGCCGCGGGGACGCCGGGCCCCTGAGGCGCGAAATCCTGCGGCGGGCGTCTTCGCGGGCCGCTCCGGCCGCAAAGCCGCCTGCCCCGCGCGCGACCTCCAATTTCACCCACGGGGAATACATGGACGCCGTAAGGGCCGCGCGCGAGTACATACTCTCCGGCGACATCTACGAGGTCAACCTCTCGCAGCGCCTGTTCGCCCCCTATTCGGGCGACCTCGCCGAACTCTACCTGCGCCTGCGACGTTACAACCCCGCCCCTTACGCGGCGTTCTTACGCGTCGACGACGCCGCGATACTCTCGTCGAGCCCCGAACTCTTCCTGCGCGTCGAACACGGCAGAGTGACCACGCGCCCCATTAAGGGGACGGCGCGGCGTTGGGAAAGGCCCCAAGATGACGACGCCGCGGCGCGCTCGCTTACCTCTTCCGTCAAGGACAACGCCGAACTCGCCATGATAATAGACCTCGAGCGTAACGACCTCGGCCGCGTCTGCCGCTACGGGAGCGTCCTCGTCGCCGAGAAGAGCCGCGTCGAGACGTTCGCGCGCGTCCACCACCTCGTCTCCACCGTACAGGGCCGCCTTCGTCCGGGCACGAGTCTCGCCGCCGTGCTCAACGCCACCTTCCCGGGCGGCTCCATAACCGGCGCCCCCAAAATCCGGGCCATGCAGATTATCGACGAACTCGAGCCCTGCCGCCGCGGCGTCTACACGGGCTCGATAGGCTACATCCTGCCCGGCGGACGCGCCGAGCTCAATATCGCCATCCGGACCATCGTCCATCGTATGGGCATACTCGCCCTGCAGGTGGGCGGCGCCGTGACCTCCGACAGCGACCCCGAAGCCGAGTACCAGGAGACGATCGCCAAGGCCGAGGCGATGTTGGCCGCCGTCGGCTCGAGCGCCCCCGGCCCAGAGGGGCCGCCTGCGAAGGAGCGCCGCTGTGACACCTGAGGGCCCCGAATACCTGATTGTCGATGCCGCCGGGCAGCCGCTCGAACCTGCGCTTCTCCCATTTGATTCGCTCTGCCTCGGGCGCGGCCTCTTCGAGACGATGCTCGTAATCAATGGGAACCTCGTCTTCGCCGACCGACACGAGGCGCGTCTGGCCGCTTCCTGCGCCGAGTTGTCCATCGCATCGGCAAACGAGGTCCGGGCCTTCATGGGCGCCGCGGCGGATTTCGCGGCAGCCGCCGAGCATCCAAGGGCGCGCCTCAGGATCGCCGCCTTCGCCGCGGCGCCCTCCGCCGCCCCCGCCGCAATCATCGCGCTGGCGCCCTGCGCTTCACCCCCCGACGCCGTCAGCCTCGCCGTAAGCGACGTCGTCCGTAACGCCGGCGACCCTCTCGCGGCGCACAAGACAGTGGACTATCTGGCCAACGCCCTCGTCCGCCAGCGCGCGCTTGACGAAGGCTCCTACGACGGCATCGTAATAGACGGCGACGGCAACGTCGCCGAAACCGCCACCGCCAACATCTTTCTCGACCTCGGCGGCGGCCTCGTGACGCCCGCCCTCGGCGCCATCCTGCCCGGCATAATGCGCGCATGGGTCCTCGAAACGGCACCGCGTCTGGGCGTTGCCGTCGACGAATGCAAAGTCCCGGCCGAGGCGCTTTCCACCTGCAACTGCGCCTTCATCACGAACTCGCTCATCGGCCTTGTGGGCGTCTCGCACATTGCGGGCCGCCCGCTTCGAAGCGCCGCGGCAAACCCATCGTTTTCCCGCCTTTTCGAGGCCTGGCACGAAGCCCTCGACTCTCTCGCCGGGTAACGCCCGCTTGCGGGATGCGCCGCCCCTCGTTTAGGGTGCGCGCTTGTCCGCACTTGTCCGTACCGTATAATAGCGTTTGACTTGCGGTCGAGGGGTGTTTCGGCGGCGGCCGCGGGAAGGGCCGCCTTTGTGCTCGAAGGCACTCGTTCGGGGAACTCAGGGCGTCCCATGCCGGTCATAAGCCCGGCCGGACAATCTCGAACCACCTGAGGGGAAGTCTATGCGTTTTCTCGTCGCAATGCCGCTCTACAACGAGGAGCGTTATATCGAACGGGTCCTGCGTTGCGCGATGAAGTTCGCCGACGACATCCTCGTCGTCAACGACGGCAGCAGCGACCAGGGCGCCCAGAAAGCCCGCGCCATGGGCGTCGAGGTCATCGACCATCCCACCAACTACGGCTATGGCCGCGCTTTGAGCGATGCCTTCGCGTACGCCGCCGGCAAGGGCTACGACGTCGTCATCACGATGGACGCGGACCTTCAGCACCTTCCGCGCTACATACCGGCTTTCTTGTGGGCCATCCCCGACTACGACATAGTAAGCGGCAGCCGGTACCTCGTCGGTCAGCCGGAGGACACCAGCGCTCCAGCCGAACGAAGAAAGGTGAACAGGATCGTCACCGAGATCGTGAACTGCTATACCGGCTTCGGCCTCACCGATTCCTTCTGCGGCTTCAAGGCGTACAAAGTCGACGCGCTTCGCCGTCTCGACCTTTGCGAGGACGGCTACGCCATGCCGCTCGAACTATGGATCCAGGCCGCCGCCCACGGCCTTTCCGTAAAGGAGATCCCGGTAAGCCTCGTCTACGTCGATCCGACCAGGACCTTCGGCAACAATCTCGACGATGCCGCCAAGCGCCTCGCCTATTACAGGAGGGTCATAGAGCGTGAGGTCAAGCGCGCCGGCTTGTCGCCTCTCGCCGGGTCCCTGGCGCACTCTTCGGGTGGTGAAGATGAAGTATGCTGTACCCCGGGAGAATAGGCAATACGCCGCCTGGCCGGCCGTCGAGTCGCTCTGCGGCCTCGTAGCCGGCAATGTCAAGACCCTTCGCTCGTCCAACCTCAGCGTCCTCGACAAGCCCTTCCTGGAGTTCCGCTCGCAGTGCATTCGCGACGCCTTCGCCGCCGCGGGTGTCTACGCCGGCCGGATGCGCCTCCCCTCCCCTGCCCCGCCGCGCGGGGCGATCATCGCCACCGGGCACCAACCGGAGTTTCACCACGCGGGAGTCTGGATAAAGAACCACCTTGCCGCGAGGCTCGCGCGCGCCGTCGGCGGCGCTTCGCTCGACCTCGTCGTTGACAACGACGTCCCGAAACACCTCTGTCTCATGATGCCGGTGGGCGGCCCCGGCAATGCCCGCCGTGTCGCAGTCGCTTATGCCCAGCCGAGGCCCGACGTGCCCTACGAGGAGTATCCCCCGCAGATCGCGGATTCCGACGCCCTGAAAAGCGAAGTGGAAAGAGCCGCGTCCGGTATGCCTTACGCGGACGAGGCCGGCGACCTTGTCGCCCGCATCGGGAACGCCGATGGGTCGGGCAACTCCATCGCGGACGTCGTCACCGCCGTGCGCGTCTCCTACGAGCGCGAATGCGGCCTCGCCAACGCCGAAGTCCCCATGTCGCGCCTCGCCTGTACGCCCGCTTTCGGAGTTTTCGTGCAGTCGCTCTGCCGGGAGGCGCCGAGGTTCCTTGAGGCCCACAACGCCGCCCTGGCCGAGTACCGCAGGGACAATCACATCCGCTATCGCGTGAATCCCGTCCCGGACCTCGCGACGCGCGGCAGCCTCGTCGAGGTACCCTTCTGGGTATGGCTCCCGGGCGGGCGCCGCAGCCGGCTCTTCGTCGAGGTCAAAGGGCCCACCGTTCACCTCTACGCCGGCGGCGCGAAAGTTGCATCCGTCTCGGGCGAAACTTCATCCGAAGCAGCCGCCTCTTGGTCGGTCCTCTCGGCTTCCAAAGTGAAAGTGAGACCCCGGGCGCTGTCCACGACGATTTTCGCGCGCCTGTTTCTCTCGGACCTTTTCATCCACGGTATCGGCGGCGCAAAATACGACGAGGTCACCGACCGCATCATCCGCACCTTCTACGGCATCCAGCCGCCGGCATACGCCGTGATTTCAGCAACGCTGACTGTCGACTGGCCTTTCGCCCCAGCCGATCGCCGCGAGGTAACGCGCCTCGCACGCTTCTTGCGGGACATCAAGTACAATCCCGACCGGCTGCTCGACCCCTGCCCGTCGGATTGTGCCGCGCTTGTCGCGCGCAAAAGAAGCCTCGTTGCCCGTGCCGCGCCGGACGCGGACGGACGCAGGCAGAAATGGCAGAGCATCAGGGACACGAACGACGCCCTCGCGGCGCGCCTTGAGCCAGTCAGGGTGCACAACCAGCGCGAGTTGCAGGAACTCCAGAAGAGCATCGCGGCCGACGATATCCTCTTCGGCCGCGAGTATTCGTGCTTTTTGGTGGGGGCGGCCCGCACCGTCTCGTTCTACGACGAGGTCCTGGCGCCGCTCGTCAGATCCTGTCCAGAAGGATGAGTATCCCAAGGACGACAAAGAGCGTGCCGGCCCCCCTGTTTATCCATACGGGCGCCACCAGCCGGCTCAGCGCCCCTCCGAAGGCCGTCCCAATGAGCGCCGCAAGCACCAGCGCCAGCGCCGACCCGGCGAAGACCGAGACGAGCGAATGTCCCTTTGCCGCGAAGTTGAGCGTCGCCAGCTGCGTCTTGTCGCCCAATTCCGCCACGAACACGGTCCCGAAAGTTACGAAGAAAGCATTCCACTCCCAGGTCATCGCCGCCCCCTGTCAGAATTCCATTTTTTCGAACTGCATCCTTCCGAGGTTGAGGAAGAAAACGCTCGTACTCGCCCCTATCAATGTGCTCAGGCCCAGGTAGCCCGCCAGCGCCTTGTAGTAGAAGAACACGTCCGTGGCCCTGCGGGCGAACGCCAGGTGATACGGCAGGCCGATAAGCACCACCATCGCCGCTATGTACAGCATCGACACGATGAGGTTAAGGGTGCCGCCGAAACCAGCGACGATCTTCGCGGGATTATCCTCCTTGAGGTTCGGGTACCGCGCGCCGAGGCCCACCGCGATTGCGGCAAGCCCCGCGCAGATGGCCAGCACCAATACAGCGTGTCCCAGCCACATGCTCGCCGGGAACTCGAGCATCCAGTCGGACAACAGTATCAGCGCTTCGCTTATCGCCAGCGACCCGAAGAACGTGAAGTAGAATTTCCCGTAGAGGATCTGCTTGCGCTCGATGGGCGCGAGGCCCAGCACCCAGAACTTCTTTCCCTCGAGGCTCAACAGCGGAAATATGAACCGCCCCGTGAACGTCGAGAGCACCAGGCACGTCGCGGCCAGGTTCAACAGCGATATGGCGCTCTTGGCCTCGTCGACGCGCAGGTCGTATCGCAGGCTTCGGATGTTGCTTATGTATATGGCGAGGACGCCGAAGAATATCAGCACCTGGCTCCACTGGGTCGTGTCGCGCACAAAGGTCTTAACGTCCTTCACGACGAAAAGCCTTATCTCCCGCGGCAAAAAGAAGAACGCCGCGTCCACGAGCCGCGCCAGTACCTGCCGCCCCCTGCCGGCCCGCGCCGCGTCCGCCGAATGAGACCTGGAGAAACTGCGCCAGAAAAGCCGCCGGCTGGCCGCCTGCGCTATGCTCGTGACAAACAGCGAATTGCTCAGGATGACCGTCAGGTAGAAGAGCGCCCGTTTCGGCTCGGACCTCGCGAGGCTCAGCACCCCTTTCGACAGCCACAGGCTCGGCAGAAACGCGTTCTGCGTGAACGAAACCTTCCCCGTCAGCCTCGCCAGGTCGCTGTAGCCGAACGAATACCTCGGCGCCGCGCCCGCGACGTACTTTATCCCCGCGATGACCGTGAACAAAAGAGCGGCCACCGCCAGCGCCGCCAAGAGCTTGAAACGCGACCTCGGCACAAACGTCACCACCAACACCGACACGAGGCTGCCTATCCCGGCCGGTATGGCTACGAAAATGACGAACATCACCAGCGCCGCCGGGTAGAAATACCACGGCACGCCGCGGTTGTAGCCGAACGCGACGATTATCGGCACCGCCATGTAGATGAAGGCCCACGAACTGTACAGCACCGTCTCGAGGTACTTGTACATGAAGATCGCCTCTTCGCGCACCGGCAGCGTCAGCAGGAAATCGACCTCGTTGGACCGGTAGAGGCTCCCGTACACCAGCACCGCGTTCGAGAACACCAGCATCACCAATAACGACAGAAAGAACAGACTGAATACGATCCCCACCAGGAGGTTCTCGAACGCCGGCACCTTCGAGATGAAGACGAACGCCTCCCTGAACCCCCAGAAAAGCGCCACCCAGAACGCCAGCGCGAAGACCGTGATGAACGCCATCTTGAGCCGCGATTCCCTGCGTATCGCCGCTATGGCGTTGGCCAAAGTCCTCGCCCTCACGCCGAGGATGATCCCGAGATCAGACACTCGCGCCCTCCGTAATCGCCAAAAACACGTCCTCGAGCCTCCCCTCGACGCGCGACCTCTGCTGGAGTTGGCCTATGCTGCCGAGCGCCACGAGGTCTCCCCTGTCGATGATGCCCACCCTGTCCGCCAGGTCCTCCGCGACGCTCAGTGTGTGGGTCGACATGAATATCGTCATGCCGCCTCTGGCCTTGTCGCGCAACATGTTCGTGACCGCCCGCGCGCTCTTCGGGTCGAGCCCAACCATCGGCTCGTCTATCACCAGCACCCGCGGATCGTGCAGCAGCGCGCTCGCCATGACCACCCGCTGCTTCATGCCGTGCGAATAGCTCTCGGCCAACTGGTCCGCGAACTCCTCCAGCTCGAAGACCTCCACCATCTGCGCCACCTTGAACTCGGCGATGTCCGGTTCGAGCCTGTACAGGTCCGCGATGAAGCGCAGGAACTCGCGGCCGCTGAGTTTGTCGTAGAGGTACGGCTGGTCCGGCACGTAACTTATCGTTTCCTTCGCCAGCACCCCCTGGGACGCGATGTTGTACTCCGAGACCCATATCGATCCGGCCGTGGGTCGCAGGAGCCCCGTTATCATCTTTATAGTGGTCGTCTTGCCGGCGCCGTTGGGGCCCAAAAACGCGAATATCTCCCCAGCCTCGATGTCAAGGCTCAGGTCCCGTACCGCGCACTTCCGGCCGAAGTACTTCGTCACGTTCTTGAGTTTGATCATCGCCCTCACTCTCCCTGTAGACAAGCGTATACCCGAGCGGCGTCTCCTGTTTGAGGATCACCCCGTCTTCGGTGGCCCACGCCGCCAACTGCGACGTCCCCCAGTTCATGACGAGCTTGTAGGTCTCCATTCTCCTCTTGGGATCGCCCTTGCGCAGGCTCAACTCGAGCGTCTCTTTCCCAACCACCTGCACCTCGGCCGTGGTGAATTTCTGCGACAGGGGATCCAGCATCTTCGTGCGCCAAGTCTGGCCCACCTTGAGCCGCGACCCCGCGGAAAAAGGCTCGAAATAGGACGATATGACACCGTTCTCGTAGGGCAGGTCGTACTCGTACTGCTGCCTGTTGAGAACGACGGAGAGGATGAGCCTGTCTCCGATCCGCACCCCCGACACGTCCGCGCGCTTGCCGCCGATGCTGGCCGCAAGCGCGAGCTTCGTGAGTTCCCTGGTCTCGTCGAGGTAGACCTGCGTGGTCGCCTTCACGGGCGTCACGAACATGCCCACCTGCAGGTCGACGTTGGTCACGTTTGATATCGTGTAAGTGCCGTCCGCGGAAGGGGTGATCGTGGTTTGGCTCGTGCCGACCTCGGTGTCTCCCTTGAGCACCACCATGTCGCGGACGATCGGCGCCTCGACCCCCCGCAGCACCGCGTCGTATCCGTTGCCCGCCTTCACCGTATAATCGGGCAGGACGTCGTAAAAGACCAAAAACCCCATCATCACGAGCCAAAATGCCGTTGACAGCCACAAACCCCATTTGTTCATCTGTGCCTACCTCGCACGATCCCCGCATCCCCTCATTATGAGCACCCGGTGCCCGCATCTCAACGCCAAACCGCCTTGACTGGGACGCCCTCCGGCGGTATTCTCGTGTCTTGTTCTTTCAACAGTCTCTACGTTAGATGGAGTCGAAAAGTTCCCCGAAAAGTTCCCTACGGTGACGCCAAGGCTGTCAAACGCCACAAGATCGGCGCTAAGGAGGCCCAGCAGCACGCGTGCAGGCGCCGTCTGCTGAAACTGGCCATATGGCTCGGCGTCGTTCTTGCCGCACTTCTCGTCGCGATCGCCGTGGGCTTACTCTGGAAACCCGCCGGTGCCGATCTTGAGGGCCCGAGGCCCGCTTTCGTCCAGGCCCTCACGGACAGCCAAATCCCCCTGGCGGGGACCTCCCTGTGGGCGCAGGGCCGCGCCACGCTTACGATCACCGAAGGTCAACTCGCCGACTTGGCCGGCGCCGCCTTGAACCGCGCTGACGCGTCCGTTCCGGCCCCCGTTTCCCGCGCCGTCGCCAGAAACGTCCCTCCATGGGTGGAAAGCGTATCGGGCTGCGCCATTTCGCCCCGCGCCGTGACGCTCTACGTCAAATGTAGGAAAGTATTCACGTTCTACGTTACCGTCTCCGGGCAACTGTCCGCCAGGCGGGACGGCAGCCTCGTATGCAGGATTGGCTCGCTCGCGGTCGGGCTTTTCCGCGTTCCGTCGAGCCTCATGGCAAGGGCGGTTCCGTCGCCTGAGATCGTCCTCATCGACCCTCGCCAGACGCAATTCGGTGTCGTCAGTCTGTCGGCCGGAGAAGGCGAGTTAACCGTCGAACTCGAGATGACAGGGGAGGCGCGCAATGTCCGTCGGCCTGTTTGAAGCAGCGCGAAAGAGAGTCCTCGTCTGTGACGGCGCCATGGGCACCGAACTCATGAAACGCGGCCTCGAGCCCGGCGCGTGTCCTGAGACTTGGAATATCGACCACGCCAACGAGATGCTCGACGTCCACAAGGCCTACGTCGATGCGGGCGCCGAGCTGCTCCTGACCAATACGTTCGGCGGCAACCGCTGGAAACTGGACGCCTACGGCTTTGGCGACAGGGTCGCCGAATTGAACGCCGCCGCCGTGCACACCGCCCGCAAGGCCGCCGGAACCGCCGCGTTCGTCGTCGGAGACATTGGGCCTACCGGCCGTTTCGTCGCTCCACTCGGCACGGACCCGCCCGACGCCTTCGTCGAGATCTTTGCCGAGCAGGCGGACGCCCTTGCCCAAGCCGGCGCGGACGCCATCATTCTCGAAACGTTCACGGCGCTCGATGAAATCCTCGCGGCGCTCGAGGGCGCGCGCCGCACCGGCCTCGGCGTTATCGCGTCGATGAGTTATCTTCCTGCCGCGGACGGTCGGTACCGCACGATGATGGGCATCGACGTGGAAACGGCCGCGCTTGCCCTCGAAACGGCCGGCGCTTTGGTCGTCGCCGCCAACTGCGGCACCGGCGCCCAGGATTACCCGGGTATCGCCAAGGCGCTCGCCTCGGCGACGAGGCTGCCGGTGATGGTCGAGCCGAACGCCGGGATGCCGCAACTTGTCCGCGGGCGAACCGTCTTCCCGATGACGCCGGCCGAGATGGCATCCTTCATCCCGCCGATTCTTGCCGCGGGCGTCAGAATCGTCGGCGGCTGCTGTGGGACGACACCCGAGCATATTCGGGAGGTCCGGCGCATCGTGGACAAGGCACGGTAGCCCCCTACCCTTCTAAAAGGCAAGCGATGCGCGAGACAATCGTAGACGCCTGCGGCAAGAGGGTCCTCGTCGGCGACGGCGCCTTGGGCACTGAACTCATGAAACGCGGCCTCGCGCCCGGCGCGTGTCCCGAACTCATGAGCATCGAGCAACCCGAAGTGGTCCTCGCGGTGTCCAGGTCGTACGCCGACGCGGGCGCGGACTTCCTGCACAGCAATACCCTCGGCGCAAACCGCTGGATGCTTGTCTCGTACGGCCTCGAGGCGAAGGTGCGCGACTTCAATGCCGCCGCGGTCGACATTGCACGCCGCGCGGCCCGCGGCCGGCTTTTCGTCGTGGGTGAGATGGGCCCCACGGGCCGGTTTGTCGCGCCGCTGGGCGAGGACCCGCCGGATGCGTTTCGCGAAGTGTTCGCCGAACAGGCCGGCGCCCTTGCCGCCGCCGGCGCCGATGCGATCCTCCTTGAGACCTTTACAGCGCTCGACGAGGCGCTCTCGGCGCTCGAGGCCGCGCGTGAAACGGGGCTGCCGGTCATCGCGTCGGTGGGTTACTCCCGCACTGCCGCGGGCGACTACCGCACGGTCATGGGCCACGGCATCCGGGAATTCACGAGTGCCCTGGAGGACGGCGGTGCCGACGTAATCGGCGCCAACTGCGCCATGGGGGCGGACGCTTATCCGGCGCTTGTGCGCGAACTCGTACGCGCCGCGTCCCGCCCCGTCATGGTCCAGCCCAATGCCGGGATGCCAGAGCTTCTGGACGGCAAGACGGTTTTCCCCATGAACGCAGGGGAATTCGCCGCCCATGTGCCGGCAATCGTCGAGGCCGGCGCCCGCATAATAGGCGGCTGCTGCGGCACGACGAGCGACCATGTCCGCGAGATCCGCCGCGCCGTCGACGCCTGGCACCGATAGGCCGGCGGCGCGTCTTGACTTTGTTGCGGATGTCCTTATCATGGAAAAACTTTCGTTCTTGCGCTACTTCGAGGGACAGGATACGTGCCGAGCGCCAATTACATAGTCTTAGTGCTCTTTATCGCGGCCTTTATCATGAGCGTCATCCTCCACGAGGTCGCCCATGGCTGGATGGCCGCGCGTTGCGGCGACCACACCGCCGAGGCCGCCGGACGCCTCTCCCTCAACCCCATACCCCACATAGACCTGTTCATGACTATCTTCCTGCCCATAATGCTCTATGTCGCCTCCGGCGGCACCATGATTTTCGGCGGCGCAAAGCCCGTGCCGATAAACCCTTACAACTTCCGCAACCTCGAACTCGACGACCTCAAGGTCTCTCTGGCCGGCGTCGCCGTCAACTTCGCAATCGCGCTCGTCTTCGGCTTTTCCCTTCACCTTTTTGCCCCGGACAGCGTCGGTTTTACGCTCTTCACCCTCATAACGATCTACAACCTCATCCTCTCGCTCTTTAACCTGATACCCATACCCCCGCTTGACGGCAGCCACGTGCTGCGGTTTGTCATCGCGAGGGCAAACCACGAGGTGGCTGCCGCTTACGAGCGCATAGGCAGGTTCGGCTTCATCTTCGTCATCCTGCTCTTGCGGTTCCTGTGGCGGCCCATCCTCGCGAGCATAAACTTCGTCTGGTTCCGCATCCTGGCCATACACGATGTCCACTGGCTGGAAGTCATACTCCGTTTCAGACAATCGTTTTAGGTCCCAAGGGTGGAAAAATGAAAAAGGGCACGATCTTGAGCGGCATGAGGCCGACGGGCAGGCTTCACATCGGACATCTCGTGGGAGCGCTCTCCAACTGGGCCAGCCTCCAGGACGACTACACGTGTTTCTTCATGATTGCCGACTGGCACGCGCTCACCAGCGAATACGCGAATCCGCAGCTGGTGCGTGAGGCGACGATGGACCTTGCGCTCGACTTTTTGGCCGGCGGCCTCGACCCCAAGCGTTCCACGATATTCGTGCAGTCGGACAACCAGGACCACCTCGAGCTCCACATGGCCTTCTCCTGCGTGACGCCGCTCGGGTGGCTTGAACGCTGCCCCACCTACAAGGAACAGATGCAGAACCTGACCGACAAGGACGTGAGCAACTACGCGTTTCTGGGCTATCCCGTCCTCCAGGCGGCCGACATACTCATCTACAAGGCCGACACGGTGCCCGTGGGCGAAGACCAGGATCCCCACGTCGAACTCACGCGCGCGATCGCGCGCCGCTTCAACAATCTCTATGGGCCCACATTCCCCGAGCCGCAGGCCAAACTCACCAGGGCCGCGCGCCTCTTGGGCCTCGACGGCCGCAAAATGAGCAAGTCCTATGCCAATGACATCAACTTCACCGACACCTCTGACGAGATCCGCGCCAAGATAATGACGATGTTCACCGACCCCCAGCGGCAGCGCAGAAACGACCCCGGCCGCCCGGAACTCTGCAACTGCCACTGCTGGTACGAGGTCTTCTCCCCCACGGAGGCCCCGGACGTAGCCCACAAGTGCAGAAACGCCCTCTGGGGCTGCACCGACTGCAAGAAGCGGCTCGCCGAGATTGTGGAGGCGGTCATAGCGCCGATTCGCGCGAAACGCAGCGCCCTTGCGCGCGATCCCGCGAAGGTCGAGTCGGTCCTCACCGCCGGCGCCGCCCACGCCCGCGAGGTCACGGCCGCCACGGTAGCCGAAGTCCGCCGGGTTATGGGCCTTAAACCCCAAAGAAGGTAGGCGCTTTTGGTCGAAATACTCCTTACCGTGCGCCGTTCGACGACCTACTTATCGGGGCGGGCCCTATGACTTACAAAGTCCAGCTCGAGGGCTTCAGCGGGCCCATGGACCTGCTCTTGTACCTCATTCGGCAGAACGAGGTCGACATCTACGATATCCCCATTGCGCAGATAACCGCCCAGTTCGTATCTTACATCGAACTCATGGAAGCCCTCGACATAGAGTACGCCGCGGAGTTTCTCGTCCTCGCCGCCACCCTCATGGACATAAAGGCCCGCATGCTCGTCCCGCAGGAGGCGCCTGTCGGGGAGGACATCGACGAGGAACTCCTCGACCCCCGGGACCAACTCGTCCGGGAACTGCTCGAGTACAAGAAATTCCACGACGCCGCCCTCTACCTCGGCGGGCGCTTCGAAGAGCGCATGCAGCAGTTCGAGAGCGGCGCCGAAACGCCCGACCTCGACGAGAAACCCCTCGAGGAGATAGCGGTCTGGGACCTCTTCTCGGCGTTCGCCTCCATACTCAAGCAAATCGGCGCCGGCGGCGTCGAAATCGTCTCCACCGAGGTCCCCGTGGAGTCGTACATTACCACGGTGCTCGAAAGGCTCTCAGAGGCCCGGCGGATCCCGTTCACCGCCCTCTTCGAAGGGCTCACCGACCGCCCCGCGGTCGTCGGGATTTTCCTCGCCATCCTCGAACTCGTGCGCCTGCGCCGGATATTTGCGTTCCAGGAGCGCGAGTTCGGCGAGATAATGCTTGAAACGCGTACCGAAGACGTCCCGGCCCCTCCCGCGTGAGGCCCCGCGAAATCGGGCCGCGGCTCTTCGATGATCCGCCCGCAGGTCTCGAAAATGGATGAACTCCGTCTGGCCCACAACCACAGGGCCGAGGTCGCCGCAGGCGCGCGGTTCGAGTTCGGCGCCAACTGGGCGAAATTCCTCGCCGTCCTCGACGATGCCCGCATCGAACTCGCCCGCGCCTCCCTTGCCGAAATGCTCGCCGTCGAAACGCTTGCCGGAAAGACGTTCCTCGACGCCGGCTGCGGAAGCGGCCTTTTCTCCCTCGCGGCGCTCGAACTCGGCGCCACGGTGCGCTCGTTCGACTACGACGCCCGCTCGGTCGCCTGCGCCCTCGAAGTGAAGCGCCGATACGCCCCCGACGCCGCCGACTGGGTCATCGAAACGGGGTCCGTGCTCGACAAGAACTACCTCGGTACGCTCCCGCGTTTCGACGTCGTCTACTCGTGGGGGGTGCTCCACCACACCGGCGCGCTCTGGGAAGCACTCGGCAACGTCGCGGCGCTCGTCGCCGGCGGCGGGTCGCTCTTCGTCTCCATCTACAACGACCAGGGGCGCGCGAGCCGCCGCTGGCTTTTAGTTAAGAGGGCGTATAACCGCCTCCCGCGCGGCCTGAAATGGCTCGTGCTCCTCCCGGCCTTCTGCCGCCTGTGGGGCCCCACGTTCGCGAGGGACCTCCTGAGGGGCGCGCCCTTCTCGACCTGGAAGAACTACTCTCGCAAGGGCCGCGGCATGTCGCCCTGGACCGACGTCGTCGACTGGGTCGGCGGCTACCCCTTCGAGGTTGCAAGGCCGGACGAGGTCGTCGAGTTTTGTCTCGCCCACGGCTTTACCTTGAGGAAAATGAAGACCCAAGGCGCCGGCCTCGGCTGCAACGAATACGTCTTCGAGAGGCCCCTGGCTGACTGACGAAATGGACCAGTCCCGCACATTCCTGCGAAACGTTACGAGCCTTACGACCGCCAACGTCCTGACGCTCATCGTCCAGGGCGTCGTCAGTATGTTCATCCTCAACCACCTCGGTCCGGAGCGCTACGGCTCCTTCCGGACGGCCCTTGCGTTTGCGACGGTCTTTCTCATCTTCGCGGAAACGGGAGTCGGGGCGAGGCTCCTTTTCGACCGCTCGAGCGACAAGTCGGCCATCGACGAGCACTTCGGCGCGGCGCTCGTGCTTCAGATGGGGCCGTACCTCATCGTGCTCGGCCTGACGATGGCGGCCGCCGCGCTCTTTCACTACCCCGGCGAAGTCGTCACGATGATCGCGATCCTCTCGGCCGCGGCGGTGCTGCGCACGTTCGGCGAAGTCTGCGACAAGGTCATAACCGTCTACCAGCAGATACACCTCAACGCGATCATGCGCTCGGCGCGGTTCATGAGCGTCGCCTTGGGCGGCATCGTCGTGATTGTCTTCGACTTGGGGCCGGTTGCATGGGCCCTTGTGTGGTTGGCCGCAAGCGCCGTCTACGCAGCCGGCACGCTGGCGATGAGCCTCGCCTTTGCGCGCCCGCGCTTTGTGCTGTCGAGCCTGTGGCCGACGCTGTCGGCTTCTTACATCTTCGGCCTCGGCGCGATATTCTACGCCATCTACGAGAGCGTGGACCAGGTGATGCTCTCCAAGATGATGCCGGAGGACTCCTGGCGCGCCACGGTCGGCATATACGGGGCGGCCTACACCCTCATGATGTTCACATACTCGATACCCGCGTCGTTTACGGCTTCGATAGAGCCCATCGTCTTCGGCGCGCGCGGCGATTCCCCCAGGCTCGCGAGGCTCGGGAACCTCTCTTCGCTCTCGCTCGGCGTCGTGGCGCTGCCGCTCACGGCGGGCACGATCCTTCTCGCGCAGGAGGTCCGGGGGCTGGTCCTGCCCAATTACGGCGCCGCCGCTGCCGGGGCGCTTTCGGTGCTCGCCCTTTTCGGCCTCTTTCGCTTTCTCAATTTCCCCGGCGGCATACTCATGGCCGCGGCCGGCATGCAGAACCGCCGCGTCGCCATACAGGGCGCCGCGGTCATACTCAACGTCTCGCTCAACTTCGCCTTCATACCCCGCTACGGCCTTTTCGGCGCCGCGTGGGCGACCGTCGCAACCGAAGTCCTGATATTCGGCCTCTACCAGGCATCGCTCGTACGCGCCCTCCCCGGCTTCGGCGATTTCGGCAGGTTCGTGAAGCCCGTGATCGCCACCGGCCTCATGTCCATTTTCACCTGTGCAAGCCTCTTGTCGCTCATCAGGACCGTCGGCGAGAACCGCTTCCTCTGGCTTGCCATAGTCCCGGTCGCCGTAGCCGTGTATTTCGGAACGCTTTGGTTGCTGCGCTTCTTCACCCCCGATGAGAGTGAGTTTCTCGGACGGATACTCGCGCGCTTTCTCTTCTGGAGGAAGGCGCAATGACCGACCTCAAGTACGGGGGCAAGCGTGTCCTGATCGTTATCCGCCAGTTTTTCCCGCTGGCCGCCGGCGCCGAGACCCAAGCCCTGCGCCAGGCCAGGTCCTACATCGAAATGGGCTGCGCCGCGCGAGTCGTCACCGCCCGCCACGATGCGTCCCTGCCCCGGGAGGACGTCGTCGAGGGGGTACCCGTCACGCGGCTTGCCGCGCCGCGCACGCGCTTTTTCGGTTCGCTCGTATTTCTCTGGCGCCTCGGCGCCTACCTGATCGGGCGCAGGCGCGAGTACGACGCGGTCCTCGTTTTCCACTTGAAGCAGGCCGCGGCGGTCACGGCGCTTTTCTCCGCCTGTCTCGGCAAGAGGGTCGTCATCAGCGCCCAGGCCGCGGGCGCCCTGGGGGATGTCACCATACTCAAACGCACCTTGTTCGGGTGGTTTATCCTCTGGGCCTGTAAGAAGGCCCGCGCCTTTGTCTCGGGCGCAAGTGAAATCACGGACGATCTCATGCGCGTCGGCGTGCCGAAGCACAAGATCCACTTCATCCCGAACGGCATTCCCATCGAGGCGCTCAGAAACCTTAAGCCCAAAAACGCCGCCCGCGCCGCCCTCGGCATTCCGGCCAACGCATTCGTCGTCCTCAACGTCGGCAGGCACACGGCCCAGAAGGACCTGAAGACCCTGCTCTCTGCCTGGCGCACCTTTGCGCCAAATCACTCGAACGCCCTGCTCCTCCTCGTGGGCGACGGCGACGAGCACGACGA
>Ga0172362_10002336_pt1 | contig 16505 bp, 13 predicted proteins | sample LakKivs1_kivu2a2_FD_114534 | JGI IMG/M metagenome (GOLD analysis project Ga0172362, IMG submission 114534) | Sediment microbial communities from Lake Kivu, Rwanda - Sediment s1_kivu2a2 | ecosystem: Environmental > Aquatic > Freshwater > Lake > Sediment | place: Rwanda: Western Province, Lake...
CTCTGGAGTTGCAAAACTATTCAAGGGTGATAAAATTAATAGTCTATAGTTAGGAAAATCATCTGGTTTGAAAAGATTTTGAGTATTTTGTGAATACATTTCTTTTCTTAAAATCGAACACCATTCCGCCCAGGTGGGCGAAATGAGCAACTTGTCTATGTGTCGTTTTCTATTCAGAACATTTCCACTAAAATCCAAATTTCCTAAATCTATGATTAGGTGACTGACTTCTTTTAAAGAATTATTGTTTAATAAATTGTCTAACTTTTGGTTTCGTAGGAGTTGTTTGAAAGAAAAAGACGAGTCTATTTCTTTAATTTCGTGGTAAGAAATTTTAGAAATAATCTCGTCTTTAATTCTCTCATTTTTGAAATTATAACCTAATAAAGATATATCTGAGTTATCGATAGATTTGTAAAAATAAGATATGTCTTCCATTAAGAAGGTATTAACTGATTATCAATTAATTCTTTGAGTTTTGCCTTTGTGATTGCTCCAGTTGATTTTTCAACGATTTCTCCATCTTTGTAGAAAAGAAGTGTTGGTATATTTCTCACTCCGAGTTGTTGAATTATTTCAGGATTTTCATCAGCATCTAGTTTACCAAAAGAAACTTGGCCTGAGTACTCACTTGATAGTTCATCGATAATCGGTGAAATTACCTTACACGGGCCACACCAGCTCGCATGTATGTCTACTAATACAGCGCCACTGTTAATGAAGTCGTTAAAATTTTCTGAATTTAGTTTGATAGTGTTTACAATAATCATAATTGTTGTGTTATTTTTTACATATACATTTCATCAAGAATTTCGAATTCTTTCAGAGTTTCTGATATTAATATAGCTCTACCATTTCTGATTTGTGACTTGATTGTACTCAAGTTTTTACCTAATTGATCAGCGATGTCTTTGTAGGCCATTTTTTGTATTTCTCTCATTTCAATTACACTACGATAAGGTTCTTTGAGTTTTGAGATTTGTCTTTTCATAATCTCAGCCTTCTTATTAGTTAAATCATAAAGATACTCTTCTGATTCTTCTTCTTGTAAGAAGTCTTTCATTGTTGTTCCTTCTTCATCGATTTCTATATCAAGAGACATTGTTTTTTTAGAAGTCTTGATGTCTTGTAACATTAGATTTCTAGCGATTGTAAAGAGCCAAGTAGAAAATTGTGACTTTTCTTTGTCATACTTTTCTATTTTCTCAAAAGCGATTAAAAAAGATTCTGTTGAAATATCCTCTGCTTTTTGAGGATCTCTACACATTTGATTTGTGTAGTAAATTAATTTTGGAAAGTATTTTTTATAAAAAAATGAAAAATCTTTACCCGTTCGTTCTGTGAATAATTTTTCTTGTTCTGGAAAAAAAGTTGTTATCATATTGCCCGTAAGTTATTTTTTGTAGCAGTTAGAAATTGATGATTGCCGTTTAAATACATAATGTATTGTTTTTTTATAGAGATTATATATTCAAAAGTTGTTATTTCAACAAAGATAGTTTTTTACTTTTTAATTATCAAAGAAAAAACAAATTCTCACATTATTCGTGTCAGGATCAATTGATTTAAGATCTTCGACGACATTTAAAAAGTTTTTGATATATTCTTGATCATACTCAGACCAGTCTACTTCTAGTAACTCTTTTAGAGTGAAATATGAGTGGGAATGCCCATCACCCGACCATTTATTAGTATAATAAATATAAGCAGAAGAAGCATCTTCAGGAATTCCTCTTGGATAATCTAAAGGCTCAACATAACCTGTGCCGTTAAAAGACGAGTTTCTAACATCAGCTAAAATTGAAAATACATAATAGTTTCTTTCTGAGTATGCCTCGTAACAAGACCAATAATCATCGTCTATAAGTTCCCAAAGATCAGCTGCTACCCATCTTTTTGTAATTGGTGAATTATCTATAATTTGTTCAATTCTAGTATTTCTATCTTCTGATATATCTCTTGGACCTGAGTAGTCATTATCAGAAGTAAATCGCTCGCGAAAGAAATGAATGTCTGCTCCGATAATTTTATCTCTCTTGTGGAGAGCCCTCCGTTTTAATTGTTAAAAATTTATTGTACTTTTTATCTCTTTTGAATTCATCCCAAGTAATCATATCATCATACTTCCTAAACTTTCTTTCTAAGAATATCGATGAATCATCATATAACCAATCTAAGACTTTAATTATTTGTCTATTTCCTCTAATATGCAATTCATAAATTGACCTTGTTATCCTGAAACCAATATTTACACCAATTAATAGAAGTTTATTTCTAACTTCCGAGATGATATCTCTGGATCCACAAATGGAAAAAGTGTATCTTCTATAATTACCATCCATAGTATATGATAGACAACCATCCCCATCGAATAGTCCTCTTATAAAGTGATTATCCATTGATAAATCTATATTTGGATATTTTGCTATATGACTCTTTTTATTTACAAGTCCGAGTTTTTCACAATCATTAACAAATTTACTATCTTGTATTGTTAGATAGTAGACACACTTATTAGTTGAACTAATCTTAGTTCTAACAGGCATGTCCTTATTTGGATAAATATCATCTCTCAATTTCTCAAGATGACCAATATCTTGTATATCAACTCTGATAAACTTACCGCTATTATAGCCATCAGCCATTAGGAATCCTAACCAATAAGCTTTATTCTCACTATCTATTTTTTCAAAGTATTGTTCATTTAAGATATATTTTCTATGCCTCTTGGTGTAAATTCCCATTTTCTTCAAACGATTGTATATAGTTCCTACATCTACATTCATTTCAGTTGAGATTTTTAAAGCGCTAAAATTCTTAGCGTGCATATATCTAATTTTATTTTCATCCAATTTCTTCATAAGATATATATTATAAATGGGGTGCTCTATACACCTTATTATTTATATTATTTTATTTATTTTGTTATCTCGTTCAATTTGAAGTTTAAGTTTTTTTAAATCATCATACGTACAATGATGATGTCTAAATCCAAAGTGTTGAAAAAATGCAGATTCAAATCCATATTGTCCGTAATTTGTTTCTTTTTCAAATTTTTCCTTTTCAGATCCAGCGAGTTGTCTCCAAGTAATACACATTTCAGGTGAGATATTTTCTTTGAATCTTTGATGCATTAAGTCCCAATCGTAATCTAATGAATCTTCGTGAAAATTATTTTTACAATAAAAACAAATGTAACACTCATTTTCGTAGTCTACGACTAAAACATCACCGAGATTAGTCTCGCCACACTTTGGACAAGTCAGTACCATTTAGTTCAAAAAGGTTTCTAATTGTTCAACTGTTAAAATTTTTACACCAAGTTCAAGTGCCTTCTTTTCTTTTGAAGAACCAGAACCTACTGCTTTCATAATAAGGTGGGTAGTTGTTCTTGATACACCACTACCAATCTTACCACCACGAGACTCAATAACAGACTCGAGATCAGACCTACGCACTCCTGTAAAAACAAATGTCAATCCATCTAAGTCATTTGAAACTTTTACAGCTTCTTTTTTCTCTTCGATAGTAATCGGAAGTCCATCAATAAACTCAAAGAATTTATCATATCCATCGATATACGATTGTGCTGAGATTTCAGCAAAACCTTCAATTTCAAGAATTTGATCAAGACTTGGTCTAGTTGTGAAGTGTTCTAAAAGAGCTAACTTCTTGGATCCAAGCCCCTTGAAGATACCAGTGGCATGTTGTAGTTTAGAAAGACTTACGTCACAAGTCGCCTTCTTGATAGAATTATAAACAATTTGAGATTTACGTTTACCAAATCGTTCGATTTTTTCTAAATCAGATTGAGAAAGATTTAATATATCTTTAACGGTTCGGTGGCCATTATCCCATAATTGTTTGATAACACCTTCTCCAAAATTATCTGTTTCTAAGATTTCAAAGAAAGATACTAATTGTTTGAACTTCTGTTCATCTGTTTCAGTTAAGGTGATCAATTCAACACCATTCTCATTCCAATCAATGTTTTGAACATTAGGCATTTGAAATGGAACTGGTCTTACAACATCAATAATTTTAGGAATGACCATCCCACTGCGGACTATTCTAACAATAGCACCTGTTCCGAGACCAAGTTCTTTTACATATCTAGCGTTGTTACAAGTCACATTGGATATTGTAACTCCATCCAATTTAACAGGTCTTAATCTAGCTACCGGTTTTAGTGAACTGTTTTTACTTACATTCCAATCTATCTGAATTATCTCAGTTTCAATAGTTTGCTCGAATGATTTTGATTTAAAAGCTATAGCAAATTTTGGATTATTAGTAGATTCATCTCTACCTATTTCTAATTGTTTCTGTAAATTATTGATTTCAACTATTATTCCATCGATTTCAAATTCCTTAGACCACTCTTTGAATAAAGATATCATCATTTCATCACTCAAATCGGAAATTTTTTTAACAATAAACGGAACTTGAATTTTTTGATTTTTATTTAGTTCTTCTAAAATTTGATTTTTTGTTTTGAATGGTTTGTTGGTGACTGCACCGTATTTAATATAAAAACAATCTGTGAGAGAGTTTTGAATTGATTTTGAGTTCATTAAACCAGCTACAAGATTACGGGGGTTGGCAAAATCATTAGAATACTTTTGGAGAAAAGTTTCCTTTCTCATGATAATTTCACCGTAAGTATATTCAAAATTTTGATTATTTTCCAATTTATTCTGAACTAACTTGTAATGTTCATCAGATTTTTGACCGAATGTTCCATCTCCTCTAGTCCAGCAATTTTTTGTTGATTCATCAACACAGAGTGATAAACCATCATATTTTGGTGTAAGAATGACTAATTCATCCAATCCTATTGATTTGAGTCGAGCCCATTTTAAAACATCATCAATAGATTTTTCTTTGTTCATACTGGCCATAATTATAGGCAATCTACTTTTTCTTACATCGGAAACTTCAATTCCAACTTTATCGAGTATTTCATTATCAGGGTCGAGCAAAAATAATTCAGATATTAAGTTATCATAATCACCATCTGACATGATAGGTGTGCCTAACCTATATTGGTTATTTGCTTCTTTTATAATTTCAACAAGTTCTTGTATCATTCTAAAAATTATTTTTACAAATATAATAAAAATTTCAGAAATTTCTATCAATATTTTTTCCTTTTTTTTCCATATCCTCTCTGATAAGATTTTCAATATACTTAGATCTATTATTTATTTCTTCATCCGTTAAATATTCATCCATTTTATGGACTAATTTTTTATCAATAGTTAGAGAAAGTTTTTCTTTCCTTTTTTCTTCTGGTTTAATATTTGCCATTTTATCAAATTAATTTATAAAAGTACAAAAAAAGTATCAAAATAATACTTTTTGACTTCTACTCTTTAATATATACTTTAAAATTGGTTAAAAGTTATGAAAAAAACAAAAGATAAAATTAATATATCTGTTTCAATTGATAAGAAACTAAATAAATATATGAAAGAAGAGATTTCCAATAAATCTAAATATATTGAGTGGTTGATTTATCAAGACTTGAAAAAAAATAAAGTTAATCTAGAAAAAATATTTGTATAATGAAGAAACCGAATGGATACTGGAATTATGAAAAGTGTAAAGAAGTGGCTCTAAAATATGAAAAAAAAAATTTATTTCAAAAGCAACAATCGAGTGCATATAACGCAATATATCTTAATAAATGGTTTGAACTCTTTGAACATATGATTAAACAGGGTAATAGGTTCAAAAGGCTTATATATGTTTTTGAATTTCCTAATAATTATTTCTATGTAGGCCTCACTGGCAATCCCCAAAAAAGAATATACGACCATCTTAACATAGGCGGATCCGTATTTGATTTTATCAAAAAACATAATTTAGATCCTAAAATATTATTCAAAACTGGATTCTTAGAAGTCGAAGATGCTATAAAAATGGAAAAAATTATTTTAGATGAATATTTGAAATTAGGTTGGGTAAAAATCAACAAAGTTACAACGGGAGGTCTTGGCTCTAATATTAGAAAGTGGAACTTTGAAATGTGTTCCGAAGAAGCTCTCAAATATAGTTCAATTTCAGAATATCAAAATAAATCTAAAAGTTCATACAACTCAGCTTTGATAAATGGATGGATAGATGAAATATGTAAACATATGAAAAGAAAAAAGTCAAAAAATAACTATTGGAATAATAGAGAACTTTGTTTCAAGGAATTTGAAAAATATAAAAACATATCAGAACTACAAAAGAAAAATTGGTCAGTTTATAACTTTTCAAAAATAAATGGTTGGTTATATGAATACTACAATAAACAATTATGCGAGAAAAATTGATAATATAATATATACAAAAAAATTAAAATTCAAAAATGCCGGTTCAAAGTTCATTTGCTCAAGTTGCAAGTCAAATAGTTGCTTTCAATAGAAATATCGTAGAAACACTATCAAAAATTAATTCTTTGGCTACAACGACAGATCCATCGGTTAATGTCGATATCATAGATATCGAGGGTGTTATCAGAAGTTATAGTCTGCCATCGTTCACATTCCTGAAAACTGAGATAGAAAGATTGAACAACTCATTGAATTCACTCTACAGTATCGATTCACCTGGCGCTATGATACAGACTTCAAATGCAAATAAATTTAGGAAGATTATAACTGTTGACTTGAATAGAGAACCTCAATCACTCAATGATTTAGGTCTTATTACTGAGTTCCGTTCGGACAAAAATTGGTTTTTCGACGGTCTACTAAATCCACAACTTTCGGTAGAACTTAATTTAGCCGATAAAGTTGAAAACGATGTTAGAAAAGTCTTAGCTCGTAGATACATCGTAGAGTTTGCGAAAAATCAAGATGGCACTCTAACCAATTTGGGTCAGTCGGCGCTGAATGGATTCAATACTTTATTCAGAGGTAAATCTTCAGTTGATATATTGGAATTCGAAAATTGGCATAGGACTACTCCTGGTATAATAAATCCGTTGAATCCGAATTATGATGAACAGACGTTTGATTTATTACCTAATGTTTTACTATATGATGGTGTGTTCAATGTTTTAAGAATCGAGGAAGATGCTATCAATCGTAAATTGTGGTATCATATAAACACACTTGATTACGTAGTAAATGAGACTTTACAATTACGACAACTATCAGTAGGTGATGAGTTAATTATCAACCAAGTCAGTTCAAACACCCGTTATAAAATAGTTGAAATTTCTAAATCAGAATCCAATAACCGAATCAGATTGGAACGTGTTGAGGGGCTACAACCAATACCAGTGGCGGTGGCTTCGTTGAAGATTTATTCACCAGTAGTTTATCGTAAACGAGTGAGAATTAGTGTAGGTTATAATGAAAGAAATGTCTTGTTTATTAAACCAGTCAATGCTGAACTTAATTTAGTGGCAAAAGATTGGTCTAAGGGTACAGGATTCTTTACAAATGACTTAAAACTTTCATCAAACACTCCTGAAAATGGATACACTATGGATCAATACTATTTTGAAGTGGTTTATGATTATGGTGAAGTACTACAAGACTTAGTTCAGAAAAAAGTTCCAAATAAGTTGGGTGGGACGCCTAATGTAGTTAATTTAAATCAATCCAATTTTAAAGTTGTTCAGATTAATAGACACTTAACTGATTCTTCTGATGCAAATTTGTTACTTAATAAAAATAATTATGCTAATACACTCAAAAATGAAATAACACAACTTGAGGCTGCAATTACTGATAGACGAAACAAATTAAAAGTAATCAGATTTGCAGATCTTCAATCAAAGAGAGCTTATGAACAAGAAATTACCGATTTGGAGACTCAGTTGTCATCAAAGAAAACATTATTAGCAAGTGTCAATCAAGAAATATTACAGCTTTCAAGTAATCCAAACTCTAACATTGAGCCAAAATTCAGATTGAGGGGTTTTTGGTCTTTTCCTGAAGCAGTCACAACTCTTTCAAATAGAGACAATACTGGTAACAACACAATTATAGAGGCTCAAGAAGTGGTGCAATTCAGAGTTCAATATAGATATGTTGCAAAAGATGGTTCAGAACCACAGGTCGAGACATTCAACGTGCCAACATCAGCGACAACACAAACTACTGCGGTATTTTCAAATTGGAATGAGTTCAAAACTGATGTAAGAAAAAGATTGTATGATGAATCAACACAGACATATTTCTGGCAAATCGAAGACATAGAAAGTGCTGACACACCAAATATTAATCAAATTGATATACCAATTAGTGCAAATGAACAAGTAGAAATAAGGATTAAATCAATATCTGAAGTGGGTTGGCCCGAATCACCAGTCGAATCTAATTGGAGTCAAATTTTAACAGTTGCTTTTCCGGATGATCTAAATAATGTCTTAAATGATAATGATTTCATTTTACGAGAAGCCAACAGAGAAGATTTGAAAATTACTATAAATAATACGTTGAGCACAATAGGACTTCGTGACCACTTAGCTGATTCTGTATCAACAAATGACCAGGTCTTCTACCACTCTTCTGAACGTATTTTATCCGGATTTCGTGACGAAAATGGTATTATACTCAGCTTACTAGAGTATCTGACCAAATTAGAAAATAGAGTTCAAACACTAGAAGAAAGAATCAATAGAGTTAAAGGTGAACTCGAAGTTGTAGTTTTCAGATTGACTGAACAATTTGCTATAGGTAATAATTCAGAGACTGGATTCTTCGTTGAACTTGAGGACTACTTGAATAATTTTGTGCAAAATAATGTTCAAGCTAATAGTAGGGTTTATGTTAATAGAATTTATACGATTGCAGATTTTAATATTAGAATTAGAAATAAATCAGTGGAGTCACCTTTAGGATTACTTTCTAATAGGACATACACCCCATCGACAATTTATAATTCATTAGCCCCACAAGTTTTCTGGGTCACACCAGATAATGAATTGTTGTTTACAGATATAAGTGGTTCTACTAAAACTCAACTCGACAATCAATTTATCTGGTGTGTAAATTATGACACTATCACTCAAAATTCTTTATCGAAATTGAGTGAGAATATCGGTAATAGTTTTTTAACAATTAATACTAATTCACTTACTGATAAACTAAGCTTGACAGAGTATAATCTTGGATATTCAGAAAATACTCCGTTAGCCTTTGTCAATAGTAATAATTCTTTATCAGATGTTACTAAATGGATTGATTTTGAATCAAGTTTGTCGTCTACTAATAAATTATTAACAACAATTCATCCTGTAATTTCTTCATTTGAAACAATCGTAGAAGGAAATGAAGACAAGGTCAAGATTTTATCGCCTTCCAATGCTTTCGGAAATACAGTTCAGTATAGTGAGATTATAATACCGATTCGGATTTATTTCAAAATGAATGCACTGAATGAAGCTACCAAAAATGGTTCGTTCATTGATTTGGAAAACTCACAAACAACTATACAGCATATTAAGAAATTAAAATTCTTATTAGAGGATGAGAATCAAAATAGACCTTTTGTATTCACATTGAAATTCACTTTGAATCGTAATAAGGTTGTATCACAGTCAAATCCGATAAGTCAAGTAGTTTTTAATCCACTAAATGATACAAAAAATTAAAATGAACTTTAGATAGATGAGGTCATTTTCACTTTTAAGAACAAATGTAGGATTAACAACAAATGTAAAAGTTGTTGTAGATTCGAATTATGGACTTTTTTTAGAGAGTATAAATTCTTCACCGAAACTTCAAATCTCAAAACTAAAGAAGTTTAGATTCAATAAGAATAACTTCTTTGATGAATTGATACCTTATTTTTTTAGAAATGTGCCAGCCGAAGTTGCATTTGAAATTAAGAATACTGAGTCAGATTCGTATACGATGAATGATAATTTTTCAACACAGTTTGATACACTTTATTATGCTGGTGCCGAGAATATAATCGATAATAAAGATTATACAGAAGAATATGAATATTTTGCTCCACTGTATATTTTCAAAGGTAGTTTGCCTAAATTTTTTGTGGTATTCAGAATAGATGGTCCTGGAATAAAATCTCTTGACCGAACAAATTTCAGAGAAGAATTTTTACAAAAATTCAAAACTGTGAAAGTTTTTGACTTGACAAGAAAAACTGAACTTGGTCAGTGGTTAAATCACAATTTTATAGAAAATCGTAATTTTCCACTTAATTCTTTAGATATTGACTTTAGAAATTTGGAATTTACAAAGTGGTATGGAATTGACTATACTTCTGGTGGATACACATCGAGATCAAAATTTTTAGAAAATTATTTAGAAAATGAGAATCCAATATTTGATTTTGAAAAATATATTTTTGACGGATACTCAGAAAATAAAATGATTTATCCACAAATTTTAAATCTTAGTTTTTTATTTGATGATACCCCAGCCACTGGAGTTGGATTAAGAAAATGGTCAATAAATAGATACTCTGGTTTTTATATAGATGATATGCAAGAAGTAGATTCAATAACACCTTACATTTTATCCTCGTTAAAAACGGATGTAGAGATTTTACAAGATAACATACTTTATTCACCGACTGGTGACCCCTTTGAGAATGGATACAGACAAGATCAAAATTGGGTTGAGGTAGAAGGTAAATTTTACAGAGTGGAGAGATATGAAGAAACCAAAACAAACGTACTGTCGAAAAATCCAAAATCTAATACCCCACCAAAAAATAAAGAAAAAATTAAGACAAAGGCGAATGTAAAAAAAGTAGATACAGAAGTCTACACAACTGTCAGTTCTTTCAAATATAAAATAGTATCGGATTTAAATTTAGCTGGTAAACAAAATAATTTGAATAAAAAGGTATGCTATGTGAACGAACTTAACCAGATTATCAGATGGTATGACCAGAGTAATTTCGAAATGAACGATTGGAAAAAAGCAGATGTTCACTTAATTGAAATAGATGGTACTTTTCACAACTTAACAAAACTTGATGGTGTTATCACTATAAATACTGATTTTGCATTTGACTTTGTAGAATATTCTAAATTCAGTTATTGGATAAATAATAAAGACCCTAAATTTTATCGTGAAATTGATTTAAGAATTACCGAAGTTAATCCACCGAAGTCATTCAAGATTTATAAGTTAAAGTTTAGTGACATCAAAGATTTTGATACACAGATTGTGGAAAATAATTTCTCGAAGTACGAATATGAGACTGTTAGTGAAATAATTGACTTGACTCCTGAGCCGAAAATGTATGTCACTGATTTCAGGACTGGAACATTCCCACTTTCATTCGAACAATTCAAAATAAAAGGTGGGCAAATAACGTGTATACCTGTATCATCAGATTACACTGCTAATCTCGAGACGTTTAGAATAGATAGAGAAAGATTGACACAATTGTGGTCAAAAAACTCCGTTTATTGTAGATTTGGATATCAGAATTCAATTTCGAAATCGGGTGTTCCTTACTTACTCAATAATAATACAATTCACGAATCGTTCAATAGGTGCGCAGATTTATATAAATCAAGTCCGTCTATGAGATTTAGAAATCTGGATTATTTTTACACTATAAATTCAGGAAGTCCAAACTACTTCGAACATTCGTTACATATAGAAAAAAACTCTTTTTATAATATCAATCAAGGAACTTCTGCCGAAACTGTAAGATTTTTACAAGATTTGACTTTCAGATTTGAACTTGACAAATACTTGAATACTCAAACCTATTCTATTGGTACGAGTTCTGCAACTTATTCATTTGATTATTTCAGTTACTTGTTTGAAATACCAAAGTATATCGCTAGTGGTAGATTGAAATACAATCACAAGAGTTATTCAACATTTGAAAAGAGTGATACAACTACACCAAATTCAACACTTTTTAACGGGCTTAAATTTGAAATTTATGAGGTTGATACAATCAGGGCTGATTCAAATTCAATAGAAAATCTAAACGTTAAGGTGTCTAATTTATTTGATGACTACAAATTTTCTATTTTATTGAGTAAGAATAACAAATATGTTGATGATAAATCAAAACTTGTTGATGTAGGATACTTTGGTACATTTAGCCATTACCAAACTAATTCTGTGAATCTAGCTTACCGTACATCAAATAATGCAACACCTAGTAACGTAAAAGTTGGAGATAAAGTATATGTTACATTTGAACCACCATATAACGATTTATCTGCTTGGAGAGACGTTACATCAGTTGGTCAGTTATCTGGTGGTGGATATGGTTTTGTGACTTCAGCGACCACATCTTCATCATTCACTTATAGTAGGTCCGGTATATGGGAGATTAATTTCAAGTGGAAAAAAATTAAAGATTGGAATTTAGGTCAAAAATTTTTTACAGGTGATGTTATCATTTGGGAAGACATACTTTACAAGGTTCTTCAAAATTATGTTGTGAATGAACCAAATGCTGAACCGTGGGAATTGACTCAATATTTCGGTGAATATGATGATGATATACCTTTTTGGAAACCTACTTCGTATTCAATCAATGATTGGTGTTATAGACAAGGTGATTATTGGTACAGAAAAAATACACCCGAGGCAACTTCAGTTGATTTTTGGTCACCTAAAATATCATATTCGGATGAAGATGACATAGTTTTTCACAAAGGAAGACTCTATAAAAATCAATCAATTAACAACAAAGCGAAAATTCCTCGTGAAAAATCAAGAAGTTCCGATATTAGTGAGTCTGTTAATAAAGAATGGACCGAGGTCTCGAAAGTTCAAAATTGGCTTGCTGGAGAAAAAATATCTACTAAATACGCAGACACAAAATGGCAGCAAGTAAAGTTGTGGTCAGCAGAATCCACCTATCTACAAAATGATTATGTGGTCTACAGAGATGTCTTATATTTGTGTTTAAAACAACCCGCTGAATTAAATGAGACACCTGACAGTTCCTCCAACTGGGAAAGAAAATATAGTTTTGTTCCTGACTCCGATAGTTTGTATAGTTCTACAAATAATCCGATTTTAGAAATCAACGGTGATTACTATATTTGTGAATTCAATCGTGGAAATACCTTGAACAATGGCATAACTATTTACATCAACAAGAAGTGGAAAAATGTACTGATAAATATCAGCATCAATGATAACACACTTGAATTTATACAAAATCACCCAAGGACTAGATTATATACAGAAAACTATTCCAAACTCACGGCTGCTAATTTCATTAGACAAATAAATAAAATAGATTCAAAATTCAATTTCATAGACCATACTTCTTACGTTGTAATTGAAGAAGATGGTACTTTTAAAAAGTATAACTTGAATATAGATATAGGAAAACTTCCATATTTTTTATCAGTTCAATATCCTGACCAAATCGAAGTTGATAGTAGAAATAATCTGTACTCAGCTACAAATCAAGATTTAGCCTCGATAAATCCATCTAGAACACTTGTAAACGGTCAAGTAGATAATAGAAATCAAATAGATTTCTATAGTGGAATTCCTATAGCTTATAACATAAATCGATCACGTGATGCAAAATTACGACCAACACTGAATCAGATCAAATTCTCGGTTGAGAATATCAAGACATCGAATAAGGCGAATATCAAATCTAAATCTATATCCACACCTGATTCCACAACACTATATAGATATAGTGGATATTACATGCCAATATTTTATGAAATCGAACTATTTAAATCAACTGGTGAATATGACACCGAATCTGGTAATTATATTTTTGACACTGATTTGACATATTTTGGAACTGCAAAACAAATGTTGATTTCTAAAAGATCAAGAAGTGGTAATACACTAAAGTTAAGAAATTTTGATGGAAAAAAATCTATTTATCCGATGTTAGACGAATTTGGATTGACATATGTTGATCACTTTATATTTCGTTCAAGCTGGGATTCTAAATTTCACATCGAGGTGAAACCTATTAATACGTCGGTAGTTGATCCAGTGCCTCAAAATGATTCACAACCGATAATTTTAAATCGTATCATCGACCAAAAAACAAAATCATAATTATGAGAAGAAGTTATATTTCTCCCGAATTTGAACAGTCAAGAGTTTTTGGAACATTCAACATGTTGGAGTCTTCTACTCTTTTCGCTTCAAAGATGTTGGAAATTGAAGACGAGATATTTTTAAACGAACAATCAGTAGTTTACTATCAGAATACACAATCGGAGCAAATCGATGTATCAGTTGAGACTTCCACAGAACCTATAACATATAAACTAATAGATGATAAGTTTAATACTTCAGAACTAATTATAGATCCTAGTCAGAATGATTTTCAGAGAAATACAAAAACAAAATGGATTTTGACGATCAAGCTTAGAACACTTTTAACTAATTATATTTTTGCCCTTCTTAAAGAGAACAGAACTTTCGAAGGTATAAAAAACAACATGACTTCCAGAAACAGCGTTGACACAGCGATAAGAGAATACATATCTAAAAATGTTTTAAACAGATATAAGGTGGAAAATATCTCATTATTCTTGAAGTACAATGATCTTAGAAGACAGGTTGCACTTAGATATAAAAATAAATGGTCGAATAATCCAACTGAAATATCTAGCAGTTTATATAAAGTTTCTAAAATTGAAACTCAAACCGCTTTTGATTACACATCTTTGAAAGTTCTCTTTTCTCAAGAACGAAATAGTGATTTATTCAATTTTGATTATTACTATACAATTTACTGGAGTAAGATATGAAAAGTAAATCAAATCTACTGAAATTGATGATTTTGTTTAAAAATAGACCGAATCATCTTTATAAATATCTAATGGATAATCACGCTTTTACTGAGGATTTCATCAAAAGGACATCGATGAGTTCCAAATTAAAATCTATGCAAATCCCTGTAGATTTGAATTTTAACAACGTAGATAAAATGAATGATTTTTTTGAGTCACTTTATTTTCAGGATGACTCAAATGAAACTAAAATCGATAAAGAAAAAAAGTGGAATCAGAAGTTGATAGAAGCAATCAATGATGAAGATTATGAGGCGGCTTCGAGAATAAGAGATTACATGAAAAAACATAATTTGAAAAAATACTAAACTTAACTCTACTCATAAATTATAAACATTGTAACTTTTAAAAAATTAATTTATGACAGATTTAGAAAATCAAACAATCGAGTTCTGGAATCAACTCGAATTAGAAGATTCCAAAAGAAAAAACAAGAACAAGGCTCAAACTAATCTTTCTGCTGAAAATCAGAAATTAAGAGAAATGTATGAAAGCTTTCTCCTACAATCACCAACTGAACGCACTATCGTAAAAGGAACATATGTAGGAATCTACTCAGATCAACATTGCTTCAATGTCCCTGGTTTTAAGGACTGGGTTCGTGTCGATAACCGACATTCCGAAAATAAATACCTCAAAAATACACAACTCGGGGATTCAGTTGAGATTTACTTAAGTAAAGTAGATCATAACAATTACTCAATTGAAGGTTCAATTGCTGAACTTTATGAAAATGCTGCACATGAATCATTGAAAGCACTTGAAGATGATGCTATCGTAATCGGATTTGTAAAATCCATCAATCCGGCCGGTTACGACTTGGAGATAGTTCATGATGGTGTCACATTCGCTGGATTTATGCCAAATACCTTAGCAGGAATTAATAAACTATATGATCCAGAATCAATTGTAGGAAAAAATCTTGAGGTCATGATTGAATCCTATTCTAAAGATGAAGGAACTTATATTGTGAGTCGTAGAAAGTACTTGAAAACTCTAATACCTGACGCGATTTCTAAACTCACTCAAGGTGAAGTTTATAATGGTAATGTGACAGGAACTACCCCATTTGGTATATTCGTAGAATTTAACGATTGTCTTACTGGTATGATTCACAAAGCTAACGTTCATCCGGATTGGCAAGAAAAACTCACAGAGGTAAAACCTGGTTTTGAAATCGAATTCTACGTCAAAGAAATCATTAAAGACAAGATCATACTTACTCAAATTCTACGTGAATCTCTCTGGGACACAATCAAGAACGGTCAAATTCTGGATGGCAAGATCAAAGATGTTAAGCAGTTTGGTGTCTTGGTCTCACTTGATGAAGAAACTATGGGTCTTATTCACACTTCAGAGGTTGAAAAAATCGGTAAAAAGTTCACATCCGGTCAAGAAGTTAAAATAAAGGTTTTAGCAGTTGACCGTCAAAATCGAAAGATTTTTCTCACAGTGGCTTAAAAACAAAAAACCCAGTCAATCGACTGGGTTTTTTTTTATTTTTATTTTTATAACAAAAAATAGATTATACAATAGTAATGGCAGGACAATTAAAGAATGTAGAGATGTTTTTACTGCAATTGAAAACAACGTTATTTGACATAGTATTAAAAACCATTTCAATAAATGTCTGAAAAAAAGACTATTCATCAATAGTTTTGTGCTTGGATTTTCTACAATAAACTTTTTTATCTTTGAAAGTTTGATTTTTATGCAAATTATATTGGCCAGAAGAAATCAATTCATTCCTGACTCTTGATTTTTCTGC
>Ga0172362_10002337_pt1 | contig 16504 bp, 20 predicted proteins | sample LakKivs1_kivu2a2_FD_114534 | JGI IMG/M metagenome (GOLD analysis project Ga0172362, IMG submission 114534) | Sediment microbial communities from Lake Kivu, Rwanda - Sediment s1_kivu2a2 | ecosystem: Environmental > Aquatic > Freshwater > Lake > Sediment | place: Rwanda: Western Province, Lake...
CGACGGTTTGTCTTTTGATGAGGCCGAAGACAATGCCGCCGTGTGTTGGCCGGACAAGGAGGCGTAGCATGATGACAAAGATAAATCCGCTATATGGAAAATGGGTATTGCCGACCGGTTATCATGACCTCGGTTGGTTGAAAAAGCAGATCAAACGACAAGACCCTGTTGGGGATCTTTCTCGAGACGCTGCTCGCGATCCAGATTTTCCAAAGAAAGGTATTCGCGAGATGTACCTCGATTACTTGAGGATAAAAGGTGCATGTGAAGCCGCTCGCAAGGCTTTTCGGAAAGCATGGCGCGAGTACGCCAATTCTGCTCCGGAGGAGAGATGACTAACCCTGTTCCTGTCGATGACATTACCCTTGTGTATGGGCAAGCTGATGCCTTGCGAAAGAACTCTGCGTCAGAGATCCTTGGTAATCAGGCATTCTTACTCAGCTGCGAGAAGGGTTATACTGTCGTGGCTGGTAGCAATCTAGAGAAGACCGTGGATATGTTCTCTGCACTGATCGTACAGCTGGAGAGGGAATACGGGAAAGCGTTTACTCGTGCTCTGATGTCTATGATCTTGCAGAGGCTGTCCCTTGAAGAGATCAAAGTCCTGATCAAGATACGTGTCACTCCAAAGGAGGATCACCAAAATGAAGGTCACTAGACCGTATCACGAGATCCTTACTCCACTTGACCATGTGCTGAAGCTTATCGAGATAGCAGGGCGTACTTGCTACAAGAGTGAAGGGTTCATTACTCCTACGTCGGCCTCTCCGTTTGTGAAGAAGCTTGTATCCTCAGGACATGAATCGGTACTCGAGCACGCTTCTATGACGGTAAAGTTTGTCTGTGACAGGGGAGTGTCGCACGAACTCGTCCGTCATAGGATTGCCAGCTTCAGTCAAGAGTCGACGAGGTACTGCAACTACTCAACAGGGAAGTTTGATGGTCAGATTACCTTCATTCTTCCTTTCTGGGCACAGGATATTTGCGACAAGGACTCTGCCTTTTCATGTTGGAAGCAGAGTTGTGAAAGTGCCGAAAAGAGCTACATGCGTCTTTTGGAGTTGGGGTGGAAGCCAGAGTTTGCCAGGTCTGTTCTTCCCAACTCCCTGAAGACAGAGATCGTTGTAACTGCGAACATGAGGGAGTGGCGACACATTCTCAAGCTCCGTTGTTCAGAGAAGGCGCATCCTCAAATGAGGGAGTTGATGATACCTTTGTATCATGAACTGATGGCCCCTCTTCCTGAACTGTTCAATAGGGAATTGTTTGTGGACGAAAAGGGAGTTTCCCTTTGAGTGAAATCTTGGGTAGAGGAGGAATCAGATGGGACTGATTCAGGACTTCAGAGCCTTCGAGACGAAGGCAGGGTTTAAGTACTAGGCGGGATACGCGTCAGCGAACCGCGCGAATGTTGGACTGGCAGATCGTCAGCTCTGCCAGTCCTTTTGAAGGGTGTAAGAGGATCAAGGAGTAAGATAGAGTCTATGAGATGCGAAGATTGTAAGCTATGCAAAGACTCCAAGATCAACTGTATCAAGGGCGAAGGCTCTCTACGCTCTGACATGCTTTTCGTTGGGGAGGCTCCTGGTGAAGATGAAGAAAGGACAGGGCGCCCGTTCGTGGGCAGAGCAGGTTCTTTCCTGGAGCGGCATGTTTTTCGGGGTGCAGGAATTGATCGCGAGAATGTGCGTCTCACAAACGCAGTGCGATGCAGGCCCAAGAAGAACAAAACTCCTGGGACCACAGAAATCCAAAAATGTAGGCATCACTTGGAAGCAGAGATCGAGAAGGTTCGACCGAAGGTGATTGTGCTTTTGGGAAATGTACCTCTCTTCAGTGTTGTGCCAATGCCTCAACGAGACGATGCGGAAAAGAAGTACCAGGGCAAGGCAGGAGGCATAACGAAGTGGAGAGGTAATCTGTTGTGGCATCACAAGTATCAATGCTGGGTGATGCCTACTTTCCATCCTTCGGGACTAGCACGTGACTTCAATATGGGGTCTCGATATCGGCTTGATCAGACGATTGCAGATATCGAGGAAGCCACGAAAGCTGTAGGCCGCAAGCCTCCCGAGTACAAGTACCCGAAAGCTCATCTCGTAGACAATTCTAAGCTTGCTATCATTACTCTAGGAGCGATGTTGCGAGCTGATCTTATAGGGTTTGATATCGAAACAGAAGATTTCGATCCTTGGACGTCAGAGATTCTTGGGGTAGCGTTAGCGAAGGATGATGAGAACGGTTACTACATAACTTGGGATGCGATTTCGCAGAATGCAGATGCTTTGAGAATGTTTAAGAAGTTGTGTTCTGAGGAAAAGCCTCTCAAGCTCCTCCATAACGCTGCCTTTGACGTTCGATTCCTGAAAGTCAAAGGTCTCCCATTTACTCGCGTATACAAGGATACGATGATAGCAGCTCATCTCCAAGACGAGAACTTTTACAAAGGGTTGAAACCTTTGACGTGGAGGCATCTGTACTTTGGGGGTTACGAACAACCTTTGGAAGCATATAAGCACGAACACAAGCTACGGAATTTTAGGGGTGTTCCTGTGGAAGTGCTTTATCCATATTCATGTTGTGATGCAGTAGCCACTCGCCAGCTATATCAGAAGCTAGTTCCGATCATGCAAAGGGAACACACCTCTCCTCTCTTTGATCGCGTCTTGATGCCTGTAAGAGAGGTGATGACAAATGCAGAGGTTCACGGATTCAAGACAGATAGAGTGTATGCACAGGGCTTGAACGATAAATGCGATGTTGCACGTGAGAAGCTCCTGAAGGATATTTACAGAGCAGCTGGGGGAGAGTTCAACCTCAGGAGTCCGAAGCAGTTAGGAGGAGTTCTATTCAAGAAGCTCAAGCTCCCTGTGGTTGCGAAGTCCAAGACTGGGAATCCGAGCTGCTCGAAGAGAGCCTTGCAGATTCTATCGACTCACAAGAAGGGGGCGATCGTTCAAGACATTCTCAGTGCTCGTTACATTACTGATCAGCAAACTAAGTTTATCAAACTCGCTCTTGGAGGTGAGGTTCACCAGAGGTACAACCTCGCAGGAACTCAGACAGGGAGAACGAGTTGCTCCGATCCCGGGCTGCATAACATTCCGAAAGATAGAATAGTGAGAGCGATCTTCGTGCCTAGTAAGGGCAATGTGTTGGTGTGCGCAGATGCCAAGTCTGCTGAGTTAAGAATGTTGGCTGCCTGTAGTGGTGAGCCTGAGCTTATGAGGGCTTTCGAGGAAGACAGAGACCTTCATACTTGGGTTTATAATCTTATGTTCCGTAAGCCTCAGGACTATGTTCCAACGCAGGAGCAAAGATTTATAGCGAAAGCTATCAACTTTGGTCTTATCTTTGGAAGAGGTCCAATGTCGTTGGCTGAGACTTTGGGATGTTCAGTGGAGCAAGCTCAGAAGTATATTGATCTGTGGTTCAAGACGTTCCCTCTGGCTCGGAAGTTCCTCAAAGACAACATTGCGGAGACGAAGGAGAATGGGTATGCTGTAACCTTCTTCGGTCGACGGAGAAGGTTACCTGAAATCTATTCGGATAACAGAGAATCCCAAAGGAAAGCTGAGAGACAAGCTAACAATATGGTGATGCAGAGCTCTGCAGCCGATTGTACATATGTGGCCTTGAATCGAATAGATAAAGGGATTCGGGAGAAGGGGTTGAATGCTAGAATCATTCACACGGTTCACGACTGCGTAGTTGTTGATTGTCCGAAGCCTGAAGTCAAAGTTGTGACCAAGATCATTCTGAACGCGTTTGCCAAGCAGATCAAGGTGGTTCCTATCAGAATGGAAGCTGAGGTTGAAATCGAGTCGAGATGGGGTCTTCACAATGATTCTCGGTTGTACGAGATTCTTAGCAAGTACGTCGACGTTAGTACGTTGCCGACTAAGCTAAAGAAAGCAGCATAGAGGAGGTTCGATCATGTTGAAGCTTGAGGTGATGACAGGAAGGGAGTTGCAGAAGTACATCTCTCTGCGCCCTGAGATGGGGTCAATGTTCGATCCGGTGGTCGTCGTAGATGACTTTTGGGATGACGGAGTTCTTCTGAGGGTGGTGGAGGCGATGCAGTACAGTGGGACTGCTCGGTTCTACTTCGATGGGCAGAAGAAAGAAGTCAATTTGCCAGGTGTGGTGTCGTCTATGTACGCATCCGATCTGGTGCTCCGGATTCGAACAAGGGAATCGTTCCAGTTCAAGTCTCACCTGAGAATCGTGGAGCCTCTCCCTGAAGGTACATATGGAGAAGTCTCTGTCCTACCTGACATTTCCCGTGTGGGGTGTGCGGTGTCAGGGATTATTCCCGCAGGATATGTGGGTCCGATCCAATTCCTCTTCCATGCTTGGAGAGCTGTCGAGCTTGCTCGCGGCTACCCCATCGCCTACCTCAGAGTGTTTAAGGAAGGAGCTTCGAAAGCAGTCGTAAGTTCTGAAGAGAAGGCTTCTAGAAAGGGACCTGCGAAAAGGAGCAAGTAATGCAACACATGTATATCACTGCAACGGCTGACCTTGACAAGTGTCATAGTTCGACTATGCATCTTGTCCTTCCTCATCTGTACAAGGATCCATACTATCTGGAGACGTACAAGGCTTGGGGGAAGCAAGGTGAGTTTCTCATGCAGGACAATGGTATCTTCGAGCTTAAGACTGTTGTTCCGGGAAGCCTGATGGAGTTTGCAGATCAGATAGGAGCTCATGAGGTGATGGTTCCTGAGGTGTTGAGGAACGCAGAAGCATGTCTAAAAGTAACTGAGGAGTTCCTCTCCTCAAATCCCAAGCCCAGAGGAATGAGATTTGCCGCTTGCCTGCAAGGCAAAACATGGCAGGAGATAGCTTACCATTACCAAACGTTGTGGAAGGAGTTTCCTCAGATAGATACTATCTGCATTCCTTATGGGTTGGAGTTTGACTGCTTCAACGTTGAGGATGAGGAGAAGCTTCATTCAGGGTGGAATCGCTTTTCAAATATCGCGAGGCTGGTGAAAGAGGGGAAGTGGAATCCTAGCATAACTCATCACCTCCTCGGCCTGCATAATCCTGCTGAGCTTACTATGTACTGGAGATTCCGCGAGGCTATTCCCAAAAATGTGTATGCTAGCATTCGAAGCAATGACAGCAGCATTTGTTACAAGTACGGTTTGCATGGAGCTCCATTCATGCATAACTCAGGATTTTTGCATAGGAAGATCAAAGGAGCCTTGGATCACAGTGCTCGGTATACTCATCCTCTCCAGTGGGAAACTTTCCAGAGGAATCGAGATATCTTGGAGTGGCTCATGCAGGGGAGTGGTGGAGATAGGATAGCTGAGCTCTACATTATGTTCAACAAGGAGTGCCGAGAATTCAGCTTGAGGGAAATGTGAAAGCAAGCGTATAATAAGGTAGGAAGGATATGGAAGAAACAAAGAAGGCTGAGCAGCAACAAGATTCTAGGCAGCTGCTAGTAGATCCTGAAGCTTTTTCGCAGTCTCTCGAGAAGGGTCTTGAGCTCCTTATTGAAGATGAGATACTTCGGGAGAAGGTAGCTGAATGGACGAAGGGGCGTATGGGAGAGTTAGTGACAGTTGTCATTCAGCAAGCAGCAGGGATCAAACAACTGTCACTTGTTCTCGATGATGTTCTTAGTCAGCTACGTCGTTGGGCGTGGTCACCTGATAAGGGCTGGATGCGAGCCAGGGCGATCTTGGATGGCGTGCTGAAAAACTTCAAGAGGAGAACCAGTCATGGTGGAGACGGGTCACAAGAACATCCTGGAGCTACTCCCTCCAAAGACGGAAGTAAAGGGACTACTGAAACACCAGCTGCCTCGGGAACTGAGCTACGAGGAGAGGCGTAAGTCATGGTCCTGTCCGAGAGATCATTGGTTTGTGTCAGCTTTCACATGTCTTCAGTGCTCTCACTACGAGCTCAACAATCAACTGACGACGACAGTCACAAAGAAAAGCGGCGACTGCAAGTTTCCTCGTATGGCTTCGAAGGGATCCCGTCGAGTGACAAGATTATTCGAAGCCAAGGTGTCTGGAAGGGCTGACTGGAGCGCGAAAGACATGGGTGGAGTAAAAGGCAATGGGAAGGGTCATCACTTCGAACGTAAAGAAGGGGGAATGGCAGACAAGAAAACTTTCATGGTGAAGCTAATCTTAGCAGGCAAGAGCAGGGATGCAGTTGTCAAGGCTGCGATAAAGCAGTTCCCTGAGATGAAGGAATCTTACGCGAAGCCTTTGTATTACCACGCTTCGAAGGCAGCGAAGCTTGCGAAGAGTAAATAAAGAACTATGCACAGCTTTTGATTTGAGAGGAGAAGAGAGCTGTGCATCGTGCCGCTGGCGCGAGGATCTGGACAACTCTCGACCGGAAGGTGCAGATCGCCTTCGTGGGAGTTTGTAGGATCCAGGGAGGAATAAATAACTTCTTGGGTCCTCTCCGCCAGCGGTTTTTTATTCGATCTGCAAAGGAGAAGAGGTGCATGCGGAAGGAGGTAACTCCATGAACGTACAAAGGGCTGCATTCCGAATGTTTTTGGTGTTGCTGTTATTCCTTGGCTGGGATCTTATGGAGGGGATCATCAGCATTACCGGCAACAATATCACGCTGCAGGTGGAGAACACCACCTTGCAAGAGAGGGTTGCTGAACTCGAGGGATGGGTTCGAGCACAGAGATACGTAGGAGGAGCTGCGATCGGCAACTACTTGTTTCCTATCCATCACGATGACTATGTCATGCCGACGTCTCCGTTCGGTGAACGTGAAAGTCCATTTTTCCCAGGGGAGGAAGAAAACCACATCGGAGTCGATCTATTAGGGGTGTGGAGAGCGAGGATTGTTTCTGTAGCTGATGGAGTGGTTGTTGAACATTGGGTTCCTCCAGACGGAAATCCCAAGTGGAAGGGACACAGAGTCTACGGTGGTATGATAAAGATTAAGCACGATGATGGAACCACAGCTTTGTATGGTCACTTAAGCGAAACCTACGTGCATCAAGGAGAGAAGGTGAAAGCAGGTCAGGTGATAGCACGTCAAGGATCGACAGGCCAATCCACAGGTCCTCATTTACACTTCGAGCTCGAAGTAGGTGGGAGGGTAGTCAATCCGTTGAAGTGGGTGGTTCAGAATCCGGAAGATCCTATTCCGGGTCAAGACCAGTCCGCCGTTGGCGGATTATAATCCATTGGCTGGGAGGACGCCTATCGAGGGGAACCCTGACTGAAGATTCGCGACATACCAACTGAGTGTGGGGGCCAAAAGCCCCCCACATTTTATGAGGAAGAAGAGAGCTGCTATAAGGGGGCTTTGAAGATATGGAGTTCTACACAGAGTTCGCGGAGCAGATTTTTCGGACGAAATACCTTCACCCTTCAGATGAAGGAAAAGTCGAAAAAGCAGTACAGAGAGTAGTAGACAAGTCTCTCGAGTACATGTGTAATCCTTTTTCTAGGGATTATCTTTATCAAGCAATTGACAGGCACTGGTTGGTGCCGGCGGGAGGGATTTGGCGAGCGGCAGGAAATCCTGCTAAGCATGTCTCCTTCGTCAATTGTACAACAGGGAAAGAAGTGGAAGATAGCATCGAGTCTATCTTCGAATCGTTATACTGGTGGGCGAAGTTCTCGGCTTTTGGGCAAGGTCAGGGCGTAGACATTTCCAAGCTCCGACCTGCAGGAACTCCACTTCACAACACTGCACGCACCTCAACAGGAGGAGTGTCCTTCGTACCTCTTTATGATGCAGTACTGCAAGTGATTGCTCAGCATGGTAGAAGAGGTGCTACTCTCATTTCCATTCACGACACATACCCTGACTTCGAACTCTTTTGCAAGGTTAAAGCTAAGCCAGGTTCGATCGAGTCAGCCAATATCTCTATCCAAATAAGCGATGCTTTCATGAAGACTGTGAGTGAGGATGGAGAGTGGCGCTTGCACTGGGAAGGCGAAGGAATGTCAGTCGAGAGGATAGTTCCTGCGAAGCAGCTGTTCAATATCCTTTGTGAGAATGCTCATGCTCATGGAGATCCTGGCATATTGTATTGGGATACCTCACGAAGGGAATCCAACAGTGATGTCTTAGGGTTTCCGATCGTGTGTACGAATGCATGTAGTGAGGTTCCACAAGATGCTCATAACACCTGTCTTTTGTCTTCTATCAACCTTGTCAAGTGTTACCAAGATTTTGGTTTGTCAGATGAAATCTTAGCTGAAATGACGAGATTAGGAATCCGTTTCCTAGATTCTGTATTGGAAGCAGAGTACGTGGAGTACAGAAGCCCTTCTACAGAGCAGCGTCTCAAACTTAGGATAGCTCCTCGAGTGGGGTTAGGATTCACCGGATTCGCAGATTACCTGATCCTCAAGCAGATTCCTTATGGTTCACCTGAGTCTGTAGAAGAGGTTGCTAGGATCTGTAAGGTGATGGCTCAGGCTGCCTACGAAGAGAGCTATGATATAGGAAAGGAGAGGGGGAGTTTCGACACTTACGATGCTACGAAATATAAGACCTCTGCGTACGTGAAGAGGATTCTTGACGAGCGCTTGATCGACAACAAGACTCTGAGGTACCAGAGGCATATGTGCAAACTGGCGATAGCTCCTGCGGGGACGCTATCTATCATTGCCAATTGTGGAGGCAGTGGGATTGAACCTCTTTATTCCAAGTACATGGTGCGTCGTGAGAGAACCTCAGGAGATTGGAAGGAGTGGTTCACGTACAGTCCGGCTGTTATTCGTCATTCTCAGCTTACAGGGATGCCTCTTGATAGGAAGAACGTAGACGCTCTAAAGGATCCTTGGTGGGTGACAGCTCATACATTAGACCCAAACAAGAAGATCGAAGTTGTGGCAACGGCTCAGAAGTACATCGACCAGGGAATTAGTGTTACTTACAACCTTCCTGAGAACTCTTCACTGGATGATGTGAAGAGCATTTTCTATCAGTGTTGGAGAAAGGGGTTGAAGGGAGCAACTGTATATCGCGAAGGTAGTCGAGAAGGAATCTTGATCACGGAAGCCAACTACGAAAAAACGAAGAAAACTCGTATTCGCAAGTCCCCTCCTAGGCCGCAGGTGCTAGAAGGTAAGGTTTATAGACAGAACAACTATACGATGATCATAGGGCTTAGAGATGGGGTTCCCTACGAAATCTTTGGAGGGAAAGTTGCCAATGGATTTCGAGATGGGCAGATCACTAAAGTTGCTAGTAGGAAGTATCTGCTTAACGATGACGATATCCTGGAGCACTTCCATGACAAATCCATCAACGCGATTACGCGTTTGGTGTCTCTGTCTCTTCGTCATGGAGTTCCTGTCCAGTTTGTTTGTGATCAGTTGGACAAGGAATCCGATGTGTTTGATATTGCGAAGTTCTTCTCTAGAACACTTCGTAAGTTTATCAAGGAAGATGAGGTGATCCTAGGAAGTCACCATAAGTGCCAGACTTGTGGAGCAGGACCTGACAGTCTCAAGTACGAGGGTGGATGTATGATTTGCACTGTGTGTGGTTCATCCAGCTGCTCGTGAAGATCCTTGCTCTTCCGACGTATAATATATATGGAGGTAATAGCAAATGAGCGAAGGCAAGAACAAAGGTAAGGTTCACGCTCCAGGCGAGGGTGTGAAGACCAAAGGATCGAACAAGTGGAAGAAGCATGTCCCTGGAATCCATTCAGGGCGAAGCAGATCCACAGAGCATTCTAAAGGAAAAAGGCGGCTGACCGAGAAGTCCGTGGAGATGGCTCCGAAGTCTCTTCGGAGAAAGGGGAAGCATCTATTGTCTGAGTGCTCTGAGGAGGAACTCACACGAGCGAACGTAATGTAGAGGATGGAGAGGGGAAGATCACTGCGGTCTTTCTTTCTCCTTTTCCTTGTGGAGTTTGTCGCTGTAGCTTGATGAAGGTGAAGATTATTAGGCGTGACTATACAAAGTGTTCTAGGGGAGGCGAGTGCGGCAGTTTATTCAAAGGTGTTAACGAGTTTTGGTTGTTCGAGTGCCCGTTGTGTAATCACACGCAACTGGATTTCGTAGTTTCGACGGAGGTAGGTAACTTCCTACTTCCGATGGAGGTAACTAATTGAAGAAAACATACAGGATCAAATTGGATTTCGATGCAGCTCACTTCCTGAGGGACTACGATGGGCCATGTGCTAATATGCACGGTCACACCTGGAAGGTGGAGTTCTACATTTCAGTACCAACAACGCTCGATAAGGTAGGTATCGGGATTGACTTCAAGGCTCTAAAGGAGTCTCTCAAAATGGTTTTGCCTGATCATAAGAACCTGAATGAGCTATACGCCTTTGACAAGGCGAACCCTACAGCCGAGAATATCGTTGAGTGGTTGTTTTATCAGGTAGATAGATTTGCTTGGATTCGAGAAGGGGTCCAAGTCGAAAAGGTTGTTCTATGGGAGACGGAAAAGAATGGCATTGAAGCTTCCCGTAGTTGAAATCTTCTCAAGTATCCAAGGTGAGGGCTATTGGACTGGGCGAGCCGCTGTCTTTGTCAGATTGGCTGGGTGCAACCTCCACTGCGGCTTTTGCGATACAGACCACACTGTGAAGGAAGTTCTGACTGTGGAGCAGATTTGCGATCGTGTGAACTTGATCAGCCGCGCGATTCGATTCGTCGTGATTACTGGAGGGGAGCCAACCAGTCATGGGTTTGGTTTTGACGGCCTAGTGGATGATCTGCAGGTGCAAGGGTATCTTGTGGCTGTTGAAACAAACGGATGTTACAAGTTCTTCAGTGCGCCAGATTGGGTAACGGTATCGCCGAAGACTCCGTTCGAGACTTTGAAGACACAGAAGGGAAATGAATTGAAGCTGCTGTGGACATCTGAGAACGAAGCTCACTCGTGGGCAAAGGCCTTCACAGCAGACTACTATTTCATTCAGCCGATTACGAGAGGAGACAAGTTCACATGTCTGACAGAGATAATGCAATTCCTAAGGGACAACCCCGAATGGAGACTCTCAGTGCAGTTGCACAGGATCTTAGGGGTGCGATAAAGTCTCTCATTCAGTTCGTGGGGGAAGATCCTGATAGAGAAGGACTGAAGGACACTCCGGACCGGCTGATCCGTGCGTGGGAGTTTCTCTTCGGTGGGTACAAGCAAGATCCAGAGAAGGTGCTAGGTAAAACCTTCGATGCCGACGGCTACAGCGAGATGGTCATGCTCAAAGATATTGGGTTCTATTCGACATGTGAACATCACCTCCTCCCATTCTTTGGGACTGTGACGATCGCATACATCCCACAGGAAAGAGTGGTGGGGGTGTCGAAGCTCGCTCGGTTGGTAGATGTATACGCAAGGCGTATGCAGATCCAAGAGAGGATGACAGCCCAGATCTCATCTACTATTAAGAAGGTTCTCAAACCGATGGGGGTTATGGTCGTCGTGGAAGCTCAGCACCTCTGTATGACCTCTCGAGGGGTGCAGAAGAAAGACACCTTGATGGTGACTTCTGACTTCAAGGGAGTCTTCATGAACGAGGCTGTGAGATCCGAGTTCTTCAGTTTGAAGGGGAAATCGTCATGACGGTGCTTTGCGGCAAATGCACTTACCTGTTCTGCCTCAAGAGGCTACCTCCTCTTTGTGTGGCTTCTGCTATTCCAGTACCTGGGCCACTGAGAGGTTTGGTGGATGTGACTGGAGTGGTGTTGGCTGAGGTTCGAAATGAGAATAACGATTGTCTGTTGTTCAAACGTCGGATCTTCATAGATAGCTCGAGATGGATCAAAAGAGCGCTCAAGGATATAATGAGTTCCAAGGGTGTGGAGGCAAAGCCATCTTCCCTGAAGGAGTACGCAATTGGCGAAGAAAGAAAGAGAAAAGAAGCAAGCTCACTCGGAAGAGCTGGCGAAGATAAAGAGGGAGAGGAAGCAAAGCCGCAATCTGAAGAGCTTGGAGGATCTGAGCTCGAATGCCCAGAACCAGAAGAAACAAAAGATGGTAACTCCAGCCTCTCCTTTGATCTCCCCACCCCTGATCTCTCCTCCCAAGAGGAAGGATCCGATAGAGGAGTTGGAGACCACTCTGAGGTCGTCGAAACCGAAAGTGGTGATGGCCACAGGGACGATCTCTCTGGAGATCACGACAGCAGAAGGGAAAAAAGGACCTCCACTGATTCCGGACTCGATCTTCACGTTGGAGTTCCGAGGAGCCACAGGCCTCGTAAAGATTCCAGCTAATGAAGTGAGGAAGATCCTACAAGCCTTGGGGGTGAAGGTGTGAGTGCTGCACGTGGAGGACCTCCGACGAAAGCCGAGTTGGCTCAGAAACGAACTCGAGAATGGCATAAGGACGAGGTCTCTGCGGAAGTCAATGAGAAGCTGAAGCGTGGTGAGAGAGCGGACAAGAAAAAGATTGATGGGAAAGTGTTGAGAGCAGCAACGAAGCCAGGTTCCCTCGTCAAACGTCCTAACAGGAGGGGATTGAAGAGATTTCCGACCGTCATCAAGATCCCAGATGAGCTTCCCGATCTCCCGGAGAACCTTCGTGAGTTTGCCTTTCGTTATGCAACGGAGTACAGAACGAATCTAGACTGGGCACATATCTTTCACCAGTCGACGTTTACCATCTACACATGGATCCAGAATCCCGACGTTGCTGGATACATCATGAAGATCAAGCAGGAGCGTCGGGCGTTGATGGCGGAGCGTTTGAATGAGCTTGAGAAGAAGGCATTCCAGAAGCTGAACAAGATCCTCGACTTCCCGGTGACTGAAGATTCCATCGAGCCCCTTCGTAAGACCATCATCGATATTCTGACTCTCAAGCAAGGTGGAGGAACGACAAGGAAAACAGATGCTCTCATCAATATAAGCCAAACTCAAGGACAAATCCAAGGACAGAGCCAAGACCAAGAGATGTCCTTGGATCAACTACAGGAGAAGATCAGTGAACTCAAGCAGTTGGAAGGAGAGTGATCGATGAAAGGAAATCGAACATTCTCTTTTTCTCTACCTTCGAAAGAAGGTTGTGGACTCTAAGATGCTCGTACGTATTACAGAGGTTCCTGTTATCTGTGCTGCGTGTGGGTGGCAGGGAAAAGTGGGTGACTGCGAGTCTGACGATGATGGAAGCCTCTGCTGTCCTGAATGCAACGAGATTGTGGTAGAGATAGATGACTGAGAAACAATTGTACACCGAGCTGTACAAGAAAAAGAAAGATAGCGTCCTCGAAGGCATCCGAGAATCTAGTCCTGTAATGTACTGGGGAAAGAAGTATCATGTAAACAACAGAGGAGAAGAACTCGACTTTACTCAGATGTACTACCTCATCGATTTGTACAAGAACATTCATCTATACAAGCAAATGGTAGTTGAGAAGTCTGTTCAGTGTGGTCTCTCAGAGCTCTTTATTGTGAGCTCCCATGAAGAAGCATCTCGTGGGCTAACTGTGTTTTACGTGCTGCCCAAGTACGAGATTAGGAACAGATTTGTCAACAACCGTATCAATAGAGTCCATAGGAAAGTGGGAAAGTACGCCAACCTCGTTCGCCAAGCAAGTGTTGAAGGAGGATCACATAGAACATCCCTCATGCACTTCGGTAAAGGAACGATTGCGTATGTGGGTTCTAACGTCGAAGACGAGTTTATCGAAATCCCGGTTGATAGTGCCTACGTGGATGAGAAGGACAGGTGCAATCAGCGAAACTTGTTGATGGTACCTGATCGTTTGACAGCTTCTCCCTACAAGTATTGGCGAGAGATTAGCAACCCTACAATTGAAGACTTCGCAATCGACGAGCGCTACAAGGAGAGTACTCGAGGGTTGTGGATGATCAAGTGCGATCACTGTGGTAAGTGGTTCACACCTGACTTCTTCAAGCATGTTGTTCGCGAGGTAGGTCCGAGCCGATATGAAGTGCGAGACCCTAACTACGTCAAGCATTTGCGAGGAGCTCGACTCATTCACGATTGTGGAAAAGCAGTTGATCGTTTGAAGAAGGGGGAGTGGGTTCACGAATTCCCTGATCGCGATTGGGTGGGGTTCAGGATTAGCAAGCTGTTCAACAAGCATAGCTTTACTGTCCAAGGAACTTTGTCGGAGCTAGCAGAAGAATGGAGTGAGAGAGTTGTAGGTCATTCTGCCAAAGAGCAAGTCTTCATCAATAGTAACTTGGGCCTTCCCTATACCTCTGCAGGTGCTAAGCTTCATGATTATGAATTAAACGCCTGCATGCGCAGTTACGAATATCCTTGTCCTCCACTAGCTCCCAAAGCTCCTCGATTTATGGGTGTAGATGTTGGAAACCACCTCCACGTCATTCTTCGAGAAAGGACAATGGACAGAGGTATGCCAGCAAGGAAGTTGCTCCTTGCTATGACAGTTAAGAACTTCACAGATTTGGGAAAGCTGATCAGGGTCTGGAATCCGAAGATTGTAGTTATAGATGCTCAACCAGAGCTTCACGAAGTCTCTGAACTCAAGGATGCGTTTGGGCAAGTGTATTCTAGTAGGTTCAACAAAGACCAACTAGAGATGGATATCAACACCAAGATCCGCAACATTACGATGGACAGGACATCTATTTTAGACTATGTGAAGAAGGCAGTAGTCGAGCAGCTTCTTTTACTTCCTCCCAACGCAGATGCTATTGACGGTGGTGATTACTACCGTCATATGACTGCGTTGACTCGTATCTTGGATGTGGATGAGGACAATCCCGAGAAGAACAGGTTTGTGTGGGAGGGCTCGAAGCCCGATCACTACTTTCTAGCTGAAGCCTATTGCCTCCAAGGAGATGGTCTAGTACCTGAGCACTCTGTTTTCGAGTTCTTCCAGAAAGAGCTTTCTCGATATAAGCAAGAAGAGAAGTCGACGGTCAAGACGTTGGCTGATGCAGTAATTGAGAACGTCGCACGATCTCCTGCAGCTGCTATGGTAGATCAAGAGACTTTCTTGGGGAAGATATCACGCATTACTCCTCCAGCTCCTACTATCAGGAAGGGGGATGATGTCATTGAGCAGGAAAGAGAGAACGTGATCAAAGAGTGTCTGGAAGCGTTTAGTTGGGTGGAGCTAAATCGATTCTGTCGTGCAACAGGGTTGGGTGAGGAGAAGGGAGCAGTATATCTAAAGGACAAAGGCTTTATGGATGATGGTGTGAGATACCGAGATGGTAAAACATTCTCGAACTGTTACATCAAAGTCAAAGCCTGAGGATCCTCATCCTGAGACAGGCGTCTGTAATTTCTGTGGGAGGGCCTTTGAAGTAAAGAGGTCGTCTAGATACCTGGCTCCACACGTTTGTCCGAAATGCCGCCAGTCTCGTTCTGTTAGGTGGGCTGTCCAATTTCGACCTGAGGAAGGAAGTGGACTGAAAAGTGCCTACACTCGTTTGTTCTTGGCTATCAAAAAAGCTGCTGAGGATGATGGTAAGTTAGACTCCTGGAAGCAGTACTGGGTGGAGTCTCCCCAGATGAAACGCATCTGGGATCTCCTAGCCCGAGAAACCCACCAGCAGAAAATACTTGGATCCGTGGATAGACCAGGAAATATGAGTTATATTTGAGATGTAGGCCAGCAGGTCGCCATTCGAGCTCTTACCTCCGATTCGAGTTCGTTCCGCTTCCCCTGCTGGCCTTTCTTTTTGAACTCCCATATTTACCAGGCGTATAATGATTCAAGGAGAGGATCATTATGGTTCTGACACATGCAGGTCAGAAATACTTGTGCCGGTCAACATACACTGAACGTGAGATGCCGAAGAGCGCTGGCTTTCGTTGGGATCCAGAGAGAAAAGTTTGGTGGACCGACGATTCCAAGAAGGCCTTGAAGCTGCTCAACTTCGCAGATACAGAAACCAAAACCTACCTGACAAAGCAAGAGAAGGACACTATCCAGAGCTTGTCTCTCAGCAGGGCGACAAATGCGAACATCAAGGTTCCCGCTCCTGATGGTTTGCAGTACCTCCCCTTCCAGAAAGCTGGTATTGCATATACGCTGGCTCGCCCTGCTGTTCTTATTGGAGATGAGATGGGCCTAGGGAAGACAGTTGAGGCAATAGGAGTGATCAACGTAAGTCCAAGGCCTGAAAGGGTTTTGGTGATTTGTCCTGCCTCCTTGAAGGTGAACTGGAAGCGCGAGCTTGAGAGATGGTCTGTACACAAGTTGAGTATTGGGATTGCAGCGGCAAAGGAACCCTTCCCGAAGACGAATGTGGTGATTGTAAACTACGACATTTTGGATCGCTTCCAGACTGAGTGGGAAGCAACGACCTTTGACTATCTAATCGTTGACGAGTGCCACTACGTGAAAAATCCTGGAGCGAAGAGGACGAAGGCCGTCTTGTCGATCAAAGCCAAAAAGCAAATCTACATGACAGGGACTCCCATCGTCAACAGGCCGAAGGAACTGTGGACGGTTATTCACAAACTCGATCCCAAGACGTGGACGTCGTTTTGGAGGTTCGCGCAGAGGTACTGTGGAGCCTATCACAACGGATGGGGTTGGGACTTCAGTGGAGCTTCGAACTTAGAAGAGTTGCAGTCCAA
>Ga0172362_10002338_pt1 | contig 16497 bp, 43 predicted proteins | sample LakKivs1_kivu2a2_FD_114534 | JGI IMG/M metagenome (GOLD analysis project Ga0172362, IMG submission 114534) | Sediment microbial communities from Lake Kivu, Rwanda - Sediment s1_kivu2a2 | ecosystem: Environmental > Aquatic > Freshwater > Lake > Sediment | place: Rwanda: Western Province, Lake...
CTCGGGGCCTCATTTATTCTACAGGAACGGAGAAGCGAATCCAGACTCAAAGCGAGGTGCATCATGTTCTTCCTGTTACTGCGCATGCTGTATGAAGAGCTGGAGCAACACCGCATGACTTACGAGGAATACTGCGTCGCGGTAGAACGCGTTGCATTAATCCATGGTATCCGTCGCAACGGTATACGATAGCCCCGACTCAATCCCCCAGTACACCCCCTATAGAGAGCCTCAGGGCTCTCCCTTTCTACAGTCATGGAAGCATCATGACCGGTACCAGTCAGGTGCTTACTATGAATCAAAGGAGATATCTCATATGACACTTGAAGATCTCGAAAAGCTTGGCGCCCAGTGGCTGACCCAGCAGAAGGAAGAGAAGCGCAAGCAGCGTGGCGTGCACCTCGGTGGCATCAGCTGCAGCAACCGGCCGTGGTATATCAAGGCCCTTGCGGCCACGCTCGTCGGCACCGGCGAAGTGGTTAAGGAAGCCGGCTATGCCGCAGTCCTTACCGCCAGAGAGATAAAGCACCAGAAGCGCATCCGTGCTGGAAAGCGCATGCTGCGCGAACTTGAGGATCAGCAGAACGAGCGCGAGGTAACCTCACTGTCGTTCGAGGATCAGGTGAAGCAGGAGAATACCAAGTCCTCCGGAAGCTTCGAGCACCGTTCGCTGGTCAGACTTGACAGCAAAGAGTAAGCACATTGGGGGAGCTGTAGTGGCTCCCCTTTCTACATGAACGGAGAGTCACTACTCCAATCAATCGTTAAGGAGATTGCATATGCAAATCAGCCTCAATCATTCACAGCTGGAAGCGCTCATCAAAGCCGGCCTTATCAACGTCGAGAAGTTCTCGACCTGTCAGGTAGAGACCCGCGAGGGAGACTTTACCGACTCCAAAGGCAACAAGGTCCTGCGAACCACGATTTACGTGCCCAGCGCGACGAACATGGTCAGCGGAGCTGACATCATCAAGGGTATCACCGGCAAAGCCGCTGAAGCTCATGCCAAAGACGATCTCGAGAAGGAAGTCGGTGCATAGTCACACGAGAGGGGCCGTTCGGCCCCTCTTTCTTTCTACATACATGGAACAAGAGAGGATCTAGCCTACCCCAGTGGGGGAGAACAGGGAATCGCTAATGCCATGAGCGCTGCCGACGTCAGGGACATCGGAGATGGTCAGGCCAATGCGTGCACCATCCATAGGCTGTTGCAGCCTCTCTTTCTCCTACAGGGACGAAGAGGGGGTGATCCATGGTACGGTCCAAACAGTATCCCAAACTTGTCTTCAGCGATAACACCCTGCGCACCCTTCGGGTGCTGGATTCCCAACAGCGCATCCGGTATATCCGGGAGCTGTTCAGTGGTACCGTTTACGCGAAGACCAATGTCATTGAGAACATACAGAAGGAGCTTGTCGATCTCTTGGGCCGTTAGGCCCTCCCTTTCCACAGGAACGCAGAAGCGCACACCCGAATTGAGTGGTGTGCGTGGAGCAGTGGAAGCAGGACCTTCCACAGCCATGGGTGTGGCCCGAGCCCTACAGTCGGGCACATGACACATCCCAAGGAGAGAGGCATGACCACACACGAGTATGTACAGAGGACTATTCGAACCCTGCGTGCTGGGTTCTCAGTTGACCTCTGTGGAAAGAAGATCAAGATGGTCGAGATTGACCGCGGACTCGAGGTTCCCTATGCGAACGGAGAGTTCATCACGTACATGGATCTACTCAAGCTGATCCATGAGGATCATCTTGAGAAGGGGGCATAGGCCCCCTCTTCTGATGCTCGTGGACCTTTCTACAGGCACAGATATGAATCAGAGGAGGAACGCATGATACTCGCAGTAACAGGACACAGGCCTCCGAAGCTGGGAGGCTACGGCCGACTCGTGAACCATCGCCTCGCGAAGTTCGCATTCGAGGTTCTTACCTCGATGACTGAAAGGAACACAGTGGAACGTGTGCTTACCGGTATGACTCTGGGATGGGACCAGGCGATTGCACATGCGTGCATACAACAGCATGTGTATTTCATCGCTGTAGTTCCCTTCCATGGACAGGAGAAGGCATGGCCTCCCGCATCCCAGGAGACCTACAAGGCTATCCTTGATCGCGCGGATCAGGTGGTCGTTACGGCCAACGGAGATGACTATGGTGCATGGAAGATGCATCATAGGAATCGATGGCTGGTGGACCACGCGGACCTGCTTGTCGCCCTTTGGGATGGCAGCGAAGGCGGAACGGCGAGCTGTGTGCAGTATGCCGAGAAGAAGGGACTCCCGATCGTGAACGTATGGGACAGGTGGCTCGAGTTCATCCGGACAGAGAATGAGGCACAGGGAATCACGCTATGAACGATCATGAGTTCTATCGGGTGACTACCGCCTACTTCTGTGCCGGTGTAACTGTGGACCGTGAGGGAAACGTAGTCCGGACTCTCACGGCTCCCATCCTGAGGAAGTTTCCCACTCTCATGGATATCCGCAAGTACTATGAACCAAAGCGTGGCGTGACCATTGAGAGGCTCGCGTAAGCCAGCCTCTCTTTCTACATGCATGGCATCCAAAGGAGGTACCCTATGATAGTAGATGAACACGCCGCATTGGTACTGGAGCAAATCCAGAAGGGAAGCAGGGAAACCGCCGAGGTCGAGTTCCACATCTTTGTTGCGCAGGTACATCACTGGCTTAACCAAGCCGCTCTGGAAAGAGCAGAGACAGCACGCCAGCTCACGGAGTTCTTTCAGGGGACCCACAAGGAGCCCACTGTAAGGAACGATCTCTGCGTGGTCTGTCATCAGGTTCCCGTAGCCGTTGAAGACGGCTTCGATACCTGTACACTCTGCTCAAAGGCGGGTTACTGACATGTTGACCTGTGATACGTGCCACGAGAAGTACGAGGACAGTAAGGTATGCATGAATGAACTCGGAGAGTTCAGATGCGTATACTGCCTCGGCCTTGAGGGACCACATCCTGTGCTTATGGCGAGCAACAGGAAGCTCGACATTTCCGAGCTGGAAGTCATCAAACCAGGTGCTGCAACCAAACGTGAGGGCTCATAGCCCTCTCTTCTCTTCTCCATCCATGGACATATCCTTGGGAGGTACGTGATGCGTCTGCTGCTGTTTCTCGTGGTGCTGGGATTCGTGTGCCTCGCGCCACTCTGGATCAAGGTTATCCTTGCCATCATCTTCGTGGGACTTATTTATGGGTCCTAGTGAATGAGAGCCATTGGCTCTCTCTTCTACATTCACAGGATTCACCAATCACAGGAGGGTAGACATGAATAGAACATATGAGAAAGCCAGGGCAGAGGCACTCTGGAAGCGACACGCAAAGATTCAGCATGTGAATAGAGTTCAAGCAGACCCAGATCAGGTCACTGTGAAGGACGGACAGTACGCTCCTCAGATACACAGTGGATCGTCTCCGGAGCATACATTCGTGGCCCAGGATGGAACCATTGTCATGGGCACGGACGATTACAGAGCAGAAGACGTGGAAGAGCCACGGCAGTCTAGTTTGGAGGGCTAAGGCCCTCCCTTTCCACACCCATAGGATATATCCACCTACAGGAGGTCAATCCATGGATGTCAACAAGATCATTCAAACCAATCAGGCAATCAGCCTTCTCAAGAAGCAGCGGCAGATGGTTCTGAAGGAGATCGCAAAGAGGCGCGCGATCCTCGTCGGAGTCTCCCTGTTCGGGAAGAACGAGAAGCTGCAGACCCTGACTGCAGAGATCCAAGGCTACGAGAGCGAGCTCTCCAAGGTACAGGGACAGCTTGATGACCGTACCGAGGATCTCAAGAAGGCTATGGTAGCCAACTAAGACGTATCCGGGAGAGGACTGTGGTCCTCTCTTTCTTCCACATGAACGGTTAAGCATGGATGTGTAATCCGGACCTTCTGGCTAATCGTAGGTGATAGCGTACTCGGCCTAAAGGGAGAGTTTGGCGGGACCAAGTACAACACGTGGACCAACCTGCCATAAGGCTTTGCCCTTGCTTTGTACATCAATTCGTAAGGCTTCGGCCTCACTTTCTACATCAATGGTCCGTTGCCGGTTCGATACCGGGAGAAAGGGGCTTGATCACCCCGCCTCTGACTGATCATCGGAAGGTCAAGAGTGGCGTCGACGGACCTATGAACTTATACAGTACAACAAGCGGGTAGGTAGGCCTTGAAGCAGCCAGCCGGGTGGGCTCCGGAGTACCTTTAATGAGTGGTGGTACCGCCGAAACTGACGTGGATGGGTGCGATGGCAATCGTTCCCCATCCTGGACCCGTGAGACCCGCGGGAAAGTTGGTTAGGAGCATGCCCGGTCACTGCCTTTGGCGTAACAGCACGCCCGCTTATATTTCATATCGAGGACATATCATGATACTCGGAGATCTCTATCATCTGTTTCAGCAACTGAAGATCCACTGCGCCGTCCAGTGTAAATACTGTGATGGATGGACGAACTGTTCCTGTGGCACATGCCATAGTGATGAATGCAATAGGCTCAGGCAGGACGACGATAACCGTCGGCTTCGTGAGCTGTTCAGCATAGGAGCATCCTATGAAGATAACACTTAGTGGTACCAGGACCGGAGGCGTGGACAAGGACGTCCTCACATTCGAGGACATTGGCCCCGACGAGGTAACAGTTTCAATCGGCCAAGCGTGGACGGTCGTCAGCCGTGACGCGCTGGTCAGGGCACTCAGGGCACTGTCCTCACAAGGAGAATGACCATGGTAGTAGTACTCAACGTGCTTACCGGCGTGTTCTATCTTCTCATCTCACTGATCCTTTCACTCTTGGTATATACCGTGTGGAAGCAGGGCTACCGGGCAGGATTTGCCTTGGTGCTCTTCCTGACTATCCTCTGGTATATCTACCTGGGATTGTTGATCGGTACCGTGATAGGATAGAGGTGATGGGCCATATGGCCCCACCTTTTGCGTGCGGGAGGAATCATGTACTACCTACGTGTAGATACTGATTCTGACGGACAGTTCAAGCTTTCACTGAGCATTGAGGAAGGGGACTATTCGCCCGAGGAACTCAGGGCGCATCTTAGGAATACCCTTGACCAGCTGGGACCCAGCCTGAGAAGTAAGCGGGTATTCATGGACCCCTCGCTCGATGCGTCACTCGCTATGTTTATGGGACAGTACCTGAGAGAATTCGGGTGCACGTCCTTCCTCTGGAATCCGGGCACGGAAGAATACGTCTCCTTCTAGGTCATTTCACACCCATGGATGTAAGGGAGGAAAGCTATGAAGTTCACGTATCAGGAGCTCAATTACTGGAAAGCAACGCTGAAGATCACCGCGCCCGACGACGAACACATTGACCGAGGAGAACAGGTACGCCAGGTACTGCTGTTTGTACAGCAGAATGCAGCGACCCTCCGTGGCAAGGATGTGTTTGTCTATCCAACCGATGATATTCCCTGCGTGGCCCTTGCGGCCCTGGCAGTTGATATCAGGGAGGTAGGTGGACGCATGATGTTCTATGACCCCAAGGACGACACCTTTCACCCAATGGGAGAACCGGTGTTCCGGCGGCCTTCCGAGCGGGGATAGAGGGACTGACCCCTCTTCTTCATGCACAGGTATACACGGGAGATGCACGCCATGAAAGATATGGTATCAAATGGATTCAGCGAGATTGCTCCAGAGGAGCATCCGCACTTCGACAGATCGATCGTTCACATGCTGGCGACAATAGCCGACAGCAGTATCCGCCACGGTGTTTCGGAGGATGCCCTTCGCAAGGCATACCTGAACACATACGGAGCTGAGGTTACGGCCAGGGTATTCTGGCTCGTCGATCAGTGGAAGCATCGTAAGAGAGAGGAGTAAGCTATGCTCGTTGAGACACTGTTCTTTACCGCATCATCCCTGGCCATCTTCCTGAGAACCATGGATCATCCAGACATTCTTACTGGACGTAAGGGCCGGGCTCTCAAAGTACTGCCCGATCTCACGCTTGCATGTGCAATCTACGCAACGCTGGCACATGGCGCATGGATCGTGCTGCTGATTGACATCCTCGTCAAGCGGCTTCTGTGGTCACCGATCGCAAAGCTTGCGATGTACCTCATGATCCGCAGGACCGTGGACGATATCTTTCAGAGGTTTATCAGAGACAAGGAGGTACCAGATGGCACAATGTTCATCGTCGAAGGAAGAGAGGGAGAGGAAGCAAAAGTTACTCAAGTTCATCCGGACGGGACTAAGGTTAGACTGTCCGGCAAGGAGGGTAATGAGGGACAGGAAGGCCCAATATAGCAGGAAGGACAAGCACCGTGGACAGCCAGACGAAGACTAGCGGCCGTCCCCTTCTTTCCTCCCGTCCCCTTCATACCTACGAGTTCCCTCTCAGAGAAGTTATGATTCCGAAGACCTGCCTTTCGATCGTCATGTATATCGGAGGCACGGTTAACCATAATATGGTTGACGGAAACGTCGAGATTCCCCTTACTGAGGTACCAGTCAGGGAGGAACGCGACCGCCTGGTCGTTCGATGGCCAGATCTCGTGACCAGAGGAATTGAGATCCTTGAGGATCTCGCACCAAATCTCCTGGTTCATGAAGGAGTAACCGCAGTTGTGCTGGCTCCACTTGAGGCAGCAACTCGGTACCTTGTGGCAGAGGACGGAATGAGTTCTTCGGTCGGCTATGCTCGACTGTATTGCAGCACAGCTGGGAACCCGTTGCCTCCAGTGTACAAGGGAAAGGGAAAGGGGCCACATGCTGTGTTTCCTGTGTATCCAGGATGGAATGTTATGGAAGCACTCTGTGTACGGGGAGTAGAGATGAGCTTGTTGAAGCTCCATCGTCTGACCGTCACCAGATCTACCCTTGAGCGCAGCATTGTATGGAAGGGATCCCACTGGAAGCACCTTCCATTATCTATGGAAAGCTATCGGAGTGTATTGCAGAAGGCAGAGTGGAAGGCCACCCATCAGGACGACCGACCGCTTATGTACAAACCGTAAGGTCTGGAATATCCAGACCACTTGAATGGAGCTATGAATATGATCAATGACAGTGACATTCCTATCATAGGACAGCCGCAGGACTCTCCCGAAGAGATGCAGGTACCAGGCCCGAGCGATCACGTGAGGCTCCTTGGAGGAACGAGTATAGATTCACTTCCACCCATGGACCTCATCACTCTCGGGGTGACTGATACCAACAGGATGGAGTTCTATCTCGGCGACTATGCCGGAGACTACTACGTCAGATTCCTGCCACATCATGAGCTTATAGAGATCGGCTGGAGGAACCAGTGGAAGTCGGCGAAGCCCGACGATCCAGCTACATACCCCAAGCTCCCCCATGGTTGCGTGCATACTGACAAGGGGTTCATGTACTCAGTCGAGCGGTTTAATGACCGGCAGCATGAACACCTCTATGATGTACTCTACGACGAGGTTCTGAAGCACCTTGACCTGTTCGCTGCATCGAAGGCCCGAAGGGCCGCGGACCCATGGGCATGACATGAGTGTGAGAGAACACGTTCACCATGAACATGTGCATCAGCAATGCCTCACGATACCTTGAGCACAATGCTTCTGGGCTTCCCAAAGACCTGTTTAACGTTGAAGACGATGACATCAGAGAGGGACTCATTATCATGCGTCAGATGATAGAGGACTCGAATAAGAGGACCTGATATGCCGAATTGGTGCGAGAACTTCATCCATGTCACTGGACCATCGAAGGACCAGAAGGCCTTTCGAGACCAGATACGCCACGTTTTGCTCGACTGGGGCAACCACGCAGCTAACCTGAAGGCAGAGATTGACGCATGTAAGGTTCCTACCAAGAAGCTGCGGCTTATCTCAGGTCTGAACGAGTATCTGAGTGGAACCAGGGATGAACGCAACCTGTTTGCCAGCTTTGTGAAGCCACCACTCACGGTGGTATCAGAAGGATATAGAGATGCTGGCTACAACTGGTGCATCAATAACTGGGGGACCAGGTGGGATGTCGATGAGTTCGATGAGCAGGTTACTGCCATTGACACCGTAAAGGAGCAGACGTCGTACTCGTTCCTTTCAGCCTGGTCTCCTCCTATTGAGTGGCTCAAGCTGGTAGGACCAAAGTTCCCCACACTCACGTTCTCGATGGGCTTCTATGAAGGCGGCTGCTGGTTTGCCGGAACCTGTGTTGTACATGATAAGGAATGTGAGATATGGAACTGCCCCACAGATCGGATCAAGGAGTTTGCAATAGAGCACTTTGGTGCCGAGTTTGACGATACAGAGGAGGATATGCTCGATGGAACAACTACAGACGAAGGTCCGTGAGGTATTCGGAGTCGGTGAGTTCGCCAAGTACAAGAACGATCCGCTAATCAAGTGGAAGGAGAGCATCAAGAAGATTGTCGGCATTGCCGTTCCCATGGAGCGTGGTCTGGACATCTAAAGGATATCACTATGAAGAATGTGACTAAGGAGATCAGGAATCGGTCTTGGGAAGCCAAGAAGCGCCGATACCTGAAGAATCCCTGCTATTGTCCTTATTGTCACAGCTCGCTCCTTGATGAAAAGGAGATCAATTATGCCTATGACGGTCATGCCACTCAGAGGGTCTCCTGTGATAAATGTGGCAAGGAATGGATAGACAACTATACCTTGACTGGTATCACTGAGTTACCTAACACTTAGGCCGGCTACCAAATGTGTTTGGTAAGGAGGAACAATGCCTAAGTACCGTGTGCTCATTCAGAGACAGTATGTTCATGAGGCAAGCATAGATGTTGAGGCTGGCTCTGTGGAGCAGGCTGAACAGATTGCCCGTGAGCGGATAGACAACACCTCTCTTCGTATCAAGCACATCGTTGACGGTGGTGATTATGCGGAAGTGGAGTACGAATACAAGGAGAAGATCAATGACTGACAAGGACGCACACCTGGATCAGGCACAGAAGGACGGGGTCCTGGCTATATTGCCGAGGCCTACGTCTGTGGTGCCGAGAGCACAGTGGAAGGGAAATCACCAAGGAAAGGAGGTTCAAGCATGAAGATAAAGGAACTCAAGGACCTGATAAAGGACCTTCCTGATGATCTTGATGTGGTGGGAATAGACAATGTCGGTGAGTACTGTACCGTTCTCGCATATATAAGCGAGGATGAGGAAGGAAAGATGCTCGCCTTCAGTCTCGACCAGGAGGATATCATGCCAAGCTATAAGAGAGTCACACAGGAACTGAAGTACCACATCCTATCGAATGCTCTTTCCAACAAGAGGAAGTACGTTGGACTCGATGCTCTGGCCGAGACATATCAGGCAATGCGGAAGGCCTTTCACAGCAAGACATTCGATGAGTACGTCGAAGGCTACCGACAGCGAGGCTACATCGTATACTAGGAGGTTCATATGTCAAGCGCAGTGAAAGAGATCGTGACCAACCGGATCCTCGAGCTCATCAATGACACGGGGAACCTTCCCTGGAACCATCCAGGCTTTATGCTTGACCGGTGCAATGCCTACTACAAGAGGCCATACAGCGCACTGAATCAGTTGATGCTGTCAGACTGCGAGGACCGGTTCTTTCTTACCTACAAGCAGGTGAAAGCCCACGAAGGGAAGTGGACCCCCGGGACAAAGCCTCACATCATCACCTTCTGGAAGATCTATGAGAAGAAGACAGGACAGAAGGATGCCAATGGCAATGAGATCGTTGAAACCACCCCGGTCCTGAGATTCTACAAGGTACTGGAGTTCAGTGACGTGAGTGGTCTCACACTTGATACATCCTATGAGCGGCCGCCGATCGATCCTATCGATGTTTTCATCGCTAAGTCGGGCGTGCCGATTGTAGAGGATCCTAACCTCGTCCGGGCCTCCTTTCATTCTACATCCAAGGACGTGCACACGCCCCCGATAGGAGCATTCATGGACAAGAACCACTATTACGTGGGGCTGACCAAGGCCATGATCCGTTGGACGTCCCTGCAGTTCGAGACTAGGGATCCAAATGATACATCTGCCTTCGGCATGGAGAGCCTTACCGCGGAGATTGGATCAGCCATGATCCGAAAGGCCTATGATATTCCCTGGGATGATTCCCCCGCTGAGATCTCACATTGGGTGAGAGCCCTTATGGCGGACAAGGGAATGATCGTTATTGCCGCTTCGCGGGCCGAGAGAGCCGTGGCCTCACTTAGAACCCATCAGGAAGAGACAGATGAGGGCGCCGACATCTTCGCAGCCCTCAGAGGACTGTGATGGAAGAGATAGACGTAACAGAGATCATACGCCTCCGGCGTGACTCCGCCCTTCTTGACCTCTTACAGGAGGTTATGAAACAAGGGATACAGCATCTCAGCATTACACTGTGTCAGGATGGTGGTCTTGCAATCTATGGTAATAACTATGGGACTAAGGCCCATGGATATGACAAGAACCGTGATATTCGCGAGGCGATCGCCTCAATCAAGATAGAACACGGGATAGGAGATTAACGATGAGCGACGCAAGCATTGAGACAATCTGTATGACCGCTATCATACTTGCCTCACTCTACTTCTGGTGGAGGATCACCAGAGGGTAAGGCATTATGGACCTCCTGATAGCCGGCGGATGATGAAAGGCAGGTGGCTGAAAGCCGGGAGGGTCTCTTTTCTTCTTTCCCTCCTATCCGCGCTGCATCATATTGACATTGTAAAGGTCTTGACATCCTGGTCATGATATGCCAGGATGATTCTATTGCAGGAGCATGGATATGCAAACCATCTATATGGAGAAACCAGGTGAGCGGGGAAAGCCGATCTTCCACAGGTACCTTCTCGAGGGAAACAAGGTGACCTATGAGTGGGGTACTGTGGGCGGCGCCGTCCAGTCCGAGACCCGGGTCTTCTCAGAGGGAAAGAACATCGGCAAGGCAAACGAGAAGTCCCCGGAGCAGTGCTGCTTTGAGGACACGATAACCCGCGCCAGGAAGAAGTTCGAGAAAGGATATCAGTTCATAGAGGGAGAGGACCTGGTCATGGGGAACATGAACAAGACCGTCAACCTCGCTGACACCGAGATTCCCAAGCCGATGCTGGCACTGGTATACAACGAACACCCCAAGAAGTTCGACGGGGTGGGCATGGTCTACGTACAGCCGAAGCTGGACGGAAACCGCTGTCTGATCAACCGGTTCACCGGAAAGATGTACTCCAGGTCCAGGAAGGAGATTTCCCACCTTCCTGAGATAGGAAAGGCCGTGGTCGACGCATGTGCCCATCTCCCTAACTTTGTTGAGTGGGTGGACGGAGAACTGTACGCCCACAATATGACCTTCAATGATATTCAGACCGCGCTTCGCCGGTGGAAGCATGTCGACAAGGAAGGCACGAAAGAGCTCCAGGAGAAGATCAGGTTCCATGTCTTCGACGTAGTGGCCGACCTTAAGTGGTCAGACAGACTTGATCTACTCGATCATATAGACGAGAATGCCCTCATTGAGAGGGTACCCACTGCGCTGATCAAGCTGGACGATCTTGAGTCCTTTCACAAGTCGTTCATTGACCAGGGCTATGAGGGCATAATCATCCGCAAGGACGGCATAGGCTATGAACAGAAGCGCAGTGCGTCCCTGTTCAAGCACAAGACGTTCATGGACATCGAGGGAACGGTCATCGGCTACAATGCCGAGGAACACGATCCTTCAAAGCTGGGATCTTTGATCATCCAGCTCAAGGAAGGCACGGTGGACGCACGGCCGGCCATGACGGCCGAGATGAAGGCCCATATCTGGGCTAACCAGGACAAGTTCCTCGGTCTCACCGCTACCCTCAAGTTCCAGGAACTTGATGCGAAGACGGGTATCCCGCGGTTCCCCGTCCTCAAGGCGTTCAGGGAGAAAGAGGACATGTCATGAAGGTATCGCGCCCGGTCGTGCTGGTGAATCGTATCCCGCTCGACATGGCACGGAGGCTATATGAGCGAATACAACAAGAAGGACTCAAGACAGATCAGGCCCATCTTCAGGCTGGCAAGGAAGGCGGCAAGAAGACTGGAAAGAGTGTTCATTTCGACCGTTAAATGTGAGTATACGGTCGATGCTTGCGCACCATGTGCGCACTATCCAACAGGGCATCCTCCCATGTGCCCTAAGCATCATGGGAAGTACGGCCCTGACTGCGAGAGTTATGAGGTACGCATATGCCCTACGAACCGGGACGGAAGCTCAACGGGATCAGTCCCTCGGGCGGGAAGAAGTTCCCGTCCATGTGGTTTCCCCAGTTCAGACTCCCAAGGATAGCGTTTCCGGAGATTCGATGGCCGAGGATTACAATCCCCGACATTAGGATCTTCATGGATACGCTGAAGTCCGTGGGTATCGTCATAGTGATCGCTAATCTCTTCGCCATGATGTGGTATGGTATGATCATTCTTGACCGTGCTGTAACCTGCAAGGTTACAGAGCGTTACAATATCGAGAAGGAGATATCTGATAGGATCACTCCAATCAGTGCCAATGTGGAGGCGCTTGCCTACACTGTGAAAGAGATGCAGGCAAATGCCGTTCTTGTAGAGCACATTCATATCTACAAGCAGATGAAGAACGTCCGTTGGGACGTACGAGGAAGGAGAACACCCAATGCCAAGCCAGCTTACTGATGCCCTACTGAAGATGTTTCGACAGCTGAAAGACAATCCTGAGGCTCGCGTAGGATCCCTGGGTCTGGAATACCATGCAGCACTGAAGATTTCCACGCTCACCTACAATGAGGTGCGAATGAAGGGAAAGCTGGAGGAACGGGGAGGACCATGTACAAGTTCTACATAGTGTATGTCAATGTTTCTGGTACTATACTGCAGTACCATTATGCCTATCTGAAGTCATGCTCCAATGTTGTCACTGAGAGTATCATTGATGACTTCTACTATCAGCTTGGCAACTACATGAACGTGATACTATCATGGCAGTACGTCGGCATCTGGGAGGATACCAATGGGCAAGATCACTCTGTCGGAGAAGCACGGAGTAAATCCGTCGCTGGACATCTGCCCGATCTGTGAGAAGCCCCGGGGAGTGATTTTGTTCGGAAGGCTCCCAGGCGACGCAGAGGCTCCTCGTAAGTCGGTATCTTCACTGTTTCCGTGTGACGAGTGCCGGACAGCCATTGGAGATGGGATCGTCTGCTACCGAGCAGTCGACAAGAAACCCAGCGGTCCTATTCTAGTGCTTCAGAAGGACGCATTCCATAGGATCTTCGGGGAAACACCCGAGAAGGGTGTGGCGTTCCTGGATGCGCAGGTCTTCGACGTGCTGCTCAGTCAGGCCAAGGAAGCGCAATGATAATGATATCGAAGATTACCAAGATAGGAAAGTACCAGAGACTCTGCTACGGATGGCCGAAGTCAGAGATCGTCAGGGGAAAGCGCCGGAGGCGCAAGGACGGCGAAGGTTTCAGGGACATTCTTGAGCAGGTATTGAGGAATAGTGATGGCAAATCAACCGATAGTACGCCTGGTAAGCGGTGATGAACTCACCCAGATTCAGTCTGCTATTGAGCAACGCATAGGCACTATGTGGCGGGGCTTTGACTGGATTACCAAGGACAAGCGGAGAATTCCTCTCTCGAAGATGGACAATCAACACGTGGTCAATGCCCTTCACTACTTCAATGAGAAGAAGGACCATCGCACCACGATCTTTCTGACACTCGAGGCCGCGTACCGTGGCCTTCTCGAGATCAGCATCTTCGAGCTACTAAGACTCAGCGAGCTTGCCGGCATCATCAAGGGCCGGCAGATCCATGGGAACTATGGAGGTACCCCGTGAATTACATCCCAGATCGGGAAGTTCAGGCAATCAAGGCCTGGTTGTTCAGTGGTCACACAGACATCCACCAGCCCGACTTTGTGATGCTCACCAATGAGCTTGGAAGGCTTAGCCTATTAGCGAAAGCCCCGTTCAAGTTTATGGACATTACCTTCAAGACTATCCTCAATGCTGTTCTGGCAATGAGTACCGACAATGATCAGATACGTATTGATATTGCTCACTTTGATCTCAACAAGGACATTGTGAGGGATAAACTCAAGGCCCTCCCACGGAAGGTGCGGGATATCATTCTCAGGAACAGCCGTGCGTCATACTTGTATCCTGTTAGACAGACGGTGGCTGACCATGATCCATTCGTTGATATGCTACTCAGTATCATCAAGGCAAAGTTCTCACAGTATCCTGAGCTCAGAATATTGTTGGCCAGGACAAACGGGTCACGAATAGTCTACTACAACAGACGGGGTGACCAGTCCCTTGGCTGCTGCATGGAAGAGTTTCATCCATCACAGTCTGACTCATTAACTGTAAAGGGAAATAACATCTATGGAAGGGTACTTGAAAGCTACCGTGACGAGTTCACTGGATCACTTCGTGGTACCCTCAATGATGCTCTCGCGCGTTGCGACCGCCATAGCAATCTTGACAAGGTTATCGAGGCCGTGAGAAAGCCTCTAGGCTGAGCCTTCTTCCACATATACGAACGACAACCACAGGGAGGCAGAGACCCATGGACTATAAGCACGAAGAGAAGAGCGTCTTCGACGCGATCGGTGTACCCAAGGAAATGTTTCACGAGGCAATACGATTCCTTACACACACGATCAACGAGACAATATCCCAGTCGCGTTGCGTGGAACAGGTCCTCGAGTTTATGAGCAAGGACGAGATACATGCTAGGGCGACTGTTCTTGTCCTTGTGAGGGACTTCTACGAACGTTATCTTGAGCTCGCCGCACAGCAGGGTATAATAACGAAAGTACTTTCAGGGATCTCCGGGAAGGAAGGCGAGAAGAGCCCTATTGCCGATCTGGGAGAACTTCTTGGTAAGCTTCATGAAGCAGACCCTGAGAAGTGCGCCCACTGCGATGAACGAGAAGATTGTCCCATGTTCAGAGAAATGATGGACAAGAACCTCGGGAAAGAGGATGGGACCATTCAATAGAGGGCTACGGCCCTCTCTTCTTCACTGCTTCTTCCACATGGATGGATAAACCATTCAGAGGAGGAGATTCACATGAATGTCCAGGAATTGAAGCAGGAAGTGATCCCCGCGGCCATAGGCGCTCTTGCGTCATCGGTCTGTGGAGAAGAGACAGACTCAAAGTCGAAGATACGGTCAGCGGAGTTCTCGTGGCACAGCGAGACGTTCCGGGCGCTAGACCAGAACCTCAAGAAGCTTGACACCAAGACAAACGAACTCACCAGGTTCGCGAAGCTTGGACTCAACGGGCACGAGGTGTTCTGGATAGTCCGGGAGCACCTCGGTCAGTGGTATCTTGTGGTCGATGGGAAGCCGGTCAAGAGGAACTACGTCACGAACGAAGGCCAGCTCATAGAGGGAGCCGAGTTCGAGTGAGCCTTAAGGATCGGGTAAAATCCTTCCTTGGCGTACTTGTAATACGCTCTTGTCCAAACTGCGGCGCCAAAGCCAAGCTAAGCACCTCCCTCTTTGTTGCACGAATGCAGGTAAGCTGCACGAAGTGCCATCTCACCATGACGCTTGAATGGGAAGACCGCGAGATGCAGAAGATCGCGCGGACGCTCCTCGTCAATCGGTGGAATGGCCCGCAGCAAGGAGGGATAGTATAATGCTTGACATGGACTATGTACTGGCAATAAGAAGGCACTGGAAGGTAATCGCCACGCTTATCGCGGTGACCATTATACCTACCCCAGTGCTCCTTGCAGGAGTGCTGTATCTTGGCAAGAGGAAGTATGAACAATGGAAGGACGGAACTTTGTAGTTGACCGGATGAACCGTGCCACACTGGCAGCGCTGGCTCTGCTCCTCGATGATTGCGCACAGCGTCTCGAGGACAACCAGCGGAACCAGGAGGGACCTCCGCTTTCAGAGTGCCTGAGACTCGCGGAAGCCAAGAGGCTTTCAGAAGAGCTGAGGCACCTTCTTTCCCTACCCCCGTCAATGACCATGGAGCGTCTTGATGCTCCCACTTTGGGAACACCAGATCAGGGAAGTGTCCCAGACAACAGTGGAATAAACCCCAACCTCCATGCATCCCGCATCACCAGCAAGATTGCCTCTGGTGAGATTAGGCGAGTTCCCATAGGCACTGCCGACGATGAGGAAGTACTGAATATGGGAATGGGAAGGATCGAGATCTCAGAGAATGACGAGGTCACGGATGTGGTTGAGAAACCACGAGTGCGAGTCCTCCCGGGACATTTCCCACATAATCTGAAGGACAATTCAACCGCTTAACGCCGCTGCGCTACGTTTCCACATATACGGAAGACGTAGCGATTCCAGAGGCCCCACGAAGGGACCATGACGATAGCGAGCATAATACCACCGAGAGCGGCCCTCGAGGTGGGGCGGGCCCTCCTTCCCGCCGCTCCTTTTTACCCCTCAGTCGCTGCGCCATCATGCTGTTCGCCACATCAAAGGACAAAGCCTTTCTACATTAACGGAGCCGTAAAGGCTCACGGCCCTAGTAATAGAGCTGAATACATGCACAGTGGAGGCA
>Ga0172362_10002339_pt1 | contig 16494 bp, 13 predicted proteins | sample LakKivs1_kivu2a2_FD_114534 | JGI IMG/M metagenome (GOLD analysis project Ga0172362, IMG submission 114534) | Sediment microbial communities from Lake Kivu, Rwanda - Sediment s1_kivu2a2 | ecosystem: Environmental > Aquatic > Freshwater > Lake > Sediment | place: Rwanda: Western Province, Lake...
ACCTGGGGCTTGCCGGCGGCGGGGCGGATGCGTATCTGGTTAAAGTCGACGGTTCCGGGAATATCCTTTGGGAGCAGGTCTACGGCGACAACCGTGAAATGGCCGAGGCGGTCATCCAAACCGCCGACGGGGGGTATCTACTCATCGGGCAATGGATTAGTCCGGACGGCGAAAACAGCGACATCTTTGTTATCAAAACTGATGAGACAGGGAATGTCGATACCGAGTGATTCCCAGCCAAAAAATCAACTATCCCCGACGCAGCAACTGCTGAATCAGGGCCGCCGCGTTTCCGGCCACGTCAATCGGGATTGAAACGCAGTCAGGTTTTGTGCCGACGGCAGCAATGATTTTTTCGGCCAATTGCTGAGGGGTTGTCTTGGACAACAGCAGTTTAACCCCGGCCTTGTGCCGGGCCAATCGCGCGGAAACATACAACTCCTGTTCGCAATGACCCTCGATGGGAAAATAAAGGAATGGTTTTTGCAATGCGGTCAATTCCAGGGTGGTCGTTCCGCCGGCCTGCACTATCGCCAAATCACCGGCGGCAAAATGTTCATACAGCCGGGGAACATACCCTTTGATTTCCATTCCCTCGGCAACCTTGAGACAATTGGCGGTCAAGCCCGGCCCGGCGATAAACGCGCGATCGAAAGGACGGTCTTGCTCATGCCCTCTGGTTTGGGTTGTGAACCGCTGATGACAACCTCCTGTACACAATATAGAGCAACGGCAGTGAAGCCAACTGGGCTGCAACGGAAAATGTGGCTAGGATGATCGGAGCCTGGTCGTACAAGAAGCCCATCAATGCGCTTCCGGCAAACCACGTCAGGCCAAAACCGGCATAAAAAAGACCATATCCCGTCGCTCTTCGGTCCCGCGGCACAATGTCGGCAACGATCGCGCGGATGATCGACTCTTGCGCACCCATGCCGACACCCCAAAGCACCATACCCACTGTCAACAGCAGGGGGCCGGATAAGAAGACCAGGGGGGCGCTCCATGCCGATGCAGCGATCATGACCAACAGCATCGGAAATCCTTTCCGGTCGTACAAGCGGCCGAATACTAGAGCACTCAGGCCATCTACTCCCATGGCCCCGGCATAGATCAAGGGGACCCACTTATCGGCGACCAGGCTGGAGGTTTTCATGTGATACGCCGCCAGGGGATAATCAACGAACCCGATGCCGATGCAGGCAACACCGGCCAGATAAAACCAGAAAGTCGAACCAAATTTGCCGACCTCGGTTGTTTGAAAGGAAGGTTCAAGGTCACGCGGCCGGGGATATGCCATCCGCGCGACCACAAGCACGGCCAACGCCAGCAAGGCGGGGACGATCAACACGGCAAAACCCATTTGATAACTGCCGTTCCAAGCCAGGACCACTGCAACGATAACCGGACCAATCATGGCCCCGATCTGATCCAGGGCCTCATGGACTCCGAACGCCCATCCTCGACCTAAACTGTGAGCCGCGTGGGAGAGCATGGCATCTCTGGCGGGTGCACGGATAGCCTTGCCCAGGCGTTCTGTCATGATCAGGACGGCAGCGATCTCCCAATTTCCCGCCAGGGCCAATGCGGGGACCGCCAACAGATTAATCGCGTATCCCGTGATGGCAACCGCCCAGTACCGGTGGGTCCGGTCACTGATCATCCCGGAGACAATTCTTATTCCATAGCCGATGAGTTCGCCGAAGCCGGCAACAATCCCAACGGCCGTGGCACTTGCCCCGAGGATCGCCAGGTATGGGCCTGTAATACTCCGTGCTGCTTCGTAGGTGATGTCCGCAAAAAGACTGACTACCCCCAACAGCAGCACGAACCGGAATGTCGCCTGTGTGGCTGCTTTTTTCATGTCCGTCTCTCTCGGTGAAGATATGTCACGGCATCATTATACACATTGGCACGTTCACAAGTCCATGGCTTAATACCCGTTCTCCCGGATTGACCACCCCCACGAAAATACAGCCGTGAACCGTACCATGCTCCAGTCAACGCAGCCTTCTGTCCTATTCGCTCCTGAGTGACTTAAGGCGGGAGATACGCATGTCAATCCGCTGTAATTCCTCCCGGACGGCCTGTTCGCCTTGCGTACGTCGCTCCCGTGCATTGGCCAAAGCATGTTCGGCGGCGGAGACGATCTCCTTCAAAATCACCCGGATCCCAAGCTCGAGTTTTCGGCGGCTTTCCAGAACACGGTCATCAAAGTCGTTGGCAATGCGATTGGCGTTGGTAATGATCAGCCTTTCCAGGTAATCACCGACCTGGTCTTCCAAGACCCTGAGCTGTCGCACTCGCGAACGTAACCGGTCCATAATCCAGCCCACGGGCGTCTGGCTGGTCAAAGTCATCAGGAACGTGTAATACAAACCGCTGCGGGCGGTGAAGCCGGCCACTGCGTCCACTGCCTGCGGCAGTCCCGCGAGCGCGGAATGGTTGGTGCGCAACAACCTGTTCAGGAAATCATTCGCCAGATCGATAAATCGTCTTGTCGCCTCGACATAAAGGAGCTCGGCCGCCGGTCGTGCCTTGGCCAGCCAGTTGTCGAGCCATTTTTTGGAGATCTCTTGCGCGGACTTGATCGCCTCATTACGCAAAACTGAACCACGGCGGATGCCCGCCGCACGGAGGGCCGCGGCTAATTCACGTTGTGCCCCCGGCACCGCACGGACCAGAAACTCATCCTTTTTACCCGCGAAAATACGGCTCAACCGGTCTTGCTCGGCGGTGAAAAGATAACCGAAGTCGTTTAATGACCTTTCAGCGTCGGCGACGCATACGCGTAGCATCGCCGCCCGCTGCTCGGACTCTTCGACCGGGTGCAGCAGGGCCTCGCGTTCCTCTCGGAGACGGCGCTGCAACCTCTCCGCGATAAACATGAGCCCGCGTTCCTCCCGTTGTCGTACCAGTTCGCTGCCGGACTGTCGGATAAGGATATCCAGCGCATCAATCAACCGGGTCCAGTCCCGCGTCGGCCCCTGACCTGCCAGGCGATCCGTCGCACTCACTTCAAAAATCTGAACGTGGGCTATGCCCGCGTGCTCGGCCATAACGCGCCGTGTGAATTCAACTGCATCTTTTCGTTCCGCGTCTGTGAACTTGTCGGCTTTGTTCAACACGAAAACCAGGTTCCGACACTGCTTCGAGATTTCCGTGATCAGCGCAAGTTCGTCGGCCGAGATTGGCGGGTCCGCGCCAAGTACGACCAGAGCGGCATCGACGTGAGGTACGAATGCCTTGGTGGCTTCGGTGTTACCGACGAACACCGATCCGATCCCCGGCGTATCCACCAGACACATGCCGGTGGCCAGCAGGGGGCTCGGAGTGAAAACCTCGACCGCAGTCACGCTCTTTTCGTTTTCATGGTTTTCTATTTCCGAGACATAGTCGGCGATTTCGTCGGGAGGGATGTCTCTCCACGTACCGCCGGAAAGTCGCACACGAACACGCTGTTCCTGTCCATACCGAATGACTGTGACCACCGCGGTGACAGGGACGACCCCTGTTGGAAGCATTGACCGGCCGACGAGCGCGTTAAGCAGTGTCGATTTGCCCCGCTTGAACTGGCCGATACACGCCACGTAAAAAAGGCCGTCCCTGATCTGTTCGGCGAGGTCCCGGACCTCGGTCGCCAAATACGGCGCGCCGGACTCGATTGCCAGTTGCTCCAACTCTGCGAAATTGGAGACTCCGGTCTGCAGCGAGGGCATAGGCATTATCCTTCCGCCCCCGGGCCGCTCTCTCTGGGGACCTTTCTTGCACCGGGGTCAGGTTCGGGCAAAAGATGCCGGGGGAGAAAGAAAACTCCCGCAATCAGTGTCGGGACCACGGCACTGGCAATCACCACGGCGACAAGGAACGAATACTGCCCCTGATCAACAACATGGTGCGTCAAACCGTACAGGGCCGCGATCGTACCGAAGGTCAGCCCGGTGGACATCATCAGGGTGTAATACCATCGTTCATCTCGCTTGTGTCGAAACTGCCCGACGACCGGGTAGAGGCCGAAAATCTTCGATACCACTTTTCCTCCCAGAAGCAGAAGAAAGACCAGCGGGGTCGAAAAAAGGGCGGGCAGGGAAACAAATGTCCCGGCGCGCAAAAAATAGAACGGGGTGAGAAAGCCGACAGTCAGCGTCCTCAGCCGGCGAACCCAGAAAGCGTCGCCGTTCGAAAACTCCGCCAACACCATGCCGACCAGATAAGCCGGGAGCACCGCCTCACTTCCCGACCAGAGCGCCAATGCACCCAGACCGAAGAGAACGAGCACAACCCACTTTGTCCTGATTGCAGCGGTCCGGTGCGCATAGATGCGGGTCAGCCATCGGCTGCTGATGGGGAGCATTACCAGCACGGCGACGGTAGTCCCGATGAACACAAATGTTTTATATGTAAACGGAGCAAACAACAATCCCAAAGCGATGACTGTGCCCAGGTCGTTGATGAAACAGGCCCCCAGGATGCCTTTGCCGAAGTCGGTCTTATTGAACCCGGTTTCCAGCATGACCGCGTAAACAACCGCCATTGAAGTGGTCGAGAGTGCGACGCCGCAGAGAAGGCCGGCCTGCGTGCTCCAGCCCAGAAGGTACCGGGCAACCGCGGCGCAGCCAAGGAATGGGGCGAGGAACCCCACAAGGCCGATGGCCGTCACCTCCTGCAATTTTTTCTGAAGCACCTCCGGTTCCAGTTCTGCGCCGGCAAGGAACGTCAGCAGGACCGCACCGGAAGAGGCAAGGAAACGCAGCCATTCCGAACCGGAGCCCAAAGTCTCAAATTTGCCGAAGTAACCCGCTACAGCGGCAGTAATTACACCCACACAAATCTCGACAAGGGCAATAGATACTCGCAAATGGTAGGCGACAACTGCGGAGATCACGGCCAATCCGAGCCAAAGCGCGGCCACAGTGAAGATGAGTTCCATGTCGGAGTCCTCCTTTTTAGAACACCATCCGGGCCACGCTACAGATATAAAAAAAACCGCCTTGCAGCGGTTGCCTCTCGCGCTGTGACGACCCCACCGCTGCATCGGCCTGAGCGGTAGGAGTCATCAGCCTGGCCCGGGCGGTTCGCTAGGGGGGACTCCATCCCCGTTAACAAAATTATTTAATCAAATCGTTTTGAAAAAACAAGTCGAAAGCGTGCGCGACACCAACTCTCTGACATTGCTCGGTGTCCTCCAGAAAAACCCGGTCATCACCAGATTAAAAGCAGCACCAGCCGCACAAAAATATTGGCATACAGCCCGGCGGCGAGATCATCGGCGACAATGCCCAATCCGCCGGGCAAACCCTCCAGTTGCCGGGCGGGCGGCGGTTTCGACACGTCAAACACTCGAAAGGCGGCGAAGGCCATTACATAAATCCACCAGGTGGTCGGCAGGGCCATCAGCGTGACCAGCATCCCCGCGCATTCATCGATAGTGATGCGTTTGGCATCTTTGCCCCAGATTTTTTCGGCGCGGTCGGCACAGATGACACCCAGTGCGATCGTCCCCGCGGTCACCGCCGAGAACACCCAAAACGGCGCAGACGATGCCAGATACCAACCCAGGACGGCAGGCAGGACCGAGCCCCATGTTCCGGCAAATGGCCGTAAAAAACCCGCGCCGCATCCGCTGGCCACAAACAAGACCGGGTAATCGATTATACGCATGGATTATTTCAGGACATTTTTCATCAGACCGGCATATTTCATGACATAGTCCACACCGGTGCCGACCGTGATGATTGTGGTCAATAACACCAACCCGTCAATTGTGCGGGTCACTTCCGGGCTTCGCTGCAGGCCCCACCCCGCGAGCACCTCCGGCCAGGCCGCTTCCAAATAGATATACAAAAGGATCACGGAAATGCTCAGCATTTGGAGGAACGTTTTGGTCTTGGCGAAAAATGTGGCCGCGATGACGATCCCGCGATAGGCCGCCAGCAATCGAAAGCCGGTAATCACGAATTCGCGGGCAATAATCAAAGCGACCATCCAGGCCCGGACATGTCCGGCGGCCACCAGGACAATGAAGGCCGTGGAGGTCAAAACCTTGTCGGCGAGGGGATCCATGAATTTGCCGAACCCGGTCGTCCGGCCCAGCCGTCGCGCAAGATAACCGTCACCGAGGTCGGTCAAAGCCGCCACCGCGAAGATGATCAATCCGACCAGCTTGGCCGTCGGCGCCTCCAGCAGGAAAATGATCATAAATATCGGGGAGAGGATAATGCGGGAGATGGTCAGTTTGTTCGGCAGGTTCATGGCCTTTCCCCGGCGTCGCCGTTTCCGACAATGGTCTCATGGTACAGGCGTGGCCGAGAAATGTCAATCAATGCCTTGACAGCAGACGGGACTCAAACTTGCCGGGGATGTTCTGTCGGCAAACAGAAGGGTCAACCGGGATCAGAGCAGGCCTTTATTGCGCAATTCAATCTGACGCTGGTAAATAAATTGCATCAACCGATGGCAGGTAATTTGTGAGAGCATCACAATATTGCCGGGAAGTTTTTCCCGGTGCTCCTTGCTCCACCCGGCGGCGAACTCTTCGGGATTGCGGAAGTCCACGCCGACATTGGTGTTGAACTTCGATTCCGGCGGTTGGGACCTTCGCCACATTACTTTGGCGGCAATCGCGCCGGGCAGCGGCCAGTTGACATTCACGGGCTTGACGACCATGTATTCGCCGGTTTTCGGGGGGTCATTGGCGGCCATCAATATACCGCTGGCTGAAATGTTGAAAATCGTGCCGTCGGTTTCCGGGCCAATGACCTCGGCTTCCGGATCATCGGCCTTGGGTGACAGGACAGGCCGCCAGCGGCAAGCGGTCAGCCAATCCACCCGCACGTATCGCCGGCGTTGGTTTCGTTCGAACGAGCGCGGCGGGGCCAGTTTCATCTGCGGCTGCTGGCCCGCGATTTTTTCGAGGACTGTCGTGGAAAAACCCCAAATCGCATCCGAACGGGTGATTGTTGCCTCCACGCGGTCGCCGACCAGCAACACGCCGCCGCCCTCCACGGCGGTCGGGTACTCGATGATCACTGCTTCTTTGGTATGTTCGATAACGCGCGAAAGGAAAGTGAATTTCTTGCCGTCGCGCTCCAGCTCCAAGTCGAGTTTTTCCCGCAATCCGAGAATCATGTGGGGCGCAGGTGTCCGTATCTCAGATTCAGCCATAGCCATAACCCGATATGCCCGTCCGCGTTCCTCCCCCCTATTAGTAATAATATCGGCGGTTTTGGGGAATGCTCCATTGGACGAACAACTGACCCGGGGCACGCCGGCTGTTGATCTTTTGGGGCAATGGCTGGCCGACGGGCAGGATTTTGGCGCAGGCCGCGGTTGGCGGCAGATAGAATCCGTTAGGCGATGTGAGTTTCCTTTTGCCTGCCCGAACATTACAATAGATATTGGCCTTCCGTGAGGGGCCGAGAGGAGGGGATAAAGGGGATGGTCCGCGGTGATTAATTCCAGAACGTGGTATCGCGTGGCGGCCTTGGCCATGGCCACAGGCGTGGCGATTGCCTCATCCTGGCCCTCGCTTTCGGTCTCGGCCCTGGGCTGGTCATTTGAGGATAAATTGCAGCATATGATCGCCTACTCGCTGCTGGCCTACCTAGCCTTTCGCGGCTGGGCCCCGGCCGCAGGCCGTCGGGCAGCTCCTTGGATCGTTTTGTTGATTTTGGCCTGCTTTGCGGCTGCCGACGAATTCCACCAACGCTGGATCCCCGGCCGGTTTGTGGAATGGGGGGATTTTCTCGCGGATAGCATCGGGGTCGTCGCGGGCTTTTTGGTCGCCGCCTGGCAAAACCGGCGGCGCGCCATGCGGACCCGGGCAGGGACCGTACACGCAATTCGTTGAGGGGCCGAATATCGAGCCATTACAGATTTGCCGCGCCATTTTCATTATTCTGTTCTGCGTGTCAATGTTGGTTGATCCTCTTGCCGTATCTTGTACATATTTCGCTGGGCAGGCGAATTGCCGGAGGTGAACAATATGGATTTGCCGGTTGCCGTCAGGGAATTGCTAATCGGTCTGGGTGAAGATCCCCGCCGTGAAGGTCTGGTCAAAACCCCGGAACGCGCGGCGGAATCGTTGCGTTTCATTACCGGCGGCATGCACGAGGACCCGGAAAAGACCCTCGGTGAATCGGTGCTGTCGGCCGAGCATAAAAGCATGGTTGTGGTCAAGGACATTGATTTTTACAGCATGTGCGAACACCACCTGTTGCCGTTTTTCGGCAAGTGTCATGTGGCGTACATCCCGGATGAAAAAATTGTCGGCCTGTCCAAGATAGCGCAGGTAGTCGATATTTTTGCGCGCCGGCTGCAGGTACAAGAGCGGATGACCTGGCAGATAGCCGAGACGATTCAGAACGTTGTCCGGCCGGTCGGTGTGGGTGTGGTCGTCGAAGCCGAACATTTGTGTATGCAAATGCGCGGCGTGAAAAAAGAAAATTCCGTCGCGGTGACCTCGACGATGCTGGGCGAATTTCATGACGATGACGCCACCCGCGCGGAGTTCCTGGCCATTGTCCATCAAGCCCGTCCGGCAGCCCATTGACGTGGGCTTTACTCTTGGTTGCCGGTGGGCAGGTGTGTATACTGGTCGCCGTCCGTGTGAAGCGGGCCATCGAATTGTAACGAAAGGGAAAAGATGTCGGTAAAGGCTGATACCTGGATCCGCAAAATGGCGCGGGAACACCGGATGATTGAACCGTTCGCCGACGGGCAGATCCGTGATGGTGTCATTTCCTATGGCGTATCCTCTTACGGATATGATATGCGGATTGCTGAGGATTTCCGCATTTTCACCAATATCAATTCCACGATCGTCGATCCCAAGAAGTTCGACCCGAATTCCTTTGTTGAGTATCAGGGGAAAGTCTGCGTTATCCCGCCCAATTCATTTGCTTTGGCCCGCTCGGTCGAATATTTTCGCATTCCCCGCAAGGTGATTACGATTTGCCTGGGGAAATCCACGTATGCCCGCTGCGGGATTATTGTCAATGTCACGCCCTTTGAACCCGAGTGGGAGGGATTTGTTACGCTGGAAGTATCCAATACCACGCCGCTGCCGGCGCGAATTTATGCCAATGAGGGGATTGCGCAGGTCTTATTTTTCGAGGCCGATGAAATTTGCGAGACTTCGTATGCCGACAAGAAAGGCAAATATCAGGCGCAGCAGGGGGTGACCCTGCCGAAACTGTAATCTTCCCGAGAGCATCCGGAGTCAGACCGGCGCGTTGAGATGCGGATTGATACCATTGATCTGCCGATAAGATGAATGTCCTCCGCAGGATTTTGCTCACGGCCTGAACGATCCAGCTGCCCGGAATGGAAATATGGATCAGCGGTTCATTCGAAATTTCTCGATCATCGCGCATATCGACCATGGGAAATCCACGCTGGCCGATCGGCTGCTGGAATTGACCGGGACAGTCGAGGCCCGGCGAATGCGCATGCAGGTCCTGGACAGCATGGACCTGGAACGCGAACGCGGGATTACCATCAAGTCCCATGCCATCCGGATTTTGTATCAGGCCGATGACGGGCAGGAGTATGTCCTGAATTTGATCGATACCCCTGGTCACGTCGATTTTACCTACGAAGTCTCGCGAGCGTTGGCCGCGTGTGAGGGGGCCATCCTGATTGTGGATGCCGCGCAGGGTGTCCAGGCGCAGACCGTAGCCAACGCCTTGCTGGCGCTGGAAAATGATTTGGTAATTATCCCGGTGCTGAACAAAATCGATTTGCCCGCAGCCGATGTCGATAATGCCACTGCCGAAGTCGTTGAGTTGCTCGGTTGCGACGCCGCCGAAGTCATTCCGATTTCGGCGAAAAGTGGGGCCAATGTCGAAGCAGTGTTCAAGGCAATCATCGAACGGATTCCACCGCCTTCCGGCGACCCGCAGGGCCGATTGCGGGCCCTGGTATTTGATTCGCTCTACGACAACTACAGCGGCGCGGTAGCCCTGGTCCGGATGGTTGACGGCGAACTGAAACCACGGGATATGATCACATTTTGTTCGCATCATACTGAATATGAGGTCGACAACCTCGGGTATCTCCGGCTGGATTGGCTGCCGCAACCACAACTAACGGCCGGGGAAGTGGGGTATGTCGCTGCACATATTAAGGATATCAAAAGCGCGCGGGTGGGCGACACGGTTATTCATGCCGGGACCAAAAACATTGAGCCGCTGCCCGGATTCCATCATATCAAGCCCATGGTGTTCTCGGGAATCTACCCCGCCGCCGCCGAGGCGTACGACCAATTGCGCACGGCCCTGGACAAACTGCGGCTCAACGATGCCTCGTTGTCGTTCGTGCCGGAGCAATCGGCCGCGCTGGGTTTCGGTTTTCGCTGCGGTTTTCTGGGATTATTGCATCTGGAAATCGTGCGCGAGCGGCTTTCCCGTGAATTCGATCAGGAGATCATTGCCTCAGTGCCCAATGTGGAATACCGGGTCACGCTCGAGGACGGCACAGTGTTGGAGATCGACAATCCGGCCAAAGTGCCGGAAGCGGGGCAGATGGAACAAATCGCCGAACCGTTTGTCCGGGCGCGGATTGTCGTGCCTGCCGAATATGTCGGCACCGTGATGACAATGACCGCTGCGCGGCGCGCTATTTACCTGAACACTGAGTACCCGACGACGTCGCGGGCGTTGATGATCTTTGATATCCCGCTGGCGGAAATCATTTTTGATTTTTACGACAAGTTGAAATCAGTCACCCGTGGGTATGGTTCGCTCGATTATGACTTTGTGGATTTTCGGCCACAGCCGCTGACCAAACTGGAAATCCTGCTGGACGGTGAGCCGGTGGACGCGCTGTCGGCGATCGTGCCCAGCAAGGATGCCTATCGGATCGGCCGTGAACGTTGTGAGTCATTGAAAGAATCAATACCCCGGCAACTGTACGAAGTGGTCATTCAGGCGGCAGTGGGCCATCGGCCCATTGCCCGCGAGACGGTGAAGCCGTTACGCAAGGATGTCATCGCGCGTTTGTACGGCGGTGATGTCACACGCAAACGCAAACTGCTCGAAAAACAAAAGATCGGCAAAAAACGCATGAAACGTATCGGGCATGTCGAAGTCCCGGCGGAGGCGTTCCTGTCCATTCTGCGTATCGGGGAAAAGTAGATGCAATAGGCCATGGTGTATTCATATTAGCACGCGATGGAGATTCCTTGCCATAAGTGATACAGGATGCGCAGCATCCTGCGGTCAATGACCAATAATTCGTTGCCGATGCGTAAGTGCCGGTTCGATATCCTCCACTTTCATCTCGTCAGTTCATCCGATGTGTTCAATGCCGGCTCCGAAATCGATTCCGGCGCCGGAGGGACATTTTTCGCCTGTCGGGTAGTCATCACGCGTGACAGGCGGGCTTTTACCTGATCCAGGACTGCATAGACGACCGGCACCAGTAACAGCGTGATGAACATCCCGCTGGTCAAACCGCCGGCCATGGCCCAGCCCAGGCCGGTTTTCAACTCCGAGCCGGGGTTGGTGGCCAGCGCCAGCGGCATCATGCCGAGGATCATGGGGATGGTGGTCATCAAGATGGGACGAAGACGGGTCTTCGCAGCTTCCATTAGTCCTGCGGCGGCAGTCAGGTTATGCTCTTTGCGGACCTGATTGGCGCGATCAATCAGGAGAATGGAGTTCTTGGTCACCAGACCGATCAGCATGATGATCCCCAGCGCCGACAACATATTGAGCGACTGCATGGCAAGTGCTAAGGCGAGAATTGCGCCAATCAATGCTCCGGGGATGGCCAACAGCACGACGAACGGATAGAGGAACGAATCGAAGAGCGCCACTAGAATCATATAGACAAACAGGATCGCCGCCAGAAAGGCCAGCCCCATACTGGCAAATGTCTCATTCATCTTCCCGGTCTGTCCCTTGAAAGCAATACTGACTCCTTTGGGCAACTGCGTATTCTTGAGTGTTTGTTGGATGTCTTGGGCCACTGTACCGCTGCCCCGGCCTGCGGCCTCCGCATGAATAGTGATGCTGGCGTTGCGGTCGGCGCGCTCGAGTTTGGCAGGTCCGGTTGCCCGTTCGATCCGCGCGAATTGTTGCAGTTCGATACGTTTTCCGGCAGCATTGGTGAAACTCAGGCAGCCGAGGTCAGACGTTTTCGTGCGGTCAAACTGATCGAGCATTACCCGGATATCGTACTGGTTCTGGCCATCCGTGAATTTTGACTCGTCATCGCCGGTCAGGGCCACGCGCAACGTCGTCCCCACCTGGGCCAGATTGAGCCCGAGCAACGCCATCTTGTCCCGGTCGATTTCCACCCTCATTTCCGGCTTACCAAGCTCCGAGGACAAACGCACATCGGTAGCTCCGGGAGTCCTGAGCACAATATCTTCAATAATGGCGGCCGCTTTCGTCACGTCATCACGGTTGCTCCCCGTGACCAGAATCTGAATCGGGGCCCCACTGGACATGCCCAGGATCATGGTATTCATTCGGGCCCGTACACCCGGGACCTGCGCCGCGGCTGCGCGCGCCTCCTGCCGCAGTTCCTCGATGGTCTTACGCCGCTCGCTTTTGGGTACCGCTTTCATCTGAATCGAAGAGATATTGTTTGCCGACCGGCTTGATAGAATATCACTGCTGGTGCCGACATTCGGGAACAGCAGGCGTAGCTCCGGGATTCGGGCCAGGTTCTTTTCCACTTCCCGCGTGATTCGATTTTGGTCCTCCGGCTTTGTGCCCGGGGCCGTTTCAATAGTCATATTGAGGTCCCCGTCATCGGTGGACGGGGCAAGCTCGGTGCCAATAAAACCAAGAGGAATGAGCGATAGGGCCAGTACAAAAGCCACAAAGGCAACACCGATAACCTTCATGCGGTTGCCCAGACTCCAGGACAATAAACGCTCATAGACCTTTGCCGCTTCAGCATAGTAACGCTCAAACGCGAGGGCGACACGCCGCAGCGGGGAGCCGGTGGTGCGCCGCTCTAAAATCGAAAAGCGCGAGGCCAGCATGGGGGTCATCGTGAAGGACACAGCCAGACTAAACAACGTCGAGGCCATGATCACGGTCGAATATTGCCGGAGAATAGTGGAAACAAACCCCTGGACCATACACAGCGGGAGCATGACGGTAACAATCACCAGCGCAATCGAAACGGCCGGCAGAACAATTTCCCTGATCGCGGACTTCGCGGCGGCCATCCGGTCCTTGCCAAGCTCCATGTGCCGATAAATATTTTCCAGGACTACAATTGCATCATCCACGACAATGCCGATGACGCAGGACATCCCCAGAAGCGTAATGACGTTGAGGGTGTAGCCCAATACCTCCAGGACAAAAAAGGTCGAGACGATGGAAATCGGTATGGTGATCAGGACCATCAGCGAATTGCGCAGACTGTGCAGGAACAGGTACATGACCAGGGCGACCAGCAGAATGGCGATGAGAATGTCATGCATCACGGCAGAAGATGATGCATTCGTAAACTCGGCGTCGTCCTGGACGATAGTGAACTGAAGATGTTCGCCGGCGTAATCTGATTCCAGATTCTTGAACGTGTCTTTCAGTTTTCGGCTGACGTCCACAGCGTTGGCATCCGATTGTTTCTTGATCAGGATCCCCACTACCGGAACGCCGTTGAGCCGGGCCACCTGAGTTATTTCCGCCCGTCCGTCCTGGACTTCGGCGACATCGGACAGGCGAATATCGCCGCCGGACGCGGATCGCCCGACGATCAGCCGGCGCAAGACTTCAAGGTCGGTAATCTTGCCGGCGACGCGCACGACATACTGTTCGTCCGCATCCTTGATTATGCCGGTCGGGAAATCGAGATTTGACGCCCGAATTGCCTGATCGACCTGGGCGATCGAAAAGCCATAATTGTCGAGTTTCTGCCGATCGAGATTGACGCGGATTTCCCTTTTCTCGCCGCCGATGATGTCGATTTGCGCGACGCCGGAAATCTTGGTCAGTTGCGGCTTGATCCGGTCGGTCAGGAACGTGTAGAACTCGCGCGGCGGACGGTCACTGGCTGCGGCGATGCGCATGATCGGCTGTTCATTAAAGGCGATTTTCGACATAGTCGGTGTTTTCGCCTCGGCCGGGAGGAGGTATTCAATTTCCTTCACCTTGCGCTGCACGTCCTGCAAGGCCAGATCGACGTCGGCCTGATTTTGGAATTCCACCGTCACGGCGGACACACCCTCCGTCGAGATCGATTGGACGATCACAACTTTATCAATGCCGGAAACCGCATCCTCAATCTTTTTGGACACTGAGGTCTCGACTTCTTCGGGTGACGCGCCGGGATATACTGTCGTTATGGAGACAAATGGTATCGTCAGCCCCGGGAGCATCTCGTAACTCAGGCCGAAATAGCCGATGACACCCAAAGTGAATATCGCACACCAGGCAATGATGACCAGTGTCGGCCGCTTGATCGACAGTTCGGTGATCGTCATAGCCGGTCTCCTTGTTTCACAATCATGACTTCGGCGCCGTCACGCAGGTTGTACTGCCCGTTGACGACAACGGTGTCCTGAAGTGTCAGCCCGTCACGGACTTCGATGTTCAGTCCGGCACACTCACCAATGGTGATGTTGCGTAATCTGGCGGTTGTGCCGTTGACAACAAACACCTGAGGATGTATGACACTCCCGATCAGAGTAGCCCTCGGCAGGACTAGTACGGCTGTCGAACTTAGCGATGTGAATGTTACTCGGCCGAACATATTGGCCTTGAGTGGATTATTGTCATCGTTAGCCAGGGTAACCTCGACCGGGTAGGTGTGCGCTTCGTCCGCCTTGGCACCGATTGTGTAGATGATGCCGTTGAACGTGACACCGGGGTATACGTCGGTCGTCACCAGGGCCGTATCGCCGACAACCAATTTGAAAACATCCTCTTCCGGGATATTGATTTTGACCTTCAACGTGGCGATGTCGACGACGTTGGCGACGATTTTATCTCTTTGCACCATTGCGCCGGTATCCACGGCGCAGGACGTCACGGTGCCGGAGATCGGCGTGGTGATCTTGGTGTTTTGCAGGGCGCGACGGGCAGCGATGTATTGCGCCTCGGCGGCCCGATAGTTCAACCGGACCGCCTCATACTGCGATTGGGCGATGGAATTGTTCTTCAGCAGGTTTTCATTCCGTTCAAGATCGCGTTTCGCCTTTTCATAGGCCATCTCCGCCGCCGTGCAATTGGCCGCGGCCAGCTCACTATCCACTTCAATTAAAACAGCGCCGGCCTGCTTCACATCCCCGACCCTGGCCCGCAGCGCGGTGACCCGGCCGGATGTTTCGGCCACGATAGCGACATCATTATTGGCCGTGATGGTCCCGGTATAGGTCAGTTCATCGCTCAACGGCATTAGTTGCGCGGTGGTGACGGTAACCGGGAACGCCGACAGTTTAATGCCGCTTGATCCGGCGGCCAGTTTGGCGCGGTTGCGCAACAGCAACACGGTCACCGCCGCGAGTACTATGAAAGCGATGATATAGTAGGTGGTTTTTTTCTTCATAGGGTCCCCTCATTCGTCAATTCGTTTCCTCGTATAAGACACAAATTCATTGGCCCACAGTTGCTTCCAGGCGCGCCTTTGCCGTCTGGTAATCGATTAACGCCTGGGAATGATTGATTTTAGCCTGCATTTGGAGCACGGAAGCATCCAGCAGGTCGGATGTCTTGGCCATCCCCTGTTGATAGAGATCGTGCGTAATCCGATATCCTTCATCGGCCTGTTGCAGACTTATTCGGCTCACCTCTATCCGCCTGACAACTTCCTGCAGGGCAAGGAAATCATGGGTGACCTGGAGAGTGATGCCGTCGGCAATTTGTTTTTCGGCATCTTTTATCTGGGCGAGTTCCGCCCGGGCCCGTCTGGTTTTATGCCCGGTTGTATTCCAATCCCAGAGGTTGTAAGAAAGATACACACCAACATCCCACGTCGCCTTCGCTTCGTCTTTTATTGGTTGAATACGCTGGTTCGGCCGCAAGTAAGCATAGTCGGCGACCAGGGCCATCTGTGGAAGCCAACCGGATTTTGCGGCCCCGACCAGGGCCTTACCCATTTGGACACGATGGTACATCGCTTGGACTTCCGGACGATTGGCCAGCGCCATTTGCTGCAGCGCCGGCAGTTCGGCGAGGGGACCGACCGATTCACCGGGTGTGGTCATGTCGATATCGTCGGTCAGCTGAACGCCAATGGTGTTTTCAAGGTTCGCTTTGGCCAGTTTCAGGGCGTTGTGGGCGCTGATTTGCTGCAGTAAGGCATTGGAATGCTGGACTTCTACACGCAAGACATCGTTGTGGCTGACCAGACCCTGCTCGAATAAGCTCTGCACGTCCTTGAGATGTACTTCCTGGCGCTTAACATCCTCATCAACGATGGTCCGATATTCATTTGCCTTGACCACGTTCCAGAAGGCATCCGTAATGGCATAGCGCAGCTCTCGAGCGGCGGCCTCATGGTCCAATTGGGACGCCCGAAGGTTTTGTTTCATGG
>Ga0172362_10002341_pt1 | contig 16482 bp, 17 predicted proteins | sample LakKivs1_kivu2a2_FD_114534 | JGI IMG/M metagenome (GOLD analysis project Ga0172362, IMG submission 114534) | Sediment microbial communities from Lake Kivu, Rwanda - Sediment s1_kivu2a2 | ecosystem: Environmental > Aquatic > Freshwater > Lake > Sediment | place: Rwanda: Western Province, Lake...
GTTACCTGAGTATTTGGAAAACCAGTTGTCATCCAATAATCCGGTGATAGATAAGGAGGTGTTTCCCCAGTTTCAACACATGGTGCCTTGCTTGGACCCTCATTAAACATTTTTTCAATTAGATAAAATGGAACTGCATAAGAAAAATATCGGAATCTGCTAATGAATCCATTAAATCCTCCCCATTTTCCTACCCAAAGATCTCCATAATTTTGTTTTGGAATTCCTCCCAAATCAACCCTCTTCTTCAATCGTGCATTCACATAAACATCCATATGCTGGCCTATCACAACAATTGTCATGAAAACCCATTTGTTAATTGGCATGTTATCTATATCACAAGATGCCTTAACCTTATTAAAAGTATTCATATTGATCGCCAATTTATTTTCATTTGGATAAATCCAAACACCGGGCGCTTGAAGAGGAACACCACTACAGCTTCCTTTATGGAAAACATGATGCCACTTTCCACTATTTGCAAAAGTATTTTCATCAATGTACAACCAAAAAGAATAACTAAATTCTAATCCGAATTTCTGATCATATGAACGTAGAAATCTTGTAGCGGGAAAGCTTTTAGCGACTGTTCCCTGAACAGTATCTTCTATTATATATGGAGCATCATTGTGATAATTCTTTATACTAAATCCTAATCTGACAAAAAGATATGTTACAATTACTAAAATAACAATAATCAAAAGTATTGTAATAAGAGAATTTTGTAAACCTCCTCCAGTATTCAGTGAATTTCCAAAATTAGATCTATTCATTATTACTAATAATAATGGATAAAAAATTTTCAATAAGGACCTTTGGAATATATATTATAAACCTCATCTGGTTTCAAGGAATATTTATAGTAAACTAAATTACTTATTTTTCCAAAGAATCCACCATTATCACATACATATAATGGCTCACTATTTAATTTAGGAACACCTCTCAACACACAGCTTCTCTCCAATTTTCCATCAATGTACATATCAACTGTTCTATTATTCAAAACATAAACAATATGCACCCATTTTTGCAAAGGAATATTTTTAATGTCACATCCTTCGTTTGGAGATGCAAATGTATTAATTCTGGCATGAAGCGCATTGGTATCAGGATATAACCATAAACCAGGAGCCCTAGCAGAACTAGTTCCAGCACCTGAATTCTTATCTCCTTTTACAAAAATATTCTTCCAGCCTCTGGTCCAATCTTGTACATAAATCCAAACACTGTATGAAAATTCGAGGCCTTCATCACTATTTTCTATATCAAAAGATTTATTCATGTCATAAGCGTCCATTGGAGATTTAATAATTGATGAAATCCTCTTTTTACGCTTATTTGCATTATTAACCAGTGCTACGATGATGACTACTAAAATGATAATAACAACAAATACTAAAATAATAATTAAAAGCGAACTGATTCCACCTGATTTGGTATTAAATCGTCCAACATTAGAATTACCTATTGAATTTTCCATTCTTATTTTTTAATAGATTTTAATTTTATTTGTTAACACAAGTCTCTAAATCATATTCACTACTCTCCAACGTTTCCCTTTCCCTCTCATACAAATCTTTTATCTTTTTTGGAACCAAAGCACTCGGACTATATCGGAAAAATGCCAAAAGACCATTAAATCCATTCACTCCTTTAATTACATTTGTGTTCATCATTAATGGAGAACCTGTCAAAACAATTGATCTTTCAAGCAACCCATTTACATAACAATCTAAAGATCTTCCTTCTAAAACTATTGTCACACAAAACCACTCATTCAACGGGATATCATCAAGTGTAATCGCATTTCCTTCATCTGGACCATTTTCACACGCTAAAGTAATTATCATTTTATTTGTATTTGGTGCCAAATATACCCCAGGTGTTTTCATTTTGAATAAATTGTCACCAGTATCATTGCCTCTATACCAAACAGTTCTCCATTTTTTATTTCCTTTGTTGAAATTATCTGGACATACTTTTATCCAAAAACTGTAGCTTCCTTCAGTTCCCAAATCAACTGGTAAATCTTCTTTCAAGGCAAAGCTGTAATTAGTTCCCTTCATTATATCCAAAATATTGTTCTTCTTCCCCTCGTAATAAAATAAATGTTCTCCTTTATTGCTTGCATATGTCGAAGGAGTGTAGAAAACAACATACATATTTCTGTTTGTCTTAAGTGTAATAGTAGTTAAAAGATAAATTATAAAACCAATTTCGATAATTATCAAAAAAATTAACAACATTAACTGATTAGGCTTACCCATACGATATGCTATTGCTCCCCCTAAAACTGCAATAGTTATCAAAAGAGCAAAACACATAAAAACAAGCTTGTAATTTTTTTTACGAAACCCAATAACCATCAAAATAATAATTGGAATAAATAGTAGTAACGCTGAAAATCCAAACTTATTTTTTTTTACAAAATTAACCGATCGATGTACCATTTGTTGAGGAGAATATCCATTACCGAAACTGTCATTGTAAAAATCATTTTGTCCAAATCCGGAACTGTTACTAAAATTTTGATTGTTGAATAATTTATTATTTCCAAAAATAGATCCCATTATTATAGAATAATATAATAATTTAATTGATCATTCCTTTTGGATATCTTCGATTTATATTACTAATCATAGTTTTTTTACCATGACAATTTCTACAAACTGCCTGTAAATTGCTAATATTATTATCTCCACCATCCTCCAGTGCTTGAATATGATCAATTTCATATGTTGCATCTAATAGTGCATTACATTTTGCACATTTCCATTGTTGTTGAGAAGCGACATACTTTTTAACTTGTTCAGAAACATTTCTCATTGATCTTGTGGTAATTTGTCTTTTGTTACCTCTGCCACCTGAAAGAGGATTTATAAAACCAGTTAATTTGTTGTCAAGAAATTGAGGATGTGTAAATGCTGGTCCATTAATTTCATCTAATTTTCTACCAACCGGATCCGGTAAATAATCTCTAAAATAATTCAAAAATTTATTATCTTTTAATAAAACTGGCATAAAGATTCCCATTATAACAACTACAACCATGATTAGTTTTGGTAACCTGGATACATTATTGTAAATTCTAACAAAAAAATTATTATATTTGTGATTTATCCAAAAAAAGAAAATAATCACAAAAATAAATATCAAGACTTTCCAATCCATATTTAATATAAATTTTTTATTTTAGATTGTTAGTGGACTAAATGATGGAATATTCCAGCTTTGCTGTACTCCTTCAAATGGATTCGCATGACCTTTTCTATAAGAATTCGTTGGTTTTACTCTATCAGGTGTACATTGAACAATCAAATTTAATGGACCTTCAGTCGTTCCTCTAAAACAGGTGCCTTGCCCGGCCCCATTGGTGCACCAACCACACTGAGAATTGTTTAAACATTCTTCTTTACTTAATCTTTCACATGGTAAAATTCCACTCAGACATGACTCTTTTGATAAAAATACTTGCAAAGGAACCTGACTAAATCCATTTTGACCACAAGTATTTTTGGAAGGATCTAGAGGGTTATAAGGATGTTTTTCACAAGTTTTTTTACATCCATTATAACACCAATAATGAGAAGGAACTGGTTTTTCAGTAAAATTTCTAAAACTTTCAATAATTTTATCTTCTTTTGGATCTCCACGGACTCTTACAGTCTGCCTTTTGAATTTTTCAGGGCAAACTTTCTTACAAAATCGTCGAGGAATATTATTTACATAATTTCCTTTGACAATTAGACAATTCCACGGACGATCATATGATTGTGCACAATTTAAATCCATTATATCAAAATAATTATCATATGGTTGAACACTACCGCTTGTATTTTCTTTAACATCTTCTTGTAATTCATCATATCTTTGTGGTTCTACAAAAACACCATCTGCATAATTATAAAGATGGAAGTTTGAACTAAAATCTGGAGAAACAGGTAGATTTGGAGATGATGTAACTATATTATTTGGATTGATAATAACTTTATCAGTGATATTGTCGAGAGATTCAACTGTTCTTTTTTTGTAAAATAAAATTGAAATAGTTACAAATATTAAAATAAATAGTAGTAGAAATGAATACATATATATTAGTAAAAGATAACTTTTACTAATATTTCAATTATTTAACTTATATTCCATTAGTTTGTAAAAAGGATCTCTATAACTAAAATTCATACTGTTCAAACAAACAAATTTATATTTTTTTATATATATATCATCAAATACACCATTATAATAATTTTTTTCAAAATGTAATTCAATAACGTCTTTGAAATTTTTAGATAATTTATTTTTATGAATATGGTTATCTATTGTTATTAAAAATAATAAATATTGTATATAATTGTTTCCTCTAAACTTATTTTGACGCATATGGTCAAGTAAAAAATAATATTTATTTTCAATATATTTCATTGTCGATTTTCTTAATATTTTAGTGTGATGATTATTTACTAATATTATATTTGGATCTATATTTTTTAAAACCATAACAGTTAATAATAATCTCTGAATATATTCATTGGGGTTTTTTTGAGAAGCAAAAAATTTTATTTTACATGGTGTTATTTCATTTTTAACATTAAAAATAATATTATTTCCTCGGTATCCATAAATATCCTTCACCTGCACATAATCAAGATGCATATTATCATCATTATTATAAAGAAATACTTCACTTAGTTCTGGAATATTATGTAAAAATGATTCAATAACATCACTATTAAATGTAGGTAAATATTTTTGGGGAATAATTTGTTCATGAGAAATAATTTTCACTTTTCCAGAATCAAGTAGTTTTTTATCGATTGGAGGTATCTGATTGTCGGTAACAATATATATTTTATTGATCCATGGAATGAATTTAATAACAGATAAAACAGAATAATATATTTCATTAATGTTTTTATGTCTTATTTCTGGATTAAAACGATCTTCTCCTTTATAATATCTTTTCTTTTTAATAAATGCTGGATCATTTCCATCCACATATGTAAAAACCATATCTACTTTTAGGTGTGATTCTGTAAAATAAAATAATAAAATTAATAGAATAATAATAAATAAAACTTTCATTTATTATATAAAATATTAAATTTTTACACCAGAATATTCAGCCATCTCCTTAATTTTTTTCATTTGATCATCACTATATTTACATTTTAATATTTTCACAGAATTATATAATTTTGATTTCTCCACAAGATCATCAAAATTATATTGTCCAGATTTAAAATTATTAGTAATAAAATAACATCTTTCCAAATAATCTTGGAAAGATTCACACTCGAATCTTTCTATATTGAAAAATCTGAATCCTGATTGCATTTGTTAAGCTTATAAAAAAAGATCTTTTTAATTTCATTTTTTTCATTCATTTGGCATTAGGCTAGTATCTGGATAATCATACGGGTGGTAGATGGTATCATATTGCTTTTTCTCAGGGTTCCACCGAGTTTCAACGAGAAATCCTCCGTAACGGTTGAACCAGCTTGAAGGAGTTGGATTTTTTATTTTGGCAGGGCCAGGTTGTTCTAATTCAGAAAAATAAAGGTTCTGTGGCATATATATTAAAATTATAAAAAAAATATTCGTAAAAAATCATAATTATATTTAAGAATCTAAAATATGTCTTTATTACAAGAAAAAAAGAATTTTACACTACAGGAGCACCTTGATAATTTTACAAATCCGATTCATTTATCCCAGAATGAAATCGAAGATATAATCACAAATGAAAAAAATTATCCAAAGATTTTCCAAGATCTTTTTATTACTCCAAAAGAAGAATCATTCCCTGTAAAACATATAACTGATGAATTAGAAATATTTCATCCTTCTATTTATAATCAGATATCAAAATGTCATACTCCTATAGGAGATATTTATGTTAAAAAGATTTTGAATTCTCCAAATTCTAATATTAACACACTAAAGAAAAGACAAGAAGTTATCCAAAATATATTCCAAAATTTTTCGGAAGAGTTAGACAAAACTATGTCTCAAATTAAAAATAATATTCAAGATGTATTTTGGTTTTTTAAACCTAAAAATGAACACAGTGATAACATTTATAATACTATCTTTTTCAATACAGAATACCTAAAATTTCTTAACAAATATGAACCATTTCTCACAATTTCAAACGCATACAAAATAATTGTTAGTCCTCTTTTATCTGCATTAAGTCCTCTTGTTTATATTATTGTTCCATTTGTAGTTTTAAGGTTAATGAAAATAAAATTACCTTTTTCTTTTTTTGCTAAAATGATGTGGCAACAAAGCGGGATGATATCATTACCTTTTGTAAAGAATCCTTTTCTTGCAACTGTTATCAAATATTTTTCTAAATTTTTAAGTATTTTTTTATATGGTCAAAATGTTTATAATTCATACATGACTTCTAAAACTACATTAAAAATAGTCAATTTATTTCAGTCAAAACTAGAAAATATTCGGGAAATTTTATCATTAAATTCCATAATCAGAAAAAATGATAATTTTTCAAATTTTCTTGGGAAACAGGTTTATCCTAATTGTTTTATGAGAATTGAAAATGATGGAATATATAACAAAGTGTATTCTATATTGTCCAACAAGGGAAAAATACTAAGAGATTATTATGAATTTATTGAATCTAAGGATGATTTTTTGAAAATATTAAATAATATTGGAGTGATTGATTGTTATTTTGGAATTGCAAAATTAATAAAGGAAAAAAGTTATTTTAATATTCCAAAAATAGTTGAAAGTAAAAGTCCTAGTTTGGAATTAGAAGGAATTTGGCATCCTGCTATTCCAAAAGATAAAAATGTGAAAAATAATATAAGTTTCACTGAAAATAAGAGAAATTATTTGTTAACTGGACCAAACGCTGCGGGAAAATCAACATTTATAAAATCCGTATTTTTGAATATATATTTGGCGCAAACATTTGGAATATGTAATTCAGAAAAAATGGAATTTACTCCATTTTGTTATTTATTAACAGGGATAAGGAATAAAGATAGTCAGGGGAGTGAATCTTTGTTTGAGGCAGAAGTTAATAAAATTAGGGATTATCTGAACCATATTAGATCAAGTGGACAGAGTGGATTTACATTCTCTATTTTGGATGAAATTTTTACAAGTACAAATTATGAAGAGGGATTTTCAGCATCTTGTGGATTATGTGAGACAATTGGTAAGATGAAGAATTCGCTTCATATTGTGGCGACACATTATACGAAACTATATAAGATGGAAAAGAGGAAGGGTTTGGGATTCAAGAATATAAAATTTTCTGTTGACCTAAAAAATGATAAAATAGAATTTCCCTATAAATTGGAAAAGGGTTATTCAAAACAATTTATTGCATTGAAATTAATAAAAGATAAAGATTGTGATAATGAATTTTTAATAAATTGCATTAAATATTTGGATAAAAATAAAAAGTCGTTTGGATTTAAAAAGAATATTCTAAAAGTAAGTTAATGCAGACTCACGTATTAATTTTACTAAGTATATTAGTAGTTCTCTTAATTGGAGTTATCTATTTTGGATGGCGTAAAATCATTAATTTAGAGATCGAAAATAGTCGTAATAAATATGATATAGAGGCGTTAAGAAATCTACTAAGTCGAATATTTGACGGAGAAGATTTAACACCTCAAAAACAACCAGTCAAACAAATGCAAAATGCATACACATTGGAATCAATGCAATTTCCTACACAGGTTAATGTTCCAAATTTTTTTAATCAGGAAAAAAGTTCAAAAATAGAGAAGAATTTGAAGAAAGAAGAAGTTGAAGAAGAAAGTGATATAGATACTTTAGAGAGTACAGATGATAATTTGCCAAAAAATATTGATGATGAAAGTACAGTGACCGTTGAAAGTCTTGAAAATTCTAGTGATGAAGAGACTGAGACTCAGGAGGAATCTGAGGATGAGTCATCTGGTACTCAATCAGAAGAGGAATCTGGTGAAGATTCTGATGACGAGGCACAAAAAATAATTGAGAATGAATTAGCTCTTGATGAAAAAAGTGATACTGTGGTAGAGGAGAAAGATGAAAATTTAGTGCATGGTGATGAGCCAGAGGAAGATAAGGTGGATGCAAGTACTTTTAATGAGACAAATCAGGCTGATGATGAGAAGAATGAGGATAGTAGGCAGGAGGAGGAATCAAAAACTGAAGTAAAGAAGAAGAAATTTTTACCGAATGAGTTGGCACGAAATTATAAGGAAGGGTATAGAATGAAGTCATCGAATGATGGAAAGATGTATGAGGTTATTCAAAATGGTAAAAGGAAGACTTGGAAATTAATAAATTAAATTTAAATATTTAGAATTATTTTGTATGGAATAAATATATACAATGCAAGGATCGTGCTATAAAACTTCAAATAATAAATATTTTGATTGCCCTGCTTTAATGTCTGATGGGAGAGCATTTACAGATTATAGACCAAGTTCTTATGTAAATGATCTTATAAGAATTCAGAATAAGGTATATGATAGTTATTCTTACCGTCAATTTATGATTCACAATGGATTGAATATTATTGAAACGAATGATAAATATAATGAAATGAAAAATGGTTGTGCTTCATGTTCATATAATAATATTCCAAATGAATCAACTTGTGTTTATAATAAACATTATGGTTTATGTATGCCAAATGGTTGTGATGGCTTAGGACAGAATAATTATGCTAGTCCTGTTGTAACAGGTGCACCTTATAATCCTGGGTATGAAGTACAAATGCCTGCACCAACTGTTCCAATTAATCGTAAAATGTTATAAAATTTTTAGTTATAAGTTAACTAAAATTATACTAGATTGTATTTTTGAAGAAAATCTTGGATGTCTTGTCTAACTACTTTACTTAGTTGTTTATTGCGTTTTTGTTCTTCAGTTTTTGGAGGTTTATCCTGTTTCGGTTTTTTGATATGTTCTATTCCATTGATTTTGTTATGATTAAATTCGGTATCGAATTCTGATGCCCAAGCATTTAATGTTTGACTATTTTCAATTGTTTTAATAAATTTATGGCACTTAGGTGCATATTTAATTAGTATGTTATCAGGATAGATTTCAAATAGTATTGATAGAAATTTACGAACGGCTGGATAATTGACAGTTTTTATCATGTGCATTATTTTGAAAAGAACAACTAGATCCTTAAAATCATATGTTAATTTACCATCTCTGACATAATAAGAATTAGCATACATAATTGAAACAAGAGGTTTTCCTAAACCAGCATTAACTTCATTATGAAGAATATTTAGCCATGTAACAAGTTGTTCAGTTGAACCCATGTTATTTTCTGGAGGATTTGATGCAATTCTTTTTTTGTAATGTTCTCTACATATTGGACAAGGAATAACATCTCTTAATACGTAGAAAAATCTTACAAATTTATGTTTTGTTTGATCCGGAAGATCCGGACGATAACAGTAAGTAACTGTATGTAAAGTTCTCCAAAGATATTGTCCCCATATTTTTGAATTGGATGGAAGTGACATTAATTTAATATAATAAACAATTTTTTTATCTCTTATTAACTTAATAAATTATGGGTGATTCTAATTTTGCAGGAATAAGTTTCGGTTATGATGCTGAAAAGATAATTAAGGAAAGAGAAAAAAATATGTGCTCTAGATGGAAATGTAGTAAAGCCCAATATACGGACTGTGCTGTAAATGTTAATTACAATGCAACAGGAAATTATATTGTAACAGGAGAAACTATGGATGTACGTGCTTCTTTTGTGAAATATTGGGCATCTGCACCTCCAACTTATAGTTTAAGTTTTGCCGGAAGTGGTTTACCTTATGCCAATGAAGCAATGGCTTTTGAAAATACTCCAAATAAGGGTGTCGCTCAAATAAAAGAAGGTAAATTTCAGTTTGCACTTGAATATCCTGGATCTTATTATGATAATATGCAGAAAGTTTATGTAGGCCCACAAGTTCAGTTTGTATTTTGTGATTCTGCTGGGAGAAATTTAAGTGATGTTCATATTGCTAAATTAGGAAATGGTATTCCATTTAGAACTTTAACTTGGCCAATGAAAAGAGATTGGAATAATGGTCCTCTTTGGTATTGTAATAATAACTTACCAGTACGTAATCAGGAACAGATTTTACGTGATAGTGGATACCCTGCAGTTAACAAGGAACCTGCAAATTTCTGGGGTACAATGCCTCCTCATTAATCAAAAGAAATAGTTTATTTTTGAAAAATAAAAATAATATTATTTTTATCTAAATTAAAAGTTTTTTAATTTATTTTAAATATGCAAGCACAAATTATGGGTACTTTATCATCGAGTATTTTTCAGTATTTATGGCACACAAGAAATAATAAAAATTTAGGAACACTTCTTGATCCAATAAACACTGCTATTTGTCTTTGTCTTTTAAACCATTATCAAGAAGGAACTAAAATTTCTATTCAAAATAATGAGATTAATTTTCAGGAACCAAGTACATCTCAAGGTTTATATAGGTGGTCACAAGGAGATAAATTTGAACACCTGCATAATCTTATAAATCCTATTAAAAAAATATTAGAAAAAAGAAATATTGCAGATCTTTGGGGTGAAGATAATAAGAATTTTTCATATATTTGCCACAGCATGCAAACCGGACTAGGAAGATTAGCAGAAACTTATAAAGAAAATTTAATAGCCAATCATACATTGGAATTCTACCGCAGTTTGATTGGAGATACAATGCAAAACAAAAATCATTTTTTGGAAAAATTAGATACTGAAATGGAAGAAATGAAGGGTAATTATGACATTTATCAAGAATTTTTTGAAGATTGGACAAAAGAACAAATTAATGTTCTTGTTTTACTTCTGGAAAATCTTGGTGCTGAACCTAAAATAGAAATAAAGGATGCATATAAGAAAAGTATACATACTATTATTGATAGTCATAATGGAAGAATTAAAAATATAATAAATCGCGTTCAGTCAGGAAAGGTTTAATTATTCTAATTATTTGTTTTATTTCTTTTATAATCTATGGATCCTGGAAAAGCTCTAGGAGCAAGTATAGAAATAATAAAAATGTTATATGAAACTGCTGAAACATACCAGAAATTAGAAAGACTGAATAGCACTATCTTAAATGAAATTGCTTTGTTGATAACATTACAAGATCAAATAAAAAATTGTCGCAGAATGGAAAATAATATTATTGTTGACAATTATTTAATTGATATTAATTATAAACTAGAGAAATTCCAAAAATTAATTGTTGAAGCACAAGAAGGTAACTTTTTTAAAAAAATTGTTCACACAAAGAAAATAAAAAAAATAGCGAGTGAGATCGCAAATCTTATTAAAAAACTTAAATTTCTTTTAGATATTAAACGAGAAATGCTTCAATCAAGTAAATTAGATGTTGCTAATATTATTAATGATCCTGAAGCAAGAAAATTCTGGGAAGATAATTTTGGAAGTGAGCATACATATATTCAGGTAAATTTATTTTTTAGTGCAATAAGAATGAATACTGGTTTATTATCAAATGAAATTGATTTCTTAAAAAAAGTCATAAATGATGATGATGATAAATATATTACAGCTTTTGAATTTCAGGAATGGCTTGATTTTTTTGGAGATTTTAGTGTTGTCATGAGAAGAACAATTGAAAGTTTATTTGATCCAAATACATTAGAAGTTGTCGACTGGTATCATAAAAATATTAGTAAATCACTTGTTAATGCATTATTAAAATCACATATTTTCATAATTAGAAAACACACAAATCAAAAAGGGGTATTTATTGTTAATTTTTTAGATGGGGCTGATATTGGAACTTTGTATATTAGAAATATTAACAATGAGTTTGTTGTTGAAAGAGTTTCTTCAATGTCACCTGCTGAAATAAAAGTATATGAAATGTTGGATCAAAAAAAATTTCCAAATTTGATGGAATTAGGAAATCGATTAGGTAAAATAATAAATCCAAATGAGGCAAAATATATTCCAAATTGGGAGGAGAATAGATCCAAATTAAAAGATGAAGATCTTTCTCCATTTGATCCACTAAATTCTATTAAATCAATATTTGAAGCTCCGGTTGATGCAATAAAGCAAGAATTTAGTAATATTAAAAATACTATTAGTGAAGGTGTCGGATCAATTTGGAATAATGTCGGATGTTTTCGAAAATAATTACTTAAAGTAATTATTATTAATCTTATTATGAAAGAGGGAGATAAATATACCCCTGAAATCCTTAAAAGGCAGTTTAATATTCATAAAGAATATGTACGAACCAGAAAAGAAGCATCACTTAACCTTGATGGACAAATTAGATTACCATGTATTCCAGAAGATATTAGTGAAAATATAATTAAATTTATTTTACATAAAGTGGGTGATAGTACAGTTACATGGAATTGTAGTGGAGATTTACTTTCAAATATTGATGGAAAATTGGAATGTAAGTGTTTTACGTCTGATGGTCCGAGTTCATTTACGCCATCAAGTGAATGGAATGTTATTTATTTTTTGGATGCTCAAAAATGGTTAGATGATTACTTTGTATTGTATCGCGTTAATTTAAATAAAAATTCGACAGAATGGAAAAATGTTCAAATAAATAAAAAACAAAAATTTGAAGATCAAAGCTCTGTTGGAAGAAGACCAAGAATTGCTTGGAAGAATTTATTTCCCCAAATAGAACCACATTGTCAAAAAATATTTGAAGGTACTTTTAATGATATTTTTATATCAAATAATTCATTAAGCGATCAGCAATCAATTTAACAACTGGAACTGATACAGCATTTCCAGCCAATTTATACAAATGACAATCTGAAATATTTGGCAAGATATAAGTTGATGGAAATCCCTGAAAGTTAAAACATTCTCTTGGAGTCAATTTTCTAATTCCAATTACATCTTTTATAATTGGAACATTATGACCTCCAGTTCCCATATTAGCAGTTAATGTTGGACACTCTCCACTCATATTTTCACGAACATAATACCTTCTATATTGATAACAAGTGTTGAATTTTGTTACATTCGTTACAAGTTCATTCCAAATTGAACAACTATTAACATAATAATACTTTGCCATAACATTCGTCTGTAAAAAATCAGAAATATTTCTTTTTGGAATTTCTTCGAATTCCAAATCAAATCCCTGAATTGGATTAAGAAGTCCAACAATATATATTCTCTCCCGATGCTGAGGAATTCCACTAATCTTTGACGTATCCAAAACCCTGAAATAAAGATGATAACCTCTTGTCGTCAAACTATTTTTAATCACCTCAAAAGTATTTCCTTCGTCATGTGAAACTAAATTTTTAACATTCTCCAAAACAATACATCTTGGTCGATGATGATCTATGATTTTTAATATTTTCCAGAAAACATTTGAACGTTCATCATTAAATCCTTCCTTTTTACCGGCTATAGAAAAAGGCTGACAATTATGAACAATTGTATTCTGAACAATATAACTATTATCATTTTCAACCTCGAAATTATAAACTCTCAAATCAGTTACTTCTTCTTTCTCAATTGAAGTAACAGGAAACCAACAATAATTTCCATCAATAAAAGATCTATTTCTTTTTAATTCCTTTAAATGTCTGATTCCTTTTTTTCTCTGGACACACATTATTTTCCCGGTTTTCAGATAAAGTCTTTGTAAACTCAATACTTGTTCAAATGTCAAATTATTTCTCTTTTTTTCCAATAAAGTTGTGTTATAACCATTCAGTAATGCCTGAATTAAATATGAGGGCGCATTTTGCGTCCATTCTGGAATAGATTTTGTAAATGTCTTCAATAAATTATACCATTCTTGATCGGTGCACCAATATAATCCATCGTAATCAATAATAATTGGAAGGACTGAACTTATTTTTCTGTATGCTATTGAATCATTAATTGTGAAAAATATTTCCGGTCGATCATAATTCTCAAGAATACCATTTCCAATAAAATATCCAATAAGAAACCAGTGTTCTTCTCGATCAAGTTTCATAAAAAAATCAGGGATAATTGAATCGGTATTTATTGCCATTCCCATATAATCAGTCTTTCTGATTTTATTTGCTTGTTTCCATTCTGGATCACTATATCCAGTCTTCTGTTTTTGCCGAACATAAAAAGGATGTTCATCCGTGCATGTTATTGATTCACTCTGAATTCTTGTTGCAAATTTATACAAAAAACCACTATATTTTTTTCTCTGTAAATTCACAATATTTTGAAAACTATTTGTATGAGTTAATAATTTATCAGTTAGTTTAACATCTTCAATATTTTTATAACCATTATTTGATAATACTTTTGTCCCTGCAGGAAAACAGGGAAAACCTCCAGTTAAAATATCATGAGGAGGTATTTCAGCAACATTAATATCATTAATATCCCTAAAAGTTAATTCATGATCGAAATTAGCATCATACATTAATTTGGAATTTTTATCAAAATCATTTGCAAATACACATTCTACTTTGTTGGTCTCCTGAAATGCATATGTAAATGCTCCAGTTCCAGCAAATAAATCGATCATTTTTAATTTAGTTTGAGACATTTTTTCATTATTATATGAAAAAATCTTTAATTAGTAAAATTTCAGTATTTTTAATATTCACTACCGTAATGGGTAACCAGCCTTCACAACAAAATCAAACTACAAATAGACCAGTACGTCGTCCTCCTCCAAATCAGCCTCAAGTACCAAGAAAACCTATTCAGCAACCTCAAACCCCAATAAAAAATCCAGTTCCAAATAATCAAAATCTTTTAAATCAGGTTGCGCAGCCAATGGTTTTTGTACCTCCACCAACAAAGATGGTTGCTACTATTATGGAACGTCCTCAATCGACAAAAAATATTATCAAAGGCGCCGATATTATGAATATTAATCAAAAGGTTGAACAGTATAGAGAAACGCAGAGGAATGAGGAGCAGGAGTTTTTGAAAAATTTAGAAAAACAAAAGACACAGTTTTATGAAAAACAGAAAACAATGGATGATACATTTCAGGAAGAGTTAAAAGAATTTGAAATGAAATATAATCCTTTTAGAATTCTTCATTTAGATTACTCTGCAACCGAAGATGATGTGAAAAAAGCTTATCGAAAATTCAGTCTTAAATATCATCCAGATAAACCTGGTGGAAACGCAAAGAAATTTATGATGGTTTCACAAGCATATGTGTATTTGATGCAGAAAATAAAAGAAATGGCTGGCAACAAATCTCATCATGAATTAAGAAATGAAGCCAAAAATTATTTTGAAGAAATGGAACAAAAGAGACAGGAAATTCGACAGAGTACCAAGGGGAATGAAATAGAATATTCAAGTGATCGCATGGAGGTTGGAGAAAAGAATTTTAATGTAGATCGATTCAACGAAATTTTTGAGAAGAATAAAATGCCATCACAGTGGGATAGGGGATACGGTGATTGGGGTGAAGATGATGCTGATGAACAGATTGTTTTTAACAAGAAATTTTCACTAGATTTATTTAATTCAACATTTGATGAACATAAAAAAAATAGAGTTGAAAAGAAACCCGAACGTCAGTTGATGGTAATTGATGAACCTCAGCCACAGTTGTTGTCAAATTTGGGATTTGAGGAATTAGGACAGGGTGATATTAATGATTTCACGAATGAGAGGGTTAATATGGGAATGCAATTTACAGATTATAAGATGGCTTATACAAAGGCGAATGTTTTGGAGTATGATGAGAAATTTAATAGGGGTGATTATAAAAATATTGATCATTTAGTAAAAGAGAGGACAAGTGCTAATTTTGAGTTGACACATGAAGACAAAGCGAGATTACAAAAGAGGGAAATGTTGATGAAACAACAAGAGGAGGAAAGAATACAAAACATGATATCTTTTGATAGAATGGCTGAACAATATTCCCAAAGGGCAAATCAATATTTTATAAAAAATAAAAAGTAAAATGCCTAATGGGATAATTTTGTTAACTTATGATAAAATAAATTCTATTATAAGTTAATCATTTGAAATAATGACAAAAATTTATAATTTATCAGCGGGAGCAACTGAAATACACAAAAATATTTCACAAACAACATCCGGTGTAAAACTGAAAATAATAATTGGGATTATTTTTATTATAGTTGTTATTACCTTGATATTATTTTTTTCAATGCCTGCAATTAAAAAATTTGTTAAAAAAAAGAAAGCCGAATTCCCCGATAAAAGATGTTCTGATCCTTTAATAATGACTTTTCCAGGTATGTTTGGACCCCCTGGAACAACTTATGCACAAAACAAAGCACATTGTGATGCAATTACTATAAATGAAACACATAAAAAAAATATTAATCCGATTCAGGAACAAATTTCCAAACAGCAGGCAGCGATGGTAGGTATAGTTAAACATATTCAAGATACTAAAAAAATGATTTTTCACATTCGACAAGGAGTTGAGAATGAAGCAAGGGATGTGTATCAAA
>Ga0172362_10002342_pt1 | contig 16481 bp, 12 predicted proteins | sample LakKivs1_kivu2a2_FD_114534 | JGI IMG/M metagenome (GOLD analysis project Ga0172362, IMG submission 114534) | Sediment microbial communities from Lake Kivu, Rwanda - Sediment s1_kivu2a2 | ecosystem: Environmental > Aquatic > Freshwater > Lake > Sediment | place: Rwanda: Western Province, Lake...
TCCATCAACCGTTACACTAACACTTGGAACTGGTGGATTACCGGCTAGATCAAGAAAAGTATTAACTGTTAATTTACACGGACATACAACATTTATCTCGGTACTGTTAGACATGTAGTACCAGTTTGTAGGTATGTAACTAGCTCTGATTTTTTTGGCACCACATTTGCAACCCCAAGGATAAGACCATGAACCGCCACTTGCTTCAGTAGTACCCAAGTAATTCCACTTAAATCCATCAAAATATTCTAACTTAACATTCTTATCCACGACAACCGGATGTATTCCACTAGAATCTTCGCACACTGGATGATAATTCCCAGGACCTGGCATGATAGCACTATTATTCTCATCTAACAATTTTCCCTTTATCGTTGAACCATCGTACTCAAACGTATTTGGATTCCCAGCAGTATCTGTTATCTTGGTAAACGTCTTGTAGAATAAAGTTATTTCTTGAGTTCTATCGAATATCTCAAAATTGTACGTACCAAAAACAGGCCAACCAAATGTATCCAAGTACCATTCCCCATTGGTGTCATCGCAATCATGATCCCAGAAATGACTGAAGGGTCTTGTACCAGCATTCGTTGCTGTTATAGTATGTTTTCCAGGAATCAACATCAATTCTAGTAGTCCAGATGAATTAGTGGTTTTCGAATTTCCGTCTATAAACAATTGAACGTTTGATAACATCGATCCTGTTATGTCCACTTGTGTCTCAACCGTTAATTTATAGAGGCGTGTACAGTTGCAATACCCTAACCTACTTACATCAACAGAACATTTCCCTATGTTGTCAGGATGAACGCTCTTACAGTATGCATCGCAATCGTATAAATTTTGCTTTATCGTGTGTTGATCGCAGTAGTATTCTGTCAGAGTGTTGCCCAAGCATGTATCATTATTAAAGATTTTTGTTGAGTTATAAGTCATCCCACCTCTTTCTGTGTTGTTTCCGTAAACAGTGTTGTTCCAACTACATCCATGATTCTTGCATGATGTCTGAGTTGTAAAGGAACTGCATGGGAGTTGTATGCCTTTACAAACATTATTCAAACTATCCCATTTACAACCTGCACTAGAACAGTTCGATATAGAATAAACATCGCACCTGTATGAATTGCCCTCACATATTGTCCTGTCAGTATCTATACAAGAAGCAAGAGTGAATGAACCGTTTGCATCTGGCAAATATCCGTACAAACTTCCACTTCCGTCGAATATCATGGCTTTACCAGCTTCTATGAATTTATCCCAACATACTGGAGGAACAGTAGGAATCGTCCAGTTTTCTGAGCAAGGTGAGCCTGAACAAGTTACGTTTATCCCATTCATGTCACCGTCTTGTTTAAGTATTTTACAAGTCGACTCTGAGTCGTCGGCGTTTACTTGGATGAACGCGGGGTTAGGACAGTCTCCCACATTTTTCCCTTCATACTTTACGTTTACTTTTATATTCTCGTTCTGTTCACAGTAGGGTGAACCACCACCATAGCAATCTGACACGATCTCAGCTGATTTTAGCTTGCACCTGTAACATAGACAGCGTCCTATTCCTGCTGGGTCAACACAAGCACCATACCAGTCAGCACCATAGATTTGTTCACAATAAGCTGAACAGTTGAAGTCTGTGTAAGCTGTCTTTGCACCTGGTGGAGCTAAGCAGTAATATTCTCTTAATGTTAAAATATCACGACATTTATCGTTTTGAATATCAGGGTTGTTTGGATCAACTGAATAGTCACTTGTTGTTCCAGGATCTTCTGGTTTTATACCAAAGTCTGAATCTACACAACCGAGTCCAACTCCAGTAGTTTTTAAGAATGGGCATATCTCATCCTCGCTTTTTTTGCTTATAACTCCTAGATTAGATTCACAACCATGAGATTCACAATAATGAGAGCAATCATGAAAATAATTTGGGTTAGAGTTTATGAGTTCCCTAAAACTAACTTGATCGGGATCATATTCTATTACGTTACCAACTTTTATCAGAAAAGAAACACCCAGATTTTTATTTTTAACAGAATCAGCTCGATAAACGTAAACAGGATAGTCTTTATTTTTTTCATAAACATCAACTTTTATTGCCCCGTTGAATGTTCCAGCATTCTTATTGAATTCTAATAAAGTCAATACAACTTCAATACCATCTTCTGGTGTAACAACTTTAGGTCCGTTGAGACAAGTTTCAATCTCGTTTTCAGTATTAAAATCTCTAACGCAGTTGCTAATCTCATCATTATTTACTAACCCATTTGCTATCTGTAAGATTTTACCAAAATTTGTTTTAACCTCTGCTTTAGGTTCGAATTTTCTATCTATTTTTACTGCTTTATTTGTATTGAATGTTAATTCATTTCCCCTAATGTTCACTTTTTCATCATAAATTTCAGAAGAGGCATCTTGTGGGTTCATAAATTCCATAATAAATGGGTTTTCTGGAAAATTTTTATACTCGTCGAAATAATCTTTCATGTACGCTAACGCTATTCTCGAGATGGTTAATCCAACTTTTTCATCACTCGGGATGTATTTTTTATCGTATATCCGCCAGAATGGCAATTCGTATTTTTTAGAATATATTGAATCGAAATCACTCTTCAGGATGACTGTGCCATTCCCTGTATCATAAATGGATTGAATCAGAGATAGTTCTGTCGCACCCTGGTATGACCTGACATAAGTCTCGAGTTTATCAGCCTCTGAAACTATAGGAGCTTCACGTAAGTATCTACCAGCTATGAATTCCTCCCTTATGAAATAACTCACGTAGAAATACTCTATGACTAAGACTATAGCTAAAACTATTATGAAAGGTAATATAGGATGAATACCTTTTCTCATTTTTCTACTCTTTAATACAAAATTCATAGTTTCGCCTAACCTATTACCTGAAAACTTAATTTCATGAGGGGAAAATGAGTGCCGTTAAAGACAACTGGTACAGGGTAAGTACCCATCTGTGTCACTTTTGCTACTCCCCAACAAGTGTATGGTCGTGTTACTTCTACGTGATCCTCATGTCCAATAACTGTACCCGCTGGAATACCAGCATAATCAACAGCATAACAGTCTTCCCCCTCTGTTTCTTTTTTACATCCTGTACATTTTCCATATAATGTGTAATCCTCACTTATTGGCTTGCATATACATTTAGTTTCATTTTGTAAGACGAATTTACTGAAAGTTAAAGTGTATCGATAGACACCTTTCGACCATTTCTCAAGTATCTCCACTAAATTATAGTTATCTTTATTCTCAAACCCGTAATGTATTTTATTCAGAGCTATCACAGAACTCTCATACTTTTCAGAAACAGTATTTTTTACATCCATTGAGAGCAAAGCTAAAGGTATATCATATTCCTTATTCCAGAAATAATAATCGATCATCATCATCGTGATGTGGTACTTGAAAGACCAGAGAAAGATGAATGAAAACAAGGCTGCGAATATACCCATCGCAAAAACAGCTACTAACCAACCTATAAAACCTTTTCTTCCCATCAAATCACCGGTATTATAATTTCAAATTTATTATTTGTTGCATTGGCGTAGACGTTTATTATTTTACATCTTGGGTCGAGAGTTAAACTCTTGGGTAAATTGTTTTCATCGTCACACTTAAAATTAGGGTCAGTAGCTTCAGATTTCGGGTCTAAAATTTCAACATCATCTACTTTTTTAATACATACTTTGAATTGCCCAGGTTCTATGAAAAGTAGCTTACATCTTTTAACCCCATTTACCGTCATGCAAATTTTATCATTATCTACATCGATGGTATTTACTTCTGGACCAACTCTTATCGACTTGATTAATTCACTATCATGTCCTTCCTTTATCCTTAAAGATGCTTGAGAAACCCAGAAAGCAAGTTCTGAGAGGGGAGTTTTCATCAAAGTTAAGTTTGCTATTCCAGCTTTACAACTTTCTTCACCACCTTCCCATCTATTGCATAGTGCAACAGGCATCTCTACGTAACCTTTTATCCGTTGATAACTCAAGTAACACATGTCATCAAAATTGAACACAAGTTTTTTGACTACTTCATACGATTCACTATCATCAATACTATTCACATAAAAATCGTAATCATATTCTAAGTTCGAGCAATCCTCCCATCTTTCTTCGTTGAAATGGGAAGGATTCAACTTGTCTAAATTCAAAACCAACTTCTCTTCAACAGCTCCTGTACAACCAGAAGTAACGATGAAGTGTAAGAGATTAGTCGCCTGCCTTGAAGCATCTGCAGTGTATGCTATTACTCTCAAGTCCAAGTACTTATCGAGAAAAAACACTATTATTGCTATCAAAAAAGCATAACTAACCACTGATAAAATTATAACTGATAGTGTTACTCTTACCATTTTTTCACACTCAACCTTCGATCGTTACTTTATCATTCGATTTTTTAATCGAAATGTCGAAACCACTACCGTCCCATCTTTTAGTTTCAGTTTTATCTGCGTTAGAAGTCGATGATGAACAATCCGTCGAGGTATAGAATGATTTTGCTGTCACACAAACTAATTTACCTTTTATCGTGATGTTGTAACCTATTTCTGAAGTTATGTTACTATACTTAATATTTACATCACCAGCCATTCCTCTAGAAAGAGTCAACAAACCAGCTATATCAGTGGAAACAGATTCTGAAGGTCTTAAGCCAAACACGAACATATGCTCTTCAGCTACCCATATTACGAGTAAAATCGTAATTAAAGAAAGTATGGTCGTGATGACTATTATTGTGATATCTGAAGTGGTTAAACTCGTTCAACTCACCTTACTCAACTCTTCGACACTACCTTCGGAAACCCTGAAGTAATAAGTTCCTGGTTCTACTAAATCCATCGGATCTCCATAAGGCTGAGATTTTATCCACTCTGCATTCGTGAAATAAGGAATAGGAGTATTTGCAGTTGTATACTTGACTGTTATACTCTTACTGTTGTCACTTTCAACATACTTGATTTCTTCTACACATTCCTTGACTTCAAAGTACATCGTTTCATACCCTGCTTTTCCTCTCATTTCTTCTACTTTAATGTAGACATTCTGAATTTCTCTCTCTTGTGCCCTTGGACATAATTCTGTATGGAAAAATCCTGGGATAACTACAACCATTAAAATAACTCCTGCAGTCAGTATAACTCCTGCCAAGAATGCAAACACCCACTTTGAAGCAGCTTTTTTAAACATCAATAATTATTTTCTTTTCCTATTAAATGAATTTGATGAAGTCTAACAATCCTTGCAGAGGTACAACCCGTCGATTTTTGTTTCAGTTCCTTGGAAACTAAATTCTAAGTCTTTTACTGATCTAAACATACTTGTCCATTCACAATCAGGGTTTAATTCTGGGTCTAAGACTACTGTATATTCTCTCCATCCCTTCTTAAATTCTCCGAGATTACAACTCAACCCTTTTATCTCCCAAGAGGATTCACCCGTATTGAATGTAATGTAAAAATAATTTCCATCACTGAGGGAGTTAAACCAAAAGTGGAGCTTTTTAAAGTCTGGTAAATAAACGAACCTCCCGTTGAGTGCTGCATAAAGAGAGAATGCAGGTGTTGCGGCTGTTTTTAAATGAACTGAAAGTGAGTTAACTTTGCTATCACTACTCATTTCCTTTTCAATAAGAGCATACTCAAGAGATGAAGCATACCAATTATCAAGGTACTTAGAATCCTCAGTCCAAGCATCTTTATTTTCAGGTATAACGTCTGGTATCTCTTCTGGTTTGCATTCAGCCTTGCATTTATGATCATTCCCACAAACACAGTCAGAGAAAGCTTCATTATCTATTGTATTTTTACAATATGCGGCACAATAACCTATACATTCCCATTGGTTCCACTCACACCTTTTTTTATACTTTTCTCCATCCCAACATGCTCCGGTCTCTCCACATAGAACACTTCCTACACATTCAGATTTTTCGCAACAATCTTCTTTTTCGCAATCAACACTATCTTTACACTTACATTCTTCACAAAAACCAATTATCTCAACTCTCTTAAACGAAACTTTTACGTTGTAAGTTCCGGGTGGTAATGGTTTACAAAGACGCCATTTTCCTTTAGCAGGCATATCATCATTCGATCCATCCGTCCATTCAACCACTATTTTTCCATTTATTTTATTATAGGTTATTCCTTTTACACAAGACTTAACGTTGAAGTCAGGAATTGTGTTGTAGCTCGTTCGACCAACAACTTCTCCTTTCGAATTCCAATAATCCAACTCTCTCCATATCTTTCCCAACTCATCCATCTGAGCTCTTTTACAACCTTCATCAGATGCTTTCGTAATAAGAACAAAGACGAAGATTAAACCGACTACACATATAGCTACGATAAGGACGAGTTGAATATTTTCTACGTCAGCCTTTCTTTTCATTCTATCATTGATGAGTTTAGTTTAGCTCTGGGTTGAGGGTAAGAATCCTTTACAATCAGTTTCCCCTGTTCCTCCTGAGCCACCACAATCATTAGGGTTTCTTGAAACCTTAAGGAGGTTTTTATCTATACATTCTATTAACTTACTATCCATTCCTGATCCGCCAGTGAATTTTGCTATTTGGCATTGACCACACCATGCAGCCATTCTTGCAGCACAAGTTCTTTCATCTAAACCCGAGTTTAAAACATACTTGTATATCAAAAAAGTTAGTATGGCCAGACATATCAAACATATCAGCAATTTTACTATCGTCTCAGTAGCTATTCCTTTACTCATGAATTGAAATTGGAATTTGAAGAAGAAATAACTTATAGTTTTAAAGAAAGAATCACTTCTTCGCTGGAAAATTCGATAAAAATATAACAGTGTTATATTTAACTAAAACAAAAAAAGAAGGGAATTTAAAATGGGGTCTTCTAGCCTTTTTTATCTTCTTAACTACGAACATTGTTAGAGCAACAGTTAAGATCATGGTCCCAATTAACAGAAAAGTGAAGTTATCTTGATTCTTATCTTGTTTCTTCTTTACAACTAATGTAAACGCCTCTATGACGAGTTTTTTGTTCATTGCTATAATCATAAGGTTATAGTTTTTATCTGTTGTTAAGTTGCTCGGTCTTATCTTAACAGGGATTGTTGCCTTTTCATACGCTCTTAAGCTAATAGATGGCGACGAGATTAATATGTATGTTGAGTCGATACCTACTATGGATATGTTGTAAACAAGAGTAGTATTCTTCAAATTACAGATTTCTACTGTGAATTCGGCAATATCCCCTTCCTCGATTGATTTTCCCTCTGGTTCTATTTCGAGTGTTATGTCCTTTATCGGGAAGGGGTTTGTAAACGGGTAGATATCACGATTCTTTGCACTTTCCCTCTCTTCGTTCACAAGTGTTGCTTCGTTTGGTATTTGATAGAAATCATCAAAGATTCCATCACCCCAAGGTTCATCTTGTGCAAGTCCTGAGTATTTATCGATTCCTTCATAATCACTCCAGTAATTTCCTCCTGAAGGATAACCGTCGTCCCAAGAGTTTGGTAGATGGTAAGCAGGCCACCATAAAAATTGAGGCCCTGTTTCCGCCCAAATAAAAACTTGGCGGTAAATAATAACTTGACCATCTTCAAAAAACACTGTGGGGTCGTTACGAATGAAGTTGTTGTGAAAGATTAAGTTATTCTGTGAACCTTCCTTGAAGAGGATGCCTTCTTCGGTGTTGTAACTGATTTCATTCTCTATGATTATGTTATTAAGCGAATATTCGAGACAAATACCGTTACTATTCTTTCGAATAATGTTATTTTTTATTCTGTTTCGACTGGATTCGTATAATTCAATTCCTTTATTGTTTTTTTGGATGAGATTATTTTGAACAGTGTTGTTAGCAGAGTCTCTAAAAAGTTCAATTCCCTTCGTGTTGTTTTCTATCAAGTTCCCGAATATCGTGTTGTTGTGTCCTGAAGTGGAAACCCCAGCCCGATTATTCAGAACGATGTTCATTGATACAACATTCAAATCGGACAATTCAATCCCCCAATAATTGTTTAACACTTTATTCTTAGTGATTCTACAGTTTAAGCTACTGACTTCTATTCCTGCTCTTAACCAACCAGAGTTCTGTATAGTAAACCCCTCAATGCTGACGTTGTTAGCGGTGACAACGATTCTCCCGTTGATGACCGATTCTGTATATTCTCCAATAAGAGAAATTCTCTTGTTGATATTTATTACGCTGAAACTTTTTTCTTTTTCATAGTATCCGCTTCTTACAAAGACAGTATCTCCTTCACTTGCAGCGTTTATAGCTTCTTGAATCGTAGAATAATCATCTGGAACGACTATAGTCCCTTGGTTTGCTTCAATTTTTAACGTTGGAAACAAAATCAAAGAAAGCAAAAGTAGGATTGCTATCCAAATTTTCTTCAGCGTTCATACTCTCCTTTTTTAGACAGGGTCGAGTCTCTAAGGCTCAACCTTTCTGTCAAGATAAAAAAATAGGAGGTCTTCAGCTTTCTTCTGAGCAAATATCCCCTTCCTAAAGGATCGCCTCCTTAAATTTAGAGAAAAATGTAAACAGATCTTGATCAAGAAGTCTTTACTTTCTTTACTCCTTTAGGGGTTAATTTTTTGTTTTTTTAAATGAGCATTAACCGAATGATAATTTCGAAGAAACGTTTAAATATCTATTAGTTGCCACGATCCTTTGATCATATCAGCCAGTTAATTTTGATTTTTTTGAAAGTTTAGTTTTAAGAAAGTGAAGTCTCATGATGCTGTATGTACTTCTAATTTTTTTTCTTCCCCCTTGGGGTCTTGTCCTTCATTCCACATTAATGGCATTTCAATTGGGTTAATATTTATGAACGCAAAATAAGTTCCTCCAGGAGAGACTGCAGTAAATTCAGTATTACACTTCCCTTTTTTAAGGGTGCAACAGCCGATAGCTTTATTTGTTGTATCAGCAACGCAAGCTTGATCCCCTTCATACCAACGTCTTGACCTAAAAGTTACTTCTACTTTTTCACCATCTTTAACTGGGTTTGGATATAAAGATAGGCATATTCCTAGCCTTTGAAACAGATGGCATCTTATATCTTCTTCCCACTCAAAAAAGATATGAGGTAAAAAAGTGCCTGTTACTTCCATCAAGTAAGGTACGGCGAATAAAAAAATTAATACTGCTGCTATGACGACACATACAGCTTCTAATATAACCTTCCAAGTGAGCATGTTGTTAACCAATTATAATTTAGTTTATGATATAAAATTCTTGAAGAAGTTTTATTAACAGTTCCAAAAAATTTCTCGGGAATTAACTTGGCTTGCATCCTTCTGAAGTACAGAATTCGCTCAATTTACATTCTTTCAAATGTTCTGGCCACCAGCCTCCATGAGCACACTTTACTCCATAATAACAGTATTGTTTGCCTCCAAGCAAGAAATTACAGAAACCTTTTCCACACTGTCCATAATTCTCAGAACAATCACACGCATCAGAAAGACCTTGAAGAGGTTTTATTCCTTCACTTGATCCTAAATACCCCCAACCTGTTTCACCCTCGTTCCCAGACTTTTCTCTACATGCTAATCCCCAATAACATTTAACTCCGTTATCGACAGTTCTGTAGAACGGAGTTGAAGACCCTTCAGTACAGAAGCTCGTATTACTAGGATCTTTTGTTAGAAGACCTATGTAATCTATCCAACTATCACTTTTTATTTCATGATACGTGTAGGGAGGAGCCCCACCATTCCACCACCATTCAAAATTATACTTGTGAGCTAACAATATTGCGTCAATTCCTTCCCATGCCCAATCATTAGTGGGTTTGAATGTTTTCGTAGATGCTCCAGTGAAAATCGGGGAGGCTATATGGAACCATCCACTATTGTTATGGAGGAATAATTCAAATTTTTCATTAATGCTGAAATAAGGCAACCAATCTCTCGTCTTGTATTGATTCAAATCTCCGTCGCTAGCATGGATTTTAACTCCGTATACTGGTCTGCCCGAATAACTAATTTTAATATAGAGCCAGCTCGTGAACCAATAATTGTCATCTAAACCATCTATTATACATGCTCTTTTTTCTTTAACTCCATCAGGGTGCCCATCATCTGGAATGTCAACACATTTTGTTTCGAAGTACGGAGAGTTACAATCAGAATCTTTACCACAGAACACATTCCAACTAAATGTCGCATAACTCCCTCTGTTATTCGTTGCATAGCAATTACCATAATGATCACAACTAGTTTCCACAACATTATCATCAACTAAAACATTCCTCGCTTTACTAACTTCATTCCATGCAAAATAATCTGACTTTGTATCATGTGTGTTTGTGTCTGGTGATAAGCATGGAATATCAGTGGGGCCAGGCGAGTAAACATCGCTATTGTCTATACAACAAATATTCGAAGCTCCCGCACACTTCCCTTCTACGTGCTCTTGATAACAAGATTGAGGATTACAGGCGAAGTTACAGTCACTTCCATGAGGCCATCCACAAAAATCGCATATATCACTTGATGTAGGAGCATTACATACACCAAATGCAAACGCACACCATTTATTATTACCTTTATCATCTTCGCAATAGTTACAACTATTTGAGTTAGGATAATCTGGCACTACATCAACTTCTGTTTCACCAGATTTTTCATAAATATTATTCCCATCAAAATCTATCTCTGCTTTGAAAACATATTTTCCAGGACTTCCCAACGTTGGTTCGATGAAAACATCATTAGCTTCTTTGGTTTGTGGACTATTGATATCCCCTACTTTTACCTTTTTTCCATCATCAGTCAGTAGGCTCACAGTGAATTGAGCATTTATATTCGGACAATTTTTATAACCACTCGCTGTTATTATAGTTTCTTTACCAGATGTTGTGGATGTCAAAGTAACAGTTAAGTCCCCACTCGGCGGTTGGCAAGAATTAACTTTAATCTTAGTTGTGTTACTTCTACTCAGAGTATCATTAATTCCAGTTACAGTAACAGTATATGAATTCCCTTCAGTACCTCCACCTGGAGTACAGGTAAAACTCGTTTTTTCAGTTTTGCCATTAACTACGGAGAAGCCTTGCATTTGAACTGAATGAGTTGAATCGAATAAACAGTTTAGGTTTGAGTCTGCAGATAAAGAAAGGTCGAAATTTGCGTCTTTACCCAATTTATTCTCGACATAGACGTACAAAGTTCTAGGTGTATTAACATACGTTTCTATTTCTTCCTCTGGTGCTATTTCCCCATCCTTCTTGATGAATAAATTGAAATCACCAACTGCTAACCTAATCGGTGCTAAAAGAGTTATGCTCCCGTCCCAACCAATTACATCTATATCGTAAGTCCCAACTTTCTTCGGTTCACAAGTTAATTTCTTGAAATCTTGTTTATCCTTCTCGATGTAAATAGAAGCTTGATCTTCATCACCCTCGAAATTACAGTTTGCATCCTCAGGATACTTCACTTTAAGAGTAAAACTTGAATCAAAACCTAAGTTATTCTTTATGAAAACATTAAAGTCAGCTTTTTGTCCTATGGGTATTTTTATTTCTTCTTCAACTTTTTTATCTTGGTATTCGACCCAAAAATCAAACCCACCAGTGAAAGGTTTATCTGCATCCCTTATTATAACATCAGCGCAACCATCCCCTTCGGGGTCGAAAGACCATATTTTTAAAGTTCCTTTAAATTCATTACATTCATAAAAACCAGGACAACCATGACACAGAAAATTAAGTAAGGTTCTACTTAAACCAGGACAACCTATTTTACCGGAAAAACATTTGTATTTTTCACTTGCATCGATGGGATTTAAGTAAATCCAACCTGTACCATATTTTGTTGCACCTTCTTCGTCTATCGCACCAATATCTACGAATACTTTCGTTAAACCAGTCCAATAGAAGTCATAATCTTGTTTTATGCATTTACTATTCATAAGTTCCCAAGTAAAATTCTCTGTTCGACCAAGTACATTCAAAATATCATCTACTTCAGTATAACAAGTCTCTCCGAAATCGAACGAAGGGTTTATTATAGTTTTACCAGTTGGAACAAGATTTGAAAAGAAGTTCCATATCGATAAGGGTCTTACAACAAATACTGGTTTATTCTTCTCTCTTTTATAGCATCCCTTCAGGTCGATTGGTGATTTCAACGTCAAGTTTATGTAATAATCTTCACCACAATGTTTTCCATCGCCCCATCCTGGATTCTCATCACATACGTCTTGGCACCACTTTGTACATTCTTTAGTACTAGGATCTCTCTCAAGGCACAAACAATCTCCTTTAGAACAATCTTTATTTTGGAGAATAGGATTCCCACACCCTTTTGTACAAATGGCTAAACTACAAGCATAGTATCTTACTAACCTCGTTTTTTCGTTCAGCAAAGGGTTCCAGAGTGGAAGCAAATCTTTAATCTTTGTATAACCTATCACAGCGAGAACAACTATTAAAATCAGTATTAAGATATATCGAACAACCCTCTCTTTCTCCATACCAATCCTCTAACCTATACCTATCATTGCTTTTAACTGTTCGAGCCAAGCCTGGAAAGCTGTGACTATCCCTTGATAATTCGTTACAACATACCATACTATTAGGACTAAGGCTATTATGACGAGGACAGCTTCAGCAACTAGTTTAACATCCATTCTATCACCCCATAATCCATCCCAACCATGGGCCCAACAAACTTTTTATCATACTCTTGAAATTATTCACGAGTGCGTTGAACATGTCGGGTACTTCTTTGCTCACACCTGATAAAAAAATCCAGAATAAAATTATCGCAACTATCCCTATTATTATTATCAATATCGTCCATAGCATTCCACCTGTGACAGCTTTTCTCATGCTATACTACCCCATATAACTTTTATTATTACTTTAACGTTTTCAATCGCCTTTTGAGGAATGTCAAACATTACGAGTAGGATGAATATTAAACAAATGAGGAGTATTATCAACACGACCACCCAGTTAGGTAGTTCTCTCATGATGGCCACATCATTTTAATTATACCGCCGAAAAGGAAATAGATTATCAGTATGCTAAAACTGAATATCAACATTCCAGTTATAGTCCCGTTCGCTATCAGTTTATACTTTTCTAATGGGTCACTTCCATGTTCGAGCGCAGCCAAGAAATCTGACAGTAAGATTACCACTTCCAACATGTAAAAACCGACTATGACCAAGAACCATTCAGCAGGGATTATCTTCTTCACATCCACCAATCCTTCTATGAAGCTAGGGTTCTGGAGTTGTGGCATTGCTGTTGACAACCCTGTAATCGAAGAGAGTAAGAATACTATTCTTGCCAATATCATGACCATGACTGTAGCCATGCCAACGACAATACCGCATGTGATAGGTGCCATCAGAGAAAGAGTGAACCTCATGTCACTCGTCGTCTCTTCCAGTATTTCTTTAGAATACTCTTCGACTTTATCAACACTCTTCAGGTATTGTGCTATGGAGATCATAGTTTTTGCTGCTCCTATAACACCTTTCTCCGTCGAGTCTACTATTATCTTCAAGATGTTCTTTATAGTCCTGGACGGATAATACTTGGCAACACCAACCTTCTCGTCGAAGAAAGCTTTTCTTAACGTGAAACCGAACTTTCTTATGTTCGACAGAACTCCACTGAACATATCTCCAATTTTCAAACCTTTCAAACTTACACTCAACTTCTCTAGAGAAGATTCGACAGGTTTCCCAGTGTATAGGATGTGGCCTAGTTGGTAGATAGCATCATCGAACTCAGTCTCCGTCTCTTTTATTTCATTCTTTATATCAATGTTCTTGTAATACGAAAAGAAGGAATAGAATGCAATTATGCTGGCAAGACCCCATAGGATCGTAAGACCACCGAACAACTTCGCTGGTGTTACCAATTCTTTGGTCGGCAAAGAAGTCATAAAAATACCTAAACTAATGATCAAGAATCCAATAAGTATCGCTACTATGAGTAACGGTACCCTTATTCTTCTTCCCCCGAATTTAATATAGTAAACCCCTACAGGATGGGCATCAGGATGTTGAGAGATATCGATGACCCTGGTCTGTAATGGCATGGAGCGAAGCACATCACCCATCAACAAATAAACTACTATCGGAAGAAGAACATTGTAGAATAAAACTAGCATTATAGGTTTTATCGTTTCTGTCAAGAAAATCGTCATTATTGGAAACATTATGACTGTTAGAATCGGCAAAGTTACACCAAGTGTGGATATCATAACTAAAGGCATTTTGAGTTGTGTCGTGTAACTCTTCATTCTATCCATGTTTCCCTTAAGAAGAACGTTTATGGATTCGTCGAGAGTCCTATCTCTTTTCTCGCCTTTCTCCATCATCGATGTTTTTATCATGTCTATGGCTTGATAGAATTCCAAGTTTTCTTCTCTCCATTTTGCAGCTAAATCATTCAACAAATCTTCAGGACTTATGTATTTACCAGTAGAAAGACCCCACATCATCCTCTTCAAATCTCTCCCTACAGGCCCACTCAAGTTTTCAGCGGCGAACTTTATTGCATTCTCTAGGTTTGGAGTGAGTCTCAAAGACACGACCATATACAACACAGTCATGACGAGTTCAGAAGAAGCTTGGATTCGGTAATACTTCGTTAGGATAGAAGGATAATAGTAAAAGTAGAAACCTAGGCTGACACCACCACCAATTATTATCAAACCGTAAAAACCAGACCATAAGAATGAAATGATAATTCCTAGGATCGCACTTATCAGAATCGTTATTATACAAGTTGCATACACAGAATTTGGTTTTATTTCAAGACCGCAGAAATTCAACTTGTTCGAGAGTTCTTCTATGGTTTTTTTATCTAACGGAATTTTGAAGAATTTTTTTCCTAGTGTATTACAAACGGTTTCATACCAATGTTTTCTTCTTTCAACTTCCATTTTATCCTGAATAGTAAATTGTTTTCTATTAAATTATAGATTGATTTTTTATGAGTGACTGCAAAGTATGAGTTCAGGACAATATGCATCAGTTAATATTGCTTTATCAGGTTCAGTCCAAATGTAAATCGTCTGATCTTTATTAAAGACACAATTACCATAATATTTCGTTCCAGTTGGTTTTGATTCAACTGTATTAAATTCTTTACATTGAGATGTAATTGCTGGATCTATCCATATATGACCCGTGCCAACTGTAGAAACCTCACCAGAAACACCTGTATGTGTAGTACCTTTATTACATCCATTACTGCTTCTTAAACTACCTTCACATAAACCATCAACATCAACCGGAGACCATCGTACCCCGATATCATGTTGACAACCCATATTTACAGTAAAACCACCCAAAGTTACAGTTTGCCATGAAGGCCAATAACAATGACCTCTATCGACACTATTATAATGAACGTTATAATACCAATAATTTCTAAGCAGGACATCGTTCCTCATACTGTTATGAGTTACAGGCCATATCCATGGTATGATTACCTCAGTAACTGAAACTGCATAGTTTGCATTATAAGTAAAGTCTTCATTTACCTTATACTCCAAACTACAATCCTGACCACATTTGTGCTCCTTACAGTTTGGTTTTGTTTCTAATTCTTTGCATTTTTCATAACAACTTATTTTTTCTTCTTTATCCAAGAACCCTATATCGATTATTAATGAATCACAACTTTTTCTTATACACATCGCATATGCACATGTAAGAGCCCTTATAAACCTAGCCTCCTCATCTCCCCATGGTAAAGGAATGTAAGGTTTAATCGAACCTTTAACTGTGATTACTAAAACTATGGCAATAGCTATTATGAATAAAATTATCAAAACTGCTCTACTTAAAGTATATTTTGTCACTAATATCTCAACTCCTTCTTAAACCATTCAACCCATTTCTCATTTGATTCAACAAATATCACTATCAATAGATAATAGATTTTTATTAATTATAATTTTGAGTGTCCATACCGCTTGAGTATTGAAAAATTCAACAAGAACAGTTATATCACGGCTAAGAACAAATAAACTGGATAGCATGGGTATTTTTTCTTTATTTCTAAAAAATCTTTTGTTATCATGATTCCATCCTTGAAGTGGTACAACCCACCCATATCATCCCTAGAGATTTTATTCTGGTATTTAATTTCAACGCCAACCTCCTTCTCGTTAATTTTTATGATGGCATCTACTTCCCTCTTATTTTTCCAGTAAAACACCTGGAATTTTCTATTAAGATGAGAAACAACGACCGATTCTATCAAAGAAGGGAGTATTTCATTCGATTTAAAAAATATTGCGTTGTTGAATGAGTGAAAGATGAACGGGTCTAAAAAATAAATTTTTTTATTCTTGTTATAATTCGCGATTTTTTTACTCAAATCTAAAAAATAGAGAATCACAAAAACAAACATACTCTCCAAGGCTTCAACGTATGAAGAAACAGTCTTATGACTTTTTATCTCAACCCCCTTTGCTAATGAATCCCA
>Ga0172362_10002343_pt1 | contig 16474 bp, 18 predicted proteins | sample LakKivs1_kivu2a2_FD_114534 | JGI IMG/M metagenome (GOLD analysis project Ga0172362, IMG submission 114534) | Sediment microbial communities from Lake Kivu, Rwanda - Sediment s1_kivu2a2 | ecosystem: Environmental > Aquatic > Freshwater > Lake > Sediment | place: Rwanda: Western Province, Lake...
ATTATCTCCGGAGGAAGCATATAAGATTCCCGCGAAGATGATGGTGCCGACCGCCAAGATGGCGCCGATACCGAGGCCGACGTTAAAAATATTCGCAATTCCTCCCGGAATGAAACCGTCTATGGCGCTTAAAATTCCCGTTTGCATAGGTGAATTATAACGCCTGAGACGCGGAACAACCTATTTTTGGCAATTCGGACAGAATCTCGCCGAACGTCCGCCGAGCTTGATTCTTTTGATCGGTGTTCCGCAAACAGGACACGGTTTTCCGTCTTTGCGGTACACGAGGCGAATGTCACCGTAACCACCCTTCTCTCCTTTGGTATTCCGATAATCGGAAATGGAAGTTCCACCAAGCTTGACCGCGAGCGTCAAAATTTCTTTCATCGCTTCATACAAGATTTTCACCTCTTTTTCGGAAAGGGAAGAGGCGGTCCGAAGCGGATGGATCTTCGCTTTAAACAGAATATCGTCGGAATAAATATTTCCAATGCCAGCAATTTTCGCCTGGTCCATTAAAAGCATTTTTATGTTCTTTGACGATTTGGATACCGCTCCGCGGAATTCGTCCAAAGTAATCTGAAGCGCTTCCGGACCCGCGTCGCGTATGCCTTCCTCTTTGCGTATATCCTCCTCTTTACCAAATATCACCTTCGCGAATTTGCGGAGATCGGAGAGAGCGAGCTCCCGTCCGTCATCCAGATAAAAAATAAAATGAATATAACCGTTAACTTTTTCGCCGAGGACTCCATTGTTCGCCGAGACGGCGATTTCTTTTCCCTTATCTTTTTTGATGTTCCATTTGCCGATGAGAAAATGGCCGGTCATCTTAAGATGAGTAAGCAGAGCGTAGCCGCCATTAAGCAAAATAATGATGTTCTTCGCCCGCCTTTCCACGCCCGTTATTTTCCGGTTTTTGATCCCTTTTTTAAGGGCCTCAAAAGAACCTTTGCGCACCAGCTTCGGAGCGTCGGTCCAGACGTCTTTAATGACGGAGCCGGAGACGAGTTTATTCAGGCTCTGCACCGTGTTTTCAACTTCCGGCAGTTCGGGCATAAGGCAATTATAGCCCAAACGCCGGAGAACGTAATTTATTCCATTGCCACCTCCTTCGGAGGGATAAGAGCGGGGTCAGTGGGAAGAATGACGTAAAAAGACGAGCCTCTGCCGAGAGAAGAGTCTGCCGAGATGTTTCCGCCGTGGCGAAGAACGATGTTCTTGACGATGTAAAGCCCGAGCCCGGAACCTTCGGTCTGCTCTTTAACGACGTTCTCGCCGCGGAAGAACTTTGAAAACAGCTTGGAAATGGCGTCCTTGGACATGCCTATGCCCGTGTCTTTAACGGTTATTTGAATATACGGACGGTTCGGATACGGCTCAATTTTAACGACGACCTGGCCGTTTTTGACGTTGTATTTGATGGCGTTATCTAGAAGATTGGAAAAAGCGATGCCGAGTTTTTGCGGGTCACCGTGGATTACGATGGGTTTTTTAGGCCGGTCAAAATACAAAGAGACACCGTATTTCTTAGCCAATAGATTGGCGTTCCGGAGCAAGTCATCCATAAAGTCTCCTATGTTCATTTCAGTGAACGTGTAACCGAACTTTCCCGACTCTATCTTGGACACGTCCAACAGATCGTTCACTATCTTTAAAAGTTTCGCCGAAGCGGCAAGCCCGTCTTCCGCAAGCTCTTTGTCGGCCGGAACAAGCTGCGCGTTTTTATTGAACGTTTCAAAAATCCAATGAACGGCGGTGAGGGGAGTACGGAGCTGGTGCGCCGCCACGGTAATGAATTCCGATTTGGAGCGAAGAAGTTCAACCTCCCTCGTTCTATTTTTAATGACTTTCAAGAATCCCGCCGGAGCGCCGTTTTTGTCCAAAACGCGGTCGGTGGAAACAGTGAGCTCAAGCGCCGGTTCCGCGAAGGAAATATCCATAATCTGCGGGTATTCTCCCGGAGCGCTCTTTCTGATGACAGACGGAGCAAGCGAGGGAAATATCGCCTGAACCAAAATCTTAAACCGGGCATCCGATATTCTTTCGGGAGAAATAACCGTTCCGATCACATCTTCCCTCCTCAGCTTGAATATTTCTTCCGCCTTCTTGTTCCATGAAGTTATCCTGAAATCCCTGTCGTAAGAGACAATGGCGTCGTTGATATTCTCCGCAAGCTTGTCCGTTCTTTCGCTATCATATTCCCTTTCTTTCTTAAGATCGGAAAAGGAGAGTCCGACAAACAGCGATCCGCCAATCAAAGCCGAGAAGACAACGCAGGATAGGATGAACCAGAGAAGGGAAAAATAATTGAACGCGAGAACAGAAATAAGTATGCCTGCGAAAAGAGAACCCCAGAACAAAATAAATTCCGAGCGAAACAGGCCGTTTTTCTTAAATGATTCCGCCAAGTTACGGATTAATTGTACAACGAGCGGATGATTTTCAGAAACGGGCCAGCCTGTCAGCAAGATTCCTGAAACCGTAAGAAAGCAAAAAATCGGAAAGTTTTTCCGGGGGAAAAGGATTGAATCTAAAATTTTCGGCGGAAGGGAAACTTATCGGCACGTCCTTTGCGATGGTTGCCAGGCGCTTGGAGAGCAACGCCGTCTCCTTGTTCGCCAGCACATTTTTCAAAGCGGCTGTTTTGGGTTCCGGGGCTAAGTCATAAAGGTCCTCTAAGGGACCGTATTTTCCAATAAGGTCGGCTGCCGTTTTGGGACCGATACCCTGAATGCCCGGAATATTGTCCGACGAGTCTCCGACGAGGCCTTTATAGTCGGTTACCCGTTCCGGAGGCACGCCAAGTTTGGCTTTGACTTCTTCCGGACCGTATTCGGTAAACGAGCTAATGCCTTTTTGGGGAATCCAAGCGATCACTTTTCCGTCTTCAACGAGCTGAAGGACGTCAAGGTCGCCAGACAGGATGACCACTTTATCAATGTTCTCGGCGCGGGAGGCTTTAAGCGCCACCGTGCCAATAATGTCATCCGCCTCAAAACCGGGGGATTCCAGGCAGGTTATGCCGAAAGCCTCAAAAATTTTCTTTGAGGCGATAAGCTGGGAAACAAGGTCCTCCGTCGCTTCCGGTCTGTGTTCTTTATAAGCGGAATATTCTCGCTCACGGAAAGTGGGCTCCGGCCGGTCAAAAGCGGCAACGGCATATCCGGGAGAAATTTCCTTGAGGATCTTCAGCAAAATACTGGAAACGCCGTATAAGGCGCCCGCGGGACGACCAGACGAATCGGTAAGAGGAGGCAGGGCGTGATAAGCCCGATGGATAAGAGAATTCGCGTCTATTATGAGGAAATTTCGCTCCATGAATCAGGGCTAATTATAACTAATCAGCCGCTCGTTTTCCCGTCTCCCGTGAGAAAAGCGAATTTTAATTCCCGAGAGCCTTTTGTCGGCCTGCTCCGGCCATTCAATAAGGGCAATGGTTCCTTTTTCTTTTAAATTCTGGAAAAAACCGAGGCTTTCCAGCTCCCCGGAGCTTTTAATGCGATAAAGATCGGCGTGAAGAAGACGGGAATAGCCATTTTTATTGATTTTATAAGACTTAACGATATTAAAGGTGGGGCTCAAAACTCTCTTTACGCCAAAATATCCGGCAAATCCTTTGGAAAAAGCCGTTTTACCGGAGCCAAGATCGCCGATAAGCAGAATAACCTGCGGCTTATCGCCGTTTTTGGACAGTTTTTCGGCAAGCTTGGCGCCAAACGCCCTGGTTTCTTTTTCCGAAGATGAGGAAAACTTGGGCATAATTATTTGTTTTCCAGATTTTCCAAATAGGCGAGGCCCTTTTCAGTGAGCATTCTGCCGGAAGGAGTCCTTTTAATGAGGCCTATTTTAATAAGATAAGGCTCATAGACGCCTTCAATAACGCTCTTCTCCTCGCCAAGCGAAGAAGCAAGCGAACCGACACCCGCCGGCCCGCCTCCAAATTGATCCCGAAGGATAAACAAGATTTTTCTGTCCTGATATTCAAGTCCTTGGCCGTCTATTTCCAGTATCTCAAAAAGCTCCTTAAGGCAGTCTTCATCAACCAGGCTGGTCCCGCGAACTTCGGCGACGTCTCTCGCTCTTTTTAAGATCCTATTCGCCGTACGAGGGGTGAACCGGCTGACTTCCGCCAAAATCGCCACGGCGCCGTCCGTAGTTTTTACCCCCAGGATGGAAGCGGACCTCCTGATTATTTCTTTGATGTCCTCAAGTGAGTAATAGTCCAACCGGAACGTGGCGCCGAACCTGGACCTTAAGGGGCCAGATAATAGATCAATTCTCGTAGTGGCCGCGACGAGAGTGAATGGAAGCAGATCTATAGAGATAGTCCTGGCCGACGGACCTTTACCGAGAACTATATTAAGAGTCCGACTTTCCATGGCCGAGTAGAGAACTTCCTCAATCAATTTATTCAAGCGGTGAACTTCATCAATAAATAAAATGTCCCCGTTCTCCAAGTTGGTTAAGATAGCGGCCAAGTCTCCGGTCTTTTCAATAGCGGGACCGGAAGTTATTTTTAAATTGCCTTTTGCCTCTTTAGCAATTATGTGCGCGAGAGTTGTTTTGCCTAGTCCAGCCTGTCCATAAAGAAGAACATGATCTATTGGTTCATTTCTTTTATTGGCCGCCTCAAGAATAATCTTGAGACTCTTCTTTACTGGCTCTTGGCCAATATATTGAGCAAAGCCGTCCGGGCGGAGTAAATTTTCCCAGTTTTGCTCGTCTTTTTGGCCTGGTATTATGGTCTCGGACATAGTCTTGACAAGATTTAGTCTATATGTTAGGATGTGGACAAATCCGTTAAGGATTTCTGACGGGATGTAACCTCAGTTAATAGCCACTTTGGGTTTCGGCTCGAGTGCGCCTCGGGTGCATCTTAACCTCTTTTATTTTTTAAATAAAAGAGTTTCCATAATATCAGAAATCTTTGGCGGATTTTTTGTTTTTAAAAATCACCAATTAATCGGACCAGTCGCTTTTTCAACTTCATCCAAGCTGGTGATGCCCATAAGCGCTTTGATGACTCCGTCTTTTTGCATGGTTACGAAGCCTTTTTTTGAAACATTTTCCTCTATTTCCACCTCACTGGATTCCTCATGGACAAGCTGCTCTATATCTTTGTCCATCTCAAATATTTCAAATATGCCGATCCTGCCTTTGTAGCCGTCTATGCATGCGCCGCAACCGACAGGTTCATAGAGTTTTGGTTTGGGTAATTTCACTCTTTCCGGAAGGGAAGCGGTAAAGTTCGCCAATTTACCCTTTATTTCCTCACTCATTTCCACCTCCTTGCGGCACTTTGGACAGAGTTTGCGCACCAAGCGCTGGGCAAGGATGGCGTTCACTGAAGGACCGACGGCGTGAGGCTTAACTTCCAAGTCCAAGAGGCGGGGAATGGCGCCGGATGCGGTATTAGTGTGAAGCGTGGAAAAAACAATATGGCCGGTAAGAGCCGCCTGAACGGCGATTCCCGCTGTTTCGGCGTCGCGGATTTCACCAACCAAAATCACATCGGGGTCCTGGCGGAGGATGGACCTCAAACCGTTACCGAAGTCATACCCGGCGGAGGCGTCAACCTGGGTCTGCTGGATGCCAGAAAGGTGATATTCAATGGGATCTTCAATAGTGATTATTTTTATCTCCGGCGAGCTCATACTATTGATAAAAGCATAGAGCGTGGTGGTTTTACCGGAGCCGGTAGGACCGGTCACAAGTATCATTCCATTGGGCTTTTTCAAGGCTTTTTCAACTCTTTCGTAGTCGTCCTCGCGAAGACCCAAGTCAGCCACTTTTAAAACGACCGCCGCGGGGTCCAAAACGCGCAAAACCACGGTCGCGCCGTATTCGGAAGGGTTCACTGAGACGCGGACTTCAATATCTCTCTCGTTTTCCCGGCTTCGGATGGTAAAACGACCATCCTGAGCCATTTCCGAGATGTTCATTTTGATTCCGCCTAAAAGCTTCATACGGCTCAAAACGTATTTATATTCCTCAGTTGAAAGGGTTCCCGCCTCACGAAGGACGCCATCCACCCTAACCCTGATCTTTACCGAGTCTCTCGCCGGTTCAAAGTGGATATCCGAGGCTTTAAGGCCGAGCGAACCGCCCAACACCGCTTCAAGGATGGCAGTGGTCGCCGCTTTTTCCGAGGAGAGAGAGGCGATTTTCCCGGATAATTCCGAAGGAGAAGACACATCAAGAACGCTTACCAACACTTCCTGCTTTTCCTTGGATAGAGCCATAACTTTAATATAATATAGGCAAATGTCAGGGCATAGTAAATGGTCACAGATAAAGCACAAGAAGGCGATTACCGACCAGAAACGCGCAAAACAGTTCACAAAACTACTGATGGCGGTGCAAACGGCGGCAAGAACCGATCCTAATCCGGATTTCAATCCAAGGCTTCGGACAGCCGTCGCCAAAGCAAAGGAGGGAAACGTGCCTCAAGACAACATAGAGAGAGCCATCAACCGGGCAAAAGACAATCCGACGGAAGACTTGTTAATTGAGGCCTATGGACCATCCGGGACAGCCTTCATAATCAAGGTGGCGACGGATAGCCGGAACCGGACGGTAGCAGAGGTCAAAAAACTACTCTCAGACAATGATGCCAAGTTCGCCGAACAAGGCTCGGTCACTTGGGCGTTCAGCCAGAACGAAGAAGGAGAATTCACCCCCCAGTTCGGACAGGCTGTTTCGGAAGAGGTTCAGGAAAAGGTGGACTCTTTAATGGAAGCGCTCTTGAACCACCAGGACGTGATGGATGTTTACACAAATGCCGAAAAATCAGCCTAAAACCCGGATTTTCTTGGGAATTGACCCCGGAACCCATCGAGTGGGATACGGCGTAATAAAGGCGGAGGGGAGTAAATTTACCCTCATTGACCAGGGAGTTATAGAGAAGAAGGAAAAGGGGTATGCCGCGGACCAGCTGCCTTTTATTCATCGGGAGATAAAATCGCTTATCACGCGGACGAATCCGGACGTGATGGCAATAGAGAAACTGTTTTTTTCCAAAAACCAGACAACCGCCATGACGGTCGCCGAGGCGAGGGGAGTAATATTGCTCGCCGCCGCCGAAAGTTCGGTTAAGATAAAAGAATTCACGCCGAACACCGTGAAGCAGTCCATAAGCGGATACGGATCAGCGGATAAAAAAGCGGTGCTTAAGATGGTTTCGCTAATACTCGGATTAAAAGATTTCCGCCCAATAGACGACGCTTCGGACGCTTTGGCGATAGCCATCACGGCGGCCCTGATCGGAGACAATTAGGACCCCTTGACCTCCGAAATCTTTGTGATATTCTTTCCCCCAGAAATAAAAAAGGTCGGCAAAAAACGCTAATTAATAATGGATTCCGAAAAAGACTGGGAAGAAGGCAACGAGGAATTGGGCAGCGACTACGATGAGCTCGATTCCGACCTTGAAGGCTTTTCAATAAAGGAAAGCGACGACGAGCTTGAGGACGACGAGGACGGAGGCGACGAAGAAAGCGACTCCGAAGACGGAGCTGACGACGAGGAAGATTTTTAATCGAAACCCATAAAAGCCAACCTATCGCCCCCGCAATCCGCATCCCTTATCCGTCAATAGACGGAGACAGGAGACGGAGCGGGGGCGATGTATATGCCTACAGCGGAAAACATGACAGGTATATAATTCCGCCGTTTGCCGCAAATAAAAGTCATATTTCATTTGCGGACTCACTGGGAATTATAATTAGAATCGTGAAGAAAAAAATACCGATAAAGAAAATTTTAATATGGACCGGCGGCGGAATCGGCACGGCCGCCGTCATATGCCTCTTTGGATATTTTTATTTAAGCAGAAATTTGCCGACAGTCGGAGAAATAACCACTCATGAACTTGTTGAGTCAACTAAGATCTTTGACCGAACCGGAGAGAAGCTGATTTATGAGATACACGGCGAGGAAAAAAGGACTTATCTGCCCCCCGAGGGAATTCCGGACGTGATGAGGCAGGCAACTCTCGCCATAGAAGACAGCGGTTTCTATGAGCACGCGGCATTTGATTTCAGGGGCACACTCCGCGCCCTTTGGGTGGACATTCAAAAAGGGTATCGCGCCCAAGGAGGATCAACCATAACCCAGCAGGTTGCCAAGAACTCTTTTTTGACGCCCGAAAAGTCAATAATCAGGAAAATCAAGGAATTGATTTTAGCTTTTCGCCTGGAAAAAGTTTATACGAAAGACGAAATACTAAACCTTTATCTAAACCAGATCCCCTACGGCCAGAACGCTTACGGCATTGAAGCCGCAAGCCAGACTTATTTCGGTAAGCCGGCAAAAGAAGTGAGCCTCGCCGAAGCGGCGATGCTCGCCACCATACCGCAGGCGCCGAGTTATTACTCTCCGTGGGGCTCCCACACGATAGAGCTTGAACAGAGAAGGCAATATGTCTTATCTCAAATGAAATCTTTGGGATATATAGACGACCAACAGTACCAGTCCGCGGCGGCAACCAAGCCGGAAGTAATGGAACAGCCGAAGACCGCTTCGTTCGCGCTCGCTCCTCATTTTGTGATGGAAGTTCAGGAGTACCTGAACAATAAATATGGAGAAGATTTTGTGTCCAAAGCCGGACTTAAAGTCATAACAACACTGGACGCCGACCTGCAGGAACTCGCGAACACCGCTGTATCCAAAGGAGGGGATAGAAACACCGAACTTTACTCAGGACACAATACCGCGCTCATAGCTATGGACCCAAAGACGGGCCAAGTGCTGGCGCTCGTCGGAAGCAAGGATTATTTCAAAGATCCGGAACCGGAAGGATGCGTTGAAGGCTCAACCTGCCGGTTTGAAGGGAACTTTGATGTGATAACCCAGGGATTGAGGCAGCCGGGCTCGTCATTTAAACCGTTTGCCTACATGAACGCGCTGATTAAGGGACTTACCCCAGATACGATTCTCTTTGACGTTCCGACCGAGTTTAACGCGAACTGCCCGGCGATACCCAATTACAGCAGTGAAGACACTACCTGCTACCATCCGGAAAACTTTGACCACATATTCCAGGGACCGATAACACTTAAAGAAAGTTTGGCGGAGTCCATTAATGTGACCGCCGTAAAGACGCTTTATCTCGCCGGACTGGATGACACCATAGCGTTTACCGAGAAGCTCGGGCTTACTACTCTTTCCGACAGAAGCCGCATCGGCCTGTCTCTTGTTTTGGGAGGCGGCGAGGTAAGACCGATTGAAATGGCCGAAGCGTATTCAGTGATAGCAAACGACGGAGTCAGAAATCCTTACACTTTCATCCTTAAAGTGGAGGATAAAGAAGGAAAGACCCTTGAAGAATTCAAGGATAACTCCGAGAGAGTGGTGGAAGCTAACCACACCAGGCTTATAAGCGATATTTTATCCGATAGAAATCTAAGGTCTCCGCTTTTCCAGTCAAGCCTCAATCTCACTGGAGTTCCCGGATATCAGATAGCGCTTAAGACCGGAACGACCAACAACTACGTTGATGCCTGGACGTTCGGGTATACACCCAATCTTATTGCTGGTGTATGGGCGGGAAATAACAACCGTTATCCACTACAACAGAGCGGCTCAAGTATTTTAGCGGCCATTCCGATGTGGCACGATTTCTTCGCCGGCGCGGTGGAGTTAAGGCCGAACGAACCATTCCCTAAGCCCGAACCTCAAGGAACGAGCATCCCCGTGCTCCGCGGAGAACTGGATAGAGCCAACCCCCATAATATTTTGTATTACTTAGGAAGACTAAACGATCCCCAATACTTTAATTGGGAAACCGGAGTCCAAGAGTGGCTTCGCACTCACGTATTGCCGGAAATATCCATTCCGACATATTCGTATGCAGAGGGAGAAAACCCCGGTTCCGTCGGAAACGGAGTAAGAGTGGAATTCATAGGCCTTAAAAGCGGGGATTTCATCACTAACGACCCGTTTATCCAAGCTTCAATAACTTCCGGAGTTAATATTTCCCAAATTGAGGTTTATATAAACGACCGTTTGGCGGATGTCGTTTCAGGAAATCTAGGAACCAGTTCTAATTACCAAAAGATTTTCTCCATAGGAGAATTCAAGAATCAAAACAAAATCGTAATTAAGGCAAGTGACTCTGCGGGAAATACTGGTGAAAAAGAGTTAATAATATACCGCTAACCCGTTTACTCATCCCTTAACGCAAACACCCCTTTAAAGGGGTGTTTTGGAATAACAAACAGCATACCGTTAGTCCTTAATAGGCATAACAATGTAAATATAAGAATTATCCTGGGGCCATTTAATAACCGATGGTTTAACATCTCCCTGTAAACCAATAGTTACCGTCTCGGAGTCCATATTTTTAAGCCCATCCAAAATAAAACGCCAATTAAATGAAACATTGAGAGATTCCCCTGTTATTTTCGCGGGAATCATATATTTATTTTCACCCAAGAGACTATCGGCTGAATAAACCTCAACCATTTTCTGGTCAGGAACTATTTTAAAAACCACTTCATTGTTTTTAGGACTGAAAGAACTAACAAGTTTTAACGCTCCAGAAAGTTCATTCCGGCTTATTTCAACGCTTGTAGTCACATTTTTAGGAATTATTGGCGCGTATTCCGGGAATTTCCCATCTATAAGCCTGGTTATAAGCGTAATATCGTCGTTTTTAACCATAATCTGGCTTTCATCCGAATAAATCCTAAATGAATCTTTATCGGTGATTATTCTCACTATTTCCTGGGCCGGCTTAAGAGGAATAATCATTTTAAATCCTCTTTCAAAATTATTAGTGAATTCGGAGCCATAAATAGTCTTTTCCGCCAATCTAAAACTGTCCGTCGCCACGAATTTAATAGTTTCACCGTCCACATCCATCATTACACCGCTTATTTCCGGCCTTAGTTCGGAAATTTGCGCAGCGCTCATAACAGAAACAATACTTTCTTTTAGAATATCTCCTTTTATTTCAATAAATTCTTCTTTATCTCCAATTTTGGGAATTATGGGAAATTCCTCATAATTCATTCCCTGGATTTTCGCTTCATAACTATCAGTTTTAACAAGGATATTCACTCCTTTATTTTCAATATCTATCCTTTCGCTTTGAATATTATTTATCACACTGTTAAAAACGGAAAAGGGAACCGTTATCTGGCCGTCTTCCATTATTTTTCCAGCCACGGTTTTAATAATGGCCGTTTCAAGATCGGTTGAAACCATATTTATTTTTCCGCCTTCCGTTTTAATCAGGACATTTTTAAGAATCGGCAAACTGGCATTCTCTCCGACTATCCTGGACAAGGCATCCAGGGAATTCTTTAGATTATTTTTTAATACGGTTATTTTCATTTTCAGTTACTGTATTTATTTATTCATTAAATAAAACTTGTTGCAGTCATAGAGGCTGTGGGAAAGTGGATAAATCCTTTTTTCGCATTATGCACGCGGTAAAAACAATTCACAACCATTCGGTAAAGCCGGGGATTCGGATGTGTAAAACAGCGGATAACCTTCAATGAATGGATAGAATTGTAATTTTTACCCCAAGTTATACGTTATTAATCCACAAAAAATCCTGTCCTTTAGGACTTATTAACCAATTCCTTAATCATAGTCATTTTTTGATTAAAGGACGGGTTCTCATTTAAGGAATGGGTTATCTTATCAAAAGCGTAAATAGCGGTAGTATGGTCTCTTTTTCCCATTTTTTCCGCAATAAACGGATATGACATATTAAGCATTTCACGAAGAAGATACATGGCCACTTGTCTTGGTTCAACAATTTCTTTTTTTCGTCCACGGCCAATCAGATCAGTCGTTGATATTTCATAAAACTCGGCCACAGCCTTAATAATTTGAGTGTGAGTTATATTGACCGCCGACTGTTCCAAAATTTCGCTCATTATTCTGTCCACGGCAGACGTATCAAAAGAGTGGCTATGATTTTTATAGAAAACAATTTTATTAATTATTCCTTCAAGCTCCCGAATATTTCTCTGAACTTTGTCGGCGATGATATTAACCACTTCATCATCTAAATCTTCTTTTCGGTCCTGAAGTTTTACTTTGATTATCGCCACTCTGGTTTCAAAATCAGGGAAACCGATATCAACCGTCATTCCTCCCTCAAAACGGGACTTAAGACGTTCCTCAAGAATGGGAATTGCGCGAGGAGGCCTATCGGATGAAATGATAATTTGCTTATTGTTTTCATGAAGCGCGTTAAACGTGTGGAAAAATTCTTCTTCAGTCTTCTCTTTTCCGCCAATAAACTGGATATCATCAATAATAAGAACATCAACATTCCGGTAGGCGTTTTTAATATCCTCTACGCGTTTATTACGTATGGCCCAAATGACGTCATTTGTGAATTTTTCAGAGGAAACGTATTTAACCTTGTATTTTCCCTTGTATTTTTTGTGTATTTCGTTGCCAATAGCCTGAATAAAATGGGTTTTACCAAGACCCGTTCCTCCATATATGAATAAAGGATTGTATTTATTGCCGACGTCTTCAACTATGGACGTTCCGGCGGCATAAGCCATTTCATTAGATGAACCGACGACAAAAGTTTTTAGGTTGTATTTAGGATTAAGGCCTGATTCCGGGTCGGCTTTAAATTCATTAAAGACGAGCTGTTTGGTTTCCTCCAGAGGTTTGACCGTTTCCACTTTTCTGGATATGGTCCCGTCAACTATATAAGTTATTTTTTTGATTGAGCTGTCTTCGGTCCGTAAAATACCAAGTATTATCTTTCCATACTTCGCTTCAACCCACTCTTTGGCGAAATGATTCGGCAGAGCGACCATCGCGTCACCATCTTTATTATTGACGAGCCTGCTGTTTTTAAGCCAGGTCAGAAAATTGGGTCTTGATATCTGTAATTCCAGCTCACCCAATGATCTAATCCAAAGCTCATCAATGGTCATAGTTATATTTTATTTACGGGCAACGCGAGCGTCAAAACAGCGGCCGGGCTATTGAAAAAAAATTTAAATCTGCAGAGGCCACCGTGAATCATCTTCTTGAAACTTTTTTAGCGTTCCGAAGCGATAAAGCCCAGCTAAAGCCGCTAAATAGGAATGATAGGTAAGATTTGCTAAAAATATAAGAAAAATCACCGCTTGTGGATAACTTGCGAATAAGAGCGTGTTTCTGTTGACAGACTTAAATAAATATATTGCTTATGAGCTTAAAAGCGTTAAAAATAGCGTTAAATCATTGACTAAAGGCTAAAAATTACCTATTTTTATTCCCATGAAACCGACTTATAACCCTAAAAAGAAGAAAAGGGCAAGAACCCACGGCTTTCTTAAGAGGCAGGCCACTAAGGGCGGAAGAAGGGTTATCGCCAAGCGCAGGGCGAAAGGCAGAAAAAAGCTTTCCGTTTAAGGCGAAATGATAAGCGCCAGGCATAAATTGAACATTTCCCTGGCCTCCAAGGACTTTAAGCCCCTGTATAGGGGCAGGTTTTTACTTGTAAAAGCAAAGGAAAACGAACTTCCTTACTCACGTGTCGGCGTGATGGTGTCACGTAAGAATTCGCTTCTCGCCGTCCGAAGAAATTGGCTTAAACGGACAGTGTACGGATTTTTTGAAGGGAATAAGCCGTTTTTAGACGATAAAAAACCTCATTTGGATTACCTTATAATATTTTTGACGAGCTACTCGGAGATAAAGGATAATAAGAAGACTCTTATTCAGGAGTTAAACAATGTCATATCTATTTAACACATTTTTATATCAGCCGATAATCAACGTATTGGTGCTTTTATACAACACCGTCGCTTTCGGTGATTTAGGGGTGGCGATAATAATCCTCACTGTGTTCGTGCGTCTATGCCTCGCGCCGATGTATCACAAGATGCTGCATCAGCAGGCGATAATCCAAAAGACGAGGCCGGAGCTTTTGAAAATTCAGGAAGAGCATAAGGAGGACAAGGAGAAACAGACTCTCCTTATGATGGAACTTTATAAGAAACATAAGATAAATCCTTTTTATACATTCCTGGTTCTTTTAATACAGCTCCCGGTTTTATGGGCGCTGTTTAAGGCTTTTACCAGCGGACTGAACGGAAAAATAGCGGAAGTTCTTTATCCGTTTATCAGCAACCCGGGAGAATTCAATCATATCGCTTTCGGAACGCTTGATTTAAACGAGAGAAGCGTGCTTTTAATAGCGCTTACCGCCGCGGCACAGTTTATCCAAACCAAACTTTCTTCTCCGGCAACCAAAGATCCAAAAACCCCGATGCCGTCCGGAAACGTGATGGGCGTGATGCTCGCCTTATTCACTATATTTATTTTATGGGGACTTCCTTCTGCTGTTGCCGTTTACTGGCTCACCACCACGCTGTTCTCAATGGGACAGCAGTTCGTGTGCAATAAATCAATAAAAAATGCAGAACTTAAAGGAAACAACAACTAAACTTCTGTCGTTCTTCGGATTCAGGGAATCCAGCGTGGAAGTGGACGAGGATAAAAAAAGGGTGTCGCTTAAAATAGACGACGAGTCGGTTAACGCAAAAACGATGCCGATACTCATAAACTCTTTCAATAAAGTTCTAAAGCTTGTCGCTAAAAAATACGACGAAGGACCGATAACGGTTGATGTGAACAATCATCACAGAGAGAGGGAGAGATTGGTGGTTGAGCTCGCGAAAGCGGGAGCGAAGAAAGCGTCAGTTACCAAGAATGATGTGGTGTTGCCTCCAATGAACGCTTTTGAAAGACACTTGGTACACGAAGAGCTATCGGTCAGGCCGGACCTTAAAACCGAGAGCATAGGGGAAGGCCAATCAAGGAGGGTGGTGATAAAATTCATAGGATAAAAAACTCCCCGCTTGAAAGCGGGGAGTTTTTTATTGTCTAACTGCGCCTAAAAGTTACATCCGGGAACCGGGCAGTCACCCCGGTCTCTTTGGCTGAAAGAACACGCGTCGCAGGGGTCTCCGGAACTTGATGCTCCCGCCCCGGCTTCTGGTATTTGGACTTCTTGAATATTTGCCACGTTTGGATTGATTATGTTTATAAGAATGGCGCCGACAGCTATAAGCGCTAATCCTTTAACCGCCGCCCAAATCCATTCGCGGGCCTCTTTTTGTTTAGAGGCATTGTCGCCCGAGGCGGAATATATTATACCGGCGTAGATTACTGTTCCGAGCGCGAGTATGGCGCCGATGCCGAGTCCGGTGTTAAAGGCATTCGCAATTCCTCCCGGAATGAAACCGTCTATCGCGGAAATTATTCCGGCAGACTCTTCCGCTAACGCAACGGGGATTATATTCACGGATTAATTATATCTTTTTATTTTTTGATGCACCAAAGGACGCGGTCGTATTTGAAGAAATGGGCTATTTCCGAAGATTGGACGTTTCTTCCCGCCGGGTCATTGATATAGATCCTGTTTTTAGATTCATCTATGCCTTTAACCAAGATATAGTGGCCTCCGGTCGTGAATATCGGAGTGCGGTCGCGAGGAGTGTTCTTGAGAGCCGCTTCTTCGGCGGGTGTCACTCCTCTCATTAAAGCTATAATCACGCCGCCGCTTCTCAGACAGCTTGCCATTCCACTTTGGCCGCTGACACGGCTGGAGGTCAGACCGTATTTTTTAGGAATATTGTCTATTCCACTTCCCGCAGTTCCATTATTGCATGGACGATATCCTCCGTCCGCGAGCGCCTTCCCCACAACAGGGACGGCGTTTGATGGACCCATATACGTATTGCCAGTAAAATACAGGACCGCCATAGCGAGGGAAGTTGCGCCGCAGCCGGCATTCGCGTAATTACTGCAATGAGATTGGTTGCCGTATCTTTGTTTTGCCCAAGGGGAACTCCCTCCCTGTTTCAAGAGGGGAACTTCGGTGTAAGACGAAGGTCCGGTAACATCCGGAGGAGTGCTGTCTGTCCCTTCGCCTTCGTCCGTACCGCTTCCGGTTGAAACAAGAACTTTCCAATGAGAAGCGCTGGAAGGAAGCACGTTGGTATTTTCCTTATAGGCTACGTAATTGGTATTAAGATAAGTAACGGCATCGCCGACTTTATAGGTGGTTCCGGCCACGTAGGCTCCTTTTTGGGTTATGCCGCCGGGAAAATCACTCGGAGAAATATATTCGGTTACGGGCTGAATGTTCACCTCGGGAAAGGGAACCTCCGGCATTGTTATTTCTTCAACTTTGGTCGCCTGGGGATTGATTATGGAAATAATGACGAACCCGCAGGCAATTACCGCCAATCCTTTAACCGCCGCCCAAATCCATTCGCGGGCGTTTTTTTGTTTTGATGAATTATCTCCGGAGGAAGCATATAAGATTCCCGCGAAGATGATGGTGCCGACCGCCAAGATGGCGCCGATACCGAGACCGACGTTAAAAATATTCGCAATTCCTCCCGGAATGAAACCGTCTATCGCGGCCATAATGCCGCTTGGACTCTCTTCAGCCAAGGCGATGTTAATCAAGCTCATAGATTAATTATATGCCATA
>Ga0172362_10002345_pt1 | contig 16467 bp, 10 predicted proteins | sample LakKivs1_kivu2a2_FD_114534 | JGI IMG/M metagenome (GOLD analysis project Ga0172362, IMG submission 114534) | Sediment microbial communities from Lake Kivu, Rwanda - Sediment s1_kivu2a2 | ecosystem: Environmental > Aquatic > Freshwater > Lake > Sediment | place: Rwanda: Western Province, Lake...
TCCCCATCCGGCTTTCGGCTGGTGGGCTACCAGATTTGGCACCTGGTCGGCAAGACTGGGCTTCAGGTTTTCCTTCTGAGCTAAAAATACTGCGATTTTTCGGGAGCCTCTTCCCCGCGGGGAGGAGGCTCTTTTTTTTATTAATATTTGGGCGTAAGTCTGGGGAAAATCAATTTTTTTATCTATCGATCAAATATTCTTTAAGGGCAGATTATAAAATTATTATTCCAGGCCCCCCTAAACGGCCGGGAAGCGGGCGAACTTATAGGTGAGAGCTTTATTTGACTTTGATCCTTAAAAATTATAGATATTAATCGAAGAAGGAATTTAAGAAAAAAGGAATGGCAAATTCAAGAAGAGAAAGGAGGGTTCAATGCCAAAACTTATTAAGCTATGTGTTTTTGTTTTATTGACCGTCTTTCTGATTTCTGGCCTGAGCCTGGCTCAGGAAAGAGGCTCGGTCCGGGGCCTGGCCAAGACTTCTGATGGCCGGATTCTGGAAGGAGCCACAGTCATCATTTCCGGCAAGGCGCTTCCCCTGGGCAGGGAATATATAACCGGGAAGGATGGCAGCTTTCTATTTCAGGCATTGCCCCCCGGAAAATACACCCTGGTGGTCACCCATCCTGAGATGATTGATTTTACAGCTGAAGTAATCGTGGCCATTGACCGTCAGACATTCGTCAATGCAGTAATGCAGCCGGTGGGAAAGATTGAAGAACAGGTGACCGTAGTGGCAGCTATACCCGCTATTGACCTGAAATCCACAGAAGTCTCCTCCAACTGGGTGTCTGATAATCTCCAGAAATTACCCCTGGGCCGCTCTTATGCTTCCCTCTTCCAGCTGGCGCCTGGAGTGGCCGATAACCGAGATTTTGCTCCGGCGGCCGGCGGCGGCAAACAGGATAACGTCTATCTATATGATGGCTCCAACATTACCAATCCCTTCTTTGGTTACCTGGGATCAAATTTTTCAGAAATGGACATTCAGGAAGTAAACATCAAGAGAGGCGGCATCAGTGCCGAATTCGGGCGTTCGGCTGGCATGGTAACCAACGCCATCACCAGGTCAGGTTCCAATCAGATATCCGGTACATTGAGGTTTGTCTTTGAGCCTTCGGAGTTTACCTGGAAAAGCCATGACCCGAACATCATAACCAAATATGACCGTTATGCTCCTTCCATAGGGATAGGCGGCCCCATTCTCAAGGACCGGGTCTGGTGGTATGTTTCGGGCAACCTGCCTTACTCCAGGACAACCGGACGGGTGAACAACCTCGGCCCGGTACCGGATGCCAAGAGCACGTCCAGCGAATTTTTTGCCAAGATTACAGCCAATCCCTGGAGAGCACACATCTTCTCGGTCAGCTTCAGAAACAATGATTATACCAATAAGAATTCGGGGATCGGCGTGAATGATGCTCCCAGCGTGGCTGTTAACGGAAACGGCCTGTCCCGGATAATCTATGCCTCCTGGGTCTGGACAATCACCCAGTCCACGCTGCTGGAAGTCAAGTATGACCATGTGAATGAAAATTATAAGAGTGTTCCGATTAACGAACTCGGGTACCTGCCTCCCTTTGATATCAACAACCTTGATAAGATGGGCTATTTCCAGACGGCAACTGAATATGTGATTCCGCCGGCCACGGCTTCGGGTCAGTATGTGGGCGGGGCTTCCGAATACAACACCCAGAATTTTTCCCGGGATGAGTTCAAACTGGTCTTTACCAAATATCTGGATTTTAAGGGACACTCTCATGTGATCAAGGCGGGATTCAGCTATGACGACGGGGGCGAGTACCTGGAAAGGCTGGCCAATGGCTGGGGGAGCATTATCGTCACTACCTACGGGGGGCAGCCGGTCTTCCGTTGCCGTTATTATTCGGAGCAACCTCCACAGGATTCCCGCGGCCGTACCTATGGAATCTTCCTGCAGGATAACATCAGCATCGGAGAAAGGTTCACCTTGATTCTGGGATTTCTGCTAAACCGCGATGAATTCAGTGTTAAGACTCAAGAAAAAATAAAATTCCTGACTTTTAATTTTAACAAAGAAATCCAGCCCCGTTTTGGCTTCACCTATGTCCTGGATCCCAAAACCGGCGACAAGGTATTTGCCAGCTTTGGTCGTTACAACAACATGGACAACCGCTCCCTGTCCAGGGCCGCAGCTCCGGTTCGCATTTTCCGAACCGATACCTATTTCCTGCGGTCGGACGGAACCAAAGTTGCCGATGTCATTCAGGCGAATGAAACCGGCAAAATAATTCATCCCGATGTCAAACCAACCTATACTGACGAAGTTGTAGCCGGCTACAGCCGGCCGCTTAACAAGGACTGGACCGTTGAAGTCTGGGGCCAGTATCGTTATGTCAGGCATATCATTGAAGATTTCCCGACCAGGAACCGGGAGACTTCTCCCGGCAGCTACATCTACCATAATCTCGACGGGCAGCTGGTTTCCTGGTATTTCTTGCCGCCCGATATTCAAGCCCGGATCCCGCAGTCAGGTTTCAATCCGTTTTTTGCTTCCAGGGCTAAGAGAACTTACAAGGCGGTCAACATCGAGTTGAAAAAGCAATATTCTGACAGATGGTCCCTGACGGCCATGTACACCCTGAGCCGGATGAGCGGTAATTGGGACCTGGATTATGCTCCGGGAACCGCCCTGTTTTATGCCTCATCCTACATTGAGGATGCTCCCGGCCTGTACCTCAGCGATCCCAACCGAGAGGGTATTCTGTCTGGAGACAGAACCCATGTCTTCAAGTTATTCGGCACCTGGCAATTCCTGAAAAGGACAACCTTCGGCGGATATCTGAGAGTGCAGAGTGGCGCTCCGTGGGAAATGAGGGGGCGCGATTACTACGGCAACTATTACCGTTACCTGGAACCGGCCGGCAGCCATCGCCTGAAAACCTGGGTCAACTGCGACCTTCAGGTCAGCTATGAGATTCCGCTGGCTCGTTTCAGGGCTGTGCTGGAGGCCAGGATGATGAACGTTTTCAACGCTCAGACCGCACTCAGGATTGATGTTCGCAGTGACCAGCCCAGCTACATGATGCCCACTTCCTATGCTCCGCCCAGGACCTTTGCCCTTACTTTTTATTTGAATTATTGAAGCAGAACAGGCCGGTAGCGATTGGAGCCGGCAGCAAAAAATAAAAGGGGCACGAGAGTGCCCCTTTTTTATTTCTCTTTCCGGTGGTATTTTTCCGAGGCCAGAACTCCGGCGGTCATGAATTCATCCAGCGGAATCTCCTGAATCCAGACCCTGATGGTCTCCAGCGGGGCCTGGATCGATTCCCGGACAGCCCGGGTTACCGCCTCCAGCAATTCTTTTTTCTGTTCCTTGGTCCGGCCCTCCAGCAGATGGATTTCCACCAGCGGCATTTTAACCTCCCGATCTATTTTAATTTCAGGTTGATTCGCCGAACCGTGGCTCCTGAATCGGAATTTCCACAGACATTAAGAATCGCCAGTCAGGTCCCGGGTCATTATTTCCTTCAGGATTTCAAGGAGTTCGCTCAGGATCATGGCCGTGGCTCCCCAGATCTTGTGGTCTCCAAAACGATATAAAGGAACCAGAGTTTCTCTTCCCCTGAGAAGCCACTTCTCCTGCCCCAGGCTATTCTCATCAAGCAGAAATGAGAGCGGGACTTCAATGACCGCGGCCACCTCTCGCGGACAGGGGATGAAGTGCGGCTCTGACCGGCTCAGAGCTGCCACCGGAAAAATGCAGTAGTTACTGGGCTGGACATAAAGCGGTGTCAGCTGGCCGGCGATGAATATTCCTGTTGGGCTGAGACCAAGCTCTTCCCGGGCTTCTCGCAGGGCTGCCTGCTCGATGCTTTCGCCGGCCTGAATTCCACCTCCGGGGAAAGAAATCTGATTCTGATGATGGTTGCCCAGACCGGTGCGGTGAATTAGAACCAGGTGAGGTTCTGATTCCCTGGGGTAAATCAGTATAAGGACTGCGGCTTTAATACAGGTATCCACAACATCCAGGTAGGTCAGGCGGGAGGGAGGCGGCCATGGACTCATCTTTAACTGAGCCTGGAGTCCGGGCCGGCCCTGACGCAGACGGAGGGGGAGCCACTCCATGATCGAGTCCAGCTCGAGAGTCTTATTCATTATCCGGACAATTCTTCCCGCAATTGATTACCTCAGCCAGCCCAGGGTTCTGACCAGCTGTTCACCGGTGCCGATCCTATAACCTTCAGCGTAGAATATTATCTGGCCCCCTCGCCGGCAGGCCAGAACCAGTGGCAGGCTGGAAGTTTCTTTGTTCAGAGCGTTGCTGATCGCTTTCCTGACCAGGTCTTCAGAATCATAGAGCAACCTGGCTGAAGTCGGAATCCCCCGATAATCAGAGAGGTTAAAACCGGCCGGCAGGGCATCACGGGCGACCACCACGGCCAGCAATCCATCCCAGGCTGAAAATTGGTCACCCAGTGCCTGGATCTCCTCCAGGAGATGCTTGGTCGGCTCTCTGTCTGGCTCGACCAGCATCAGGATATAATTCCTTTCTCCGGTAATGGTGGACAGGTTCAGACCGGTCTGCCTTTTGAGGTCATAAACCTGGGCCCCGGGATTAAGGCGACCGAGGATTTCCGGTTCCTGCAGCCTGGTTCTCAGCCCGAAGCTAACCCGGGTTTCCTTTCCGGGGGGAACCTCGAAGAACTTGAGCCGGGCAAGAACGCTGCCGTCGGGCTGACGGTTGCCGCTGATGAGAACATAATGCCCGACGTCGACCTGAAGCCGGCAGGGAAACGAATCCAGGGCCGGTTCATTCTCATAGTCCAGAGTCCGGTATTTTCCCTGGCTGAGACGGGCCAGAGTAAAATGAGAATAATAGACCGGTCTGGGTAAACCCGGGGCAGGTTCGTATTCAAGAACGAGGCTGGATTTGGTCAGGGCCTCAGGCCGGGTTCCTTCGTCAGCAAAGTATACTTCCTGCCACTGGCCCTGCTTAAGAAAGCAGGGACGGCCGGTTGCCCGTTCTATCCTGGCAGGAATTCCGAGCGTCCGGGCCAGAGCTACGAAGAGAATTTTCATGGAGTACTCATCGGCCCGGCCAAGCTGTAAAGCCCGGTGGGGGAAAAGGGGAACCTGGTAATAGTTGCTGTCATCAAACTTTATATTTGCTTTTATCCAGCTGGCAATTTTATCCGGATTTTTCTGAAAATCGGCCATTTCCTGCTCACTGAACCTTTCCTTAAGGCTCTGTCTCCAGGAGGTCAGCAACTCCCGGCCGATACGTGGAGAGACAACATAGTTTATGTAAGTTTCTTCATCCAGATCTTCGGTCCTGACCGGTGCTTCCCGCAGGTGGTGAAGCAGAATCCCGGCCGGGGTATCGCGCAGGTCCTTGGCGGTTATCGCCCCCAGCAGGGCGAGTCCTCGTTCGAATTCTTCAGGCTTCAGGGCATAAAGGTACTCCAGGATTTCTGGCCAGTTGCCGCGACTGGCTTCCAGATATTTCCAGGTCAGGTCTTCGGGCAGACCTTTTTCCCGGGAAAAGATGGAAGCGATGTCTTTATTTATGAATGATGATTCATATGCGGCCCTGATAATGTCTTCCAGCCGCAAGCGGCGGTTGTTCTCTTCAACCCGGGCCGGGTCGCTGGGCTCCACCGGCCTGGCCACCGGGGGAATTATGTCCAGGTCGATTTCTCTTTCAGTCAGGTCGGGTTCATCCAGGTTCAGGACCACCCTTTCAACATCTCCCGGCGTTGTTTTTTTCCAGGCGGTGAGATTCTCTTTGTAAGCAATAACCAGCAGGTCTCCCAGGCCGGTGATTATCGAGGCCTGGCCTTTCTCATCGGTCACTTTGGTGGCGAGGGGATAGAACTCGGCGTAATTGTAAAGACAGAACTCGACGCTGGCCCCGGGAACCGGTTCGCCAGATTTATTCCTGACTTCTACTGTCAGCTGGGCCGTCGGGGCATACAGCGGCAACTGGTTAATCCGGGTGTACAGCTCGGTGCTGACCAGAGTTTCCTCCGGGCCCCGATACTGACCAAAGACCGTAGTATGAACCATCATGGCTCTTTTGGCCGGACCCGAAAACCATCCTCTATTCAACTCCGGTTCCGGTTCGCAGGCTCCCAGGTAGTACCAGCGGCCGTCAACCCAGACTTCCACCCAGGCGTGATTGTCATCAGTGTGGGCCCAGCGCGGAGTATATACCTGCCTAGCCGGAATGCTGACCGCTCTCAGGGCAGCGACGGTAAAGGTTGATTCTTCACCGCAGCGGCCATAAGCGGTCTTAACCGTGGCCAGGGGAGCAGAAGTCCTGTCATCCGTAGGCCGGTAGGTCACTTTTTCGTGGCACCAATGGTTGACTTCCAGAGCTGCCCGGTACAGGTCAAGGCCCTTAATTCTTGCTTTCAGCTCTTCAAAGAAGACCTGGCGGGCGCGGTCGGGATTTTCGTTGTTTACCCGGTAGGGGAGAACGAAATGCCGGAAGATATCGTCCGGTATATCCCGGCCCCAGGGAAAATACTTTCTGGCTTCAAGGGCGGTTCTGACCTGGTCGAGAAAATAATGGCCATCCAGGTTGGCCAGGTCGCTCAGGGGCATAAAGGCAAACAGGAATTCCAGGGCTTCTTTTTCTTCTGTATTAATTCCCTTAAAGACCGAGAAAAGTTCCTGCTGCCGTCCCCTGGCCAGTTCGACTCTTTTCAGGAATTGTTTGTGAACCAGCTGGCGGTAAGACGGGTCCTGAAGGAAATGTTCTTTGCGTTTGCAGGCAGACGACAGCAATAAGCTGACGGAAATCATCATTATAATCAATACTCTGTTAAAAGATAGATTTTTATTCTTCATGGCCTCAGTTCCTTTAGAAATTTAGGACAGGTTTGATTTTATAATCCATGGGGATGGAATATCAAGCCCGCTAAGGGCATCTAATCCCTGGGGGCCATGGTTATCAAACAAATTCTTTCTAAATATTTCCAGCTTGAATATAATCTGTTCTGGAAATAAAGATTGGAGCCCCAAGGAGGTCCAGATGAATTCAACCAGCCCAGCCGGGAGGAGATTTATCCGGCTTCTTTTTGGCCTCTTTATTTTACAAATAATGTTTACAGGTACATCCTGCGATAAGAAGCAAGCAAGACATCCGGCGGAGGCTGTCGCTCCCGCTGTCAAACCCGGGGTGGAAGTTCTGCTGGAAAATAGACTCGACCTCATCCGGGGCAAAAGGGTAGGTTTGATTACCAACCCCTCGGGAGTTGACCGGAACCTTCGTTCAACTGCTCGTTTGCTGAAGGAGCATCCCGAGGTAAATCTGGTCGCCCTTTATGGTCCCGAACATGGCATCAGGGGAAACGCTCAGGCCGGTGAATATGTTCCCTTTTACTTTGACGACAAATATGAGCTTCCGGTTTTCAGCCTTTATGGCCAGTCCTTCAAGCCCGACCCTGACATGCTCAGTCATATAGATGAATATATGAGACGTTTTGACACCGTGGCTGCCGGTAAGGTCCCGGAAAAGGAAATGGTCAAAAACATCCAGGCGATGATTTTTGATATTCAGGACGTGGGGACCAGAGTTTATACCTACGTTGCTACTATGGCCCAGGCCATGGAAACCTGCGCCGCCCTGGATGTGGAATTCATTGTGCTCGACAGGCCCAATCCAGTTACCGGCCTGATCATGGAAGGCACCATACTCAGATATCCTGAATTCAGCTCTTTTGTCGGGCTTTACCCAATTCCTCAGCGCCATGGGATGACCGTCGGCGAACTGGCCAGGATGTTCAACGACCGTTTTCTGAAGAAAAAAGCTCGACTGACGGTAGTCCCCATGGAAGGCTGGAAGAGGGAGATGTGGTTTGATCAGACCGGCCTGCCCTGGGTGATGCCCTCGCCAAACATGCCGACACCAGAAACAGCCGCGGTCTATCCGGGTCAGGTTTATCTGGAGGGCACAAATGTCTCCGAAGGCCGGGGAACCACGCGGCCTTTTGAACTGTTCGGCGCTCCCTGGATAGACGGTTATGATCTGACCGAGCGGCTTAACCGCCTGGGTTTACCGGGCGTTGTATTCAGGGAAGCCTGGTTTACTCCGAGCTTTTCCAAATACCGCGGAGAACTGTGCGGGGGGTGTCAATTGCATGTGACCGACCGTCTGGCCTACCGTCCTTTTCTGACGGCTCTCTGGATTATAAGCACGATAAAAAATATGTATCCTGATAAATTTGCCTTTCATTCCGACTATTTCGATAAAATTATGGGTAATTCTGAAATCCGGCTGGCCCTGGAGTCCGGACAGTCTCCACTGGAAATCATCGGGCAACTGGAAACCGGCCTGAAAGAGTTTGACCGGTTGCGCCAGCCATATTTGCTCTATTAAGCCGCCAGTTTCGGGCTTCCCGAACGACTAAATATGTGACCCGGGAGGTAAAAAGAATTGTCTCTGTTTCAGCGCTCTGGGGTAGAGATTGCCGCCGGACGGCGGGCAGACGGTTGCCCTTGACTCGCAGGACATTCCCCGCAGAGATGGGTGATATCAGGGGTTGCAGTCGAGCCCGTGGGGCGGGATCATTTTCTGCCGATAGGCACGATCAGGCAAACCGCTAAATTGAGAGATCCCGGCGGGCACTTGTCAGAACCATTTGATTTAACATAAAATAATGGCTCTTTCTGGAGGAGCCGGAAATAATAATAAATGATAAGGAAGGTTGATATGGTGTCAAAAAGATCTTATGCCCTTTCCAACCCCGTGGCCGCCCTGCTGGACAAGGAGCCTAGGGATTCTAAGAGACAGGATTTTCTTAAACTGATTGAGGATAGAAAGCTGGAGAAGATAACCTTTCATTACATCGGTCTGGACGGCAAGCTCAAAGAACTTAAAATCCCGGTGCTGAATCCTCTCCAGGCTGAAACCATACTGGCCGAGGGAGAAAGGGTGGATGGTTCTTCTCTCTATAAGGGGCTGGTGGATATGGGCCTGTCCGACCTGTATGTGGTGCCTGTTTACCGTTCGGCCTTTCTCAATCCCTTTGATGACCGCAGCCTGGATTTCATCTGCCGTTATCTTGACAGCGATGGTCTGCCGGTCAGGTTTACTGTCGATAACATCCTTATTCGGGCCCATCAGGTCTTCCGGGAGCATACAGGCCTGGAACTGAGGGCCTTGGGTGAACTGGAATTTTTCCTCCTCAGCGACCAGCCGACCATATACCCGGCCCAGAAACAGAGGGGCTATCATTCCTCCTCGCCATTTGTGAAGACAGGACCGGTGCTGGATGAAATGGTCCGCTTGATCAGCCAGCTTTCCGGAGCTGTTAAGTATGCCCACAGTGAGGTCGGCTATGTCGACCGGGTGGAAAGCGAGGTGGAAGAAATAAACGGCAAGATAGCCGAGCAGATGGAAATCGAATTTCTGCCCGAACCGGTTGAAGAGTGCGCAGAACATCTGGTCCTGGCCCGCTGGATTATCAGAAACGTTGCCTTCCGTCACGGAATGGTGGCCACCTTCACCCCGAAGATTGAAGAGGGCGTGGCCGGAAATGGGCTCCATTTCCATCTGGAGTTGAAAAGAGAAGGGCGGAATATAATGACCAATCCTGATGGCAGTCTGAGCCAGGAGGCCAGGTTGCTGATCGGCGGACTCTGCCATTATGCCGATTCTCTGACCGCTTTCGGCAATACGGTTGCCTCATCCTATTTTCGACTGGTTCCCAACCAGGAAGCTCCAACCAGAATCTGCTGGAGCGACCTTAACCGCAGCGCCATGATCCGGGTGCCGCTGGGCTGGACCAGGGTCAGTAACCTGTCGGCTCTGGTCAACCCGAGAGAGATGGAATTGTTTGAAGCGGCTGAAAGCCGACAGACAGTTGAGCTGCGAACAGCCGACGGCAGTGCCCTGATCCATCTTTTCCTGGCTGGGATGACCATGGCTGCCGATTGGGGACTGAGTGCCGAAACCGCCGGCATCTGGGGAAAGGAAGCGGCCGAACTGGCTGATAAATTGTACGTCAGCGGTAACATCTTCCGGGATAGAAAGTTGCTGGACAGCCTGCCAGAGCTGCCGGGCTGTTGCCTGGAGTCGGCCAGGATTCTGAGGGAGAAACGCGGTCTGTACGAGCGGGACCTGGTATTTCCTTCCAGCATCATTGAATATGTGGCCCGCATGCTGGAAGAGGAGGGTGACGATACTCTCAAAGAACAGCTGATGTTATTATCGGACGAAGAAAGACGAACCCTCGTCCGCAGGGTAATGCACAAAGACCTCCACAAGCATTAAAACCTGTTTCGGACGAGTCGCCGGTGCTCGGAAAATTCTGAAGCCAGTTTCTGCCAGAGAGAATTAAACCTTGACTGCAGTTCGCGGTAAAGAGCTGAGCGCTCCGGGTCAGGGCTGATGGTCAGCCTGTCTTTTTTTATAAGTTCCCTGGCCAGGTCAGAAATTTTCAGGTCAGCCACTTCCTGTCTTTTAAGACACCAGATGGCCTGCAGGGCAGCCCCATAAGCAGCTGATTCTGGTTCTTTCAGGGTGACCACCGGAGCTTCCAGCACATCGGCTACCACCTGTAACCAGGTGTGGCTCCTGGCTCCTCCACCGGTAGCTCTGATTTCAGAAGGCTTGAGTCCCAGGGCTTTCATCCGGCAGAATCCGTAACCAAGGTTGAGCACCGTTCCTTCGATCACTGCCCGGGCCAGTTGCCGACGGTTGAAGTTCTGGCGGGTGAAACCGAAAAAGACACCCGAGGCTTCAGGCAGGGCGGGAACCCTTTCCCCATCCACAAAAGGCAGAAAAATCAACCCGGCCGCTCCGGCTCCCGCCTGTCCGGCCAGATTCTCCAGTTCAGAATTGTCAATCATGAGGAGTTCTTTCAAAAGCTCGGTGGTGTTGGTGACATTCATGGTACAGAGCAGCGGCAGCCAGCCTCCGGTGCTGTCGCAGAAGGCAGCGATTTCACCTTCGGGGTCAACGAAGGGCTGTTCGGAGAAAGAAAAAATTGTGCCCGAAGTCCCCAGACTCACGGTGCAAATCCCTTCGCTCACGTTGCCGGTTCCTATGGCCGCCATCATATTGTCTCCACCCCCGGCTGCTACCAGCACCCGTTCGAAACCAAATCTGGCGGCCACTTCAGGTCTGATGTAACCGATGGGTTCTGCCGGGTGAGAAATCGGGGGCAATTTGCTTTCAAGTTCCGGGTCTATGGCCTGGATGGCTTCCCGGTGCCAGCACCGCTTTCTGATATCCATCAATCCGGTGCCGGAGGCATCACCGTATTCCAGGCGAGCGATTCCGGTGAGGTACAGATTCAGATAATTATGGGGAAGCATTATCAACTTCAGGCGGGCATAATTTTCAGGCTCGTTCTTTTTCAACCAGAGAATTTTGGAAGCCGTATAACCAACAGCCAGGTTTATTCCGAGTTTATCGATAAAAGCTTTTCGGCCTCCCAGAGCCTGGCTTATTTCTTCGGTTTCTTTCACGGTGGAAGTGTCATTCCACAGCTTGGCCGGTCGCAGCGGATGATACCTGACGTCCAGGGGAACAAAGCCATGCTGCTGACCGGAAATGCCCAGGCAGACAACTTCCCTGGGATTTATTGCGGCGCCGGTCAGGGCCTGACCAATGGCCTCTTCCATAGCCTTTACCCAGTCACTGGGGTCCTGCTCGGATTCGCCGGGCTTCAGTCCGGGGATCAGTCGATGGCGGGCATAGCCCCGACCCATAACCTCGCCAGTTTCTGCTTTTACCACCAGGGCTTTGGTTCCCTGAGTTCCGGAATCGAGACCCAGTGCTATCATTTCAGACCCCGGTCTGGGCTTCCTGTCCGGCTCCGGACCAGATCCTGCCAACTATCTTGATCAGAGAAACCATGCTGACCACAAAAAGCACTGTCCAGAAAATGGCCAGAGGCCATCGACCGTAAATATAAGCTCCCGTGCCGAAGAGGGCTGAATAAACAAAAATACAACCGGCTACCCAGCCGGCAAAAGACAGGGTCAGGCTGTCGGGTGAACCTTCCAGGCCGGCTTCAGGCCTTATTTTCTTCCAGCCGGGTCCAGCCGGTTTTACCAGACGGCAGAAGGAAACGAGTTTTTCCCGGTCAACCGGTCTGGTCACATATGTGACCACTAACCAGACGACCGTGGTAAAAGCAATCGTTACCAGTAGCGAAATATGCTGGGGAACCGGATGCCCAGTTTTGCCGCGGAGGAAAAAGAAAACAGCCACAGTGAATGAACTGGCCATGGCTGCTATTTCCGACCAGGCGTTTATGCGCCACCAGAACCAGCGCAGCAGATAAATAAGACCGGTGCCGGCACCGATGGACAGCATCAGGTCGAAGCTGGCCTTGGCCGATTCCAGGACAAAGGTCAGAAGACTGGCCAGGACCATCAGGATGACGGTCATGATTCTCCCGGCGGTCACATAATGTTTTTCTCCGGCGCCCGGTTTGATAAAGCGGCGGTAAAAATCGTGGACAACGTAGGAACTGCCCCAGTTCAGATGGGTAACCAGGGTGGAAACATATGCCGCCAGCAGTCCAGCCACCATGATTCCGAGAAATCCGCTGGGCAAAAACCTGAGCATGGCCGGGTAGGCCATATCGTTGCCGATCAGCCTCGGGTCCACTCCCGGAAAAGCCTTCTGAATGTCGGATAGCTCTGGGTAGATGATAAACGAGCAGAGGGCCACCAGAATCCAGGGCCAGGGCCTGAGAGCATAATGGGCAAAATTAAAAAACAGAGTGCCGGAGAGCGCATCCTTCTCACTTCTGGCGGCCAGCATTCTCTGGGCGATATAGCTGCCGCCTCCGGGTTCGGCTCCCGGGTACCAGACCGACCACCACTGAACGGCCACCGGGATTATAAATATGGACAGGGCGATGGTCCAGTTGCCGAAATCTGGCAGCAGACCTAACGTTCGGGCGTCAAGTTTAGAAAACAGCCCTGACAGCCCTCCAATTTCGGGCTGTTTCAGAGCAAAGATGGCTGCGGAGAAAGCTCCGGTCATGGCGATGCCGAACTGAATAAGGTCAACCACCAGGACTCCCCACAACCCGGCCAGGGCGGCAAAAGTAACGTTGATGAGACTGCAGATAATGAGCGTTCTGGCCATTGGCCAGCCCAGGATGACATTGGCAATTTTGGCTGCGGCCAGGTTGACCGAAGCCATGATCACGCAATTAAAGAAGAGTCCGAGATAAATGGCTCTGAAGCCGCGGACAAAGGAAGCGGGCTTGCCAGAATATCTCAGTTCGTAGAATTCCAGGTCGGTTAGCACCCGCGAACGTCGCCAGAGGCGGGCGTAGAAAAATACAGTCATCATGCCGGTCAGCAGGAAGGCCCACCAGACCCAGTTTCCGGCCACTCCGTTATTGCGGACGATGTTGGTCACCAGGTTGGGCGTGTCGGTGCTGAAGGTGGTGGCCACCATGGACACACCTATCAGCCACCAGGGCGCGGCCCGGCCCGAGGTAAAAAATTCTGCCGTGTTTTTCCCGGCCCGCCGGCTGAGAATCAAGGGCGGGAGAAAGCAGATGCTTATGGAGACAATGACGATAATCCAGTCAAGTGTCGTCAGATGCATGACTCAGTCCTTCTCCGCAAATCAAGGTTAAAATCTTATACCACAGGCAGGAAAAACAAGTCAAAAAGGGAAAAAGCTTCAGGCAGGAAAAGGATCCTGTTGCCGTCTGTCCCCACCCTCCTCGTTCGCCCCATCCCGGACGTAACCTCCTTAGCTGCAGGCGGCAGGATAAAAGCCAAGCTAACATCCTGCTGTTATGGCCCTGGCCGCGAAAGAAAAGGGCTTGCCGGAACCTGTTCTCATATCTTCTGCCACTCCGGCTTATGTTCAAAAACCCAGCGGTAGTAATCCAGATTCTTCAGTTCGGAAGCGGCTTCGCGGTCGAGCAGGAGTATGGCTCTGGGATGAAGCTGAAGAGCTGAAGCCGGCACCATGGCCGTCAGGGGACCTTCGACTGCCAGGGCAATGGCCCGGGCTTTTTTCTTGCCGAAGGCCATCAGCAGGCAGGTCCGGGCGTCAAGAATCGTTCCTATCCCCATGGTAATCGCATGAAAGGGAACGTTTTCTTCGCCGCCGAAAAAGACGGCGTTATTTTTTCTGGTCTGGTTGGTGAGGGTCTTTATTCTGGTTCGCGAGCTCAAGGATGAGGAAGGCTCGTTGAATCCGATATGGCCGTTGGTGCCCAGGCCGAGTATCTGGAGGTCAATTCCCCCGGCCGCCTTGATCTCCTGTTCATACTTTTCACAGCAGGCAGGAATGTCGGGGGCCAGACCGTCCGGGATATGCACATTTTCGGGTTTGATGTTGATCTGGCTGAAAAGGTTGGCCCACATGAAATGGTGAAAAGAAGCCGGGTGGTCAGGGGACAGGCCAACATACTCGTCCAGGTTGAAGGTTATCACCCGGCTGAAATCCAGCCCTTCCTCGCGATGCATCTTTACCAGGTATTTGTATAGCTGCAGCGGAGTGTTCCCCGTAGCCAGACCGAGAACAGGTCTGTTTTTTTCCAGAATAATTTTTCTGACCAGCCTGGCGGCCAGCCAGCTTGCCTGTTGACTGTCGGGTTGGACGATGATTTCCATGGGATGCTAATCCTTGTTTTTTATTATCTGGGGCAGGGTAGCCGCGGCGACCGCCTGGCCGACCCGCCGGCTCTGTTCATCGGTCAGGTGGATTTCAATTTTTTCCCCGAGTTCCGGAAATTCTGTGGCCAGAACCCGTTCGGCTTCCTGCTTGATCAAATCGCCGCCCGAACTGGAAGTGACCCGACCCAGAATCATCAGGGTTTCGAAATCATAGAACAGAGAATAAAGCTGGGCGGCATAACCAAGGTAAATTCCTATGTCCTTGAAAATCCTGATAGCCCGTTCATCCTCCTTTTCGACCAGAGCCTGGACCTGTTTGAGTCTTTCCGGAAGTTTTATTTCTGGCGGGAACTTGAAGCCGGCGGCCTGGGCCAGTTTGTTTACCGCCTGCTGGGAGAAATACATGGCTCCGACTCCGCGGTCTCCCGACCATTCGTCCACGGCTGCCTCCGGGTTAAGGTCAACCGGGGCGAAGGCGAGTTCGTCCAGCCAGCCCGGAAGATGCCCCTTCCGGTTGAGATAGCCCCCGGCCTGGCTGGAGCCCATGGCAATGCCCAGGACGGCTGTCCGGTTGAGACTGAGATATCCGGCCAGGGCGGTGACCTCGCCGTCGTTGATCACCTCGAGCGGGACTCCCCATGCGGCTTTCATCTCAAGAAAGAGATTTTTCACTTTTTTTTCAAATAGCTCTCTTGGCACCGAGCGAAAGAGAGAAGCAATCCGGATCTGGTTGTTGATGTAGATTCCGGCCGCACTGCCGCCGATGGCCTCCACCCGGGGCAGGTTAGAAGCGGCCAGCTTCAGACCCTGCTGTAAATGCTGGCGGTGATATTCCGGGTCAGACTGTTCCTGGGGATTCCAGGGAATCTCCTGACTGAATACCACCCGGCCTGCCATCACCGCCGCCACCTTGAAATCACTGGCCCCGAGGTCAAAACCAAGACGGCAGCCGTCGAGGTGGCCGCCCAGCGCCAGTGGATTATCTGAGTCCACGGGCAATTCTCCCGGCTCTACCCGGACCACCTCAAATGGCCGTTCGTAGACTGTGCTCATGAGGTTGACGTCGAATTGCCTTTGACCGTGACCTGAATAAAGCTCTCTCAACCGGATAAAAATTTCTTCCGGTCCCTGAAAATATATTTTCCATCCGCCTTTCTGCCAGAGCAGAAACTTGGCCAGTCTTTCCACATAGGTTAAGGTCAGTGGCCAGGTCTCGGGTGAAAGCGGAAGAATTTTCGTCTTCCAGCTGGATATAAGACCGTTTTCTCTTTCTATGGCCAGTCCGATTTCTTCCGGACTGCCGGCAGCTTTTTCCCGGTACCAGGAAATAAATTTGCCCAGCGGCAGAAAGCCGGGGTCATAGGCAGGTTGGAGAAGGGGGCTCGTTTCTTTTACCATTAATTGATAAGCCTCAGCGTTCATTTTTCACCTCAAGATTAAAATTATAACAGGATTCTAATTTGATGACGAACAGAAACTAGCAGCCGGTGACCCGGCCCGGGTCAGATTTCAAACCATGACCGGGATGATTTCTGTGATATCATTACCAGGTCGGATTTTTTAGAGAGCTGTTTTTTAGACCAGGATTCCGCTCTGGTCGGTTGACAGACCTGGGCACCTTAAAATAGGATTACAGTGAAAATGAACTCAAAAGACAGTCTCAGAATAAAAGAAAACAGCCTGAACAAATATTTGCTTCCGGCTCTGGTATTTTTAATTTTTGTTCTCTTTATCCCATTCAACCTGGAATCGCAGAAGAGAATCAGCCGCCCCTTGAAACCAGGTGAAGAAGGACGGGGGCCCTGGTGGATGAAGGCTACGGCCCTGACTCCAGATGGACGCCTGCCCGGGCTTAAATCCCGTAAGTGGTGGAAA
>Ga0172362_10002346_pt1 | contig 16462 bp, 14 predicted proteins | sample LakKivs1_kivu2a2_FD_114534 | JGI IMG/M metagenome (GOLD analysis project Ga0172362, IMG submission 114534) | Sediment microbial communities from Lake Kivu, Rwanda - Sediment s1_kivu2a2 | ecosystem: Environmental > Aquatic > Freshwater > Lake > Sediment | place: Rwanda: Western Province, Lake...
CTGCGTAACCCGTGTCGAGCACCGCCAGCAGTTTCCGTCCTCAACCTGCTCATTCGCAAGGACAGTGGCACAGGTTTCACACCAGTTTACCGCATCGCGCTTGCGGTAGACGAGTCCCTGTTCAAAGAATTTCAAGAACAGCCACTGCGTCCACCGGTAATAATCCTCATCGCAGGTTGTGATTTCCCTGCTCCAGTCGTAACTTATTCCCATCGCGAGCAGCTGGTCGCGCACCGAATCAATATTTTTGTAAGTCCACTCGGCAGGATGAATCTTGTTTTCAATTGCGGCATTCTCAGCAGGCAGCCCGAAGGCGTCGTATCCCATGGGATGCAGTACATTGTAGCCGTTCATCCTGTAAAAATGGGCCAGGACATCGCCGATACAGTAGACGCGGAGATGTCCCATGTGCAGGCGGCCCGAAGGATAGGGAAACATCTCCAGGACATAATATTTCTTTTTGCCCGGTTCCTCAGTCACATGGAACTGTTTTTTGTCAGTCCAGGACTTTTGCCATTTTTTCTCTATTTCACGGTACGGATAACTCATATCTTTTTTATTGCGACCTTCCTGTATATTTTTCTGACGTCTTCCATTCTTATACTGCCCGGTTCAGGCGTCAGAACATTGGCTCCGGCACAGGCCATTGAAAGCCGGATAATCCCTTCAGCGTCGACACGCCCTCTTTCAGCCGGGTTGCAGCCAATTAATGCGGCAGCCATCCCGGCTGTCATGCAATCGCCTGAACCTATGACATTCACAGGTTTTAAATCCGGCATACCTGCCATCCAGACACGGCTGTCGAGTCCGAAAACAGCGCCTTTTTTTCCAAGTGAAACACCCACGTGTTTTATTCCGCTCTGCATAAGCCCGGTTACCGCTTTTTTCAGTCCTGGAATGCCTTTAATCCTGCATCCAAGCGCTGATTCAAGTTCCTGCAGATTGGGTTTTATCGCATCCGGCTTTGCGGGAAGCGCAAAACGCAGGTAATCTCCGCCGGTATCCAGAACAACACCTGCTCCTGCCCGGTGCGCCAGATTAATCAGCTTTGCATAAATATTTTTTGATATGCCGTCAGGTGCCGTGCCCGATAAAACCACCAGACTGGATTCGGACAGCAGCTCTTCGTATTTTTTTTTGAAATCCATAAGCTCATCTCTGCTGACAGGCATGCCCGGCTCTGTGAGAGCGGTCTGACGCCTTTTCCCTGTCTCAATAATCGTGTAAACGTATCTCGTCGGAGTCTGCGTCCTGACAAAATCCACGTCGATTTCCCTGGAAAGCATTTCCATCGTCGTCAGTATGCCGGTTATCCCGCCGTAAAGACCGCTTGCAAGAACAGGCACCCCGAGTATTTTCAGGGCTTTTGAAGTGTTGACGCCTTTTCCGCCGGCGGTCTGAAAAGCCAGAATGGCCCGGTTGACCTTTCCCGGCACAAATTTATCCAGAGCTATAACCCGTTCAAGTCCCGGATTCAGTGTTATGGTCAGTATTCTCTTCTGCATTATGATACTTTAATTATATCAGAAAAAATAAAGGCGAGACAATACTTAAAAAAATAGGGACAGTTACCATTTTTCTCCGATAGGGAACACAATACTTAATTCTAGACGAAAAGCAGGTACAGGCAGCTCTATGCAAAGAACTACTCCGAAGTATGTGCCAGTCCCTGTTTTTCAGAATTAAGTATTGTGTCCCCTTATTGTTGGACGGCTTAAAAAATAGGTAACTGTCCCTATTTTTTTAATTTTTACGGTGTTATAGCCGGCAATGCCTGTTTCCAGAGTGTCATTGAGCGGTTTAATCCATTTCTCGGGAAGCCGGCTTGCACCAAGCATCATACCCATAATCGACCCTACGCTTGCACCGTTGCAGTCGGTGTCAAAACACGCCTGGACCGCCCTGCAGATTGATTTTTCAAAATCTCCTTCGCCCCAGAGAAGCCCTGTTGCCACAATCTGCGCATTGCTTATTACATGACACCAGTGATGGGAGGTTTTTTCATTCCACTTTGCGTGAATCCTGTTTACAGCCTCATCGTATCCTGTACCGGAGCTGTGCCAGCCCAGAACTTCCCATATCGCTTCATTCAGCCGGCTTTTTTCAGGGATCTGCGAAAGCCCGGCTTCAATTATTTCCCTGAGATTATTTGTGAACGCCGCTGCGGAAAGCATTGCCGCAATCCACATTTCGCCGTAAATCCCGTTTTTGACATGGCTTATGCAGGCGTCCCTCCAGGCATATTCAGATGCCAGCGACGGTTCTCCCGGAGCGACATAGCCCCAGAAATCAGCCCTGATCTGGGCGCCTATCCATTCCCGGTAAGGATTTCTAAAACTTGCCGATGCAGGCGGCATGACATTATTCACAAAGTTCCTGTAAGCCACACGTTCTGCGGTGCAGGTGTGCAGGACAGGCAGATTCTGCATCCAGAATTCAGCCAGATTTTCAGGGGTGAAATTCTTTCCTAATTTCCCGAACGCAGCCATCCCCAACACCGTGTAGTTGGTATCGTCGTCTTCTGGCATATGCCTGACATTATTGATAAATGGTGCGGTTTTGTTTAACCGGTATTTTTCCGCGATATCCGCAGGAACATCCGAGCTGAAATAACCGGCAAGCGGATAGTTTTCTGTGTCCCTGAGAAAATCCGACATGAATTGCCTGTGCCAGCCCTCGACAGGCTTGCCGAGCAGGCAGCCGGCACAGCGTCCCAGCCATGCCCCGTAAATTTTATCCTTTAAGATTTTATGACCGGGTTTTGCTTTTATCCGGTACTTTTGCGCAGGGACTGTCCTGCGTATGGTTTCAAGGTCGGACGGTTCCTGGTATGGATAATCCAGATTCACTGGCAGGGCAATGGTTCTGTCGAGAAAACCCAGAAGTTCAGGCTGCAGCTTCAATATTTCTTCCGGCTCCATTCCAAGATATCTTTCAAAATCCTTTTCCACAGAAGAAATATTCCTGCCTTCGTCAATCAACTGCTGACGCTCAATTGTTAAATCGTTTTTATCTACATAAAGCCATATCTGCGGCACGGCGAAATTCTCCTCTTGTTCCGATGTCAATCCCGATGCTTCAGCGACTGTTGAAGTCCGAGAGTGACAATCTTCCCGGGTAAAACCGGCAGCCTTACCGACGAACCCCTCGTAGCCAGCTTTTTCAATGGTTCTTCGTTCAGGTTCAAAAGGCGGACAGATTTCAACGGAAGATAAAATTCTATCCGACCTGATATTTTCTTCCTGGTAGGATTGAACAGCCTGAGTATCAGGGCGTTTCCTGATTCGCTTTTCTTGAAAGCCGACATCACCAGATTGCCAGGTGTGACTGAAAGGAAACTCTGCGACAGCGGCAGCGACCCTGTAGAATTTCCGCTCTGTGCTGTTTTAATTTCAATGTTATGATTCTGCACCTGGCGGAAGATATCGGTGTCGCACGGGTTTCCTGAAAGAGGATAAACCGCATACCTGAAATTGTGCCTTCCCTGGCATTGATAACCCATATCAGGCCAGCGGTTCGTATCCCAGAGCGAACCCTGGTAAAAACACCTGAGAAGCGTCAGGGCAATTGTCCTGCGTTTATCATCAACAACTGAATATTCTGTCAACCCTTCATTGATGACTGCCAGTCCGGTTTTTCCGTCGCTCACCCCTGCAAAACCTGCCTGCGGCTGCTGGTAGGCAGGCTTTTCAAGCCACTTGCCGGCATCAGACGGAAGAGGAATCCTGCGCTTAACCACGTCAAACTGCATCTCCGCGATTGCCGTGTCGGTTTTAACATCCGACGGAAACATTGTCCGCAGGTAATGGCTTTTCACGGTGTTGTCAAGGGTCGTGCTGATATCCAGACGCTTTGTTCCTGCTGATAGGATGAGCACAGAAGTGATTTCCACGTTTTTCCTCGTTTTCGACCTCGACTTGAAATCCGCTGTTACATCTGCAGGAATTTTCAATGTGGTTTTTATCTCGATTTTTGCCAGCAAAAGACCGTTCTCAATCAGTTTTATTCTGGCGCGTTTCCCAAGCGAAGTAACCACAGGCCCTTTTTCAGGGGCCATGAACTGCCATGCATTGCCGCTTTCCCCTGTATCAGAGAAATAATGCAGCCCTTTAAAGACCCTGTTACCGGATTTTTCCGTCAGGTTAAATGTGCCGTCGGAATTAATCTCTACTTTCAAAAATTCGTTTTCCATCAATTTCTCCGACACAGCGATGTTCTGTCCGAAAATTTTCGCAGGCTTCAGTTCGGGTTCTGCGGTATAAACCCGGTATCCAAGCGCAGGGACCTGCGACTGTAAATAAAACTCCACTCTCCGCACAGGGAAGCCGCGGATAAAGCCGTCGCGCGGCGCAGAACAATTGAGATCGCACGCGGAAATCAGCTGGACAGGCACCTGCATCCCGTTTCCGTCGTAGATAATCACTCCGTTTGCTCCTGTGTCCCTTGGAAAATCAACCATTGCCTTTATTACCTCGCTGCGCTCAAACGGAAGAGAATTAAACGCTGCTATCCGCACGCAGTTTTCAGAACCTGACGGCTGAATATTTTTTATCACCGCGGCAATGGAACGCCTGGCAATCTCGTCCGACAGCGATTTCACTTCCGAAAACCTGTACATCATATCCTCGTGAACCTTGTCGATACTGCACCCGTTGATATCATCGTGTGCGTGATTTGCCAGAAGTGTTTTCCATGCCTGTTCAAGAAAAGACGCAGGATATTTCTGCCCGAGCGTCAGAGCAACTGTCGCCATCGGCTCTGCCCAGTGTATAAGCTTGTTTTCACTCTGCCTGTTAGCCTGTTTGATGTATAGCCGGGTGGAGAGTATGGCGGTGTGGAGATAGGCAAAACCCGGTCTGCCTGATTTCTTTGTCAGACGCATTTCTCCGTCAACCGTCTTCAAATGTTTTGCATCTTTCTTCAGGCAGGAAATGAAATAAGGCAGGGAACTGTGAATCATCCTGTCGCCTTTCATCAGCAAATTCGTCTCCCTGATGAGACGCGGTATTTCCGGATACGCAGGACTCTGGTCGTGTCCGTCCATGTAAATCAGGTGCCGTGAGGTGGCATCCTCCATCGACTTTTCCTTTGTTTCCACCATTGCAGGAATTATATTCTCCGGATTGTACATGTCAGGAGGATTCAATTCGTAATATTCCTGCTCATTGTCTATCCGGTACGGTGTTCCTGTGTCTTTCCACGTGTATTTCCATGTATCGGAGAGATGCGACCACATTCCGTAAACCACGGGCAGCATGCCAAAGGCCCAGAAAATGGCGCGCCCATCGGGAAACTGGACGCTTATCACTTCTGAACCGTCGGGCGAACGCCATTTGAATTCCAGTTTTGCGGCATCCCTGTTTATTCCCCGATAAAAAAGAGCAGAGTCAATTCCGAAACCGCGATAAATCTGCGGCAGCTGGGAAATCTGTCCGCTCGACATAGGGGTGTAGCCGACTTTCATAACCCTGCCCCATTCTCCGGCGACCTTATGCCCGATCAAAAGATTTCTGACGATTGATTCTCCGTCGATAACATTCATTTCCGGCAGGGTGTACCATGGACCCACCAGCAGCCGCCCCCTGCGTATGTATTTTTTCAGGCGGCTGACATTTTCAGGGGCAACTGTCGCATAATCCTCCAGCGGAATTGTCTGGGAATCCAGGTGATAATGCCTGTATCCCGGGTCAGAGTCAAAAATATCCATAAGTTTTTCAAGATAGTCCTTGAGAAGCATCCTGTGATACTGGTATGTCTTGAGCCATTCCCTGTCCCAGTGAGTGTTTGAAATAACATGCATAACATGACTTTTCTTTTGCGGCATATTTTACCTTGCCTTTCGTCTTTTACATATTTTCAAAACAAAGAGCACCCCTGTTTTTCCTGGTGTTTGAAACGCTTTGTGCGGTTTAGTCTACAAAACACTCCCGGAAACTTTTTTTGCCTTTTCGTCCAGAATTCTTTTCTGGCGGTCCATGGCATTCCTGCTCGCCTTGACAATTGCCGGATCCTTGTCATTAAGCAGCATAGCAAAAACTTCTCTGGTTTCCGGCGACTGAAATTCTGCGATTGCCTGAATAGCGGCAAGCCGGACAGACATCGGTTTCAGCCTTAAAAACTTTATCGGACCTGCAGGTTTTGCAATCTCAATTAACGTCGGCAGCGCCTTTATATTTCCTATTACGCCAAGGGCCAGACAGGCTTCTGCCTGGATCTCCTCTGTCTCTTTTTCCTTTGCAAACATTCCCTTGAAAGAAACTATCTGCAGCAACGGCTCTGCTGCTTCCTTGTCCTTTATCTTCCCCAGAATCCGTATTGTTTCCATCCGCACATCTATCCGGAAATCGTCCAAAGCCAGGCGTATAACCTTGTTTGCAGCAGAAGTGTTGAACCTGGATAGTACTTTCAGGACTTCTTTGCGGACTTCCGCATCGTGGTGGGAGAGCATTTTTTCAAGCTGCTCAATAATTACGCCCTCACTGCCGATACCGTCGAGAATTCCCAGAATCCTTTTTGAATTCTCGGCAGGCATATTTGACTCCAGCGACCTTATCATCTGTGCAATTGCGTTGTCGCCCATTTTCTTCAGGGCAAATGCAATAACCTTGCGGAGATGGATGTCTTCCGTCGCCTTTATCATTTCAACAAGCGGTTCAACCGCTGTCTCTTCCAGCTTCATCACAACATTGTATGCCTGTGCCCTGACTTCAGGCGTACTGGAACGGAGGTCGGAGATTATAATGTCTATGACATCGCTGTTTGCTATTTTCTGCATGGCCGTCAGAGCACAACGCCATCTCTTGAAAAAACCCTCATCCTTGGAAGCGCTGTGGCGACGGAACATCGTGACGATTTTGTCGGTTTTTTCATAATCGCTTTCCCGGAGCATCCTTCCCACGCCAAGTTCCAGAAGTTCCGCAAGCTCCGTATACACCTGTTCGTCTGTTTCCTTTTCCTCCTGCTCTATGAATTTATCGTCGAGTTTCCCTACGATTTTTTTATCGGACAAACTCTCTATTGTTTCTGCTGCCTCTTTGAATGTCCTGACAGTGTCCAGCCTTACCTGCGTCTCCTTATTTTCAAGGTTGTCAGCCAGCTTTTCGACAACTTCTCCCGCCATCTCGGTCTTATCAGCCCTGTCAAGCTCCCTGAGCAGCTCAGGCAGTTTTTCTTTTGTTTGTTTTTCAACCAGAGTCATGGGATCTGCTTTGAGCAGGTTTTCTGTCTGGATAATCAGTCGCTCTTCCCCTGTCGCCTGTTCAGGGACCTTCAATTCCGACGAAACTTCTTCGCCGTATATTATACCTTCCAATTTCCCTGTTCCTCCGGCAGACGGCTCAGCGCCTCTTGGCTTTTCTTCAACTCCAGGGGGTTCAGGTACAGAAGACGGTTTCCCGGTATCTTCGGGTTTCTTGCTCTCGTCTGCCATCACGTAAATTCTCTCGTTGAGCCGGATACCCTTCACGTTTCTCTCTTCAAGGACCTGCGCAGGTCCTGTCTTCTTCCCGAGTCCTTCAAGCAGCGCGGACATCTCGTCGAGTGTCACGCCCTGGTGAAAAGTGACGCTTTTTATATTGAATTTTGAAAATGTTTCCGCAAAAGCAAGCCCGGATGCCTGCTCGGACCCCTTGAATTTAACCAGTTGCCCTTCAAACAGAGTCCTTTTATCCGACTCGCTTATTGTTACTTCAGACCTGTGAGCTAAAAGTTCCATTATGTTATTGTAAACAATCTTTACGGATTCCTGGACCAGGCTGCTTCCCGGAGGATAGAGCTGGAAATTTTTCATTGCCACGCGCATCTGCCGGATAAAACTTATGACAATCGCATTCTCAAGCGAGCTGGAATTTTTTTCAGCCATTCTGTACCTCCTCACCCTTTTATGAAAAACGGCGTAGAGCCGATATGTTTCCCGTAGATAAAGGTATGGACAAAATATGCGCCGGGTTTTTGCGGCAGCGACATCTGTCCGTTGTCGGCTACTATTTCTTTCAATCCTATCCAGGTGTTAAAATTCAGGGTTTCTGTCCTGCCCGACAAATTAAACGTCTCTTTCATTTCCGCTATTTTCTGGTCGTCAGGATCAGTCCAGATGCATTCCAGGTCGGCCTTTTCTGCACCTGACGGAGTCACCACGAAAATCAGCGTGAAATAAACAAATCTGGTACTGTTCTGCCTGAAACAATTTGCCGCGTCAACAGGAATTCCGTTCTTATTAACCCCGGAACACGTTGTCATCACAGATACAACAGCCCTGGAATGCCTCAACCCGGCTGTGTCCTTGACCCAGTAAAAAACAAGTCCTGCCAGCAGGCACAGCAAAACCAGAGGAAAAACCATCATTCTGACTTTCTTCAAATTCATGTATATTTCTCCATTAAAACCTTAATTACAAACGCCGGCAGTTTAATCATTCGTTTTATCCTGCAGGGTTCCTGAATCAGCCGGAACAACCATTCAAGCCCTGCTCTCTGCATCCATAAAGGCGCTCTTTTTTTCCTGCCTGAGAGCACATCAAAAGCGCCGCCTACACCCATTACCAGAACCTGCCCTATTTTTTCGCGGTTCTGCCATGCCCATTTTTCCTGTTTAGGCGCTCCCATTGCCAGGAAAAGAATATCCGGTCCTGCGTTTTTTATCCTCCCCAGTACTTCTTCCTCGTTTTTGAAAAAACCGTTCTCGGCGCCGACAATCTGAATCCCCGGAAACTGCGATTCAAGCTTTCCGGCCAATTCTTCAGCCACTTCTTTTCCTGCGCCGAGAAGAAATATTTTCCATCTCTTCTCAGCAGCTGCCCTGCAAAGCAGAAGCATAAAATCAACGCCGGAAACACGGTTAATCCTCATTCCGGTCAGTACTTCCACTGCCCAGACAACTCCTGCTCCATCTGCCAGAACCATGGCGGATTCCTCAATAGCCGCCAGATACTGCGGGTCCTTCCGGGCTTTCAGCATCCCCAAGGCGTCTATTGTCACCAGCAGCCGGAATCTTCTGTCAGAGATAAGCTCCCTGACTTTGCCGACAGCTTCCTCTGCATCAACCCGGTCAACAGGTACACCAAGTATACTGGTTCTTGTCATTTATAACACAAAACAAGCCATGGCTGTTTATTCGCGGAACACCTGGGCTGAAAAAACATACAATTCCGTGCCAGGATTCTTCCACGCGTCCGGTTCAAGTCCTGCTTTCCCTGCGCAGAGATGCGACAGGAATTCTTCCCTGGTCCAGCCGGTCTCTGTCGCTACCTGCGGAAGAAACACGCCTGAACGGCCTGCTCTCTTCACAACCACTCCGTACTCCCCTAATTTTATTTCTGATGCATCCTTAACCCTTTTGAGCGGAGTCAAAACCGAGATTTCTATCTTCACATCAGGCAGTTCTTCTGCGGATAGCGGAGAAAAACGCGGGTCTTCAAAAGCAGAAGCCAGGGACATTTCCCTTATAGTATTTGCAAGCGGCTGGAATCCTTCAATCAAACCTATACAGCCCCTGAGCTGTCCGTTTTTATCGTGCAAAGTAACAAATGCTCCCCTTTTTTCCCTAAAAACCGGCTCATCAAAAACAGGTCCGGGTTCTGCTTTGCCTGTCAAACGTTCGGTTATTGTTCTGCGGACCAAACCCAGAAGTTTACTCTGTTCAGCCCTGGAAAGCATCACTGTTTTTGCATCACACTCTGCGCAGCGTCTGTGCTTGAAACAATCCCGCTCAAAGCCAGTTTGACGTCATTAGGACTTGTTGCTTCTGCCAGTGCCGCATCAAGAGTAATAAGTTTTTTCTTGTAAAGCGCAATAAGCGACTGGTCGAACGTCTGCATTCCATAATGCGAAGCCCCTGCCTGAATGGCATCTTTGATCTGCGATGTTTTGCCTTCGCGTATAAGGGTTTTCAGCGTCTGAGTGCCGAGCATAACTTCCACCGCAGGAACAAGACCTTCGCCGTCTGTCCGCTCCAGGAGCCGCATGGAAATAATCGCTGTAACGGTATTTGAAAACTGCGCCTTTATCTGCTCCTGCTGGTTTGCAGGGAAAAAGTCGATAACCCTGTCGATTGTCTGGCTGGCATCGATGGTGTGCAGAGTGGAAAAAACCAGGTGACCTGTCTCCGCTGCGCTCAGGGCAGTCGTAACAGTTTCATAGTCGCGTATTTCCCCGATAAAAATAACATCAGGGTCCTGCCGCAGGGCATATTTCAGGGCGCCGACGTATGAATCGGTATCAATCCCTAATTCCCGCTGGCTGAAACTGCTTTTTTTGTCTGTATGATAAAATTCTATGGGGTCCTCAATCGTAATAACATGCACCGGCAGTTGTTCATTGATATAGCCAAGCATCGCGGCAATGGTTGTCGACTTTCCGCTGCCGGTAACGCCTGTCACCAGGATCATCCCTCTGGGTTCAAGGGCAACATTTTTCAGGATGACGGGCAGCGAGAGGTCTTCTACGGTCGGGATTATCGTCGGAATATGACGCATGACGATTTCAATGGTGCCGCGCTGCCGGAAGACATTGATTCTGAACCTGCTTTTTTCATCAGGAGTATAAGCCAGGTCAATTTCGCTCCTGTCGGCAAACTTCTTTTGCTGGACAGGACTCATCACGCTTAAAGCTATTTCTTCTGTATCCCTGGCAGTCAGCAATGTCTGGCCTTCAGGGAAAAGCCGCCCTGTAATTCTGAGCATGGGATACTGACTTGCCTTCAAATGGACATCTGATGCTTTCTTTGCAACTGCAATTTTAAGCAATTCATTGAGGTTCATAGGGAAATACCTCCTGTTTCATATAATTATAATATAGTTTGACGCGTCTGTCAATGCTGCAAAAATAAGGGGACACAATACTTAATTCTGAAAAACAGGAACAGGAAAAACAGGGACTGGCATCTACTTTTGGTTGCTTTGTTCCATGCTTTTAAAAAAAGTAGTGCCTGTCCCTGCTTTTCCATATGCTTTTCGTCTGGAATTAAGTTTTGTGTCCCGTTATTTAACCTCTGTCTTTATGCGGTCAAGGACACCGTTCACAAATTTAGCAGCAGAAGGTGTGCTGTATTTCTTCGACAGTTCAATCGCTTCGTCGATTGTCACAGCAACAGGGATATCCACGAATTCCAGCATCTCGCACACAGCCATCCGCATGATGTTCCGGTCAATCATCCCAACCCGTTCCAGATTCCAGTTTTTGCTGTACTTGCTCAATAACCCGTCAATCTTCTCAAGATTGCGGCATGTTCTGGAAAAAAGTTCAAACGTAAAAGGCGCAGATTTCCCGGCATCTGCCTCGGATTTGAGTTCCGACACAAGTTCCTCTGCCGGCTCATTCCCGATTTCCATCCGGTAAAGAAACTCCAGGACCTTTTCCCTTTGCTTTCGTCTGGTTTTCCGGAGCATTATTTTTTCAATTTATCGTAAAGACACGACATCTCAATTGCCGCAAGGGCGGCAGACCAGCCCCTGTTACCTGCCTTTGTGCCGGCCCGCTCAATTGCCTGCTCAAGAGAATCAGCTGTGACAATACCATAGATTACAGGTTCTCCGGTACTCATTCCTGCCTGTGCGATTCCCCTGGCTGACTGCCCTGCAATAAACTCATGATGCATTGTCTCGCCCTTAACAACCACGCCAAGACATATCACAGCAGAATATTTTCTGCTTTTTGCCATCAGGTCAGCCACGTTCGGCACTTCAAATGATCCCGGTACCCATGCCACCGAAATATCATCTTCGTCAACCCCGTGCCTTTTAAGACAGTCGATTGCCCCTTTCAGCAGTTGTTTGGTGATAAACTCGTTGAAACGGGCCACAACTATCCCGAACTTCTTTCCTTTGGCGATCAGATCGCCTTCATAAACCTTTATCATTTTACTCTCCTCCTTTTCATTTATTGAAATCTCTCTTATATCACAAACTAATTTTCGTAGTGACACTCCGCCGACACAAGTCGGCGGCTTCTTAACAACTCTAAAGTCTGCTTTGCAGACTTTAGACTCAAGGAGTAACCTCCTTGAGGATCCTCTTTTGAGAGGAATTTGTATTTGAATTTGCACTCTTTCAGAGTGCTTGCAAAATAATTAAGTATTATGTCACCTTAATTAATTCCAGAAGATGACCCATTTTCTCTTTTTTTGCCTTCAGGTATTTCCTGTTCTTGGTATTGACCGGAATCTCGATAGGCACCCTGCCGGTGACTTTAAGTCCGTAAGCCGACAGCCCTACGATTTTCCTGGGATTATTGGTCAGGAGCCGGACAGTTGTCAGGCCAAGGTCCGACAGAATCTGCGCTCCGATTCCGTAATCGCGCAGGTCCGGCTTGAAACCCAGTATTTTGTTTGCCTCAACAGTATCCCTGCCTGTATCCTGGATTGCGTATGCCTTTATTTTATTTGCCAGCCCGATTCCCCTGCCTTCCTGCGCCATGTAAAGCACAACTCCCCTGCCTGCCCTGGAAATCATTTCCATTGCCTTCCTGAGCTGCTGTCCGCAGTCGCACCGTTTCGACCCGAAAACGTCGCCTGTCAGACATTCGGAATGGACCCTTACCAGCAGATTCTTTTCTCCTGCAATATCTCCCATGACAAGCGCCACGTGAAAATGCGGTTCAATCGTCGACTCATAAAGGATGAGTTTCCAGTCGCCTGAATCCGTCGGAATAACCGTAGCTGTCACCTTTCTGACAAGTTTCTCGTTCGCGCGCCTGTATCTGATAAGGTCGGCAACGCTTATGATTTTCAGCCTGAACCTTTTCCTGAACTTCATCAGATACGGCATCCTTGCCATGGTACCGTCCTCTTTCATTACCTCGCATATCACGCCTGCCGGCTTTAATCCGGCAAGACGGCAGAGATCGACCGATGCCTCGGTCTGTCCTGCCCGCTGAAGCACGCCGCCCGGCTTTGCCCGCAGCGGAAAAATGTGTCCTGGTCTTATCAAATCTCCCGGTCTGGATCTGGAATCGATGAGAACCTTTACCGTCCTCGACCTGTCATACGCCGAAATCCCTGTTGTGATGCCTTTCCTGGCGTCAACCGATACAGTGAAAGCAGTGCCAAACGCCGCCGTATTTTCAGCAACCATGTCGGGTATTTTCAGCCTGTCAAGATATTCTCCGGGCAAAGGCACGCAGATAAGGCCCCTGCCGTGCTTTGCCATGAAATTGATCGACGCAGGCATCACCTTTTCCCCTGCCATTACAAGGTCGCCTTCATTCTCCCGGTTTTCATCGTCGACCACTATCACCATTTTCCCCTGCCGGATATCTCTGACTGCCTCAGGGATTGAATTTAACCTGTATTTTTCACTCATAGCCGTATTCCTTCAAAAGTTCCCTGAAATCCTTTCCCTTCCTTAAACTTTTTTCCGCATATTTCGACATAATATCCATCTCCAGGTTCACCGTGTCGCCCTGTTTCCTGAAACCAAGAGTGGTGTTTTCCAGAGTGTGAGGAATCAGCGACACGGTAAAATTCTTATCTGAACAGTCGACAACCGTAAGAGAAACTCCGTCGACCGCAATACTTCCCTTTGAAACAGCATATTTCAGCAGTTCCGGGTCTGCGGATATTTCAAGTATTACAGAATTGCCCTGTTTTCTCTTTCCCGCAATCCTTCCTGTTCCGTCGATGTGTCCTGTGACAAAATGTCCGGAAAATCTTCCATCCGCAGATACCGCTCTCTCAAGGTTAACCCTGTCCTTTGTCCTGCTTTGCTTCAACGCAGTCCTTTTCAATGTTTCCGGCATCACCTCAGCACTGAACTTCCTACCGGAAATGCCGGTCACAGTAAGACAAATCCCGTTCACGCTTATGCTGTCGCCTGTTTTCATTCCCCCAATAACCTTCTCCGCAGAGATGGTTATGCGAAAGTTCTCCCTTGCCGAGGATATTTCCTCTATTCTTCCCAGTTCTTCTATTATTCCCGTAAACATTTACCTCAAATACCCCTCAACGCAGATATCCTGTCCTGTTTTCCTGACATGCATGTCTTTGATGGTAAGGGCATTCGACAGTTTTTTCACTCCGGCACCTTCAACAGGCGTTTTTGCGTTCCTTCCGCCTATGATTTTCGGGGCAATGAAAAAACAGACCCTGTCAACAACACCCGCCTTGATTGCAGAAGCATTGACTTCTCCTCCGCCTTCAAGCAGAATGCCGGATATTCCTATTTTCCCGAGTTTTCTCATCAATTTCCGCATTTCTATTTTCCTGCCAGGCATCACAATCATTTCAACACCTGCTTTTCTTAACCTTTCTATCCTTGCCCTGGAAGCAAGCCGTGTCACGACCACAATCAATCTTTCCTGTTTAACTGTCCTGACTGCTTTGGAGGTGACAGGTGTCATTGCCTTTGAATCCAAGACAATCCTGATATGCCGTTTGTGGCCGGGCGACAATAGACCGCTGTTGTCTTTTAAAAGGGTTTTTATCCCGACCATCACCGCATCGTACTGCCGGCGAAGTATCCCGACAGCTTTCCTTGAGCTTGCACCGGAAATCCACCGTGATTCCCCTTTTCCCGTTGCGATTTTACCGTCGAGCGACATTGCCATCTTGATCACAACAAAAGGCATCCCGGTTGCAACGTGCTTCACGAACGCTTCATTCAGTTTTCTTGCCTCATTTTCCATTATTCCGCACTCTGTTTTTATGCCTGCTTTTTTCAGTATCTTCAAACCGCCCTTGGCAACAGGATTAGGGTCATTCATGGCGCATACAACCTTCCTGACTCCTGCATTTATCAGGGCATCAGTGCACGGAGGCGTTTTGCCGAAATGAGAACACGGCTCAAGATTGACGTAAACTTCGCTTCCTTTCGCATCCCTTCCTGCATCCTTCAGCGCTTCAATCTCAGCATGAGGACCTCCGAAATATTTATGCCAGCCCTGTCCGATTATCCTCCTGTTCCTGACAATTACCGCTCCAACCATTGGATTCGGACTCACTTTCCCCGACCCCCTGGCTGCAAGTTTCAGCGCCAGCGCCATATATTTTCTGCTGTTATTATCCATATATTTTCCCAAACAAAAAACCCTGAGAGAAAACAGGGACTGCCCTGTATAATTCGCTTTGTTCAGCTGCAGGATGCCTGCCTCGTTTTTGGCTACTGTTTTGCATCGTTAAAAACGGGCCTGCACCTGTTTTCTCTGCAAACAAAAAACCCCGAAGTTTCCTTCGGGGCAATAAATCACAATAACTATTCATCTTTACCTTCTTCCATCCTGACTTTACAGTCGGCGCCGGAATTTCACCGGCTCAATCCTTTTGGGAGTAGCGGGCTGTACCGCCGATCGGGAATTTCACCCTGCCCCGAAGGCATTATTCTGGTTATATTTTATAAAATATTTCTATAGATGTCAATTATTTTTTGTCCTGGCTGTTATGCCGGTCTTTACCATCATTATTATGGTCTTTATCATGACTGTGCTCTTTCTGGTACCTGGCAAGCCAATCCCGATATTTCCGCCACCACTGCCACCAATGCCTGCTTCCTCTTTTATGCTTGCGGATGCCGTTCTGTATGTCCGACGGAGTATTTTTGTCGAGGGTTGTCGTGTTGTCTGTGCCTGTATCTTTATCAACTCCGGTATTGCCTGAACCTGCGGAACCGGTGTCAGTGGGACTTGTTGGCGCAGAAGTGACAGAATTACTAGTTACGGTATTGTCCGGCTGACTGGTATTGTTGTTTGAACCTGAACCCGGATTATTTGTTGCAGAACCGGTAGCAGCAGGAGGAATATACGGCCCATCTGTATTGCTGTTCCATATTTTCGCTCCGGTACTTGCATCTGTCACTACTGTGTATGTGTAAACTTTGCCAGGCGGAATATTTCTTGTCCCTGAATTTGTCTTATTATCTCCGAATATTTTTCCTATTTCATTCCTTTCAGGGTCATTCTCTATCTTTATATCAGGTGTTGTGGTTTTTTCAGGGAATGGGTCGACCCACCAATCAGGCTTGTTCCCGTAATTCAAAACTGTTTTTTTATCGTCAGCAAACGGGTCGGGCATCCAATTCGGGTCTTGAAATGTCGCTGCGGCCTGTACACCGAGGATAGTGGCACCAACATTAGTAGTAACTACCGGATTAATGACAATCGGAGTTGATGACGGACCGGGATCTGCTGCCATAGGCCCTGTCGTATTGCCAAGAGCATAAAAATAACCGGCGTCGCTTCCAAAATATATCGTTCCGTCTGCGGCAATTGCCGGTGAAGAATAAATACTGCTATCTGCCGCATAACGCCAATTAAGTGTTCCGTCCGGATTCAGGGCATATAAGTAACCGTCGTAACCGCCAAAATAAATTATCCCGTCGTCAGTTATTGCAGGCGAAGAAGAAATAATTCCTCCGGTTGTATGTCGTCAGACCATATTGGAATATTCGGCCGGGATGATCCATACACTCCCGGGGGCTATTTTCAGCCATTGTTTTGGGCCGCTCCCAGGCCCAGGTTATAACGCTTGCGCCGTTCAA
>Ga0172362_10002347_pt1 | contig 16461 bp, 13 predicted proteins | sample LakKivs1_kivu2a2_FD_114534 | JGI IMG/M metagenome (GOLD analysis project Ga0172362, IMG submission 114534) | Sediment microbial communities from Lake Kivu, Rwanda - Sediment s1_kivu2a2 | ecosystem: Environmental > Aquatic > Freshwater > Lake > Sediment | place: Rwanda: Western Province, Lake...
ACCTGGAGAAAGGGCTTTATTTCATTGAAGTGAAAGGCCAGGCCATGAGAACGATCTCCAAGCTTATCAGGGAATGAGTTCATCCATATCATGCAACTCTTTTACATACCTTCTTCGCCTGCCGATACCTGCATCCTCGATCCGGATGAATCACAGCATTGCATCCGGGTTCTCAGGCTGAAAAAGGGGGACCGGATCTTTCTGACGGATGGCCAAGGCAACCTTTATGAAGGTGAGATACGGGAGGATCATGCCAGGAGATGCACCGTGCAGATTCTAAATGTCAGCCATGACGACAAAGAGAAAAAATCCGGTCTGCAGATGGCCATCGCTCCTACAAAGAACATCAGCCGTTTTGAATGGTTCCTGGAGAAAGCAACTGAAATAGGCATAGACCAGATAATGCCGCTCATCTGTGAGCATTCGGAGCGTAAGGCCCTGAATACCGGCCGGCTGCAAAAAATTCTCATCTCGGCCATGAAACAGTCGCTGAAGACTTACCTGCCACTGTTAAATCAGCCGGAAACGTTTGTTGAGTCAATCAAAGCCGGTGGTTCGCCGCAAAAATTCATCGCCTTTTATGAAGAGCATCATCCCCACCTGAAGGATGTTTATATCAAAGGGAAAAATACCCTTATCCTTATAGGCCCTGAAGGCGATTTCAGTGAGAAAGAGATCCTTGCAGCCCTTGATCACGGATTCGTTGCGGTTAATCTTAGTCACAGCCGGCTACGGACGGAGACGGCCGGGATCGTGGCGTGCCATACCGTCAGCCTTCTGAATGAATGATTTCTTTCGATCCAGTAGGGTCACATTTCCGGTATTTTTTTGATTAATCGGTATAAACAAATGTTTTATTTAACCGCTATGGACGCTAAGAATATGCAAAGGGCGCAAGGAGGAATGGATGAGAGGGATTAAAAAAAGGAAATAAACTATACTTTTGTAAGCTTCATGACGTTCTGAAAAAAACCTTGCATGAGGAAGTACTGGTATCTCATAGTCCCACTGATTTGGTTCAACACCGTTATGGCGCAGCCGCCCGTCATCCAGATCGCCTTACTGAAATATAAAGGCGGTGGCGACTGGTATGCCAACCCCACGTCGCTGACCAATCTCATCGCCTTCTGCAACCAGAACCTCGGCACCCATCTGAACGGTGAATATGCCACCGTGGAGCCGGGCGATCCCGACATCTTCAACTACCCCTTTATCCATATGACCGGTCATGGTAATTTCATCTTTACCGATGAAGAGGCCCGCAACCTGCGGAAATACCTCATGTCGGGCGGATTTCTGCACATCGACGACAACTATGGTCTCAATCCCTATGTCAGACCCCAGATGAAAAAGATTTTCCCGGAACTCGATTTCGTTGAGTTACCCTTCGATTACCCCATTTACCATCAGAAATATGAATTTAAAACGGGCCTGCCCAAGATACACGAGCATGACGGCAAACCGGCTCAGGGCTTTGGATTGATATGGGAAGGACGCCTGGTATGCTTCTACAGTTATGAGTGCGACCTCGGCGACGGATGGGAAGACCAGGCCGTACATAAGGACTCGCAAGAAACGCGACTGAAAGCGCTGAAGATGGGAGCCAATCTTATTCAATACGTATTTAGACAGTGAGAGGATAAATCGGCACATCAACTAATTAGCTAATTAGCCAATTAGCCAATGTGCTGATTATTTAGAAATCGATTGATTGTCGAATTAATCGGCACATTGGCTAATCAGCACATTATTTTCGGAGTGAGGCCAGCTGCTCCTCAATGACACTGATCTTCGCTTCGGCATCGGATTTTTTCTTCAACTCAAGATCGACGACATTCTTCGGTGCGTTGTTTATAAAACGCTCATTCCCCAACTTCTTCATGACATTTTCGAGAAAGCCGCGCATATAATCCAGTTCCGATTCAAGCTTTTTGATCTCCGTGTCGATATCCAGTGTGGAGGTGACCGGAATGTAAAACTCCGTGGACCGGACGATGAATGTCAAAGCGTTCCCAACCTTTTCATCGACATAAGTGACCGCCGACAGGTTGCACAGTTTGGCTGCAATGCTGTCGAATGTGGTATCGGGTTCTTCTCCGAAGTTCTTTTTTACTAAGAGTGAAATGCTTTCCTTATTTGAGATGTTTTTTCCCTTGCGAATGTTGCGGATGGCGATAATGACCTCCCTGGCAAAATTAAAAGCTTTAAGAATCTGATGGTTATATCTTTTCCTCACGGGCATCGCCGAAACCATGATGCTTTCGTTTTCATTCCTTTCCCTGAGCCGGTGCCAGATATCTTCGGTGATGAAAGGCATAAAAGGATGTAATAGCTGCATCAGCTTCTCAAAGAAGACGACAGTTGCTTCATAGGTCGTCTGATCAACGGGTTTCCCGAAGTCGGGTTTTATCATCTCGAGGTACCACGAACAAAAGTCGTCCCATATCAGCTTGTATACGGTCATGAGTGCTTCCGATATCCGGTATTTCCGGTACTGTTCCTCGATAGTGCCGAGGGCTTCGTTAAGGCGTGCTTCAAACCATTTTACCGATACCCTGGCAGATTGCGGTTGCGATGTGGTACCATCCACCTCCCATCCTTTCACCAGGCGCAAGGCATTCCATATCTTGTTGCTGAAGTTACGGCCCTGCTCACACAGCACCTCATCAAAAGGCAGGTCATTGCCTGCGGGTGAAGTGAAGAGCATACCCGCACGGACACCGTCGGCACCGTATTTATCCATCAGCTCGATGGGATCGGGTGAGTTACCCAGCGACTTGGACATCTTGCGGCCGATCTTATCACGGACGATGCCCGTCAGGTAGACATTCTTAAACGGTATGTCATGGCGGTACTCCAGACCCGCCATGATCATCCGTGCCACCCAGAAAAACAGTATCTCGGGTGCCGTCACCAGGTCATCGGTGGGGTAATAATACCTGATATCCTCGTTATCGGGGTAACGAATCCCGTCGAACACGGATATGGGCCATAGCCACGAAGAGAACCAGGTGTCGAGGACATCTTCGTCCTGTTTCAGATCATCAACAGTTAATCCGGGGGTATGGTATGTCTCCTTGGCTTTTTTAAATGCCTCCTCTTTTGTCATGGCCACGACGATCTCGCCGCCGGGGAGGTAGTAAGCCGGTATGCGGTGGCCCCACCACAGCTGGCGTGAGATGCACCAGTCATGTACGTTCTCCATCCAATGACGGTAACTGTTCTTGAACTTAGCCGGATGAAATTTGACTACATCGTTAATGACGACATCGAGTGCCGGTTTGGCCAGTTGTTCCATCTTCAGGAACCACTGCATGGAGAGGCGCGGTTCAATGGCCACGTCGGTTCTTTCCGAATAGCCGACCTTGTTAACGTAATCCTCTATCTTCACCATATGGCTTTTCTCCGTCAGATCCTGTGTGATCTTATCCCTGACTACAAAGCGGTCTTCACCCACATAAAGCTGGGCGGCAGCACTCATAGTGCCATCGTCGTTAAAGATATCGATGGTCTCCAGATGGTGTTTGATGCCGAGGGTGTAGTCGTTAATGTCGTGTGCCGGTGTGATCTTCAGACATCCGGTACCGAACTCAATGTCGACATAATCGTCATAAATGATGGGTATGGAGCGATTCAAGAGGGGGACGAGCACCCTTTTGCCGGACAGATGCTTATAGCGCTTATCGGCCGGGTTGATGCAAACGGCTGTATCACCGAGAATTGTTTCGGGGCGTGTCGTGGCGATGGTCACCCAGCCGTCATCGGTGCCTTCTATCTTGTAACGGACATAATACAGTTTGGAGTTGACCTCACGGTATATCACCTCTTCATCGGAGATGGCCGTGAGGGCCTTGGGATCCCAGTTGACCATGCGCACACCGCGGTAAATGAGCCCTTTGTTATACAGGTCGATGAAGACCCGTATCACCGATTCGTAGAGCACCTCATCCATGGTGAAGCGTGTCCTGCTCCAGTCGCACGAGGCGCCGAGCTTCTTGAGCTGCTCCAGGATGATGCCGCCGTGTTTCTCGCGCCACTCCCAGGCTTCCCTGAGAAACTCCTCACGGGTGATCTGTGATTTCTCTATGCCCTGCTCCCGAAGCTTGGCCACCACCTTGGCTTCCGTAGCTATCGAGGCATGGTCGGTGCCCGGAAGCCATAAGGCGTTCTTGCCCTGCATACGCGCGCGCCGCACCAGGATATCCTGGATGGTGTTGTTCAGGATATGCCCCATGTGCAACACCCCCGTGACATTGGGAGGCGGGATAACGATGGAATAGGGCTCCCTGTTATCAGGAACGGACCTGAAAAATCCCTTCTCCATCCAGTATGCATACCATTTGTCTTCGATGGTTGACGGGTCGTATTTGGAAGGGATGTTCATGGGGACTGTTGTTAGTTATAATCTGCAAGCTGTAAGCTGCAAGTTCACCCCACCCCTGCCCCTTCCCTGAAGGGGAGGGGTGGATCATGCAAAAATATGGAAATTTTATCATCTGTGAATAAAGCCTGCTTCAATTCGACCTTATGATATATCGGAAAAACATCCAATAACGGATATCTGTCTCATAAGAATTACATAAAGAAGTATGAGGAAGGCACGGAGAGACGTGAAGAATGTAACGAAAAAACGAAGTAACGAAGTAACGAAGTAACGAAGTAACGAAGTATTGAAATTAAGGAAATTCTTCGTGGTCCTTCGTGTAACCAAAAGAATATTGAATATCGACTACCGATCACAGAACGTGAATTATGAATGATAAATAAGAATTTGAATGAATTAGCATATTGACTAATCAGCACATTAACTAATTAGCACATCAACTTATCAATACAGTTTCTCCCGTTTCAGCAGATAAGGCAGCAGGACATGGTCGAGGCTTTTGTTGATATCGGCGTCGACGAAGTCGATATGGTATCGGGCACAGCGGCGCTTTAACTCATCTCTTATCTTATTGATGGACAGGATATACTGCTCCCGGACCTCGTGGGGCAGGAGCTTGACCTCGGATCCGGTTTCCATGTCGATGAACTTATAGGGACGGTTGGAATAGTCAAAATCAAGCTCCATCTTTTTATCGGTGACATGGAACAGGATTACCTCGTGTTTGTTATGCTTAAGATGCTGCAAGGCGGAGAAGAGCTCTTCACTGTTTCCCTGTGTCTCCATCATGTCGCTGAAGATGACGACCAGCGAACGTTTGTGGATACGGTCGGCGATCTCATGCAAAGCCGCGCTGGCCATGGTGTTTTTGTGGGTGCTCATGGCGATGGGTTTCAGTATCTTCTCGAGTTCGGTAATGAGGTGCTTGTGATGGACAGAGCTCGATCGTGCCTGCGTGTGCAGCTCAATGGTGTCGGAGAAGACGCTCAAACCGGCGGCGTCGCGTTGTTTCCTGAGCATAACCATGAGGGCGGCCACGGCATAGATGCTGTAAGTGATCTTGTTGGGATGGTCGAAGGATGGCTTGTCCAGCACAGGGAAATACATCGATGACGAGTTGTCGATGATGAACCGGCACCGCAGGTTGGTCTCCTCCTCGAAGCGTTTGCTATACAGCCTGTCGGTGCGGCCGTAAAGTTTCCAGTCGATGTTTTTGATCGACTCCCCCTGGTTGTACTGCCGGTGCTCGGCAAACTCGACCGAGAAACCATGGAAAGGACTTTTATGAAGACCCACAATAAATCCTTCCACCACCTGGCGGGCGATAAACTCGAGATGACCATAGGGCTGCACCCTGTTTTGATCCAATACAAAATCCATCACTAAATACTAAGACGCTATCCGGGCAGTAACAGGTCAGAGATAGGGCTCCAGCTTCCTGACGATGACAGCCTTGGGGACGGCCCCCACCTGTTTGTCCACCAACTTCCCGTCCTTGAAAAAGAGGATCGTCGGGATGTTTCTGATGCCAAAGCGGCTGGTCGTACCGGGATTGCTATCCACATCGAGCTTGCCGACGATGACGCGTCCGGCGTAATCCTTTGAGATATCCTCCAAGATAGGGGCCACCATCCTGCACGGTCCGCACCAAATCGCCCACATGTCGACTAGAACAGGCTTGTCGGAGGCCATGACGACCTCATCAAAATTCTTATCTGTCAGTTCCAAGGCCATATATCAGAGCTTTTTTAGTTGTTTAAACGGAGCCAAAATTAGAAAATTTATTTTAAAGGCTGATGATTCATTGTTTGTCTGTCATGCAAAATGAGGTTCTCTAAAACCATTACGACCGTTCATACTGAACGTCATAGCATCTCAATTCAATTTATAGTTCACCGGCGGGAGATCGGATACCGCTCTGATGAACTCATAGCTGTTGACTTTCAACTTTGCCGACAGCATCTCCAGCGACAGCGCCTCATCGGCATCGGTCACCAGGAATTTCAAAGGGCATTTGCCTTTGTACTGGCTGACCAGATCGTGCAATTCTTCAATAAGTTGTTCATTGATATCTTCGAGGTTGATCATAAGGGTGATCTGATTGGTGTATTTCTCCACTGCCTCGGCCAGAAGTGCCAGGCTGATGATTTTAACCTCAAGCTGTGTCTCGGAGTCATAGCGTGGGCCTATCCTGGCTTTCACAAGCAGCGGTGTTCCCTCCACCAGAAAATGTTTCATCTTCAGATAATCTTCCGAGAACAGTGGCAGTCGTATGGAATCATTATAATCTTCGATGATGAAGGTGGCAAAAGGTTTGCCCGTCTGTGTAGTACGGTGGGTGACCTCCGTGAGGATACCGCAAAAGGTTATCTCGGGCCTGCCACGGAATTCAGGGAGTTTATTTTTAAAATCAGATATTTCGACATTACAGAAGTTACCCATCTCTATTTTAAATTCATCCAGAGGATGCCCGGAGATATAAAAACCGGTGACCTCTTTTTCATTTTTTATCTTTTCCATCTTGGACCATGGCTCGCACGATGGTATCAGCATGGAGGGGCTGACGGTCATCGTCTCTTCGCCGAAGAGGGTAACCTGGGCGGCGTTCTGCTTGAACTGGTGATCGGATGCAAAGCGTATGACTTTGTCGAGGAAGGTACTTTCGTCACCGGGTTCATGGTAAAAATACTGTGCCCTGTGGATGCCTTCGAAGCAATCGAAGGCGCCGGCCATGGCCAGGGCTTCAAGATTGCGTCTGTTCACTGTTCTAAGGCTGAGACGTAAGGCCAGATCGAAGATATCACGGTAAGGACCGTTTTTATTACGTTCCTCAATGATGTGCTGGACGCCTGCTTCGCCGATACCTTTGACGGCGGCCATGCCGAAGCGTACCTCACCCTTTTTGTTGACGACGAATTTCAGCTCGCTTTCATTGATATCGGGGCCCAGGACAGGGATCCGTTGCCGACGGCATTCATCGATAAAATAAGTGATCTGCTTGATATCGCTGAGGTTATGTGTGAGCACGGCAGCCATGTACTCGGCCATATAATGAGCCTTGAGGTAAGCCGTCTGATAGCCAATGATGGAATAGGCGGCGGCGTGGGAGCGGTTAAAACCGTAATTGCCAAACTCCTGCATGATGCTGAACACCTCGATGGCTTTTTGTTCATCAATCCCTTTTTGTTTAGCTCCTTCAATGAACTCCGCTTTCTGCTGCTCCATGATATCTTTGTGTTTCTTGCCCATGGCCCAGCGCAGCACGTCGGCTTTGCCCAGTGAGAAACCGCCGATGATCTGGGCCGCCTGCATGATCTGCTCCTGATAAACCATGATGCCGTGAGTGGGCTTCAGTATCTCCTCCAGCAACGGATGTGGATAATCGACGTTCTCGAGCTTGTGTTTACGTTTAATATACTTGCTGACATATTCCATGGGGCCGGGACGGTAAAGAGCGTTCATGGCGATGAGATCCTCGATGATCGTTGGTTTCAGCTCCCTGAGGTTGCTGCGCATGCCGTCCGACTCAAACTGGAAGGTGCCGATGGTCTCGCCACGGCGGAATAAGTCGAAGGTCGCCTCATCGTCGAGGGGGATGTTGTCAATGTCGATGCGGATGCCATGTCGCTTGTAAATATTTTCAACAGCATCTTTGATGATCGACAGTGTTTTGAGCCCGAGAAAATCCATTTTAAGCATGCCCACCTTTTCGACCAGCTTACCCTCATACTGTGTGACCATGAGTTCAGAGTCTTTGGCCGTAGCCAGGGGGACATATTCCGTCAAATCATCCGGGCCTATGATGACGCCACAGGCGTGGGTGCCGGTGTGGCGTGCCGAGCCTTCAAGGATCTCGGCAAATGCCAGGGTCTTCCGTGCCAGTTCCGGTCCCTGCCTTTTGATCTCGTCCAGCTCAGGCACCTCCTGGTAGGCCCGGCTCAACGTGATGCCGGGTCGTTCCGGTACCAGCTTGGCCAGACGGTCGGTCTCGTCAAGAGGCAGCTTAAGCACACGTCCCACGTCACGGATCGACAACCGTGCCGCCATGGTGCCAAAGGTCACAATCTGCGCCACCTTGTCTTCGCCATATTTGTCCGCAACATATTTAAGCACCCTCTCTCTTCCTTCATCGTCGAAATCAATATCGATGTCCGGCATCGTAATCCTTTCCGGATTCAGAAAACGTTCAAAGAGCAGGTTGTACCTGATGGGATCGATGTTGGTGATGCCCGTGCAATACGCCACCGCCGAGCCGGCCGCCGATCCACGGCCCGGCCCGACCATGACACCGCGTTCACGCGCAGCATTGATGAAATCCTGCACAATAAGGAAATAGCCCGAGAAACCCATCTTGCTGATCTCCGACAGTTCATAGTCCAAACGCCTCCTGATGTCATCCGTCAGCTCAGGATAACGTTTTTCAGCACCCTTAAAGGTTAGGTGACGCAAATATTCATCCTCGTTTGAGAAACTGTCTGGTAAAGGAAAGTGGGGTAAAATAATTTTATTGGTTGTAAAATCATAGTCCTCCACCTTATCGACGATTTCCATGGTATTATGAAGGGCTTCCAGTGTATCGGTAAAAAGATAGGCCATCTCCTCCTCTGATTTCAAATATTCCTGACCGGTATATTGCATAGCATCCTCCGACTCGGCATCCTTGCCGGTATTGAGGCATATCAGAATATGGTGGGCTTCATAATCGTCAGGGTTAATAAAATGCACATCGTTGGTGGCGATGCATTTAACATGATACTTGCGGGCCAGCCTCAGAAGGACCTTATTAACGGTTTTTTGCTCCGGCAAACCATGATCCATAAGCTCGAGGTAAAAATCATCACCGAAAATATCAAGGTATTCCTGAAGCACCTCACCGGCCTTTTCCTCTCCGTGATTAAGGATGGTTGATGGTATCTCTCCGCCCAGGCAGGCCGAGCCGGCGATTAACCCTTCATGGTACTGCCTGAGTAGATCCTTGTCAATGCGCGGGGTATAGTAGAAATTTTCCTTCCTGAAGCCTATGGAGCTGAGTTTGGACAGATTCTTATATCCGGTCATGTTTTTAGCCAGCAGGATGAGATGAAAGCCGCTGCGGTCGATCTTGGCCGAGCGGTTATGACATCCCCGGCGGGCAACATAAGTCTCACAACCTATAATCGGTTTAATGCCCTGTTCCCTGGCCATCTCAAAGAATTTCAGGACACCGTACAGATTGCCGTGGTCGGTGATGGCCAGGGCTTTCATGTCTAGATCATGGGCCCTTTTCAGCAACCCTTCGATGCCGGCGGCACCGTCAAGGATAGAATATTGAGTGTGAACATGTAAATGAACAAAGTCAGACATGATGCCGGTCAATCAATGAATTAAGTTTTCCATACCTGCCCGGACAAATTTACTTAAAATGATAAAGAAACAACGGCCTGTTGATAACTATGGAAATAAATCAGGACCAATTGAAATTCCAATTTTTTCTTTTTATTTTAAGAAATAAGTCCGACCTTTGCAGGCCGTTTTTCACCCCTCAGTATGCTGGACATCTAATACTGAGAAAAGGGTGTCGGATTCTAACTCATAACTGAAAATTATTATTCATCCATGCCAACGAAAATCAGATTACAACGACGTGGTAAAAAGCATATGCCTTTTTATCATATTGTCATTGCGGATGGTCGTGCACCACGTGACGGGCGCTTTATAGAAAAAATTGGCACTTATAATCCCCTGACAAATCCGGCCGAAATCAACATCGATATGGACAAAGCGCTGGAATGGCTCGTCAAGGGGGCACAACCCACCGACACGGTGCGGGCGATCATGTCATATAAAGGCATCCTGTACAAATACCATCTGCAGAAGGGTGTTAAAAAAGGTGCTTTAACGCAGCAACAGGCCGACAATCGGTTTGATGAATGGCTCGCCGCAAAGGAAGCTAAGATACAAAGCCGCATCAAGGAGACGGAACTCACAAGGAAAGAAAAAAACAAACACCGTCTGGAGGCCGAGGCAAAGATCAGAGAGGCGCGTGAGAAGACCCTCGCTAAAAAACGTGCCGCCGAGATGGAAGCCCGTGCCGAAGCTGCCGCCGAAACAACGGAAGAGACGGCAACGGCACAGCCTGCAGCAGAAAAGGCCACACCGGCACCTCAGGCTGTGGAAGAACCCATGACTGCCGCCAACAAACAAACCACCACAACAGAAACAACCGCTGAAGATAATAACGCCGAACCCGTGGCAGAAGAAGCTGAGACAGAATCTATAACTGATAAAGATAATCCTGAACAGGAAAAACAGAAGGAAGACACTGAATCAGAGTAACATGCACATCATGTGCCGGAGAGGCCGGAATGTATATTCCGGCCTTTTTTGTATATTTACCGTTCTTTTTGACATCTCCCGTTATGCTGCCATATAAACGATTCGACACGACAAATTGCCGCCGCATCGGACATGTGCTGAAAGCTTTCCGGCACCAGGGTGAGATGTTATGTCTGTTTGAAGAGAACGAAATCCCCGGGGATCTCCTCACAGAGGAATTTTTTTTCTTTGATGTCGGGGATGAGCTGGTGCCATTCCATGTGGGCATGGTGCGTTTACTGGATGAGCACACGGCTGTGATGAAAATCGACGACATCGACACCCCGGAAAAAGCCGGGGCTTTCCGAAACAGAGCTATATACCTGCCTTCTAAAATAACCTCTTCAACCATAAGTGAACAAATCAGCCTTCAGGAGCTTGCCGGATATAAAATAGAAGATAAAGAAAAAGGGGAGCTGGGTATCATTGAGAACATGATCGTTCTGCCTGAGCAAACCCTGCTTCGCATCCTGCATCATAATAAAGAGATCCTCATCCCTGCAGTGGAAGGGATCATCGTTAAAATTGACCGTCGCGGCAAACGGGTTTACATTGATGCCCCTGAGGGATTGATCGATCTTTACCTCAACCAGTGATGCTGCCATGCCGATGTTCCGTCTGAAACAATTCAACATCAACGATGATAACTGCACGATGCGAGTGGGCACTGACGCCATTCTGCTGGGTTGCTGGGTCGAACCTGCCGGCGCGGCGACCATCCTTGACATCGGCACCGGCTCAGGTCTCATCGCCTTGATGCTGGCACAGAAATCGGATGCCGCCATCGATGCAATTGACATTGACGAAACCAGTATCAGGCAGGCGCAGGAAAACATACGTCGGAGTCCGTGGCCCGACCGGGTAAAAGCCTATCATGTGTCACTGCAAGCGTTCGTGACCTCATACCAAGCCTGCTATGACCTGGTTGTCAGCAATCCCCCTTTTTATACCAACTTTTATAAAGGAGCCGATAAAAAGAAAAACGTCGCCAGGCATACCGACCTGCTGAGCTATGAGACTCTGGCTTATGCCGCTTCACAACTGCTGCGCCCCGGCGGTCGTTGCTGCCTGATACTGCCTTATAATGAGAGCACGCGTTTCCGTGAGCTGGCCCTGCAAAAAGGTTTTCACCTGAACCGGTGCCTTTTGATCCGTCCCAAGGTCAATAAAGAGGTTAACCGCATCATCATGGAATTCTCACAGATGAGGAAAGAATTGCGGAGCGAAAAACTCGTCATCCGTTATCCCGACAACAGTTACACAAGGGAATACATGAATTTTACCAGCCCGTACTATTTGGATTTCTGAATAGCATTGCTCGTCATGGAAGAAATTATTTCAGGGCTCCGGTGCATCAGGTCAGGGTAGCCCTCACCATCCGGTCTTTGCCGTTGATATCCTGCCGCAACACGATATCGCCGAAGCTTTTCCCGGCCAACAAAGCCGTCACCTCCTGCCCTTTCCTTTCATTGATCTCAACGTACAATCGCCCCGGTCTTTTCAGATGTTTAAGCGCAAAGGCGGCAATGGCTTCATAAAATATAAGGGGATGTTCATCGCTCACAAAAAGCGATACCCAGGGTTCATATTGCAGGACATTTTGCCTCATGAACGCACGCTCCGACAGGCAGACGTAAGGCGGATTGCTCATCACCACATCATATGACCCACTTAAATCACGCACAAACCACGACAGGATATCGTGCTTGAGAAACCGAATCCGTACCCCGTGGTAACGGGCATTCTTTCGCGCAATCTGTAAAACGGAGGTGTAGATGTCGGTGCCGGTGATGCGGATGTCGGGTATATTTTTCCCGATGGCGACAGCTATGCATCCGCTGCCTGTTCCTATATCAAGTAACTCGCGAGGATGATCATCACCCATCATGCCGCCGCCAGCCTTCAAATCGCCTATCACCCAGTCGACCAGCTCTTCCGTCTCGGGTCTCGGTATGAGTACATTTTCATCAACATAAAATTCAAGACCGTAAAAAAATGTCTTACCCAGGATATATTGTACCGGGACATGATGTAACAAACTGTCCACGCCCTCCTCCAGACGGTTCAGAACATCAAATTTCAGAGGCCGCTCCGGGTCGGCCAACAGCTCCGTCCGCGTCAATCCTGTGAACTCCTGCAGAAGAATGAACAACAGGCTTTCACCCTCTTCTTTACCGTATACCTTTCCCAGCTGTCTTTTGTAATCCCTAAAAACCTTACTGATGGGCAATGAGTATTTTTTCATACCACTAAAGTAAATAAATATTGTAATTTTATACACTCAACATGGATTAAACAATTCCTATCAGTTATGATCGGCGACATTCTGATGATCAATGAAAACCACCGCAAGGCTTCACGGCAATGTGCAGAGCTGTTGTTACCCTATCTTGAAGACACACAACGCAGGTATGCCGTCTCCATAGCGGGTGAGTCGGGCGCCGGCAAGTCGGAGATTGCAGCCGCTCTGGCTGCCGATCTGAACAGTCTCGACTTCAGGACGGTCATCGTACAGCAGGATGATTATTTTGTGCTTCCGCCCCGTACAAACGCCAAAAAACGGGAAGAAGACATCGGATGGGTCGGTCCCCCCGAGGTCAGGCTCGACCTGCTCGATGGTCACATCAGGCGCTTCATTACAGGTGCCAAAATGCTGAAAAAACCACTGGTGCTCTTTAGCGAAAACAAGATCAGTAGTGAAACGTTAAACCTTGACGGGTTCAATATCATGATTGTCGAGGGTACCTACACCACACTCCTGAAACATATTCACTTCAGTATTTTCATCGATCGCGATTATAATGACACTCGCGAGGACAGGAAACGCAGGTCCAGGGAAACACAGGACAATCATCTGGAAACTATTCTTGGTATCGAGCATGATATTATCCTAAGGCATAGACAACAAGCGGATATTATCGTCACCAGGGATTTTAAGGCCATAAAAAATCCATTCCGGTGAAAAAAAACATTAAACGCATCTGTTTGCTCAGCACACATGGTTATGTGGATCCTGTGCCACAACTCGGCCGTACCGACACGGGAGGACAGGTGGTCTATGTCATCGAGCTGGCCAAAGCACTCGCACGGCAAGGCTACCATGTGGACATCTACACCCGCTGGTTCGAGCCTGAAAAAAAACAGATCGATCCCGTTCCGGGTGCCGATTATGTCAGGGTTATCAGAATTGAAGCAGGCGGATGGGAATTCATCGCCAAAGAATATATCTATGATATCTTACCGGCACTGGTGTCGAATATGGCTGCATTTATCGAAGCCAACAGGCTGGATTATATTCTGTACCATGGTCACTATGTGGATGCAGGCATCGTGGCGCTGGCGGTGGCGGGGCGCTACCACCGGCCGGTGTTCTTCACTGCCCACTCCCTGGGTGCTTGGAAACGCGAACAGATGGGCGGTGATCCTGTTGAGATGGAGGATAAATTTCATTTCAACCACCGCATCAGGGAGGAAAATAAAATATTCAATGCTGCCACGGGCCTCATGGTGACATCACAGCTGCAAAAAGAAAAACTAAGACAATTATACCATTACGATGCTGACAATATTGCCATCATTCCTCCGGGTGTGGATGTCATGCTCTATCATCCCGCTGGAAAAGAAGAAAAGGAAATAAAGACCGGCCTGCCGGAGAAATATGTTTATTACCTCAGCCGCATCGATGACACCAAAGGCCACGATATGCTGCTATATGCCTTCGACCTGGTGCGTAAAGAGATCCCCGGCATCCACTTAGTCATCGGAGGGGGGTCGGCAAAGCCCAAAGAGAGGGAAATGAAAGTGTTCGATATGATGCACCGCATCATTGGAGAGAAACACATGGAAGAGAGCGTCCATATCATCGGATATGTACCTGATGAGATGATGGTGCCTTATTACCGGCAGGCGCTGTTGTTCGTGCTGCCATCACGCTTTGAGCCTTTCGGCATGACGACGTTGGAAGCCATGGCTTGCGGCAAAGCCGTGGTGGCATCCAGATACGGCGGGATAAAAAATGTGATCACCCACGGTAAAAACGGCCTGCTGGTCGATCCGGCCGATGCCCATGAATTTGCAGGGGCGATGATCTGGCTGCTCAGAAATGACGGTCTGAGAGAGAGAATGGGGCTGGCCGCAAGCCTGCTGATACATAAGGATTACAGCTGGGATGCCATCGCCGACAGGCACATCCGGTTTTATAATAAATACCTTTAGTCACCCCTATGATCTACCTCTTTCTGGCCATTCTTTCTTCCACGGGCATTATTATCGTTTTCAAGCTTTTCTCACGGTTTAACGTTAATTTCATCCGGGCCATCACCATCAATTATATTATTGCCTCAGGTTATGGGTACCTGTCGCGGGCAGGCCATTTCCATGTCGTTTCATTACCTCAGCATCCCTGGTGTGTCATGGCTCTGATCGTCGGCGTGATCTTCATCACCGGGTTTATCCTCTTCGGATTGTCGACGGCACACGCCGGTGTGGCCATCACGGCCATCTCGAGCCGTATGTCGGTGGTGATACCGGTGGCGGCAGGGTTCTATCTTTTCAGCGATCCGGCACCGCCATTAAAGCTCGCGGGCATAGCCGTGGCATTGCTTTCCTTTTATTTTATAATCTCCAACAGCGGTCATGCAACAGCGATGCGGAAATTCATCTATCTGCCCTTACTGTTGTTCATGGTAAACGGTTGTGGTGATCTGATGATGAAGATCGCGCAGCAATACCGCATCGGTGAGGAATTCATCCTGTTCCTGTCAACGGTTTTCTTTGTCGCTCTCATTCTTTCAGTGGTCGTTTTAATATTTTACAGACGCGGCGGAGGATTTAAGTTTACCTGGTATGATGTGGCAGGAGGAATGGTGCTGGGACTGCTCAACTGGTGGTCGACGGTATGTTTCCTGCGGGGACTGAAAGCGTTTGATGTTTCGTGGTTTGTGCCGATGTATAACGTCAGCGTGGTGGCTATCTCGGCACTGGTAGGTTATTTTATCTTCAGGGAGCCGCTCAGGGTGAGGAACTGGATCGGCGTCGTCATGGCGGTGGGGGCCATCATCCTGATGGCGCTGGCATGAGGCAGGAATCCTTTGGATTACACTATTCAATAATTCTTTTCTTACTGATTGTCTACTAAATATGATAGAACACGTATCTCGATAGCTATCGGGACGGATTATATGATTGTCTTGTCCGGTTTGCTACAATAATGTTACCCCTTCGGGGCTAGCGAATTGTTCAGGTCACCATCTGCTATAATCATGTCATCCCTTCGGGATTTTGCCATGTCTGTTGTCTGTCTCGTCCAACTTCGTTACTTCGTTACTTCGTTACTTCGTTACTTCGTTACTTCGTTACTTCGTTACTTCGTTATATTTCCTTATCTCTCCACCATAATCTTTTCCCTCCCCAGTATACCCTCGGCATTTTTCAGTACTGCCAGATACAATCCGGGCCGGTAAGCTAAGACAGCTATCTGTATATCCTTTGTATGCGCCGGTACAGCCTTTTCCTCAATCAACCGGCCATAGGTGTCATAAATGCTCAATATGGCGGCGGTCTTCAGATCTTTGAATTCAAAATTAATGGCTGAAATAGCCGGATTGGGATATACCTTTAGCACTTTGTCGTAATCTTCTTTCAGCGGTATGTCTTTAATTGATACATACAGACCACAACTCAGATCAACCGTATCGGAGGTAATTGTACCGGGGCACAAGCTG